>Ga0209698_10002508_pt1 | contig 20755 bp, 20 predicted proteins | sample LitLauG_LLR_2012_FD_187203 | JGI IMG/M metagenome (GOLD analysis project Ga0209698, IMG submission 187203) | Freshwater sediment microbial communities from Pennsylvania, USA - Little Laurel Run_MetaG_LLR_2012 (SPAdes) (version 2) | ecosystem: Environmental > Aquatic > Freshwater > Creek >...
TCGGTCTCGCGCGACGTACTCCCGCCAACCCCGCCAGGTCCGGAAGGAAGCAACGGTAACGGGCTCTTGCGTGTGCAGTGAGCCCCCGGTGCCTGGCTAAACATCCCTCTCTGCACTACCGATTCCTTCGCGCACGAATCTTTACACTTTTGTGACGACTCTGGGCGCAAGAATCCGTTTTTCGAGCGTCCAATAGATACGCCAGTCACCCGCTCGGGCTGGCGAACCTGACAACAGGGGAGCGAAGACCGAATGAGCATTCGTCATATTCCGCTGAAAAATGCAAACCCCGCGGTGACGATCCGCGTTTCCGGGAAATTGTTTCAAGGGCACTTACTCTATCTGGATCAACTGGTTCATTCCGCCGGCGATTGCCGTCTCTGGCCCTTGTTGAATCTGATGGGACTGGAAGAGCTGGACCGACCCGCACTTCTATACTTGATCGAAGGTGAGAATCAGTACTTCGGCATCGATTCCTGTCCGGACTTTATCCGCCAGTGGATCGAGTACGAGAAGGCGCGAGCAGCGGCCTGAGGATCGGGTAACCGAACCGCCACTGTTTCGTCCAAGGTAACATCCAGGACGACTGAGGAGGTGCGATGCTCCGCTCCCGCTGCTATCGCGTCGTGCTGCTTTCTTTGGCTCTGGCCGCTTCTGCCGCGGCCCAAGCCACCAAACTAAACAGCGTGCTCGATGTCGCCGAGTTCGTCCATGACTGGCAGATTTCGAAGCAGTTCACCATCGATGTGGCCACCGCCATGCCCGCGGAGCTGTACACCTTCAAACCCAGCCCGGAGGAGATGACCTTCGGTGAGCAGATGCTGCACATCGCTGGCGCAAACGTCTACCGCTTTCACGAGATTTCGGGCGTCGAACCGCCCTTTCCGTTCGATCCGGCCAAGCCGCCAGGCGCAGACAAGCAGAATGTCCTCAGGTTACTCAATGAGTCGTTTGACTACGTGCTGGCGGTAGTGCCGGGAATCACTCCGGAGCAACTTCAGCACACGTGGCACATCCCTTCGTGGAAGGGGCGCAATGACCCTGACGGCCGGGCGATGATCCTGAATATGTTCGTGCATACTGCGCATCATCGTGCCCAGTGCGAAGTCTATTTGCGCGTCAAGGGAATTAAGCCGCCTGACTACACGTTCTAAAATACGACCGGTCAGCGCGGCAAAGGACCACTGGAGCCCGCTTCGTTAGACTTTCCGCCGCCAATCCTGCACAATACTGGGTTTCGATTTTCGTGATCCGTTGTGTGAGGAGCCCTCATTGACTCAATCGATCCGCGCCAGAATCAGCGCTGTCGGTACCTATGTCCCGCCTCGAGTTCTAACCAATGCCGATCTCGAAAAAATGGTGGACACCACCAATGACTGGATCATGGAACGGGTCGGCATCCGCGAGCGGCACATCGTCGACAAGGGCGTCGCGGCCAGCGATCTGGCCGTCGAGGCGGTGAAAAATCTGCTCGTCTCCCATCCCTTCGATCTGCAGGAAGTGGAGTTGATCGTCGTGGGCACGGTAACGCCTGACATGATGTACCCGTCCACTGCCTGCCTGGTGCAGCACAAACTCGGGATCGCGAAGACTTGGGGGTTCGACGTCTCTGCCGGATGTTCTGGCTTTCTCTATGCGCTCAACACCGGTGTGAAATTCATCGAATCGGGGCAACACAAGAAAGTGCTGGTGATCGGCTCCGATGTGAACTCATCCATGACCGATTACACGGACCGCGCGGTGTGCATCATTTTCGGCGACGGCGCTGGTGCCGTGCTCCTGGAAGCGGCCGAGGACAGCGAAGGCATCATCGACCAGGTGGCCCAGGTGGAGGGCATGGGGGGAGAGTTTCTGTTCATGCCGGGCGGCGGGAGTTTGAACCCTGCGTCCCACCAGACCGTCGATCAGAAAATGCACTATATTCATCAAGATGGAAAGAATGTGTTCAAGTATGCGGTGAAGAAAATGGCGGAGATGACGGAGCGCCTCCTGGAGCGAAATCACCTCACCGGGCAGGATGTGGACTGTTTCATCGCGCATCAGGCAAATCGGCGAATCATTACTGCCACCGCCGACCGCTTGGGGATGCCGTTGGAAAAAGTGATCATTAACATCGACCGCTACGGCAACACGACCGCCGGCACGATTCCGCTGGCCATGCGGACCGCCCTCGAAGAAGGCAAGTTGAAAAAAGGAGATCTTCTGCTGATCGCGGCCGTAGGTGCCGGATTCACCTCGGGAGCAACTCTGTTGCGCTGGGCTTTCTGAAACCGCAGGTTGACCTGAGATAAATCTCCAGTCTGCCCCTGACCTCAGTTAGACATTCCCACTCCAATCCTTCAAAATATGGGAACTCTCCTACAGGGGTTCTCATTGACGAAACCGATCCGCGCCAAAATCAGCGCTTTAGGCACGTATGTGCCGCCGCGTCTTCTTACCAATGCCGACCTGGAAAGAATGGTCGACACCTCGAACGACTGGATCATGAGCCGGGTCGGCATCCGCGAGCGCCACATCGTGGACAAAGGCGTGGCCACCAGCGATCTCGCCGTCGAAGCGGCCCGGAAGGCATTGGCGCAGCGCGGCCTGGCCCCTGAAAACATCGATGCGATCATCGTCGGCACAGTTACTCCCGACATGCTCTTTCCCTCGACGGCTTGCCTGGTGCAGCACAAGCTGGGCGCCAAAGGCGCCTGGGGATTTGATCTTTCCGCCGCTTGCTCGGCATTCGTCTACGCCTTGCAGACCGGGGCGCAATTCATTGGTAACGGCGTACACAAGCGCGTGCTGGTAATCGGATCCGACGTTATGTCTTCCATCATCGACTACACCGATCGCGCCACCTGCGTGCTGTTCGGCGACGGAGCCGGAGCAGCCATCCTTGAGCCTGCCGAAGACGACTCCGTCGGTTTGATTGACTTCATCCACGAAGTCGACGGTTCCGGAGCGTACTTCTTGTATATGCCGGGCGGAGGCAGCCTGAATCCGTCCTCGAAAGAAACGATCGAGAAGCGGATGCACTACGTGCACCAGGACGGCCAGCAGGTTTTCAAGTTTGCGGTGCGGAAACAAACCGAGTTGTGTCAGAAGTTGCTGGAGCGCAACGGGCTGAAGGGATCCGATATCGATGCCTTCATTCCGCACCAGGCGAATCTGCGGATTATCAGCGCGACTGTGGACCGTCTGGCACTGCGGCCCGAGGCGGTGATCGTGAATATTGACAAATTCGGCAATACCACCGCGGGAACGATCCCGCTGGCGATGCAGACGGCAATTGAGCAGGGAAAATTGAAAAAGGGAAGCCTGGTGCTGCTCGCCTCGGTTGGCGCCGGCTTTACGATTGGCGCGACCCTGCTGCGCTGGGCCTACTAGATCTCCGATCGCGGGCACGATTCTGCCCCGCGCGAGCGTGACGTTGGTAACTCATGAGGGTGCATTTTCAATAGTATCCATGCGCTCGGGACTGCTATTGTCGTCGCACGTTCGCCCTCACGTGGGGATGCCGGCAAACGTGTACTATGATTCGCACCATTTCCTGCTGTTTGGCGATCGCTCTGGGCTCTGTGGGACTGGCCGCCCAGCAGGCCGATCCCCGCGAAACCAAGCTGCTCGTCCTCGAGCGGATGTGGAACGAAGCGCAGGTGAATCGCGATTCCCAGGCGCTGGACGCGCTGGTCGGCAGCCGCTTCGTCAATACCGAATGGGATGGAGAAGTCACCGACAAACAGCGATTCCTGGCTGACATCAAAGATCCCCGCTTCAAGCCGACCGTGGCTACCATCCAGGACGTCAAGATGAATTTCTTCGGGGACACTGCGGTCATCACCGGCACCTATCACACCCAAGGCACGTTTCAAGGCAAGCCCTATGACCACGTCGGACGGTTTACCGATACCTGGGTCTTCGACACCGGCAAATGGCAGTGCGTCGCCAGTCACACCAGCCTGGTCAAGCGGTAGCACCAATCCTGTCACCCACCTTCCCGCTCGTGATTCAGCAAAATCTTTTATTCGCAGTTCGTGCGTCTGAATCCACCAAGGGATGATCTAATCAAGCACCCGATGAGCCGGACGTGTCGGGTTTCTTGGCTTGGATTATGACCGCGATCATGCAGCCTCGGTGGAAGGTCCTGCTGGCCTTCGCCATTATCTACTTCATCTGGGGATCGACCTTCCTGGCGATCCGCGTCGGAGTGCGCGAAGTGCCGCCATTTCTTCTGGCCGCGATGCGATTCCTGATCGCGGGACTGGCCCTATACGCCTGGATGCGGCTGAAAGGCACGCCTTCGCCCACGACCCGAGAATGGAGTTCGGCGACTTTCCTCGCGCTGCTGATTTTTGTTTTTGACTACGGCCTTCTGTTTTGGGCGGAACGCCGGGTGCCTTCCGGGATCGCCGCTGTGATGCTGGCGACGATTCCGGTATTCATGGCTATCGCCGAAATTGTTTTCCTGCGTACGCAGCGTTTGACCTGGCGGCTGGCGGTAGCGTTGCTGGTCGGGCTAGGCGGCATCGCGGTTCTGGTCGGACCCGCCGTGAGCATGAACGACGCGCCCGTGGATACTGCCGGCGCGATCGCGCTGATCGTCGCTGCAATCAGTTGGTCGGTCGCCGCGGCGCTGAGTCGCAAACTGCCTCTGCCTGCCGCGAAAGCCATGAGTTCGGGCGCGCAGATGCTCAGCGGAGGGGTACTGCTTTTACTGGCGGCTGCTCTCCTCGGAGAATTTCGAGGATTCCGTGCTCAGGCAGTCTCCCTCGAGGCCTGGCTGTCCCTGGCTTACTTGATTGTGGCGGGATCCATCATCGCCTTTACCGCCTATGTCTGGCTGATCCACCACGAGTCGCCGACCAAGGTCGGCACTTATGCGTACGTGAATCCGGTGGTTGCCGTGGTGATCGGCCATTTCCTAGGAGGCGAATCTCTCGGCCCGCGCACAATTGTGGGGACGCTGCTTGTGCTGGTCAGTGTGGTCGTGATTACGACTACGCCCCAGAAGAAAGCGATAAACGATTCCGCCGCCCGCCAGGTTGTGGAACTGTCGGAGCCGTGAACTCGCGAAATATTACTTCGTTAGGGCCTCGTCATCTGCTCCGGCTTGACGAGCTGATCAAATTCCTCGCCCGTGAGATGCCCCAGTTTCACCGCTGCCTCGCGCAGGCTCGAATGTTCCACGTGCGCCGTGTGCGCGATCTGCGCGGCCTTGTCGTATCCGACCTTCGGCGCCAGCGCCGTGACCAGCATCAGCGAATTCTTGACGTACCAATCCAGTTTGTCGCGGTCGACCTCGATGCCTTTGACCATGTACTCGACGTAACCGTGGCAGGCGTCGGTGATCAGCGTGACCGAGTGCAGGAAGTTGTAGATGATCACCGGCTTGAAGACATTGAGCTCGAAATTTCCCTGTGAGCCGGCGAAGCCCACCGCCGCGGTGGCGCCATGCACCTGCACGCAAACCATCGTCATGGCCTCGCACTGCGTAGGATTCACCTTGCCCGGCATGATCGACGATCCGGGTTCGTTCTCAGGGATCGTAAGCTCGCCCAACCCGCAGCGTGGACCGGAAGCCAGCCAGCGAATGTCGTTGGAAATTTTCATGAACGATGCTGCCAAAGTCTCCATTGCGCCTTGCGCGAAGACGATCTCATCGTGGGCAGAGAGCGCGGCGAACTTGTTGCCATGCGAACGGAAGCGAAGTCCGGTCAGTTCCGCAATCTTCTTCGCGGCGCGCTCGGCAAATTCCGGATGCGTGTTCAGGCCTGTTCCGACCGCGGTTCCGCCGATCGCGAGATCGTAGAGTCCTTCCAACACCTGCTCTAGTCGCTTGATGTCTCGCTCGAGCAGGCTGGCCCAGCCCCCGAATTCCTGTCCAACCGTCAGGGGCACGGCATCCTGCAAGTGGGTCCGGCCGATTTTGACGATGCTTTCAAATTGCTTTGCCTTGGCCGCGATGGCATCGTGCACCGACTTGACCGCAGGAATCAAAGCTTTTGTCACGCGCTCGGCGGCTGCGATGTGCATGGCTGCCGGAAACGTGTCGTTCGACGACTGCGACATGTTGACGTGATCGTTGGGATGAATCGGCTTCTTTGATCCCATCTCTCCGCCCGCGATCTCGATGGCACGGTTCGAAATCACCTCGTTCACGTTCATGTTGGTCTGCGTGCCGCTGCCCGTCTGCCAGATGCGCAGGGGGAACTGGTCGTTGAGCTTCCCGGCAATGACTTCGTCGGCCGCCTGCACGATCAGCTTGGCCTTGTCGGCCGGAAGTTTGCCCAAATCCTGATTCACCAGGGCGCAGGCCTTCTTGAGGATTCCGAACGCTCGAATCAACTCGGGCGGCATGGTGTCGCGGCCGATGTTGAAATGCAGCAACGAACGTTGCGTCTGCGCTCCCCAATAGACATTTGAGGGAACCTCGATTTTCCCCATGCTGTCGGATTCAATTCGGGTCGAGGTCGCGGGTACGGTAAGAGTAGACATGACAGGCTCCTGACGCGAGCGATAGATAGGAAAGGTAACTGGAAATTATAGCGCCTCCGCGCAGGCCGGAATGTAGGCCCGGCAGGTGAGTTTGATTGCGCGTGCTAAAATCATCGGTTCGTAACCGCCAGAACCCGGCCATTTCTCCGCTTCCATGCCTGATTTCCTTACCGACGAAGAAATCGATACCCTGCCCAAGGTTCAGGCGAAGCCTTGCGAAGAGATGCGTACCGACGTGCTCGTCATTGGCGCCGGACCGACTGGCCTGGCCTGCGCCATCGAAGCCCAGAAAATCGGGCTCAAAGTTATCGTGGTCGACAAAGGCTGCCTGGTGAATTCGCTGTTCCACTATCCCGCGAACATGGTGTTCTTCACCACTCCGGAACTGCTCGAGATCGGCGACATCCCGTTCACCACCGCCCTGCAGAAGCCGACGCGCGAGGAAGCCCTCGAGTACTACCGCAAGGTAGCCGAGTACTATCACCTGGATTTGCGCCAGTACGAGTGGGTCAAGACCGTGATGGGAGAAGATGGCGACTTCATCATCACGGCCGCCGACCGCGCCGGGCGGCCGCACGACTACCGGGCCAAGAAAGTCATCGTGTCGACCGGATACTACGATCTTTCGAATAAACTGATCATTCCGGGAGAAGACCTGCCCAAAGTGTCGCACTACTACGGCGAGCCGCATCCCTACTACGACAACGACGTGCTTGTGATCGGCGGAAAGAATTCTGCCGCGATCGCCGCGCTGGACTTATGGCGCCACGGCGCGCGGGTGACGTTGGTGCATCGCGATGCGCAGTTGCACCATCACGTAAAGTATTGGATCAAGCCCGACTTGGAAAATCGCATCAAGGCTGGGGAAATCGAGGCCTATTTCAATAGCTGGGTGCAGGAAATCGGCATCGATCACGTAGTCGTGGAAACAACCAAGGGGCCGATCCGCTTGAAGAATGATTTCGTGCTAGCCATGATCGGCTACCATCCCGACTACGACTTCCTGCGCAGCATGGGGATCGAATTATCGGAACAGCAATGCCGCCCGGTGTGCGATCCCGTCTCGCTGGAAAGTAACGTACGAGGGATCTATGTCGCCGGCGTGATCGTGGCCGGATCGCGCACCAACGAAATCTTCATCGAAAATGGCCGCTTCCACGGCAAGCAGATTGCCGCCGACCTGAAAGTCAAACTGAGGCCTTAGGAGCCGGTCGCAGGCCGTTCCTAGACCCGATTCACTGCAACTTTGCCTGCCGCTGCCCTTGCGGTTACTCTGAGCGCTCTCATGGAACCCGAACCAAAGCCTGGTCATGCCAGCCTTTCGTTGGCGTCTTACGCGCACCTGCTGCGCCGCAACGCCAATTTCCGCCGCCTCTGGCTGGCCCAGATTGTCAGCGAGATCGGTGACTGGTTCTATACTCTGTCGATTTATACACTGTTGTTGCAGTTGACCGGTCAGGCGAAGTCGGTGGCGCTGGCGTTGGTTCTGCAGGTGATCCCGCAAACCCTGGCGGGTCCGACGGCCGGTGTCGTGAATGACCGGCTCCGGCGCAAGCATGTGATGATCGCCGCAGATCTGGTGCGCTGCGTGGTGGTGCTGGCGATGTTGCTGGTCCGATCGCGATCGATGGTATGGCTGGTCTACGTACTACTGGTGGCGGAAACCACCATGACGGCTTTCTTTGAACCGGCGCGCAGTTCCGTCATCCCCAACATTGCCAGTGAGGCAGAAGTGCTGGTGGGGAACACTCTGTCTTCGGCAACGTGGTCGGTGAATCTGATGATTGGCGCCTCCGTCGGTGGCGTCGTGGCGGCATGGTTCGGACGCGACGCGTTCTTCGTGCTCAACGCGGTTTCATTTCTTGCTTCCGCGTTTCTGATTCAGGGAATGCGATTCCACGAGCCGCACACCGTATCGGCGGCTCCGCTCCGGGCCCGCGACCTGGTGGATTTTTCGCCCATCATGGAGGGCATTCGCTATATCCGCCATCATCCGACCTTGTTGCCCACGGTGTTCTCCAAGGCCGGAGAACTCATGGTCGGTCCGAGCTGGGTTATCTTCACGGTGATGGGTGCGGGCGAGTTTGCAGTGCACCGGCCTGGCATCAATCCCGCCGGCGGGGCCATGCTCGGCATGAGTATTCTTCTCGGCGGGCGCGGCGTGGGCGCTCTGGTAGGGCCGATCATCTCCGCACGTTGGGCAGGCCAAAACAATCGCCGGTTGCGGCTCGGGATACTCTTCGGGTATCTCACGATTTCGGCAGGCTACGCTGTGCTGGGCGTCAGCCGCACCGTTTGGATGGCGGCGCTTTGCGCGATGCTGGCCCATGCCGGAGGTTCTACCGTGTGGGTATTTTCGACGACGCTGCTGCAACTGAACACCGAAGACCGCTTTCGCGGACGCGTCTTCGCCGCCGATTTGGGCCTGGGAAGCCTGTCCTTCGCGGTGACCGCATACTTGGCAGGAAGGTTTCTGGACGCCGGTTTTTCCGCACGCACGGTTGCCGCCACCACCGGCGCAATCATGCTGATCCCGGCAACGGTACTGACCCTGTCGCTGCTGCGAGCGACGCAGTGGACAAACTCGCCGAACCCCAGCCGAGACGAGGGGCAACCGTAACTACCCGCCGTACAGCCGGTCGATTTTTGCGGCCATCACGAAATCGCTTTCGCTGAGACCGTCGATCTTATGGGTCCACAGGGTAATCCCGGCCTTCCCCCAAGCTAACAGGATATCGGGATGATGGCCCTGCTCCTCCGCCACTTCTCCAACTTGATTCACAAAAACCAAAGCCTGCCGGAAATCCGGAAACAGGAATTCACGGTAAATGTGATGTCCCTTTTCGACCGTCCATTTAGGGACGTGATGATGCAATCTCTCGAGTTCCGGGCCTGTCAGCGGCGGAAGCCCGCCGCGGCAGGGGACGCACTTCTGGTCGGCGAGTTGCTCAGTCATGGAATTCCCCCAGCATGAAGCGTGAAGTCAAGCCTTCAACCCAATTGCGCTGGCACCTGATTCCCGGGCCGGCGGCGTGTCCGTTGCTTTGAAATAGCGCTTCAGCCAGATCAGGTAACCGAAGAACAGGACTACCGAGATCAGACTCCACCACAAAATCAGGTGGCTGCGGAAGAACGGACTGGAGTTCAGCAACTCGATCTGTGTGTCGGACCAGCCCATCTTCGAGTAGGCCTGCATGAGGTCGGCCCGGGCATAGGTCAGGGCCATCGAGAGCATGCGAACGGGAGCGGCGAGCAGTGCAATCCACCACCCGGCCCACTGCAGACGGAAGAACGCAATCGCCAGGTACCCGTCTAAGAGGGCCATCACGAGGAAGCCGGCAAACCCCGGAATTCCCGTGAGGTAGCGCCCAAAAAAGGGAAACAGAGGAGTCGTCGCGCCCACTACAAACAGATACAGTGCTTGCACCCCCAGCACGACGCAGGCGCCTAATACTGGCAAGGGCACGCGGTCAGTCCAGGGTTCGACGGGATCGCGACGGCGGCAGGTCTCGGCGACATCCTGGCGGCTGTAGAAGGCTACGAATGCAATGGGGACTACGATCAGAAAAACCGCGGCAAAGACGATGATGATGGTGAGGATCACCGCCATCACCCCGGCAGACAGTCCCTCCGGTTGTCCATTCGCCCTTTGCTGTGCCTGCAAAATGCCGCGCATCATCACGGGCAGGGCCGCGGTCAGCAGCACAGTGATGAGAACACCGGCGACCAGCCAGTACCAGGAAACGACGACGGTGAGCGCGCGCGCCCACCGCTTCATCTGGACCGACCCAGCCCCAAGAGTCAGAAGCCCGGCGGCAAATAGCGCGTAAGTAGCGATGCCGGAGAGGTATTGCGCGGGTCGCATTGCTCCGCCCGGAGCAAGGCGCGAAAGGAAGGCGCCCAAAGCGGCCAAAGGAACCATCAGAGCCGCCAGGAGCCCGAGAATGATCTGCACTACTCCGAAAATCAGCAGGCCTGTGCGGCGGTCGCGGTAGGGAGAAACCTGAGGCATCGGCGGCACCGCCAGGGTAGGCGCCGCAGGTTGACTCGGCGCCAGTTCGGCCTCGAGTGACGGCCTGATTTCAGACCCTGGCTCCGGAGATGGTTCTGGCGGTAATTCGTTGTCCACAGGTGCTCCCCACAAAATGGGTATCTTAGCAGCTAGGCAGTCGCAAAACGAATTCGGTTGTGACCCGCTTTGAACCAGAACCGTTGCCATGACAGGCAGGTCGCGTTCCTCCACTTCATCACCGCGCATGGTCCTCTCGCGGGAAGCAGCCCGTATAATCCCTATGAGTTTGCTGCTGGGCGATTCCTGTGCCGGACACGGTCATGGAAAGGATAGAAACATGGTGGTTTTGGTAGTGGGAGGAGCGGGATACATCGGCAGCCACGCGGCTCGCGCACTGCGGCGGGCGGGACACGAAGTCATCGTGTTCGACAATCTCAGCACCGGCTATGAGTCTCTGGCCGCGGGCTTCGAACTCATCAAGGGTGACATGCTCGATGCCGCCGCGCTGGCGCGAGTGCTGCCGCGGGCGGATGCCATCATGCACTTCGCGGCGCATGCCTATGTTGGGGAGTCTGTTACGAACCCCAGAAAGTATTTCCGCAACAATGTCGAGGGCGGCCTGTCGCTGCTGAACGCGGCCCTCGATGCCGGAGTAAAAAAGATCATTTTCTCGTCCACCTGTGCGGTGTACGGCGAGCCGGCAAAGGTTCCCATCGAAGAAAATACTCCGCGCCAGCCCGTGAATCCGTATGGAGTCTCCAAGATGTTTCTCGAGCAGGCGCTGGAAGCCTATGACCGCGCCTACGGATTCCGCTTCGCCAGCCTTCGCTACTTTAATGCGGCCGGCGCCGACGAGAGCGGAGAGATCGGTGAGCTGCATGACCCGGAGACGCACTTGATTCCGCTGGCGTTGCTGGCTGCCGCCGGGCGCGGTCTGGAATTGCAGGTGTTTGGATCGGATTATCCAACTCCGGATGGAACCTGCATTCGCGACTACATTCATGTCAACGATCTGGCCAGCGCCCACGTGAAGGCGTTGGAACATCTGGCAGCGGGGAAAGAAAGTATCGCCGTGAATGTGGGCACCGGGAGCGGTTACACGGTGCAGCAGGTGCTCACCGCGGTGGAGGATGTGACTGGCAAGCGCGTGCCGCACACGATCGGGCCCCGCCGTCCCGGAGACCCTCCGGCGCTCGTGGCGAATCCAGCCAAGGTGCATGCCCTGCTGGACTGGAAGGCAACACGCGGCTTACGCGAAATTGTTGCGACCGCCTGGAATTGGATGGAAGGGCAGAGCAAGTCGGCGGCCACATAACCTTGCAACCACGACCACGAGTTTGAGGGAAATCATGAAGCCTGATTTATCCGGGAAGAAAGTCGCATTCCTCGGTGCCGGCAAGATGGGCGGCATCATCCTGCAGGCGCTCCTGAAAAATGGCCTGCTGTCGACGAAGTCAACTACTGCCACTGTGGCTCATGAGGAGCGCGCGAAGGCGCTCGCAGCCAAGCTCAAGATCAAGGTCGGTACCAGCAATCCCCAGGCGGTGGAAGGTGCTGACATCATCGTGATCGGAGTGAAGCCGCAAGTCGTCGAAGATATCGTGCGCGAAATCGGCGGGAGCGTCACTCCGAAACAACTCATCATCTCCGTCGCTGCTTCGGTGCCGACCGCGATGATTGAAAAGAATCTGGCGGCCGCCGTTCCCGTGATCCGGGCCATGCCCAATACGCCGTGCATGCTGGGTAGCGGCATGACCGCGATCTGCAAGGGAAAGCACGCCAGCGCTCACCATCTCGCGCTGGCCAGCCACATGTTTGATGTTGTGGGCAGAACCGTTGTCGTAGACGAAAAACACATGGACGCGGTCACGGCGCTTTCGGCCAGCGGTCCGGCCTACATCTACATCATCCTGGAGTCGTTGGCGGAGGCCGGCGTCAAGGTCGGTCTGCCTCGCGATATCGCGACCCTGCTGGCGGCTCAGACTACGCTCGGTGCAGCGAGGGTGGTGCTCGAGACGGGCGATCATCCGGCGCTCCTGAAAGACGCTGTCACCACGCCCGCCGGCTGCACCATCGATGCGATCATGGAATTGGAAGAAGGCAAGCTGCGGGTCACCCTGATCAAGGCAGTGGTGAAGGCGGCGAAGCGCGCCAAGGAACTGGCCTACGGATAGCGCTGCGTTTCCCCCTGACGGTTGTCGCGGCGCCGGCGTAGCAATCTCCCGCACCCCCTCTGGGTTTTAATTCACCGTCATGAAGCTGCTCATCGTCGTGCATCACCGCTTCAAAGTCTGGAACGTCCCCGCATGGTTCGGAGAGCGATTGGGATCGGAATTCCCGCAATTGCAGGTGGTGCAACGCGACACCTACGAGGGCGTGGATGAACACCTGCGGGATGCCGAGGTGATGTTTACGATTTCCCTCCGACCGGAGCAATTCGCTGGTGCCCGCCGGCTGCGCTGGATTCACGCCCCAACGGCGGCGGTCCATCAATTGTTGTTCCCGGAGCTTACCGACAGCGATGTCATCGTCACCAACTCGCGGGAGGTGCATGGCCCGGTCGTGGCCGAACACGTCCTGGCTTTGATGTTTGCGCTTGCGAAAAAAATTCCGCAAGCTGCCGCGTTTCAGCAGAAACAAGTTTGGGGCCAGGAGGCGATCTGGTACGAAGGGATGCATCCACGCGAGCTTTCCGGAGCGACCCTCGGCTTAATCGGGCTCGGCAGCATTGGACGGCGCGTCGCACAAATGGCCGCCGCCCTGGGAATGCGCGTGGTTGGCGTCCGCGAGCGCGTCGACCAGGGCAGGCCGGAAGGCGTGGAGCAAGTATTCAGTCCCGCCGCGCTCGACGATTTATTGCGGCGGTCCGACTTTGTGGTGGTCGCTGCGCCTCTGATCGCGGCCACGAAGGGCCTCATCAATGCGGCGCGTCTGGCCGTCATGAAACCGGATTCCTTCCTGATCAATGTGGGACGCGGACCGCAGGTCGAAGAGGCCGCGCTCGCCGATGCCCTCCGGCAACGTCGCATTGCCGGTGCCGCGCTCGACGTCTTTGACCGGGAACCCTTGCCGCCCGACTCGCCCCTCTGGACCGTTCCCAACCTGCTCATCACCCCGCACACCGCCGGACTCACGGAAAAGCTCTGGCACCGGCACCACGACCTGTTTTCCGACAACCTTCGCCGCTACCTGGCGCAACAGCCGTTGCAGTTCGTGGTCGACAAGCACAAGGGATATTGAGACTCGGCTTCGTGCTACAGTTTTTGAAGCGCGCTCATTTCTCGGACACGACGATCAGCGCAAATAGCGGAATTCGGGGAAAGAGAAACGATGGAACCGCGGCTCATCCTGATCAACCTGCTGGTCAAGTTGGGTGTGGCCGCAGCCGTGTCCAGCAGTCTGGTGCGCTCCAAGGAATTCAAGTCCTTGTTGTTTCGCGAAGAGCGCACTTTCCGGCAAAAAGTGTACCTCGTGCTGTGGTTCAGCCTCCCGATCATGATGGGTGTCTGGATCCGGATCGTGCAGAAGAGCTTCTCCGCCGGTGACATCAGTTTTGAAACGGCCCTGCTGCTGGGCGTGATGGGCGGACGCTGGGCAGGAACTCTCGGCGGAGCACTTATCGGTCTACCTGCTCTGATGCATGGAGAATGGGCTGCAATCCCGTTCGATGTGCTGTGTGGTTTCTTGGCCGGCCAGCTGCGCACCATGGCGGTCGACAAAGAGAACATTTGGTCTTTCTCTCCCTTTATCGATCAGAGCATCTTCCGCTTGATTCGCCGCAATTTGCCGCGCCCGCGCCTGTTCGACTGGCAGGTCATGTTTTTCACCACGATCTTTGGGTTACGCTTCGTGCAAACCGAACTGTGGCGGTACCTGCCAAAATCCGTCTTCAGCATCGAGAGCCCGGATAACCTCTGGGTGCGGGGCCTGATTTATGCCGCAAGCGTGGCGGCAGTCGGAATCGAAATCAAGGTTTTCAATAGCGTGCGCATCCAGATCAAGCTGGAAGAGCAGGAGCGGCTCCTGCTGCACGCCCGCATGGAAGCGCTCCAGAATCAGATCAACCCGCACTTCCTGTTTAACACTCTGAATTCGATTTCTTCCCTGGTGCGTTTCGACCCTGATAAGGCGCGGGAAGTGATTTCCAAGCTGGCGACCATCCTGCGGCGTTTGCTCAACTCCAGTGAGGCTTTTACCCCGCTTCGCGAGGAATTCGAATTCGTCGACAACTATCTCGATATCGAAGTTGTGCGCTTTGGGCGTGACAAATTGCGAGTCGTGAAGGAACTAGACCCGGTTTCGCTTGACGTGATGGTTCCCAGCATGTTGCTGCAACCGCTGGTAGAAAATTCGATCAAGCACGGGCTCGGACCCAAGATTGAAGGCGGGAGCATTTACCTGCGCAGTCGGGTCACCGATTCACGGCTGATCATCGAAGTGGAAGACGATGGTGTGGGCATCGGCGGCTCAGGTGTCGGGGAAAACAGCTGGTCCGGCATGGGTATCGGCATGGCTAATATCTCCGAACGCCTGCAGGTTCTCTACGGCGACACGGCGCGCATGACCATCGACAGCCACGAGGGAAAGGGAACCCTGGTGCGCATTCGATTGCCGCTGGTGGAGGCGGCGAGTTCGGTGCCGGAAGGTTTCTACGCCGAACGTTCCAGCACCCGACGGTAGAAATCTTCGTATTGCTTGACGATCTCGGTCGAGTGGAATCGAGCCTTAGCCGCCGCCCGGGCTTGACCTCCCATTTCCCGCAACTGCTGCTCGTTCTGGAGTAACTCGACGGCGTAGCGGGCCATCGTGTCCACGTCTCCTACATCGGCAAGAAAGCCGGTCTTGCCGTGCTCGATGACTTCGGGGACGCCGCCCGCGCGGGTAGCGATCGGGACGACTTCACAGGCCATGGCCTCAAGCGCGGCCAGCCCGAACGATTCCAGTTCACTCGGCATGAGCATGATGTCGGCTACCCCGATCTTGTCGTAAATCTGATCCTGCTTACCGAGGAACAGCACATCATCGTGAATGCCCTTCTGCACTGCTAACCACTCCGCGACAGAACGGTCCGGGCCGTCCCCAATCAGCAGCAATCGCGACGGTACTTGTTTGCGTACCCGGTCGAAGATTTCGATTACGTCGGTGAGGCGCTTCACCGGACGAAAGTTGGAAAGATGTACCAGCACGCGCTGGCCGTTGGGAACATATTCGGCTCGCAGGCGCGCCACGGTCTCCGGGTCGCGCCGGTAGATATCGCAATTCACCGAGTTATAAATCACCTCGATGCGGTTCTTCACGTCGAAGACGCGCACCGTGCGATCGCGCAGGTAATTCGAGATCGCAGTCACGCCATCGCTTTGCTCGATCGAGTAACGGGTGATCGGCAGATAAGACCGGTCGAGTCCAACCAGCGTGATATCAGTTCCGTGCAATGTAGTCACGAAAGGCAGGCGCCTGCCGCGCGGTCCGACTGCCAGCATTTGTCGAGCCAGCAACGCGCTTACCGAATGGGGGATGGCGTAGTGCACGTGCAACAGGTCGAGATCGTAGAGCTGGGCGACTTCCGCCATCCGGGTCGCCAGCGCCAGATCGTAGGGTGGATAGTCGAACAGCGGATACCGCGAGACCTCAACCTCGTGATAATGAATGTTCGGTTCCTCGCCCCGCAGGCGGATCGGTTGCGCATAAGAAATGAAATGGATGTCGTGCCCGCGCTGGGCCAGTTCCTGCCCCAGTTCGGTGGCGACCACTCCGCTGCCGCCATAGGTCGGATAACACGTGATGCCTATTCTCATGCGCTGCTGCCTGCGCTCCGATACTGATGGGATTCGATGGCTGGAACCCGCTGCGGTTGCAGATTTTACACGAGGAGAGTCCGAAACTCCCGAACGCCGCTCTACTCGCCGTTCTTCGGGCCCAGCGACATCCCGGGATCGAGCTTGTCAAGGTGAGCCTGGAGTCGCTTCTTCATTTCTTCGGGCATGCCGGTAAACTCGATGCCCATGCCTACTCCTGGGTCGCGAGTTCGGACCACCGCGGTGGGCGAGAGCCGGTCCTCGCCGATCCAGAACTCGACCCGGAGTGCGGTACCGACGTTGAGTGGCATTACCGTCTCCACGTAGCAGCCATTGCCGCTGATATCGGTGGCGTTCACCCGCAGAGGTGTATTCACCCGCTCGTCGCGCAGTTCCAATGGGAACGAGATCCTGTGGCGGGCGAATTTCCGGCGATTGTCCTGCGACTGCTTGGTCCGTTCCTCACTCTTCATATCGGCGGGAAGAACCGCCGCCCACGGGCACTCCTGTTCCGCCACCAACTGGACCCCGATCTGGTTCTTTTTCAGCGCGCCTGCATCGATCACCCAGATCACCTTGCAGCGCGCCTTCTTGCCTTCGTACTGCACACCGATCACGTCGCCAACCTTCAGTTCCGGTTCGATGCCGAAAATGCAGGCGCCCGTCACACTGATGTTCTGCGCGGTCGCGTTCTGGAAAAAGGGCTGGTTGTTCGCACCCATCCCCCAGACGCGTACCTTCAGATCCAGAGTCGCACGTGGCGCTGACCCTTGGGCCGACATGAAAAAACGAACCTCCCCGGCGTGCAGAGAAACGGTCGAATTGTAAACCATCATACTACTTGCAGTTAACGGCTAAGGTTACGAGAGTACCGGCGGTTCGCCGTGATATGGTGTGGTCCTTTTTGGGCGGATGAACCGAGACTGCCACTCTCCCCGACTACATCAAAGATCACGATAGGAAATCAGCGCGACCCCTTCCCGCGTCAACACCTCGCGCGCGGCCGGAAGCGTCAGAACGCGCAACTCGATCTCCCGCGATTCGCGCAAACGAGTCCGGGCCGACTGCAGGTCGGCGTCGTAGTAGCCGGGATGACAGACGAATTCCCACGTGCCTTCCGGGATGTTTCGAGCAATCGCATGAAACAGAGTTTCATCCAGCGTACCGGTCACTTCAATGCCCAGCGTCCCATCCGGGGTGACAAACCCCTCTCGGTCGACGGCCTCCCGGAATTTTGCCGCGAAACGGCTCAACACGCGCATTTCCAGGTAGCGCGTCCAGAGATTCGGGCGCGCCAGCAGTTGCGCCGACCGCAGCGGCAGCCGGAGTCCAAAAGGATTCCGCAGCGCCCGCACCCCGCAGGTTGCGGCCGCGCGCAATAGGGGGCGCAAGACGGTGGGAAACAGATGAGTGTGCTTGTGAGTGTCGAAGTGCGAGACGGTAATTCCGGCAGACTGAATCTGGCGAATCTGGGCGGTTGCTTCCGCTTGGATTTCGTCGGGGTTCAGGCGGCCGGAAATCGCGCGCGCGGCGAAGGCCTTCAGGCCATCTCGGAAGCGCCCGGCGGGAGCCTGAAGAGCCAGTGAGCGTATCTGCTCCGCCGCCAGAACCGGCTCGCCGTCGATCAGAATCACATGACAGCCCACGCTCAAACGCGTCGCCGCCTTCGCCATTTCCACTGCCTCGGAGAAGGTTCGCCCCGTCGCCATCAAGGTCGACGAAGTGACCACGCCTCGCGTATGAGCGTCAACGATGGCGCGATTCACCCCCGAGGTAAAGCCAAAGTCATCTGCATTAACGATGAGGCGCCGCACGTAGGCAGTCTAGCAGTCAACCTCGCACATTACCGAGCCGGCAGAACAAGTCAGAAGACGAGCCTGCGCTATACAGGGGACGTCGAATCTGGGGCTTCCAATGCCTTCCGTACCCGGCCGCGTTCGACGCCGCGCGGGATGAGATACTGTGCCAGATAATAGGTAATCCAGATCCGAGATTCAGGGCCCGGGATTTTGCATCAACCATGGCCTTCGTGACCTGTCCGCAAAAAATCCGACCTCACTAGAAGTGCTACAATCGCGGAATCCGAGAAGGCTTTGACAGCCTAAGGGGGCAGGATGATTCAGCGGACAATCGCATCTGTGCTGATGGCTTTCGTTCTTTTCTGGTTGTCGCTAGGCTTCGCCAATGCCCAGGTAGCGAGCCAGAAAGCCAGCGGCAATTACTCCTACAGAATGCTTTTCGAGCAAGCCCAACAGGCTTTGAAAAAATCCAACTACGTCGAGGCACGAACGCTGCTGGAGAGTCTCATCAATACTCATCCAGATTCAGACTATGTACCGCTGGCAAAGCTCTCCATTGCTGATTCGTGGTATTCGCAACACGCGTTCAAGCGAGCAGAGCTGGAGTATCGGGACTTCATCACATTTTTCCCAGATCGGCCAGAAGTGGCAGAAGCCCAAAGTAGAATCAACTCCATCGATAAATTCACCCGATAACTGCTGAGAACAGACGATTTCACTCAAGTGTCCCGCGCAGAGCCCAGAGGAGCGCAATGGGGATTTGCAACAGTCCGTTCGATCCTCGGAGAGCATAATCTTGCTGCAATGAGGAACTTGCTCTGCTGGCTCCCGAGCATCACTTAGAAGGAGATCCACAATGGTTGCGCCCCACGTAACCGACCCTGCTCCCTCCAATACCCCTGCCGATAGGAGGAAATTCTTACAGACTGCCGCAGTGGCCGCTGGCGCTGCAGCACTCGGACCGAGCGCACTGTCATACGGACGCATCTTAGGGGCGAACGATCGCATCTCGCTCGGCTTTATTGGGATCGGCAACCGGGGCGGCGAATTGCATGGCATGGCCGCAGGACTCCGCAGCAAGTTCAACGTCGAAACGACCGCGATTTGCGACCTGTGGTCTGGGAACCGGGAAAAAGCGGTCGAGGCAAACAAGAAGTTCTATGGCATTGCGCCGCGGGCTTTGCAACATCCGGAAGAGATTGCGGCTCTCCAGGATGTCGACGCCATCTTTATCGCCACACCCGAGCACTCGCACTCCCCCCTCCTGAAAATGGTGGTAGAGGCAGGCAAGGACGCGTACGTGGAAAAGCCGATGGGCAACGTGCTCGACGAGGCGAAGGCCGCGCGCAATGCCGTGTTGAGCAGGAACGTCGTCGTACAAGTCGGCACCCAGCATCGCAGCGAACCTTATCAAGTCGCAGTGCGCAAGCTCATTCTCCAGGGAGCGCTGGGCGATGTGAGCAAATACGAGGTTGCCTGGAACTACCACGGACCGCGCTGGCGCGGGCGGCCAGAAGTAAAACAGATCCACGAGCAAGACACAGATTGGCGTGCATGGCTGATGACCAAGCCGTATCGTCCGTTTGATCCGCAACTGTATTTCGAATTCCGTTTGTATCGCGAATTCTCCAGCGGCATCCCCGATCAGTGGATGAGTCATGCCAGCGACCTGGTTCACTTCTTCATGGACGAAAAATATCCGGAATCAGTGGTCGCTCACGGGGGCGTGTTTGCGTGGCACGACGGACGCCAGAATGCCGATACCTTCCAAGCTCTGCTGAGCTATCCCAAGGGGTTTCTCGTGAGTTACTCCACCAGCTTCGGAAATGATGCGCCGGGTTACACGCGGATCATGGGGAAGAAGGCCACGCTCTTCAACATGGGCGGAGAAGGAAGTCCGCGCTGGCGAATCGTGGAGGAAGTGGGCAATCACGAGGACGACGACAATATCGATGAGAAGCGGAAAGGTCGGGACATTCTTCTGCCCGGGGACAAGACTCTTCCGCCCACGGGAATGGGAGACGAAGAGCTGTCGCACATGTCGAATTGGTTCGAATGCCTGCGCAGCCGCAAACAGCCGAACGCCACGGTCCATGACGGTTTCTCGCACTCGGTCGCGTGCATGATGGCTGCGCAAGCATACTGGTCGGGGAAGAAAATCTATTTCGATCCAAAGAAGGAGCAGATTCTCGATCGTCCGCCGCAGGGTTAGCACTCGCAAAACAGCCACGACTTAGGAGACATCTTGCAAGTCAAGGTAATGGAAAATGGTCAGGTGCTAGGAAAAGCGGCGGGCGAGCACGCTGCACAATCCCTTCGGTTGGTGCTGCAACGCGGGAAAGCTCGCATTATCGCAGCGACCGGAACTTCACAGTTTGAATTTCTGGCAACGCTCACCACATCCCCTGGGATCGCATGGGACCAAGTCGAGATGTTCCATCTGGATGAGTACGTCGGGCTCTCGAGGAGCCATCCTGCCAGTTTCCGCAAGTACTTGCTCGAGCGCTTGATCCTGCCAACTGGAATCTCGCAATATCATCTGCTACATGGCGACGAGGATGTCCAGAAAATCATCGAAGAGACCGGACGGAAGATTAAAGAGGGACCCATCGACGTTGCTTTCGTCGGAATCGGCGAGAACGGTCACTTGGCCTTCAACGATCCGCCGG
>Ga0209698_10002509_pt1 | contig 20754 bp, 21 predicted proteins | sample LitLauG_LLR_2012_FD_187203 | JGI IMG/M metagenome (GOLD analysis project Ga0209698, IMG submission 187203) | Freshwater sediment microbial communities from Pennsylvania, USA - Little Laurel Run_MetaG_LLR_2012 (SPAdes) (version 2) | ecosystem: Environmental > Aquatic > Freshwater > Creek >...
GATCGCGGGCGGTAAGAAGGTCAAGATCACGGGCCTGAACTTCGAGAACCCGACGGTCACGGGCGTATCGTTCGGGAAAGTGCCGGCGAAAGAATTCACCGTTACCTCACCCACCTCGATAACGGCGGTTACCCCTGCGGCCGCAAGTGCGGGCGCCGTGGAAGTCAAGCTCACCACGTCTGCCGGCACGAACGCGAGCACGACCGCCGACCAGTACACATACGAATAGCGGTGGGCCGGCTTCGCCCCGAATAGCGCTGGGTCGTTTAGGCAGCAAGAGTGTTCTGCTGCCCAAACCCAGCCGGATCGGCACGGATCTGGCCGCATGGTCCACCCGCGAGGGCGCGTCAACCCTCGATAAACCCTGAGGTTTTGGACCATCGCACGGGAGATCTCCGCGGCCTCCTAAGCGGTAGATCCAGGTTCGACTCCTGGCGGGGGCACTCGGCGGCCTCACACCGCGCCGGCCCTGCGCGCGACGGTCAGGCCGGCCTGCCAGCCCGGCGCGCGGCCGCCCGCGGGAGGCCTCACCGGCTCCGGGTCGATGCCGCTCCGGGCGATCAGCCATGCGATCAGGGAGTTGGAGTTCCACATCTCACCCGCGCGCAGCTCGTCCCGGCCCCACACCGGGGTCGGGACCTCGGGGACGAGCTCCAGCAGGCGCCGCGCCTGGCCGGGATCATCGCTGAGCCGCTGAGGACCGCCGACCGCCTCCCGAATGTCGGGTATGCGCCCGTCGCGCCAGCGACGCACCTCATATCGGAACATCCGCAGCCGGCCCGCCCAGGCCGCCCCGACGGCTCCCTCAGCGACGACGCCCCGATCCGGGCCTTCCGATGTCCTCAGGGGGGTCATCTCGATCACGTGCAGGCGCGACCGCGAGCGGACCTCCAGCGCCGAGTGGTACAGCTCACATGGCGCGCGCCGCGCGCGCCTGGCCGCGATCGCCTCGTAGGCGCGCCCGTTGAGCCGCACGAAACGGCCACCCGCGCCGAGCGGCAGCCAGTACAGGTCCACCCCGTCGCGGTCAGGCATGCGGCTGCCCGCGGGCGCGGTCCGGGAGGCTCCGGGCGACGGGTGGGGCAGGCGCGCTCCGGGCGTGTTCGAGCTGTGTCCGGGGCATCGTGGGAGTATCGCCTGGCGAGCGGTAGTGGTCCGTGCTCGCGGCCGGTAGTTATCCCGCATGCGCGAGGGCGGGAGCGGGAGTAGCGTCGTTTGCGACGGCCAGAAGGAGGGCGAGATGCAGAGCAAAGCCAAGCAAGCCGGGCGGCGCGGAATGGCACCCCGCTCGCGCGAGTTGCCGGCTCTCATCGACCGTGATGTCCTGGCCCGCGCGCAGCGGCGCCTTGAGGCCGCGCGCAGGGTCTGGCTCCGCGATCAGCGGGCGAGGGCGGCGAAGCACCCATGAGCGACGAGACGCTTCCGTTCCTTCCGGCGCCGGCGCGCGGCTATTTCGCTCGCCGCCGCGAGGCGCGGCTCCAGCGCAGGCGCGATGTGATGATGAGCCGCGCATTCTGCGAGGGTGCCGAGGCCCGCCACGCGGGCCTCAGGTGCAGGCCGCCCGCCTCCTACCACGTCGAGATCGGCCTTGACCTCCCCGGCGAGTGGATCGCCGGCTGGGCGACGGTGGACCGCCAGCTCTTCCGCGAGGCGGCTGAGGCGGCGGGCCGCCCGCCCGCCCAGGACAGGAGCTCCGCCAGAGCGACGGGCAGGCAGCAGACCGCCTGAGCGGCGCTCAGGGCCGCAGGCTGAACGGCGGGTATTCGTCGGTCACGAGGATCACCGCGTACGCCAGCACCCGCGTCTGCCAGCGGATGACGCCCTCGACGTAGTCGAACATGCCTCGCGGGTAGCGGCCCGTGAACAGGATCGACACCCACGCGGCGATCACGACGAAGAACGCGCCGATGTCCAGGAAGAACAGCACGATGTAGTGGGGGATCGCGAGCAGCCACTTGACGAGCGGCAGCCACCTGTTCAGGCCGTCCTTGGCGTCCGGGTAGTCGATATCGAGGTGCACCCACTGGTGATCCTCTGTCGAGGGGTACGTGTCGCTCATCAGCGCGAAGTAGCTGCCGACGCGGGTCATGAAGCGCACGAGCTCCTGATTCCAGTCGAACCACCACCGCGGGTAGCGCTGGCGGAAGACGATCATCAGCAGCGGCGGGAGGAACAGCAGCCCCGTACCCCCGACCGCGACGTTGCTGGTGCTCGAGCCGCCGCTGACCTGGGCGCTGTAGCCGCCGATCGTCCCGATCACGATCGCGATCGGGATCACGGTGAAGAGGCGCAGCGCCGACGTCAGCCTGTTCAGGCTCCGATCCGGATAGTCGATTGAGAGCCGCACGGGCCTGGTGTCGTTCATGGGCTGATCCTCCCGCGCCGGCCGGTCGCGGGTAATCCGGCGAGTCCCGCCGCGTGGCGGTGAAAAGCCGCAGAGTTCTCGGGCGTGAAGGACTCCGCTGAGGGCTATTAATGGACCGGTGGCCCTGAGCACGCGAATCCCCGGTGTGAGCGCCGGCCCCGGGGCGGGCGCGTCGGACAGCTACAAGTGGATCGCGCTCTCGAACACGACGCTCGGCGTGCTGCTGGCCACCCTCGACGCGTCGATCACCCTGATCGCGATGCCCGCGATCTTCCGCGGGATCCACCTCGATCCGCTGACGCCGTCGAACAGCTTCTACCTGCTGTGGATGATCCTCGGCTTCCTCGTCGTCTCGAGCGTCCTGATCGTCAGCCTCGGCAGGCTCGGCGACATGTACGGGCGGGTGCGCATGTACAACCTCGGCTTCGTCATCTACACGCTCGCGTCGCTGATGCTGACGATCACGTGGATGCAGGGCCGGGCCGGTGCGACATACCTGATCGTCTTCCGCATCGTGCAGGGCGTGGGGGCGGCGTTCCTGCTCGCGAACGCGGCCGCGATCATCACCGACGCGTTCCCGGCCAACCAGCGGGGCATGGCGCTGGGGATCAACAACATCGTCGGCGTGAGCGGCATGTTCGTCGGGCTCGTGCTCGGCGGGCTGCTCGCGCCGATCGACTGGCGCCTGGTGTTCCTGATCTCGGTGCCGGTCGGCCTCGCGGGCACGATCTGGGCGTACCTGAAGCTCGAGGAGCGCAGCGTGCCCCGGCGAGCCCCGGTCGACTGGTGGGGCAACCTGACGTTCGCGCTCGGCCTGATCCTGATCATGGTCTCGGTGACGTACGGCATACGCCCGTACGGCGGGAGCGCAACCGGCTGGGGCAGCCCGCGCGTCATCTCGCTGCTGGCGGCGGGCCTGATGAGCCTCGCCGCGTTCGCGGTGATCGAGGGTCGCGTGTCGAACCCCATGTTCCGCCTCCCGCTGTTCCGCATCAGGGCGTTCACCTTCGGGACCTTCTCGACGTTCCTGTCGGCCGTCGCGCGCGGCGGGCTGATGTTCATGCTGATCATCTGGCTGCAGGGGATATGGCTGCCGCTGCACGGCTACGACTACGCGGCGACACCGCTCAGGGCGGGCATCCTGATGCTGCCGCTCACGCTGGGCATGCTCCTGGCTGGCCCCACCTCGGGTTTCCTCTCGGACAGGTTCGGAGCGCGGCCGTTCGCGACGGGCGGCATGCTCGGGGCCGCGCTCGGCTTCGCGCTGCTGATCCGGATGCCGATCGACTTCGCCTACGCGGAATTCGCGCTCGTGCTGTTCCTGAGCGGCGTGTCGATGGGGATGTTCGCGTCGCCCAACCGCGCTGCCGTGATGAACAGCCTGCCGCCGCAGGACCGCGGCGCAGGGGGCGGGATGAACCAGACGTTCCAGAACTCCGCGCAGGTCATGTCCGTCGGGATCTTCTTCACGCTGATGATCCTCGGGCTCGCGTCGGCGCTGCCCGAGACGCTCACGGCGGGCCTGCAGGCACACGGCCTCGGGGCCGCCGCGGCGCACCGCGTCGCCGGGTCGCCCCCCGTGTCAGTCCTGTTCGCGGCGTTCCTCGGCTACAACCCGATCGAACACCTCGTCGGCCCGCACGCGCTCGCGCTGCTCTCACCCGAGAACCGCGCGGCGCTCACGGGCCGAGCCTTCTTCCCGCACCTGATCGCCGGGCCGTTCAGCGCAGGGCTCCACAAGGCGTTCAGCTTCGCGATCGTGGCGTGCCTGGCGGCAGCGGCCGCTTCCTCGCTGCGGGGCGGCCGCTACCGGCACGGCGAGGAGCCCGCGCAGGAGGCCCGCGACGATCTCGCGGACCGCGAGTCAACGGCCGACGCGCGCACCCCCGTATGAACCGCAGGGAGGGAGCTCTTGGTGGCGTTCTCGCTGAGCGGGCCCGGCGCCGCGGCCTCGATCGATCCTGGACCTAGTGCCCGCCGCGCTCTGAGCACAGCGGAGAGCCGCCGCGCCCCGGGAGGCGCGGCGGCACTGTCCGCCTCCTACAGCCCTTCGAGGAACGGCACCAGCTTCGCGACGAATTCGTTCGTCGGGTAGCCGCCGTTCGTGTCGTTGTGCGAGTAGCTGCTTTCGAGGTTCACCAGCGTCACGTTTTCACTCGGGATTTTCGACTGTGCCGCGAGCTCTTCCGCGAACGTCAGCGTGGTGAAGCCACCGCCGAAGTATTTGTCGAGTTCGGAGTTGACCGCGAGGATGTGCAGTGACGTCGGCAGTTCGGTGCCGTGGATCGCGTCCAGGCCCATCACCGACTGAGCCGGGTTCGGGAGCCCGTTGCCGACTGCGCCGCTGTCGAGTGTCAGCCTTTCCGGGAAGTACCACTCGACGCCGTCGGCGCTCTGCGCCTTCGGTGCGGACAGCATTTCCGCGTAGCGCTGCAGCGGCGTGATCGCGCCCGTGCCGTTCCACGTCCACGGTTCGCCGACGACGGCCGGTTCGGTCAGGCCGGCGCCCGCGTGCACCTGTGCCGCGATCAGCGCTTCCGGCGAGGTCCCGACGTTCACGCCGTAGCCGAACGCCGCTTCGTTTGTGGTGGGCACGACTTCGCCTTTGCCGTTGTGGGGCACGAGCGTCGGTGGCAGCAGCGGGAAGCTGGCGACCTTGGATTTTTCGGATCCCGCAAGGTGAGCGAGGCCCGAGCCGACGACCGAGAACAGGCCGAGGTAGGGGGCCGGGATCCCGCCGAACGCGAGCCACGGCGTCTTCGTCGCGAGGTTCGCTAGCTCGGATTCGGCGGTGCCCGCGCTGATCGCCGACGGGCTGCTGCCGCCGTCGTCGAAGACCAGGCCCGAGAGCCCGTCCGCGCCAGGTTTGCCGCCGAAGTCCCATGTGGCGTACGCGGTCACGACCGTGCCGCCGAGGGAGTGCCCGCCGAGGACGACCTTCCCGCCGAGGGCTTTCGCCGCTTCGATCACGACGTGCAGGTCCTGCACCGCGACGTTCATGCCCCAGCCGCGTGCGCCGTCGTGGATCGCGGCCCTTTCGCTGAGGACCTTGAGGTGCTTTTCTTCGTCCGCTTCGGCGAGGAAGCCCAGGTAGTAGCGGAAGAACTGCGCGGCGGTCACTTTGCCCTCCTTGAACTTGTTCGCCTCGCTCTGCGTCTCCAGGAGGTTCTCGCGGCGTTCGACGGCCCACACCTGCCAGCCGGGTGCTTTGGAGGTAACCCATTCCGCGAACGGGATGAAGTAGGCGCCGCCGCCGGAGGTCCCGGGCTCGATCACGAGCACGTTCTTCGCGGAGGGGTTGCCGATCTTCACGATCCCTACCTTGTCGAACTTTTCAGGCGTCGCGGGAGCGACGTAGCCGGGCATCCAGACGGTTTTGACCGGCGGCATTTTCGCGCTTGCGCCGGTTGCCCCGGCCAGCGACGCAAGCATCAGCGCGGCCGCGGCCATCGAGAGCACAGTCATCCTCCGCGTCATCGAACGCATCCCCATTTCCCCTCCTTGAACGGCCCGGGGGCGCGATCAGCTGGGCATCACGCCAAGCTCGTGGCCGCCCGTGCACCTTGACCTCTTCCACCGCGAACATACCATGGGATTCCTCCCATGTCACGGCGGCGAGAGCGGACCCGCCCGCGCCCCCTATAGCCTCCACCGCAATGCGCTGAGCGCCCCCCGCTCGCGCCACCACGAGAGCCAAGGAGCTCAACAAATGATCAGGCGAACACCGTTGCTCGTCGCCGCGCTCGTCGTCGCGGCGATCATCGGCGGCTGCGGAAGCAGCTCGAGCAGCACCACCAGCACCGCGTCGACCGCCGCGACGCCGTCGACCGCGAGCACGGGGACGGCGACCACGCCCGTCTTGAGCGGCGCCGCCGCCGCGCAGGCGATCGAAATCTGCAAGAAAGAGATCCAGTCGCAGTCGACGCTGCCCGCCTCCTCGAAGTCGAAACTCGAAGCCGTCTGCGAGAAAGCGGCCAACGGCGACACCACGGCCGTCAAGAAGGCCGCCCAGGAAGTGTGCGAAGAAGTCGTCGACGCCTCGCCGATCCCGTCCGGCTCAGCCAAGGAACAGGCGCTCGCGGCCTGCAAGGCCAAGTAGCGGCGCCGAGGGGGCCGGGGGCTAGCCGGCTTCGGCCGGCTCGCCCTCTGAGGCCCCGGGCTCCTCGTCCTCCTCGTCGTCGCCCGCGTAGAGGGACTCGCGGGCGAGCTCGCGACCCTTGACGTCGAACAGCTTGATCTCGAGCAGGTCGCCGCGGTAGTCGTCGGGGGCGATCAGCGTGAAGCGCTCGTCGACCAGCTCGCACTGGTCGACGGCGAGGTCCGCGAGCTCGGCGGTGACGATCCGACCCCCGGACACGAGCGGCCTTCCCCACACGAGCGTCATCGCGCCGACCGCACCGAACTGGCCGCGCCACGCGCCGATCACCTCCTCGCAGAGGTCGAGCTTCCAGTCCGGGTTCCGGTCCGCGGTCTCGGACGTGTAGTCGACCTGCGCCGAGAACTCTCGGGCCTGCCCGCCCTCCTCGGCGGGCAGGAAGCGGACGTAGCCGAACAGCTCATAGCCGTTGGAGGTGCGCGCCGTCCCCGGCACATAGGTGCGCCCATGCCAGCTCCTGTCCGGGTACCAGACGACGTCGCCGGGCTCGCCGAGGTCCTCGCCGCCGGAGTCCACGCGGCGGGCGGCGTCCAGGAACTCCTCGTTCAGCTTCTCCTGCCAGCGCCCGTAGGGGAGATCCTCCTGCGGGGGCTCGGCGGCGAAGCGCGGGACGAATCGTTCCTCGGGTGGCATCGGTCCGGGAGACTAGCTCCCCGCTGCGCCGGTGCGGTCGCTCACGCGTCCCGCAGCGCCTCGGCCGCATGCTCCGGCGCGACTATGTTCAGGTTCACGTCGGTTGAGAGCTCGAGGCCGGCGAGGTGCGTGAGCCTCGGCAGGATGTCGATCCGCCAGCAGAAGGCGTCGGCGCCCTGCGGCGCGGTGCGCACGAACAGGTTCAGGGGCGGGCTCGAGCCGAGGTGGCGCGCGAGGCGGCGCAGCCCGTCGTGGAGCAGGCCGGCGCCGGAGGGCCCGGGCTCCTCGAAGCGGGCGCGCGGCGTTCGCGGCGCGAGCATCAGCTGGAAAGGCAGGCGCGACGCGTAGGGCGCGAGCAGCACCGCCTCCTCGTCGATCGCGACGATCCGCTCGCGGCGCCGCACCTCCTCGGCGACGACGTCGCCGAGCAGGCTCTGCCCCATCGTGCGAGTGTTGTAGGCGCTCGCCCGCTCACGCTCGCGCGCCACCGCCGCCGGCACGAAGTCCAGCGCGTACAGCTGTGCGTGCGTGTGCGGCAGGGACGCGCCGGCCTCCCTGCGCTCGTTGACGATCAGCTGCAGGCACGCGCTGCCCGAGTGGAATCGCATCCGCTCGCGCCAGGCCTCCACGGCGGCGGCGACCTGCTCCGCGGGCAGGTCCGCGAGCGAGAGAACCGGCTGCGGGCCGTTGATGATCACCTCGTGCGAGCCGGTCGCGGGGAACGCCTGCAGCAGTTCCGGCTCTCCCCGCCCGGGGTCGTGTGCTTCGGCCGGGGCGGCGTGGTCGGCTGCCGTCAGTGCCGGGTACAGGTTCGGGACCACGCGCACCGTCCAGCCGGGCGAGTCGGCCGGCCCGCCGCCCGGGCGGACGGCGTGGAGCTCCGGCGGCGTGCGGTCCTCATGACCCTCGGCGAACGGGTCGCGCTCGATGTCGATCGGCTCGGGCGGCGCGCAGGTCGGCTCTCCGCCCGGCCGGCGCGAGCGCTCGCCGGCGACGATCGTCCGGTGGCCGCTCAGCGGGTCGATTCTCACCTCGGGCATGATCAGCCTCCCAGCGCGTAGCGCCTGATGTCCTGTTCGAGCTTCAGGGTGCTGGGGTACTGGCCCTGGTGGATGTACTGACCTCCGGAGGCGTTGTAGAAGACGGTCACGGGAGTAAAACCGGAGTCGGTGATCGCCAGGCCCGCTTCTCCGTTGCCGTCGTAGTAGGTGGGGTAGCTGATCGGGTGCGAGCGCAGGAACGCGAGCGCTTCGGCGCGGCTCGTGTCATTGGAGTCGATCCCGATGAACGCGACGTGCCTGCCGTCGGTGGCGGCGACGTGAGCGAAGACCCCGAACTCGGCGCGGCACGGCCCGCACCAGGATGCCCACTTGTTCACGACCACCGGCGTGCCGGCGAGCAGGTGGAGCCTGGCCCTGACGGCGGGCAGGCCGCCGTCGAGTATGCGGCCGCCCTGCGCGTGGAGCGCGGCCAGAGCCGGCGGCGAGCCGGCGAGGTCCGCGCTCACCTGCGCGGCGGTGAGCGGCGCCGGCGCGCTGCCCGTCGAGACGCTCCTTGACTGCAGCAGCCCGACGAGGACGAGTGCCGCCACCGCGACTGCGGCGAGCGTGATCGAGAGGCGCCTCGGAGTCATCGCCGGTAAGGGTGCCATACGGCGCATCGGGAGCCCGACGCTTCAAGCGGCGCGTGGCTTGCTATATCCTGGGGGGAGTACAGGCCGGTGCGACCATTAGCATCCGGCCGGCGCCAACCGGGCGCCATCTTCTCCGAGCCGCGCCGAATCCACTTTCGACGCCGGCTCTGTCTCGAAGTCCAGAGCCTCCATGGCCGAGTCCACCTCAGTGGCCCTCGCGGCCGCGACCCTTCCAAGTTCCGCGGAGATTTCTCGCGCGGAAAAGCTCGTCCGCGAGAGGTTCGTGCACGCCGGTGAGGACCCCGCCGTTGCGCTCGCCCAGGGGACGCCGCGGCGCCGTGCCCTGGACATGGCGCTCGAGGAGCTGGCCGCCGACCCGAAGGCCAAACACCCCTCCACGGCTTGGCGGCGCGAGTTCTCGCTGCTGCTCGGGCTCGAGCGGCTGCTCTCGGACGATGAGCCGAAGCTCGTCGACGGAACGGTGCTCTCCGCCCACCAGGTCGACGCGCTCTCGGGCACGCTGACCGCGCTGCTCGCGGAGGCTCAGCAGCGAAGCGCTCCGGGCAACGGCAAGGCTGCGGCGTCTGCGTCGCCGGAGCTGCTCGCGTCCGCCGACATCCTCGGCCCCGACGAGCCGGAGCCCGCGAACGGTGAGGTCGCGAAGGCCGACGCCGAGGCGGCGGCCCGTGACGAGGAGGACGAGTACCCGGACTACGAGGACGAGGATGAGGACGAGGACGAGGACGACGAGGACCTCGGCCCCGTCCAGCGCGCAGCGCCCGACGAGGATGACGAGGACGAGCTGGAGCTCGAGGACGAGCCGCTTGAGGACCTCGCGCTGGAGGACGAGGAGGAGGCCGAGGCCGAGGCGGAGGCCGAGAGCGAGGACGAGCCGCGCGACTGGGTTGAAGACGAGGACGAGGATGACTCGCTCGCCGAGCAGCCCGAGGACCCGAACGCGGCCAAGCGGTTCTGGTTCGAGCACGCGACAGGCGCCGGCAAGACGGTCGCAGCGCTCGGCTTCGTCGAGGCCTCGCACACCGGGGGCGTGCTGATCCTCACGCACCGCCGCAACCTCGTCGACCAGTTCAACGGCGAGCTCCGCGACCGCGGCTACGCGAGCCGCATCAGCCGCCCGCTGCTGCAGGGCGAGGACTCCGTGAAGGGCCCCGTCACCGTCGAGACCTATCAGTGGTTCGTGCGCAACGCGGGCAAGATCTCAAGCGCCTACACGATCGTGATCTGCGACGAGGCGCACACCGCCCTAGGCGAGAAGACGAGCGCCGCGATCCGCAACTGGACGGGTCCGATCTTCATCGGCATGACCGCGACCGGCGCGCTGATCGCGAGGCACGTCACGGACCTGTTCCCGACGCAGACCTCCCGCTTCGACCTCGCCCAGGCGGCACGCCGCGGCGTGATCGCGCCGCTGCGCTGCGTGCGCATCTCGCCCGGTGTCGGTGTGAGGACGATCGCGAAGGTGCCGCTGCGCCGCGGCGAGGTCGACACCGAGTTCGACCAGGACGAGCTCGCCAAACTGCTCGATCAGCAGCCGTTCAACATGGCCGCCGCCAATCTCTACAAGACGCGCTTCAACGGTGTGCCCGGCGTCGTGTACGCCGCGGGCGTGCAGCACGCATACAACCTCGCCGAATCGTTCCGGGCCGAGGGCATCAAGGCGATGGCGGTCTCCGGCGAGACGCCGAAGCGGGAGCTCGTCGACATCCTCGCGCGCTACGAGCGCGGCGACATCGACGTGCTGATCAACGCGCAGCTGCTCGCAGAGGGCTGGAACAGCCCCCGTGCGACGGTCTGCGTGCACCTCGCGCCGACGGCGTCAAAGCGCATCTACCAGCAGCGGGTCGGCCGCGTGACGCGCCGGCACCCCGGCAAGGAGGCCGGCCTGGTCGTGGACTTCGTGCACCCGGCGACCAAGCACGACGACCCTGTCGTCACGCTGCACTCGCTGCTCGACCGTGACGTCTACCGCGGCGGCGCGATCGTCGTCGGACCGGTGCGCCGCGGACGCGGGCGGCGCATGCGCGTCGAGCGCCGGGTGCTCCCGGTCTGCGCCGAGGAGGAGCGGCGGTTCGCGGTGTTCGAGCGCGAGCTCTGGCGCATCGCGGTCGAGAACCTCGACTACGGCGAGCAGCACCTGTGGGCGGCGCTCGCCGGGGCGCGCGTCGCGCCGAACGGCTGGCGACGCGCCCGCGCGATGCTGCACTTCGATCGCACCGGCGAGCTGAAGGGCCGATTCCTGATCACTGCCGTCAAGCGCAACAAGAACGCGCAGCTGCGGCTGCGCGCCCTCACGGACATCGCGGCGCTCCGCGACCCGGACTCGTTCGACGAGGCGATCGACATCATCGGCGGCTGGCCGCGCGAGGAGCGCAAGGAGGCCACGAAGATCATGCTGCGGGCGCTGGTGGAGCGCCGCATCGGCCGCCGCGACCAGGCCAACGCGTGGATCTGGCGCCTGGCCGAGTACACGCGGGACGTCCATGAGGAGTATGCGGTCCAGCGCTGGCCGGAGACCAAGCGCCTGCTCGGCCTGCTCGTGAACTCCGCGGGCGGCGCGCACGCCCGCAACGCCCGCAGGCTCGTCCACGCCGCCCGCAAGCAGGACCGCAGGCTCGCCGCGGCGCTGCTCGCCGCCGCGCTCGCGCACACCCCGGAGGCCGAGGAGGTGCTACGCGGCGCCCGCACACGGATGGCCCGCAAGCCCCCCGCCCTCGCCAGGGAGCTGCTGCGGAACTTCCCCAAACGCCGCGCGCGGGGCACCCGCCGCAGGCGCAAAGGCAAGGGCGCCGGAAAGGCGAACGGCGCCGTTGCCGACGCGTCCGCGAAGTCAGGCGCGGCACCGCGCGGCGACGCGCTCGAGAACGTCTAGTCCGCGCCGGGCGCGGAGCCGATCCGCTCCAGGTGCACCTCGCCCGCGGTCAGCTCCGTGTGGCCGCCCTGCTCGAGCGCGACGATCAGCCGCCCGTTGCCGTCGATCCCGCCGGCGATGCCGTGCCCCCCATTCCACGCGATGCGCCGTCCGAGCAGGGCGTCGCGTGCCCGCCACGCCTCGAGCGTCAGCCCGGGCGCCTCGGAGAGCCTGCGTTCCAGCGCCGTGAGCAGCTCGGCGAGGAGAGGCTCGAGGTCGCCTGGCTCGCGGCCCATGCTCGCGGCCGGCCGCGCTCCCTCGGCCGGCTCCTGGCCGGGAGCGGGCGGTCGCAGCTCCTCGGGCAGCTCGGCGAGATCCACGGCGACGTTCAGGCCGATCCCGAGCACGGCCCACCCCTGCTGAGGGCGGCCCTCGACGAGGATCCCGGCGAGCTTCGCGGGCACGCCGTCCGGTCCGCCGCTCATCACGACCACGTCGTTCGGCCACTTGATCAGGGCGTCGGGACCCGCCACGTCGCACACGGCCACGGCGGCCATCAGCGGCAGCAGCGGCGGCGGCGAATGCAGCACGAGCGACATCAGGATCGAGCTGCCGGCCGGCGCCGACCATCGCCGGCCCTGGCGGCCGCGTCCCGCGCTCTGCTCTCCCGCGGTCACGAGCGTGCCGGCCGGCGCGCCGGCAAGGGCGAGCTCGCGCGCCCGCTCGTTCGTCGAGTCGGTGCTGCGCAGATGCAGCCGCGGTGCTCCCAGCGCGCTCATCCCGGGAGCACCCTCAGCTCGTCCCCGGGACCCGCGCCGAGCAGATCCGCCGCTGAACCACGGTTCACCGCGAGCGCCATCATCCGCTGGGAATCCTCGTAGATCACGAGCTCGCCCGTGGGCACATCGGAGAAAGTCCCGGCGAGGTGCGCGCCAACCGATCCGCCGGGCCCGGTGATCCTCAACGTCCCCGAGGCGCCGGCGAGTGCGGTGAGCTGCTCGAGCGTCGCGTCAGTCGCGAGGTTCCCGAACGCGTCTCCCAGCAGCGCGTGAGCGAGCAGCCCCCCGTCCACCGGCTCCGCCCGCGGCTCGGCCAGCGCCACCACGGAGGAGACCGGGACCGGCTCGCCGACGGCCCGCAGGCCCGCGCCCGCCGCAAGCGCGGCGGCGACCGGGGCGAAGAGGTCGCGGCCGTGGAAGGTGCGCGAGACTGGCCGCAGGCGCTCGGGTGAGCTGCCGATGTCGACCGCCTCCCGCGCCCCGCCGAGCCGCTCCGCGGCGAAAGCCAGCAGACCGTTGTCGGGGCCGACCATCAGCCGCCCCCCGCGGGCGGTGCGAAGCGCGATCGCGCGCCGGGCATCCTGGCCGCGCGCGCCGACCGCGGGGTCGACGACCGCCAGGAGGACCCCGTCCGGGAGATACTCCACCGCACCGCGCAGCGTGAGCGCGCCCGCGAGAACGTCGTGGCGAGGGATCCCGTGGGTGATGTCCAGGACGCGGGCGGCCGGGCAGCGGCGGGCGATCACGGCGTGGCAGACGCCGACGAACTCGTCGGCGAGGCCGTAGTCGGACAGAAAGCAGATCGGCAGCGCTGCGCCGTCGCCCATCGGGCCGCCCGTCAGCCCCGCCGGGCCGCCGCGTCCGCGAGCAGCGCGGCGAGCACTCCGTCGATGTCGTGACTCTCGGCCTCGACGTCCGGTGTCAGGCCGCTCTCGCGCAGCGTCCCGGACGTGACCGGTCCTATCGAGACGATTCGCGTCGCGTCGCTGAGCCCGGCCTCGCCGCCCGCCGCCTGCAGGAAAAAGCCGACGGTCGAGGACGAGGTGAAGGTGATGTAGTCCGCGGCCCGGGCTGCCGCCAGCGTGTGCGGGGCGAGCGGCTCGGCGACGGTCTCATACAGCTCCAGCGTGTCGACCTGTGCGCCGCGCGAGCGCAGAGCGTCCGGCAGCACCTCACGCGCACGCGCCGGTCTCGCGATCAGCGCGCGGGCGACCGGCGTGTCCCCGAGCGCTTCGACCAGGCCCTCCGCGACGAACCGCTCGGGCACGACGTCGGCGAGGATCCCATGGTCGGCGAGGGCGCGCGCGGTGCCCGGCCCGATCGCCGCGACACGCGCGCCGGCCAGCGAGCGGGCGTCGCGTCCGCCGGCCGCGAGGCGCTCGATCAGACCCTCGACGCCGTTCGGGCTCGTCACGCAGATCAGGTCGTAGGGCTCGGGATCGAGCGGCGGGCCGGCTATCGGCTGCGTGCGTATCACGGGCGCCTGCACGACGCGGGCACCGAGCTCGCCGAGCCTGCGCGCCAGCTCCGACGCGCGGGCCTGGGCTCGCGTCACCGCGACGGTCACCCCGAGCAGGGGCCTGTCGGGCAGCCAGCTGATCTCGTTGGTGAGGTCCGCGACCGGCCCGATGACGGTTATCGAGGGCGCCCGCACGCCCTGCCGCGCGACCTCCGCGGCGATGCTTTCAAGCGTGCCGCTGACGGTGCGCTGGCCGGGCATCGTGCCGCGTTCGATCACGGCGACGGGCTCGGAGCCGGGCCGCCCGGCCTTCATCAGCGAGCTCGCGATCTCCGGCAGGCGCCTGACGCCCATGTAGAGCACGAGCGTGCCGGGGAACGCCGCGAGTGCGCCCCAGTCGATCGCCTCGCCGGGCTTGCCGGGGTCCTCATGGCCGGTTATCAGGGCGACCGCGCTGGCGACGTGGCGCTGGGTCACCGGGATACCGGCGTAGGCGCTCGCGGCGATCCCCGAGGTGACGCCCGGGACGATCTCGAAGGGGATGCCGGCGGCGCGCAGGGTCAGCGCCTCCTCTCCGCCGCGGCCGAAAACGAACGGATCCCCGCCCTTCAGGCGCACGACGGTCCGTCCCTCCTGTGCACGCGCCACCATCATCGCTTCGGTCTGCTCCTGCGGGACGGACGGCCCGCCCCCCTCCTTGCCGACGAACAGCAGCTCGGCGTCGGCGCGGGCGCCGTCGAGCGCCTGGTCGGGGATCAGGCGGTCGTAGAGGATCGTGTCGGCGATCGAGATGACCTCCAGGGCGCGCGCTGTCAGCAGGCCCGGGTCACCCGGGCCCGCGCCGACCAGGTAGACGCGTCCCTGCGGAGCCTCAGCGCCCAACGCCTGCCATCTCCTCGGCCTGATCGAGCAGCCCCTGTGCGCCAGCCGCCCGCAGCCTCGCCGCCGACTGGCGACCGAGTCCCGCCGGGTCGCCGGCACCCGCGGTGAGCTCGTCGGCGGCCCACGCCGACCCGTCGGGCAGGCCCACCCACGCGCTGATGCTCATTCGCCCCTCGCCGGCGATCCGGGCGCGGGCGCCGAGCGGTGTGTGGCAGCTCGCGCCGAGCTCGGCGGCGCACGCGCGCTCGGCGATCAGACAAGCCATCGCGAGCGGGTCGGTCACGGCCACGGCCGCCTGCCGGGCGCGCTCGTCGCCGGCGCGGCCCTGGAGTGCGAGCGTGCCCTGCCCCGGGGCCGGGACGAAGCGGCCGGGGTCGAGCACGCCGCCGGCGCGGTCGCCGAGACCGAGCCGCTGCAGGCCGGCGTGCGCGAGCACGATCGCGTCGAGCGACTGCCCGGGGTCCTCGAGCTTGCGCAGCCGCGTGTCGACGTTGCCGCGGACCTCCACGATCTCGAGGTCCTCGCGCGCCGCGCGCAGCTGAGCGAGCCGGCGGATGCTGCTCGTGCCGACGCGCGCGCCCGGAGCGAGCTGGTCGAGGCCGCCGGCTCCGCAGAGCACGTCCTCGGCGGCGGCGCGGGCGGGCGCGCCGAGCAGTTCGAGCCCGGGAGCCAGCTCCCCCGGCAGGTCCTTGGCGGAGTGCACCGCGAGGTCGATGTCCCCCGCGCTCAGCGCGTCCTCGATCTCCGCGACCCAGCGGGACTTGTCGCCGGCCGCGGCGCCGCGGTCGCCGCTGGTGGTGATCTCCACGATCTCGCTGCCGCCGATCATCGCGGCGACCATGTTCGCCTGGGCGAGCGCGAGCCTGCTGGCGCGGGTGCCGATCCTCATAGGGCCGGGCCCCGGCCCGCAGGGCCGGAGCGGCGGCGGCGGAGGTCGTGGACCTCAGCCAGCTCCGCCGGCGCGTCCTCCTGCGCGGCGGGCTCGTCCTGCAGGCCGAACAGCTCTCGCACGAACTCAAGGCTTGAGTGGCCGTGCTCGCCGCTGCCGCTGCGCAGGCGGATCGTCGGCTCGTGCAGCAGCCGCGTCATGACGGCGCGAGCGATCGCCTCGACCCGGGCCACGTCGCGCGGCGAGGCGGACTCCCAGCGGCCGGAGTTCTCGGCCAGCACGCTGTCCACGATCGCGTTGCCGTGCTCGCGCAGCGCGCTGACGGTGGGCAGCGCGTCGAGCTGGCCGAGCCAGGCCGCGAAGCGGCGGATCTCCTCCTCGACGATCTCCAGGGCGCGCGGCGCCTCCTGGGCCCGCGAGCTGAGGTTCCGGGAGACGACCGCCTGCAGATCGTCGATGTCATACAGCGTGACCCCGTCGAGCTCAGAGCAGGAAGGGTCGATGTCGCGGGGCACGGCGATGTCGATCAGCAGCAGCGGGCGGCCCGCGCGCTCGGCCATCACGAGCTCGAGCTCCTCGCGCCCGACGATCGCGTGCGGCGAGGAGGTGGACGACAGGACTATGTCGGCGTGGACGAGCTGCTCGGGGAGTTTGTCGAGCCCGACCACCGAGCCGCCGAAGCGCTGCGCGAGGCTGAGTGCGCGGTCCGCGTGCCGGTTCGCGACGAAGATCGTGCCGGCACCCTGGCTGGCGAGCGCCCGCGCCGTCAGCTCGCTCGTCTCGCCCGCGCCGAGGATGATGACGTGCCTGCTCTGCAGGTCCCCGAGGACACTCTGGGCGAGGTCGACGGCGACGGACGGGACGCTGATCCGGCTCGAGCCGAGCTCGGTCTCCGAGCGCACGCGCTTGCCGGTCGTGAGCGCCGCGGCGAACAGCCGGTTGGACATCGGCCCGGTCGTGCCGGAGCGCATCGCGGCCTCGTGCGAGCGCCGCACCTGCCCCTGGATCTCGGCCTCTCCGACGATCATCGACTCAAGGCCCGAGGTGACCCTGTAGAGGTGGCGGGCCGCGTCGCAGTTGCGCGGCGAGTAGATCGCGTCCGCGAGCTCGGTCGGGCGGATCTTCGCTCGCCTGGCCAGCAGCCCGAGCACATCCGACTCGGCCCGGACCGGGTCGCTCACGACGAGGTAGACCTCGGTGCGGTTGCAGGTCGAGATCACCACCGCCTCGCGGACGTCGGCGGTGGCGGTGGCCTGTGAGGCGAACTCCTGCGCCTCGGACTCGGTGAACGCGAGGCGCTCGCGCACCGCGACGGGAGCCGTCTTGTGCGAGATGCCGAGTGCGAGCAGCTCGCTCATGCGGGCGTCGACTCCTGGTGGGCTGCGAGCGCGGCGGGCTCGGGCTCCGGTTTCGGCGCGCCCGAGAGCTCGAGCAGCTCGCCGAGCTCGCGCTCGATGCGGCTCAGGCGGATCGCCATGATCGAGACGTAGATCAGGATGATGATCACCAGCACGATGTAGGCCGCCGCTACGTACTTGCCGGCCTCGTTCAGGGGCAGTGCCGGGACTTCGGCGAGCACGAGCACGGCGCTCACAGCCCGCTCCGCCCGGCCGCCTGGGTGCCCATCGCGGGGACCGCGGTGCGCCCGCGGCGGGCCGGAGATCCGTCCTCGCCGACCAGTCGCCGGCGCAGCGCGCGCACCTGGGCACGGGTGTGCTTGGCGGTCAGCTCGTATTTGCACATCGTCACGAACAGCAGCGTGACAGCGGCGAGGCTGACCATGAACGTGAGCCGCATCGACCCGGGCAGGTTCGAGGTGCCGCCGAGCACACGCGGGTGCAGGTAGGCGGTCGACAGGCGCACGGCGATGAAGTTCATCGGCACGAACGCGCCGGCGGTGATCGCGAACACCGAGGCGTAGCGCGACTGTCGCTCGGGGTCCTCGATCGCGAAGCGCAGCGGCTGGTACGTCGCGTAGAGCAGGAACACGATCAGGAAGGACACGAGCGTCGGCTCGTTCCACACCCACCAGTGCCCCCAGGAGCCCTTCGCCCAGATCGAGCCCGTGATCAGGGCGCCGACGGCGAAGATCAGGCTCATGTGGATCGTGACGTACGAGCGCATGTCCCAGCTCGAGTCGCGTGTCCGCAGATGGGCGATCGCGAACAGCGCGCCGACCACGAACCCGCACAGCGCGATGATCGCGAGCGGCACGTGGATATAGAAGATCTTCTGCAGGAAGCCCTGTTCCGCTTCCAGGGGCGCGTAGAAGAAGACGAGCGAGAGCGCGAGCGCCATTGCGGCGACGGTCACGATGCTCAGCGAGCGCAGACCCTTTCCATACATCGGTCTCTCTAGTCCTCCAGGAGGAAATCGAAGAGGGCGTAGGCGATCAGCCCGAAGATCAGATCATAGAGGCCCAGGGTAAGCAGCCAGCGCGCCGGGACGCCGCCGGCGTGGCTGAACGCCAGCAGAGGAGCCGTCGCGCGGGCGCCGCCGATCACGATCGGGACCAGCAGCGGCAGCGCCAGCAGCGGCCCGAGCAGGTCCCGAGCACGGGTCTGCACGGCGAGCGCGCCGACCAGCGTCCCGATCACCGCGATGCCGATGTCGCCGAGCGCGAGCACGGCGATCAGCTGCGGCAGAGCCGGCCCGAGCGGCGGCCCGAGCAGCAGGATCGCGAACGCCGGCACCGCGACGAGCTCGAGCACCACCAGGTAGGCGAGCATCGTCAGCACCTTCGCGACCATCATCGCGCTGCGGTCCACGGGCGCCAGCAGGAACCCGTCGAACCCGCCCTGGTCGGCGTCGGCCACGAACAGGCGGTTCGCGCCGAGGATCGCCGCGAACAGCAGCGTCACCCACAGGATCCCGGCGGCGAGATCCCCTTCCACGCTCGAGCGGTTCAGCGCGAAGTGGAACACGACGAACGTCGTGACCGCGAACAGCGACATGCCGGGGACCGACTCGAATGTCCGCAGCTCCACGAGCAGCTCCTTGCGCAGCAGCGCGCCGACCGTGCGCCTCACCGGTAGAGCTCCCTGATTTTCCCGGCGGTGACCTCGCCGGCGGGGAGCAGCAGCGCGGTGCGGCCGGAGCGCAGCCCGAGCACCAGGTCGGCGCCGGCGAGCCCCGCCTCGGGGTCGTGGCTGCAGATCACGCGCGTGCGCCCCGACGCGGGGCCGATCAGGGGTGAGACCAGCTCGATCCCGGCGGGGTCCAGGTTCGAGTGGGGCTCGTCCAGCAGCAGCAGCTCGGGCTCGTGCAGGACCGCGCGCGCGATCGCGACGCGCTGGACCATCCCGCGCGAGAGCGTCCGCAGGGGCTCGTCCTCGCGGCCGCTCATCGCGACACCCTCGATCACCCGCTCGACCCGCTCCTGCGGGACGCGGTGCAGCGACGCGTGGTAGCGGAGGTTCTCGCGCGCGGTCAGCTCCCGGTAGAGCAGCGGCTCGTGCCCGAGCAGGCCGAGCCGGCCGCGCGCCGACCAGGCTTCGTCCGGCAGGCTGCACCCAAGCACCTGCACGCGTCCTGCGTGGGGGCGAAGCAGCGTCGAGAGGACGCGCAGCAGCGTGCTCTTGCCGGCCCCGTTCGGGCCGAATACGACGAGTGTCTGGCCCTCCTGCAGTGTGAGCGAGACGTCGCTCAGCGCCTCCCGTTCACCGTAGTGCCGAGCCAGCCCCTCCAGCTGGAGCGCGGGCACCTCTCAGGCTCTCGACACCTGCAGCGCGTGCGCGCCCTGCGCTCGCGCGATCAGATCGCGAACGGCCTGCTCGCCCTCGCCGCCGCTCCGCAGCAGCACGACCGGGTCCGGCTCGCCGTTGACGATGCCCTCGAAGAACTCCTTGCGGTCCTGATAGGTCGGGAGCGTCCCCTTCGCCCAGCCGCGCACCTCGTTCAGGAGCACCGCCAGGCGCGCGTAGGGCTCTCCGAACTGCGCCTCGATCTCCCGCTTCATGCGCTTCGCGAGCGCGGGTGAGGCGCCGGCGGTGGAGATCGCGATCGCGAGCGGGCCGGTCCTGACGATCGCCGGCAGGATGAAGTTGCACAGCGGCGGCACGTCGACGACGTTGACGAGCATCGCGCGGCGCTCCGCGTCCTCGTAGACGGCGATGTTGACGTCCGTGTCGTTGGTCGCCGCGATCACCATGAAGACGCCCTGCAGGTCGCCGGCGCCCGCGTACTCCCGCCGCTCCCATGTGATCGAGCCCTCCGCGGCGTAGGCCGCGAGCGCGGGCTCCGCCTCAGGAGCGATCAGCGTGACGGATCCGTCGCACGCGAGCAGCCCCTCGACCTTCTCCAGGCCGATCTCGCCGCCGCCCACGACCAGGCAGCGCCTGCCCGTCAGCTTCAGGCAGGCGATGTAGAACGGGGTGTCGAGCATCCCCTGCACGCAGCTCTGGTCGCAGATCCCTCTGCGCAGCTGGCAGACGCACTCCTTACCTGCGTAGGCCTGGGCGGGCATTCGTCAAGCCTAGCTGCCGCGCGCTGAGGGCACGGCTCCGCTACGCGGGCGGAACGCCGCGCCCGAAGGCTCTGGCGCCCATCCGCGCGAGCGCCAGCGCTCCGCCGCGCCACGCCCGCTCGCGGTCTGACTCGCGGGCGGAGCGGAGCTTCGCGAGCGTCCTGGCCGCCGACGTGCTGCTGCCGTCATAGGGCCCCCACCAGAGCCCGCGGGCGCCGGGACGGTCCCATGTGATCAGCTTCTCCTGCGCGCAGGCCCGCAGCCCGGCCTCCCCGAGCGTGCGGCCGAGCCCGCCGCCGGCGCTCGCGCCCCACGGCCCATGCGAGAGGGCGGGTGCGGGGAGGTGGTCGTTCAGCCAGACCATCCCGGCCTGCAGCTCGCGCGCGATCCGTTTGCCCTGGTAGCGGTCGCTCGTCCACACGGAGGCTCCCAGGCCGTATCCGCCGGCGTTCGCGAGCGCGATCGCCTGGTCGGTGCTGTCGACGGGGGTCACCGTGAGCACCGGGCCGTCAATCGGCTCGCGCATGATGCGCATCTCGCTGTCGACGCCGGTCAGGACGGCCGGGGCGTAGAACGAGCCGGCCCTGCACCCCGGCGGGTCCACGGGGCCGCCGCAGCGAAGCT
>Ga0209698_10002510_pt1 | contig 20747 bp, 11 predicted proteins | sample LitLauG_LLR_2012_FD_187203 | JGI IMG/M metagenome (GOLD analysis project Ga0209698, IMG submission 187203) | Freshwater sediment microbial communities from Pennsylvania, USA - Little Laurel Run_MetaG_LLR_2012 (SPAdes) (version 2) | ecosystem: Environmental > Aquatic > Freshwater > Creek >...
GGCCTGTAGGTCCATCCGGGCTTGTCGCTCCGCAGCAGGGCGGTGTCCACGTGCATGGACTCGAGCACGCTGTCGCCGCGCACCGAATAGTTCGTGCGCTCCTCGTGATAGGCGTACGGAAACGAGTCGGCGAGCAGCCGGTACTGCTGCGCGTTCTGCTCGAGCTGCTGGAAGATCACGAAGAACTCGCGCTCCCTGGCCGCATCCGGGGCGCCGGGCGCGACGCACGGCGCGTCCGCCGTCACCTGCACCGTCGCGAGCCTGACCTGCACTTCGTCGAGCTCGACGCGCACGCGCGTCGGGGCCGAGTCCGGTGCGATCGTCACGCCGATTTCCACCGGGGCGAATCCCAGGTGGGTCACGCGAAGGCGATAGCGGCCGGGCGGGACGCTCCGGAACGCGAAACGCCCCGCGTCATCGGTGAAGGTCTGGCGGCCCACCGGTTGGAGCGAGGCCATGGAATGGCCGAGGGGCGCCTTGCTCGCAGCGGACACCACCACGCCGGTCAGGAGCCTGCCCTCGCCACCCTGCGCGAGCGCGGGCTCCGCGGCGGCGAGCAGGGCGGCGACGGCGGTCGTCGCAAAACGCCGGAATGGCATCGCAGTAGAGTACGTCCCCGCGGCGCCGATCGTTCGCCGGTTCTCCCTGACGCGAAGGGGTGTGCGTCGTAGATTTCGCACGTGCGCCTTCTCCATCTCTCCGACCTGCATCTCGGGTTCCGGCAATTCCAGCGCACCACCCCCGCCGGCATCAACCAGCGGGAGTGGGACGTGGCGCAGTCGTTCACGCGCGCGATCGACCGCGTGATCGAACTGCGGCCGGACCTCGTGCTCATCGCGGGCGACGTGTTCCACACCGTGCGGCCGACGAACCCCGCCATCCTGGCCCAACGCGCGCCCTCGATCCTGGCCGCCGAGTGGCCCGCCACCCCTTCCCCGGCCGGGGACGAGCCCGTGGCCGGGCGGGCTGCGACGTCGGCGCTCCAACCGTGCGACACCATGCCGACGGGTTATCCGCCGGTTACGGTGGTGACCTCGAATCAGCCGGATCCCGGCTGCATTTTTATGACGCCGGGATCGGGCGGGTCCAACGGGCACCTCGCGATCGTGGACAACCTGGGTGAGCCGCTGTTCGCTCGCTCGCTGAGCGGTCAGGCGTTCGACTTCAAGGTCCAGCCCAACGGGCAGCTCACGTACTTCAGCGGCGCGTTTTTCGTGCTGGACAGTACTTACACCGTGGTGGACGAGTGGCAGGCCGGCAACGGTCTTCAGACGGATTTGCACGAGCTGCTGCTGCTGCCGAACGGCGACGCGCTGCTGCTCGCCGACGAGTACCAGATCGTCGACATGAGCACCGTCGTGCCCGGGGGGTGCGCGAACGCGCTCGTCACGGGCCTCGTCATCCAGGAGCTGGATCCCGACAAGAACGTGGTCTTCCAGTGGAGGACCCTCGATCACTTCCAGATCACCGACATGATCGAGGTGCCCGGCCGCTCGCTGACCAACTGCACGCTCGACTACGTTCACTGCAACGCGATCGAGGTCGCCCTGGACGGCAATCTGCTGCTGTCCTCGCGACACTTCGACGAGATCACGAAGATCGACCACGAGAGCGGCGATATCATCTGGCGCATGGGGCTCAACGCGAAGAACAACCAGTTCACGTTCGTGGGCGACACGCGTGGGTACTCGCATCAGCACGACATCCGGCAGCTCCCGAACGGCGACATCACGTTGTTCGACAACGGCGACTACCTCTTGCCGCAATACTCTCGCGCGGTAGAGTACGCGGTGGACGAGACGCACATGATCGCGACCGAGGTGTGGGAGTTCCGGCATTCGCCGGACCAATATGCCTCGGCGACCGGGAGCGTGAGGCGGCGCGACGACGGGGGCACGCTGATCGGCTGGGGGCTCGGGACGCCGGATCCCAAGCTCACCGATTTGCACGCGGATGGATCGATCGCGCTCGAGCTGGGGCTGGGCTCCACGAGCCTGTTCAGCTACCGCGCGCTCCGCTATCCGTGGCGCACCACACAATTCGTTCCGGATGCCGATTCCATCGACTTCGGACCGGTTACGGTCGGCGGCGACACGTCGCAGGTGCTCACGGTGCACAGCCGCATGAACGTCGACATCCCGCTCACCTGCTTCAGCAGCAGCAATCCCGCGGTGTCGGTGGCCGAGGCGCCGCCGATCACGCTGCCCGCGGGCGGCGACGTGACGCTGCACGTCCACTTCCAGCCACGCGTTCCGAGGGGCATGCGCGCGCGGCTCTACCTGCGCTCGGTCTCGGGCACCCAGCTGGTCGCCCAGGCGGTGGACGTGAAGGGCGTGGGCGTGGGAACCTTGGCGGACACTCACCGCCACGACGTGGCCGAGCCGTGGATCGCGGCCACGCCGAATCCGGCACGCGGCGCCCGCACGCTATGGTTCGGGATCCCGCACCCGGCAAACGTAACCCTGCTCATTTACGATCTCAGCGGCCGGCGCGTGGCCACCGCGTTCGATGGCCTGGCGCACGCGGGTCCGAACCGCGTGAGCTGGACCCCGTCGGTCCGCGGCGACCCGCTCGCGGGCGGGGTCTACTTCGCCGTGCTCAAGACGCCCTTTGGCAGGCGCGCCGTCAAGCTCGTGAGCCTCGATCGGTGATTTCGCCGCGGCCTTGCCGAGCGGCCGCACGTGCAGGATGAACGGCGCGGCATTCGCTGCGCGGGAGAAAATCGTGACCGACTTCAACGCCGTCGATCGCTACATCACGCAGCACCTGGAAGAGAGCCTCGCGGAGCTGAGCACGCTGGTCGCTCAGCCGAGCATCGCGGCGCAGAACCTCGGCATGGAGGCGTGCGCGAAGCTGGTGGCGCGCATGCTCGAGCGGCGCAGCTTCAAGACCGCTCTGGCGCCCACCGGCGGCCCGCCGGTGGTCCTCGCGGAGCGCGCGGGCCGCGAAGCCCGCACGATGCTGATCTACAACCACTACGACGTTCAGCCGCCGGAGCCGCTCGAGCTCTGGACCTCGCCGCCGTTCGAGCCCACACGACGCGACGGCAAGCTGTTTGGGCGCGGCGTCAGCGACGACAAGGGCCACCTCACGGCGCGCCTGCTGGCGATCGACGCGCTCCTCGCGGCGGGCGGCGAGCTGCCGTGCCGCATCCAGTTCATCGTCGAGGGCGAGGAGGAGGTGGGCAGCGTTCACCTGCCGGATTTCATCCATGAGAATCGCGAGCGGCTCGCCGGGGATGCCTGCCTGTGGGAGTTCGGCTATCTCGATGAGCGCGGCACGCCGCTGCAGTACGCGGGGCTGCGCGGCATCTGCTATGTCGAGTTGTCGGTCGAGACCGCGAAGCTCGACGTCCACTCGGGGCTCGGCGGCTCGATCTTCCCGAACGCCGCATGGCGCCTGGTTTGGGCGCTCGCCTCGCTCAAGGGACCGGACGAGAGGATCCGCATTCCCGGCTACTACGACGCGGTGCGCGCGCCCTCGGCACGCGACCGCGAGCTGATGTCCGCGATGCCGGATCTCGCCGCGACGCTGCGCGAGCGCTACGGGGTGAAGCAATTCGTGCGCGGCCTCGAGGGCGGTGTCGAGTTCCGGATCGCCGAGGTGTTCGAGCCAACCTGCACGATCTGCGGACTCAACTCCGGCTACCAGGGCGCCGGCTCCAAGACGGTGCTGCCGGCGCGCGCGTCGGCGAAGGTGGACTTCCGCCTGGTGCCGGATCAGACCGTCGAGGGCGTGTTGAAATCCCTGCGCACGCACCTCGACGCTGGCGGCTTCACCGACGTTCAGATCCAGTTCCTGGGCGGTGGGCCGGCGGGGCGCACCGATCCCGATCATCCGTTCCTCCAGCTGGTGGCGAAGACGGCCGAGCCGGTGTACGGAAGGCCGATGCAGATCGTGCCGATGGTCGGAGGCTCGGGCCCCAACGCGGCGTTCATCCGGGAGCTCGGCGTGCCGGTGGCCACCGCGGGGCTCGGCTATCCCGAGACCCGCGCGCACGCGCCGGATGAGAACATCGTCATCGAGCACTACGTCGCGCACGCGCGTCACGTCGCGCGCATGCTCGATGCGTTCGCGACCGCGCCCCTCGCGGGCGGCGCGCGGCTCGCGGCGACGCGCGGCTGATCGGAGCGCGGATCGGAGCGGGGGCGCGGTCGGCCCCCGCTAGCCGGCGGAGGCCTGCGACCTCGCCCGCGCGGCGACCGGCGAGGGCGGCGCGCCCGGCGCATGCACGGCGACGTTCGCCTTCTTCCGCTCCAGCATCAGCACGCGCACGTCGGGATCCACCAGCACGCGCTCGGGCGCGAACGCGCACGGAATCACCACCGACCTCTGCTCGCCGGCCGCCAGCGTGACAGTGGCACGGGCGTCGCGGTAGGCCTTTGCGCGCGCCTTGCCGTGGGGGAAGCGCTCGCCGCGCGCGGCCGCGATCTCGATCGGCATCACGCCCGTCCCGACGTTCTTGACCGTGGCGCGCACCGCCCAGCCGCTTCCCGCGCGCGTGACCTCGGGGTCGATGATTTGGTACTGCGGAACCACCACGCCGTAGAACCACTGCTTCACGTAACCGTCGAACGCGGTGGTGTCGGGCGCGTGGCGGCGCATCACCGCGAGGTAATCCTCGAGAAGCGGATGATCGCGTGAATCGCGGTAGGCTTCGAGATATTCGCGCTGCGCCGCGAGGCCGTTCTCGCGACCCATGAGCTGGAACAGCATCCAGAGCGCCCAGCCGCCCTTGTCGTAGATGATGCGCCCGTCGGCTGGCAGCTCGCCGTTCACCTTGACGAGCGGCCGCTCGGAGTCGCCGCGCCGCATGTGCGCGTAGCGATTCTCGATCTCCTCGCAAAACGCCATGCGCTGCTCGAGCCCTTTGATCTGCTCGCACAGCAGAATGGTCGAGAAGTGCGCCATGCCCTCGGACAGCACATCGCCGCCGGGCCCGCGTCCCGACATCGCGATGTTGGGCCACCACTGGTGTGCGGCCTCGTGCGCCGTGATCCAGAACGCGGCGTTCGCCTCGGGTTTGCTCTGGGTGAGGAAGCCGATGCTCTCCGAGAACGTGATGTTGCCGGGCGAGCCCATGGCGTAGGACGCGAGCCCCGCGAATTCGCTGAGCCGCAATTCACGCCAGGGATAGGGCGCGAACCAGGTCCCGTACCAGCGGCGCGCGCCCGCGAGCGCCTCGAACATCTCGTTCACGTTGTAAGGGTGCCGGGGGTCGTAGTAGATGGCGACGCCCTCGCCGCGCTTTACCTTCCAATCGCCCGCCACGACGTTCCAGATGCGGACCGGATGATCACTGCGCCACTCGGTGATCCGACGCCCGTCACGCACCGAGTCCGAGACGCACACGCCGGTGGCGTTCACTTCGAGGTTCGCCGGAACGGTGATGCGCAGATGCGTGTCGAACCAGTTCTCCGCCATCGGCATCCCCGCCGGGGTCACGCCGAGGTAGTAGTCGTCGGGATATTCGCGCGGGTCGGCCTTGTTCTTGTCGTCCTCGACGCCCACGTCGGGCTCGTACCCGAGCCAGGGTCCGAGGTTCGCGCTCGCGAAGCTCGTGAGCACCACGCTCGAGGGCAGCGCGAACTCCATCAGGCCCGCGCCATTCTTGCTCACGCCATTCGGGTCCACGGAATCGAACGACCAGCCGATGCGGGTGCTTGCGCCGGGCGCGAGCGGCTCGGGGAGATGAAAGACGTAGAGGCCCGCGCGATTCTCGGGAGTGGCGGTCCGCCCATCCATCGTCCACCCCACGTGCCGCCAGTTGAAGCCGGCGCTGAGCGGAATCGCCGCGATCGGCTGCGACGTGCGGTTCACGAGCTGATAGACGCCGCGGCTCGTGACGTGCCGGCGCGCGGGATCGATCGCCACGTCCGCGTCCGCGTTCGCGATGCACGGCAGCGGGAAGTCGCGATACGTGAGCGTGTTCTTCTGCCAGTAGTCGTGCGCCTGCTTCTTCGCCGCGGCGCCCTCCCAACCGCCGGTCACCAGCATCGCCAGTGCGACGCCGGCCACCAGCGGCACCGCCAGCCAGGGCGCGAGCGAGAGCGCGGTACGGCCGAGACTCGCCGGAGACAGCCGCTGGAGATTGCGCGTGGCGTCACGCTCCCGCCGCGCAAACGCGCGCACCGAGACCACGGTGAAGAACGCGGTGGCGCCCAGCACCAGTACACGGTTGAGGATGAGCGGCAGCCGGTCGAGCTGGAACGTGGCGATGTCGGTCCAGCGGGTCGCGCTCCACAGCGTCCAGTTCGCCACCCAGTTCATCTTGCCGCGCACCTGGAACCAACCGGTGGCGCTCATCGCCGCGAGCCCGAGCGCGTAGGTCGCGTAGCGCGACCCCGTGATCGCGAACACGGCCGACACGAACGAGGTCCAGAACAGGAACGTCGGCATCAGCAGCAGGCCCCACATCAGCACGAACGGGCTGAAGCTGAACGGCACGCGGCCCTGAATCGCGATGACGATCGCGGATCCGATCAGCGCCGCGACCACGATCACCGCGCCGAGCAACGCGTTCGCGAGCGCCTTGCCGGCGAGCAATGAGGCGGTCGCCACCGGCGTCGAGTTCGCGATCGAGCCGAAGCCGGTGCCAGCTTCGCGCTGCAACGACTCGGCGGTGTAGAAGAGAATGAGCATGCAGATCAGCAGCGTGAGCGTGTTCATCGTGGACGATGCCAGCAGCCCGGGCGTCTGAAGCAGCGGCGTGTCGAATGCTCCGGTGTTGACGAGACCGCCGAAGATCTGAATCAGGATGAGCGGGACGAAGAGGTAGAGCCCGGGATGCCTTCCGAGCAGCTTGAGCTCGGTGGCCGCGACCTGGAGCGTGCCCGCGACGAGGCCCGGCGCCCCCGACTTCATGCGCAGCTCGCTCAGGAACGCGGGCTCGAGCCGCTCGGGCGAAAACGAAGGCCCGGCCGCCGCGAGCGCGACGTCGCGCGACTTGACGCGCGCGCCCCGCAGCCGCGCCGCGAAGCGATTCGCCACCAGCGCGACGCACGCGAGGCCGAGCAGCGCCGCGAGCAGCCGCTGCGCGACGATCAGCCCGTCGAGGCCGACGTGCGCGTGATTGTAGAACGCCACGCCCCGATCCACGCCGAGGTAGGTCTCTTTGAGCCAGCGATAACCGGTGAGATCGAAGAACTGGAGCGCGCGATTGACCCGCGGCGACAGCCACACCGGCGACCAGTCCCAGAGGAACGAGATGCCGAGCACGAGCACCGCGATCGGCAGCGCGAACACCAGCACCGGCTGGCGGGTGAGTGAGCCGACCGCGAAGCAGGTGCCACAGAAGAGCAGCAGCGCCGGCAGGCCGAACACCAGCATGGGGCGCAGATACGCCGACCACGAGAGTGGCCCGATGTATTCGGCGTTCGAGCCGTGCGGCATCACGTGGAAGAAGAAGATCTGCATCAGCACCTGGAGCACGAGCACGCCCGCGAAGCTGAGCGTCACCGCCAGAAACTTGCCCCACACGTACTCGGCGGGCGTGAGCCGCGTGGCGTGCAGCATCTCTCCCACCTTGAGCTCGTCGTCGCGGATCAGGCTCATCCCGGCGCCGACCGAGATGAAGAACACGTACATCGCCGCGAAGAACAGCACGATGAGCTGGGCGTTCGCGAACTCCGAGTTGATCCAGGCCTTGGTGCCGCCGACGCGCGCGTCACCCGAGCCGATGCTCGCGTGGCCGCCGGAAAGCTCGGCAATGAAAAGTCCGAGGATGAGGATCTGCGCCCAAAACAGCGGGCGCCGCAGGTTGTGCCGGATGTCCTGCCACGCGACCTCGAGCGTGCGCCGCGGGTTCACGTCCGGACTCCCAGTGCGTTCTCGACGCCGTCGGTGAATCCCGCCGGGCGGACGGAGATCCCGGCGGGCGCGATTTCCGTGCGCATCAGGACGAGGTAGGCGTCCTCGAGCGAGGGCTCGACGCTCTCGAATCCATCGGGAGCGGCGCCGCCCGGCGCATAAACGCGCACGCGGTGGCGGCCCTCGACCAGCAGCGCCTGGGTGACGATGCGCTGGCGCCTCAAGGCCGCGAGCTCGGCGGGCGGCACGCTGCCCTCGAAGATCGCGCCGGAAATGCTCTCGCGCGCCTGGCGCGGCGTGGTCTTCGCCACCAGGCGGCCCGAGCGGATCACCGCGAAGCGCGGGCACAGCACGGCGACGTCCTCGACGATGTGGGTCGAGAGCACCACGGTCCGATCCTCGGCGAGCTCGGCGAGCAGGTGGTAGAAGCGCAGGCGTTCCTCGGGATCGAGCCCGGCAGTGGGCTCGTCCACGATCACGACGCGCGGGTTGCCCGCGATCGCCTGCGCGATGCCGAGCCGCTGGCGCATGCCGCCCGAGTACGACTTGACCGCGCGCTTCGCGGCAAACGTCAGGTTCACGCGCTCGAGCAGCTCGCGCGCCAGGGTCTTCAAGCCCTCGCGCGCGCTCACGCCCTTGAGCTTCAAGAGGTGCAGCAGCATCTGCTCGCCGCTCAGGTGCGGATAGAAGCCGAACTCCTGCGGCAGGTAGCCGAGGCGCGCGCGCACCCATTGCGGATCCGCGACGATGTCGTGGCCATCCAGTGTCACCGATCCCGAGGTCGGCTCGAGCAGCCCGGCGAGGATGCGCATGAACGTCGACTTCCCCGCGCCGTTGGGGCCGAGCAGGCCGAACATGCCGAGCGGGATGTCGAGGTCCACGCCCTGAAGGGCGGCGACCGGGCCGGGGTAGATCTTGACGAGACCACGGACTTCGAGCATGGCGACACCTCGCTCGGGATGGGACGGGTGGGGCAAATCGGGGTTCATCCGACGCACCTTACTACGCGCCGGCCGTTTCCGCGGTTTCAGGCGCCGGCGGACGCCGCCTAGCGGACGACCGGCGCGGGAGCGTGCCGCGTGCCGGGATACGGCACGCCCTCACCCTTCACCGCCGCCCACAGCACGCGGTTGAACGCGTCCTCGTCGGCGCGATCCTCGTGCTCGAGATCGAGCCGGCTGCTCGAGCGCGCACCCGGCGTTTTCTCGGGATTGCGCTCCTCGAGCGACACGGATGGCACGAGCTTCGTGAAGGGCGTGAGGTCGGGCGTGGCGGCGAAGAGGCCCGCCAGCGGCCGCCCGAAGTAGTCGAACTGGGAGAGCGCGTGCAGGTGGAGGATCGCGCCGATCGTCGCGAGCACGTCCGAGGTGTTCGCGAAGCGGTGCACCACGCCCGGGCGGTTGTACGCCGAGATCACGAGCAGCGGCGAGCGGTGCGAGTCCACGTGGTCGGGACCGTCCTGCGCGTCGTCCTCGAGCACGAACATCACGGTGTTCTTCCAGAACGGCGAGTGAGAGAGCGCCTCGGCGATGCGCCCGAGCGCGAGATCGTTGTCGGCCGCGTAGGCGCGCGGGGTCGGCGACTTCGCCTTGGCGCCCGCGGTGTGGTCGTTCGGCAGATCCACGATCGAGAGCGCCGGAAGCGTTCCGCTCGCGACGGCGGCCTGAAACTCGCGCAGCCACTCGTCGGCGCGCGTCTGATCTGGAATGTCCAGGTCCCAGCCCGGGAACGCGGGATCGGTGTGCGCCGTCATCGACGGCACGTTCGCGACCCAGCGGCCGCTCTTCTCCTGGCGCGTCAGCTCGCCGTAGTTGCGCACCGCGAGGCCCGCGGCGAGCGCGGCGTCCCACAAGTAGCCGTTGCCGGGCGCATTGACGTCGTCGCCCGGGACGACGCCGCGATTGAGCCCATCGTAGTCGTACTTGCGCCCGCGATCCGAATACTGGCTCGGCACGGTCTTCTCGACGTAATCCGACGCGTACGCGGCGTCCGACCACTGGTGCCCGTCGGCGCTGACCTCGGCGTTCACGAAAAAGCGATCGAAGAGTCCGAAGCGCTCGGCCAGCGCGTGATGGTTGGGCGTGACCGCGCGCGGGAAGAAGACCAGCGACGTGTCGCCATCGCCGGCAGGCAGATCGCCCATCACCTGATCGTAGGTGCGATTCTCCTTGATGACGTAGATCACGTGCTGAAACGGCGGGTAGACGCCGGCCGCGATCGGGCGATCCCAGCCCTGATTGCGCGCGACGCGCGCCGAGAGCGCGGCCAGCGCTTGCGTCTCCGGCCACGCCAGCCTCGACAGCGAGCCCGTGGTCTGATCGAGCGTGTAGCTGCGACCTTCCGTCCCGGCCCGCTCGCGCGGCTGATTGCGATTGCCCTTCGCGCCGGGCTGCTTGCGATCCGGGTTGGGACCGGTGCCCGAACCCTTGCCGCTCAAGACCCACAGCGAGTCGCCGCGATCCATCACGTCGGTCGGATACCACTCGACGGGAATCCGCCCGAGCAGAGAATCGCGCCCGGCGGGGGCCGCCGCGCTGCTTCCCTCCACCGCGCCTCGGCTCTTCCTCCCCAGCGCGACGATCGCGACCGCGTTGTTGTCGGCCTCCGCGATCAGCAGTCGCGATTCGTCGCGCGAGACCGCGAGCGCGCTCGGCGTGCTGCCCTCGGAGGGCCCGGCCGGCGGCGCGTCCGCGATCTCGGAGATCATCTCTTGCCTGCGCGTGTCCACGACCGCGATACGATCGAAGCTCGCGCGCGCCACGTAGAGCCGCGTGCCCGCGGCGTTGAGCGCCATGGCGGAAGGATGGCGTCCGACCTCGATGCGCGCTCCAACCCCGAGGGGCACGCCGATCCCCCGCGCTCCCGCGGTCGGCCAGAACGTCGCGATCCACGATCCGCCCCAGGCCGACACGTAGACGTGAGGGCCGACGACGACGCCGTAGGGATAGGGTCCGACCGCGAGCCGCTCGATCACGCGTCCGCTCGCGAGATCCACCACGGCGAGCGAATCCGAAAGATTCTCGGCGACGTAGAGCAGGCGGCCATCGCTAGAGAGCGCGAGCCCGGCCGGATAGCGCACGCCATCGTGCGCGTGCGAGCGTCCCGCGCTCGTGGTATCCACGTGCGTGGGCTCGAGACGGATGCTGTCCGCGAGCGACGCCAGGCCCGATCCAATCGCGTAGCGATAGATCACGTCCTGATTGCCGCCCGAAACGTAGAGCGAGTGGCCGTCGCGCGAGAACACCACGCCCAGAAACGCCGCCGGCTGAATCAGCGTCTGCAGCAGCGTGCCACGCGCCGCATCCACGATCTGAACGCCCTGCTCGCGGTGCCCCGACAGCACGATCGCGAGCCGCGACGAATCCGGCGAGAGCGCCATCGCGAGCGGCATGGATCCGAGCGGCACCGCATGGCCATCGGGATCGAGCGTGGCGCCCGTCGGCAGGCGGTGCGCGCTCTCGGAAGTCGGCGCCGCGGCGCCGGAGGCCACGAGCAGGGCGAGCGCGAGGATCGAGGGCGAAATCCATCGGGGGGCCATTCAGTCGCTCCGGGGTGAGGCGTGAGATCGGGTTTCGGCGGCCAACTCCTGAGCGGCGCGCCGCGAGGTCGGCGCTAATCTAGCCCGGGCGGGCTCGGCGCGGAAGTCCCGGCCGAGACGCGCGCCCGAGAATCGCCAACGCGACGAAAGTTCCTTCGCGCGATTGCCGAAAAACGTTGTACGCGCGGGCTCTGAGCGGCACGGGCGAAACTCGTGCGCGAGGGTCGTGCGGAGCGCGGGGCGTGGCTTCGGACGACCCTCCGCCCGCTCGCGACCCGTCTGGCACGGTATGGCTTGCAAATTGCATGCGCTCGGCGGCCCCCGGCGCGTCCGCGCAGCGGAAGTGACGAAGGCACGGGCTTCGAGGAGCCCCGGGACGGGGCTCGGCTCTTGCAGTAAGCGCACGGCCAACGGGAAAGGAATCCGTTTCCGTGGGCGAGATCGGAAACGGGACTCGATGACGAAGCCAATTCCGGCGGCAGGTATGGCCGCGGGAGCGATTCGTCGCTCAAGGAGCTTGTGATGGCTGGTCTCTTCCAGAGTCTGCTCGGCAACGGCGCCCGTGAGAAGGAAATGGCCGATCAGATGCGCGGCATGCTGCAGGAAATGCAGCACGAGCGCGTCCGCTACCAGGCGCTGGTCGATGGAGCGCGCGCCTCCGCCATGATGCTCGAGCAGTTCGGCGAGACGATCGGTCGCACGCAGCGCGAGCTCGAGGCGGCGACCGCGCGCGTCCACGAGGTCGAGATGCGCCTCGAAGCGCTGACCAAGCTCACGTCGCGCTACGAGACGCTCGACGATCGCGCCGAGACGCTGGCGGCCGAGCAGCAGAAGGCCGAGGGCCAGATCTCCTCAGCGGTGCGCGGCGCCGCCGAGCTGCGCACCATCTTCGAGGAGATGAGCCACCGCATCGACCTGGCCGTCAGCCTCAAGGACAAGCTGACCTCCTTCCTCGACGTCGAGAAGCCCTTCCAGCAGCTGCGCGGCGACGCCGACGCGCTGCGCGAGCAGCTGCATGGCACGGGCGAGCACGTCACGCGCCTGCGCGAGCAGCACGACCGCGTCATGGACGCGCAGAAGCTCTCGATGTCGAAGCTGGAAGCACTCGATCTGCGCCGCGAGGAGCTGGCGCGCTCGATTCACGACAAGGAGCGCCGCGTCGCGATCGTCGAGCAGTCGGTGAAGAGCATGGACGGCGTGCAGAACCGCGTCGAAGACGTGCTGCGTGAGATGGGGACGCTGAAGGCGCTGGGCGACAGCGTGGCGCAGAAGACCGCGGCGATCGATGCGCAGCGCGACGCGGTCGAGCGCGCGCTCGCGCTGGCCGACCGCCTCGCGGTGGCGATGCGACAGGTGGACGCCGGCGTGCGGCAGCAGCAGGAGAACGAGCAGGCGCTGACCTCGATGCAGGAACGCGTGAAGCAGCTGACGTCGCTGCACGAGGCGGTGATCGAGCGCTCGCGCGAGATCTCGCAGCTGCAGCGCGAGACCGACACGCAATCGCAGGCCACGCGCCAGGATCTGACCCTGATGCGCGACGAGATGAAGGTCACGGTCGAGCGCTTCGACTTCGAGAGCAAGGGTCTCGAATCCATCAGCCAGCGCGTCGCCGACCTGCGCGGCGCCCTGACGGATTTCGAGAACCGCTTCCGCGGCCTCACCGAATCCAGCCAGGCGGTGGCGGAGCTGAAAGTTCAAACCCAGTCGCTGGGCGGGCACCTGCAGAGCCTCCAGAACGATGTCGGCGGGCTCGACGAGGAGCTCGGCCGCCTGCAGGCGATGCGGCGCGAGGTGGACGAGATCAGCCACGCCTCACGCGATGCGTCCGTGCACGTGGATCGGCTGCGCGAGGCGCAGCCGGCGCTGGATGCCGCCCTGCGTGACTTCGACAAGCTGAATGGCGCGCATGCCGCCGTGCGCGACGCGCTCGAGCAGGCCGTGCTCGCGCATCAGGAGATCGCGCGGGTGCGCGACCACCAGAGCGAGACGCGGAGCTGGCTCGCGAACGTCGAGGAATCGATGACCACGCTGCGCGAGAAGGTCGGCGAGCTCAGCAAGCTCGCGCCGATGGTGGATTCGGTGCAGAAGCAGGCGCAGAGGATCGGCGAGTCGGTGTCGGCGATCGAGTCGCGCCGCGAGTTCATCGAGGACATGCACCGCCGCATGGCGGATCTGGGAGCGCTCGGTAGCCGGCTGGACGAGCGGGGTCGTCAGCTCCAGTCGCGCATGGAGGGCGCGGAGCAGCGCTTCGCGAACCTGGCGGCGCAGGCCGACGAGGCCGAGCGCGTCGCGAAGGGCGTGGGCGCGGTGTCGGCGAGCCTGAGCGAGGCCGAAACGCAGGCGGAGCAGATCCGCCGCGCCGTCTCCGGAATCGAATCGCGCTGCGAGTCGGTGGAATCGCTCGCCGATCGCACGAACCTCATGCGTCAGGAGCTCGAGCAGCGTCATCATGCGCTGGAGGAGGCGACGCGCGATCTGCATCACGCGTCGGCCATGCGTCAGGAAGCCGCGGCCTCGGCGCAGCAGCTCGATGGGCTCTCGAAGCGGCTGACCAGCGCACTCGACTCGGCGGACCGCCGGGTGGCGCGCGTGGACGCGGTGTCGAAGCAGCTCGAGGATCGGGCCGCGACGCTGCAGGGCGTCGAGAAGCGCCTCGATCTGTTCGAGGAGCGGCTCGCGAAGTGGGACCTGGTCGAACAGGACATCGCGCGCTCGCTGGAGCAGATGATCGCGCGCCAGGGCACGGTCGAGTCGCTGCAATCCGACCTCGATCGGATGTTCGTGATGGCCGAGAAGACCGCTTCCGACGTCAAGTCGATCACGTCCGCTCATCGCGAGATCGAGGAGAGCCGCGGGCTGCTCAAGGAAGTGCTGGGCCGCCTCAACGACATCAAGAACACGTCCAGCTCGCTGGATGAGCGCAAGCGTCAGATGTCGAAGGCCGAGGAGCGCCTGGCACGTGCCGAGGCCCTGCTGCTCGACGTGCGCTCGAGCCTCGAAGCGCTGCAGGGGCAGAAGGCGATCGTGGATCAGGCGGTCGAGAAGGCGGGCTCGCTGCGCTTCCTCTTGAAGCAGGCCGAGGCGATGATCGAGATGCTGCGCGAGGAGCGCGAGGTGACGGCGCGCGTGCGCGCGGCGGTGGCGGTGGTGCGCGAGGCCGATCAGGCGTCGCGGTCGAGCCACACGAATCCCGGCTCCGAGCACGCGGCCTGAAGCTTCTCGCGGCGCGAAGCTTGCGGCACATGGCTCGCGGCTTGGGCCGCGGTCACGCCCCGGCGATCACCTCACCAGCGCGAGCCGGCGCGTGAACAGGCGGCCGGCCGCTTCGAGCCTCACGAAGTAGATGCCCGCGGCGGGACGCGTTCGCGCGGCCTCGAGGTTCCAGTCCTCGGTGTAGCGCCCGGGCGCGAAATCCGCGTCCACGAGCCGCGCCACCTCGCGCCCGGCGACATCCAGCACTTGGAGCCGGACATGGGCTTCGCTCGGGAGCGCGAACGCGATGCGCGTGCTCGTGCGCGCCGGATTCGGCGCGGGCGGCTCGAGCGCGAACTCGGTGATCGCCTGAGCATCCGACGGCAGCACGCCCGCACTTGCGGGGTTCCCGATCGCGAGGCCGCCAAAGCTCGTGACACCCAACGAGAGATTCACGGCCGTTGAGCCGATTTCGTCGCCGCGCTGAATCTTCTGCGCCCCCGCCCCCGCCTCGCTCCAGTAGATCGCGCCCGACGTCGGGTTCGCGGCGACGTAGGTGGGGTTCGAAAGCCCGGTGTAGATCGGGCTGAAGCTCGGGTAGGGCGGCAACGATTTCTGGATCGTGCCCGCGACGTAGTTGGTGACGAGCAACGCGGTCGACGTGGGATCGAGCGCGACCCCCCAGACGCCGGTCGAGAGCGTCGCGAGCGGCGTGATGGCGCCACCCAAGAGGCCACAGGTCAGAATCGTCCCGGCGTCGTAGTCGGCCCAGATGACGCGCGAGTTCGCGGCGTCGATCGCGATCCCGCGCGGATTCGCGCCGGCGCCCAGCTTCTCGATCACGAAATGGCCGTTGCCGTTCACGTCGGAGCGCTCGATGGCAGCGCCCGAGTCGAGATTGGTCGAGGTCCAGTACATCGTGCTGTGCGCGGCGTCGATCGCGATGCCGTGGAGCGCGGATTCGCCCGCGACCACCGCCGCCGGGTTTGCGAGATTCGGATCCATGCGATTGACGTTGGCCCCGGTCCATGCCGACTCGGTCCAATAGAGGATCCCGTTGCCGAGATCGAGCGCCAGGCCCTCGGGCAGCGTGTTCGCGGCGAGCGGCACCGTGGTCGGGCTCGTCCCATCGGGATTCGCTCGTCCCATGCGGGGCGAGGCGTAGTTCGTGTCGATCCAGTAGAGGTAGGTCTGCGCGTGCGCCGCCGAAGTCTGAAAGAGCGCGGCGGCGAGCGCGAGCGCCGGGAATGAAATGCCGCCGTGGATTCGTGGGAGCTTCATGGCGATCACGAGCGGGAAGGGAAGATGCCGTTCAAGGCGATGATGAAATTGACGGCCAGATAGGGCTGGACGTTCGAATGCGGCTGACCGCCGCCGGTCGTGCCGATCGCGGCGGCGCTCATCGCCGCATTGGCCGACGTTCCGTAGGACGGGACCCCCGAGGCGTTCTTCGCGGGCAGGGCTCCGGTCGGCGTATCGGTCGTGCCGTTCGCGGTGCTGCCGTTCAGCGCGTGCGTGTGCGCGGGCACCTGGGTGGTCAGGAGCGAGACCGCCTCGACTCCGCCGAACTGGCCGATGATATAGGGCGAAAGCCCCGGCCCCTGCCCGAAGTGAATGGGCACGCGGCCCTGCAGGTTGGGGAGGCCGAAGTTCGTGATGCCGTCGCCGCCGTAGGTGGTGCCGAGCAGCGAGAAGAGCGCGGTGTACTGCGAGATCGGCAGGATCTGCCCGTTGCAGAAGGCCCAGCCGACGGGCACGAAGTTGAACCCCACCATCGCGATCTCGCCGACAAAGGGATCGCCGTCGGCGCGCGCCTCGCGCGGCTTGACCGCGGCCAGCGCGGCGCCGCCCGCGGTGAAGGCGAGCAATCGCTTGAGGAAGCCGCGGCGCGCGGGGAGCTGCGGGTTCGTGGCCGTGGAATCAGGGGCTTTCGAGAGGCGAAAGAGACGCATGGGGGCTCCCGGGCGAGTGAGGGAGTGACGAGCGGCCGCGGACGGAGCGGCCGCAATCGATCTGCGGCCCACACAATCGTAGCGCACCCGGAATGCCGATCAAGCGATCGTTTGTGACCGCCGATACCCAGGCCATGGGACTCACGGTCTCGCGCTACTCGAGCACGGCCTCGCTCGACGTGAGCGCTTTGAGCGTCAACCCAGCCCGTCTCGGGTGGGGGCTGGCGATGATGCTCGCGGCCGGCTCGACCATTTTTTACGCCGTGGCGGCGCCGTTCTTCTCGGGCCAGCGCGTCACCACGTTCACGCTGCAGGGCTCCTCGGCGCTTGAGCTGCCCGGCATCACGTTCTCGCGATCCGGTCCCCGGCAAGAGCTGGTGGGACCCGTGACGCTCGATCCCGCGATGGATCCCGTGGGGCTCGTGCTGCACGTGAAACACGGCACCATCAGCTCGTCCGAGCGCCTGAGCTGTGCGATCACGGCGCGCGATGCGTCGGGGCGCGTGGTGTGGGAGAACGAGCGCGTGATCGCGAGCGGGCGCACCGGCCGAGGTGGCGTGGGCTCCGGCAACCTGGTCGCGATGTTCGGCAGGATGAGCGTGCCGGCCGCCGATTCCTACACGTTCGAGGTGCGCTTCATGAGCCAGTACTCGGATCTCGTGAGGAGCGCGGACCTCGAGATCCGGCGCAACGTCAGGGGACCCTCGCTCACCGCGATCGGGTTCGGGGTCGCGATCGCGCTCGGGAGCTTCGTGGGATTCCTGTTCGCCGGGCGCACCCGCGACAAGGACTCGTCCTCGCTCCCCAAGGCGGCGTGAGCCGGCGCGACCTCAGCACCGCCCCGCGCTGAACGCGGGTCGCTCCGTCCGCCACGAGTCGCGCGAGATAAACGCCCGGGGGCGCGGTCCGACCGGCGTGCCCACCCCATTTCCCTTGCCGCAAGTCGCTGCGGCATACTGCGTCCCGTCATGCTCAAGCTCGAATCCCGAATCGCGGTCGCCGCGCTCGTCCTGGCCTGGGCGGCGGTCCACGGCGCGCCGGCCCCGGCACTCGCTCAAACGTACGGCTGCGTGCCGGCCTCGCCCGCCGACACCACCGGAGAGCCCGACTTCGCGCCCGAGACAGATGAGGCGGCCGTGGGCCCGATGGGAAAGCTCCACCACCTCGTCGTCATCTATCTCGAGAACCACTCCTTCGACAATCTCTATGGTTGGTTCGCGGGCGCGAACGGCCTCGCGAGTGCGGGCCTCAACAACACACAGCGCGATCTCGCCGGCAACGTGTACGCCACGCTCCCGCAGACTCTGACCTCGCCGTTCCCCGGCGATCTGCCAAACAAGCCGTTCCCGATCGAGGCCTACGTACCGGCGAAGAACCGCATCCCCGATCTCGTCCATCGCTTCTATCAGGAACAGGCGCAGATCGACGGCGGCAAGATGGATCACTTCGCCGCGGTGAGCGACGCGAAGGGCGAGGTGATGGGTTACTACCAAACCTCGGGACTGCCGATCGCGAGGCTCGCCGAGAGCTACACGCTGTGCGACAACTTCTTTCATGCGGCCTTCGGCGGCTCGTTCCTCAACCACCTGTGGCTGGTCGCGGCAGCGACTCCCCGGTTCGAAAAGCCGACGCGCGCCATGATCGCGCAGCTCGATGGCGCCGGGAATCTGCTCAAGGATGGCGAGGTGACGCCCGATTCCTTCGCGGTCAACACGATCATGCCGATGAGCATGCCGCACCCTGACGGCGTCAAGCCCAGCGAGTGCCTGTGCATTCGCGACCTGCCGACCATCGGCGATCGGCTCTCCGAGCGCCGCGTTTCGTGGGTCTGGTATTCCGGAGGATGGGATCGCGCGATGGCGGGCCAGGCCGATCCGTTGTTCCAGTTCCATCATCAGCCGTTCGCCTACTTCGCTCGCTACGCGGCCGGGATGCCCGAGAACGTCAAGCACCTGAAGGACGAGAACGATTTCATCGCCGCGATCAAGTCCGGCCGGCTCCCCGCCGTGTCGTTCGTGAAGCCGCTCGGCCCCGACAACGAGCACCCCGGCTACGCCGACATGGTGACCGGCGAGAAGCACGTGATCTATCTGCTGTGCATGCTGCAGAACAGCCCACTATGGAAGAACACGGCCGTGCTGATCACCTACGACGAGCACGGCGGGCTCTGGGATCACGTTGCGCCGCCCAAGGTGGATCGCTGGGGGCCGGGATCGCGCGTGCCGTCGATCGTGATCTCCCCGTTCGCGAAGCGCCACCACGTGGATCACACGCTCTACGACACCACGTCCATCCTCGCGTTCATCGAGAAGCGCTGGCAGGTGAAGGCGCTCAACTCGCGCGATTTGCGCGCCAATCCCCTGAGCGGCGCTTTCGACTTCGCCGGAAGTGGCGCGAGCGCGACGCCCGAGCCCGACCTCTGCAGCCCCTAGCGGTCTGAGCTGACTACCGCGCGGGCCGATACGGTCGCGGCGCGACCCCCTGTCGGCGCCCGGTCGCGTTCCGGAACATCCATTCGATTCGATTTCATCCGGCGCTAACGAGGCCGAAATCCGGCAAGCGCGAGCCTCGGATGCGATGCGATCCCAAGAGAACTCCCGCCCCATCGCTCGCACATTCGCGCGCCGCACCGAGCGCCCCATCCGAGGAGCATCCATGGTCGCCTCTCAGCGGAACCGACTCGCCCATCTCGTCGCCCTCCTTTCGATCGGCGCGCTCGCCGCGGCCGGCTGCTCCAAGAAGCAGACCGCGCTGCTCGCCCCCGATCCCGGCGTGACGGCCGCGACCGCGGCCGCCTCGGCCGTCCCCGCCTTCGCCGATGAGAAGGATGATCCGTCGGCTGGCGAAATGGGGCGGCTCCGTCACCTGGTCGTGATCTATCTCGAGAACCACTCGTTCGACAACCTGTACGGCGAATTTTCGGGAGCCAACGGGCTCGGCGGCGGCGTGGGAGTGAACTCGCAGCGCGACCTCGCCGGAAACATTTACGGCACGCTGCCGCCCGTTCCCGGCACCACGCTGTTCCCGAACAATCTCGCCAACCAGCCGTTCGCGATCGAGGACTACGTGCCCGCGAGCATGAAGACGCCCGATCTCGTGCACCGCTTCTATCAGGAGCAGGCGCAGATCGACGGCGGCAGGATGGATCACTTCGCCGCCGTGAGCGACGCGCAGGCGCTCACGATGGGTTTCTACCACACCGCCGGCCTGCCGCTCGCGAAGATCGGGGCCGATTTCACGTTGTGCGACAACTTCTTCCATGCTGCGTTCGGCGGCTCGTTCCTGAACCACATCTGGCTGATTTCGGCGCAGACGCCGGTGTTCCCCAGCGCACCCGCGAGCGTGGTGGCGCAGCTCGACGGGAGCGGCAACCTGGTGCACGACGGCTTCGTGACGCCCGACGGCTACGACGTCAACACCAGCTTCTCTGTGAACCAGCCGCATCCCTCCAGCATCCCGTCCGCGCAGCTGGTTCCGAATCAGACGTTCGCGACCATCGGCGATCGGCTCTCGGAGAAGCACGTCTCGTGGGCGTGGTACTCGGGCGGTTGGAACGACGCGCTCGCCGGGCATGCCGATCCGCTGTTCCAGTTCCACCACCAGCCCTTCATCTACTTCGAGAATTTCGCGGACGGCACGGCGGCGAAAGCCGCGCACTTGAAGGACGTGAACGACTTCACCGCGGCGCTCGCGGCCGGGCGCCTGCCGGCGGTCTCGTTCATCAAGCCGCTCGGCCCCGACAACGAGCATCCCGGGTATGCCGATCTCCTGACCGGCGAGAACTACACGGTCGGACTGGTGAACGCGATCGAGACGAGCCCCCTGTGGAAGCACACGGCGATCATCATCACCTACGACGAGCACGGCGGATTCTGGGATCACGTGGCGCCACCGACCGCAGATCGCTGGGGCCCGGGCTCGCGGGTTCCGACGATCGTGATCTCGCCGTTTGCGCGCAAGCACCACGTCGATCACAACCCGTACGACACGACTTCGATCCTGGCCCTGATCGAGCACCGCTGGCACCTGATGCCGTTGTCGGCTCGTGACGCCGGCGCCGACGACCTCCACGGCGCGTTCGACTTCGAGCACGAGGGCCGCGAGGGCGGCGACGGGCACGGGCACGACGAGTGAGCAGGGGCCACGGCGCGCTCGAGCCCTCGGGCGCGCCGCGGCTGGAAGTCGCAGCTTCGTTGACCGGGCGGGGGCCGAGCTCGACTCCCCAGCGCGACATCGCCCCCGCCCGGATGAGGTCC
>Ga0209698_10002511_pt1 | contig 20727 bp, 16 predicted proteins | sample LitLauG_LLR_2012_FD_187203 | JGI IMG/M metagenome (GOLD analysis project Ga0209698, IMG submission 187203) | Freshwater sediment microbial communities from Pennsylvania, USA - Little Laurel Run_MetaG_LLR_2012 (SPAdes) (version 2) | ecosystem: Environmental > Aquatic > Freshwater > Creek >...
AAAGCTCGAAGTTGTCTTGTGCAACTAGATGCAGCAGGCCGGGTTTAGAATGACGAACGCCTGCCACGCATGTCGTCTAGGGCGGACACTTGTAGGTTGCTGACCTGATCGGAAGAGGTCGCCATGACCCGTTCTCGCCTTTCTTCAGAGATGTCTCCCATGAACAACAATGTTCGCAGTGGCAGGTTGATGGGTCGCGTCCTGGTGATTGGCGCCGTGCTGCTGGCATCGGTGGCAGCGCCAGCCCAGACCTACATCTTCGGGAGAGCCGACTTTGCCGTGGGCAACTTTCCAACTTCAGTCACCGCTGGGGACTTTAACGGGGACGGTGTGACCGACCTCGCCGTCAACAACAGCGGCGACAATACCGTCTCAGTCTTGCTGGGGAAGACCGACGGCACTTTTGCTCCACAAGTCACCTATGCTACAGGTCCGGAGCCGATCGCAGTCGTGACCGGCGATTTCAACGGCGATGGCAATCTAGATATCGCCGTTGCAAACGGGAACTGCACGCCCGTCCAACTCGGTCAGCCGGTGTGTACATCCAGCACCGTCAGCATCCTTCTGGGTAATGGCGATGGCACGTTTCAGCCACACGTCGACTATGCAGTCGGGACACTACCCTCGTCGCTGTTGGCGGCCGACTTCAATGGAGACGGCAAACTCGACTTGGCAGTCACGAACGCGTTTGGTGGCACGGTTTCCGTTCTGCTTGGGAACGGGGATGGCACATTTCAGCCGCAAGTCGTCTACGCCACTGCAGGGAAGTCAGCGTGGCAATCGGTCGTTACCGGCGATTTTAACGGCGACGGGAAACTCGACTTGGCTGTCAGCTGTAGTTCCGTCGTCTCGGTTTTGCTCGGAAATGGAGATGGGACCTTTAGGGTCCACGTTGACTCCGGCGTCGGCGGAATCTCGTTGGCCACGGGGGATTTCAACCGCGATGGCAGGCTGGACCTGGCGGTGACTGGGAGCCCATCTCTCCCGTTACTGCTCAGCGTGCTGCTCGGCAACGGGGACGGAACCTTCACTCTCAAGGAACAATACCCAGGCGGGTGGGCAGTAGCCGCGAGCGGCCTGAGGGGAGACGGCATACTCGATCTCATAGTTTCGGGTGCTCCTGATACCTTCTCCTTCCCCACCGATTCCGTCGGAGTCCTGCTCGGAAATGGCGATGGAACATTTCAGACTGCAGTCAATTACGGGACAGGAGTTTCGCCATTTGGATTCTTGGTAGCAGACCTGAACGGCGATGGGGAACCTGACCTGGCCGTAACCGATTCCGGATGCTTTATCGTGGGCAATCCATGCACCGGACAGGAGGCCCCCCCTGGAGCCATTTCTGTTCTGCTGGGTTTTGGCGACGGCACCTTTGTGGGGAAGACTGACTATGCGTACCAGGGGGGAGCCTCCGCCATTGTCTCTGCTGACTTCAACAAGGACGGCAACCAGGATCTGGCAACCGCAAATGAGGGTGGCCCCTCGGTTTCAGTTCTGCTGGGAAACGCTGACGGCACATTTCAGCCGCAAGCTTCTTACACTGTAGGTCAGCTTCCTTCGTCGATCGCCGCCGCAGATTTCAGGAACAACGGGGGTATCGACTTGGTCACTGCCAATGAGATTTGCGTGCCACACGGCCAGCAATGTAACCCCGGAACTGTGTCGGTCCTGCTCGGAAACGGTAATGGTACCTTTCAAACGAACACCGACTACGGGGTCGGTGTCGCACCCATGGGCGTAGCCGTGGGCGACTTCAGGGGCAACGGCAAGCTCGATCTAGTGACTACCAATGGTGAATCGTCGAGCGCCTCGGTTCTGTTAGGAATTGGAGACGGCACCTTCCAAACCCAGATCAGCTACCTGACAGCGGCAAAGCCCGAGCAAATAGCAACAGGTGACTTCAACCAGGATGGCAAACTCGACCTTGCGGTAACGAGCCTCGGGCACGTCTCCATTTTACTTGGTAATGGGGACGGGACGTTCAAGAATCATGTGGATTACCCGCCGGTGGGAGAGTCCTTCGCAATTGTTACCGCCGACTTTAATGGTGACGGCAAACTGGATCTGGCTGTTGGAAACGCAGGCGGAGTCTCGATCCTTCTCGGCAACGGCGACGGCACATTCAAGGCGCCAGTAAACTACCCAACATACGTGCCCCTACAAGGGGTGTCTGCCCTTGCGGTGACTGATTTCAATCAAGACGGCAAACTGGACCTGGCGGTTAGTGCCGGAAATGCGGAGTCCCTTATTTTTCTGGGCAATGGGGATGGCACGTTCCGGCAACCGATTCAATATCTGCTGGCCAACCTCTACTCTCTGTCTCTCACCGTCGGCGATTTCAACCATGACGGCACCCCTGATTGGGCAGCTGCTGATGTAGGCACCGCGGTTGGGGTGATGCTGAGCGCCGCTTTCAAGGCGATTTCGCCCGGCTCTCTCAATTTTGGGTCGCAGGGCGTAGGCACGACCGGCCCCGCACACGCCGTCACCATCAGCAACCCTAGCAACGTGAACATCAAGATAAGCAGCATCGCGGCAACCGGTCAATTCAACCAGACCAATGATTGTCCAACCGAGCTGACCCTCGGAGCGAGGTGCACAGTAAATGTTACGTTTTCTCCAACCACCACCGGCCTTCAATCAGGCGCCATCAATCTTGCCGACAACACTCGAATCAGCCCGCTTACGATTTCCCTCACCGGCACAGGTGTAAACGGTCCATTCCTCACTCCATATCCCAGGCGTAGGAACTTTTCGACAGAGCCAGTAGGCACGCCCAGTTCGCCGGAGGTCATCGCCCTCGCCAATACGGGCAACGCATCCTTGAGCATTACGGCCATCAACATCACTGGAGCGAACGCCGCTGACTTCTCTCAGACCAACAACTGCCCAAGCTCGCTGCCTGTCGGCGCCAGCTGTAACGTCAACGTAACCTTCACGCCGAGCGCTGGGGGCACACGTACTGCAGATCTAGCGGTTACGGATACCGCTCCCGGCAGCCCGCAAACGATTGCTCTGTCTGGCGTCGGCGTGGATTTCTCGATCGCACCCGCGTCGGGATCACCTTCTTCGCAGACTATCAGCGCCGGACAAGGCGCGAATTTCAGTCTCGAGGTCGCTCCTTCGGGAGGCTTTACAGGAACGTTGAATCTGACCTGCGCCATCGCGCCGATGGTGACGCTGGCCCCGACTTGCAATTTGTCGACTTCCTCCGTGCAGCTTACCGGCAGCGGGAGCCAACCGTTGACGGTGACTGTGGGAACGACGGCACCGACTAAAGCAGGCACGGTGACAAATGTTGACTTCCCGTCGGGATGGATGCCGCTGGTATGGGCGGGGATGCTGCTGGGCTTCGGATGGCTGCTGCTGCAGGATCGGACGCGGCGACCGGTGCGAGCGGCGCAGCTGGCAGTACTGGTGCTGGCCTTGGGGGTGGGATGCGGCGGAGGGGGTTCGTCCTCGCACAGCACGCCGGGAACGCCGGCCGGGACTTATACTGCGACGGTGACCGCGGTCTCGGGTGCCATGAGCCACAACGCCACGCTGACGGTAGTCGTCCAGTGAGCACCAACCGCAGATCAGTGACGTTACGACAATCCGGGAATTGGCAATTTTTCCGGCCCTCCAAGCTATTGACCATCCTTTCGGTCACGATTCGATCAGCGGGTTATTCGGAGGTAACTGACTTAAACAGGCGATAGCACAAGCATGCGCCATTTGTTCGCCGAAAACCAAGGTCAACACATAGGCCATTGCGCCAGGACCTTGCGCTTTGGCGGCAGGAGTCGGTTCATTGGACACAGCACCACGGACTATACAACAAGTTGACCCCGCTTCATGGAATGGATTCCGCACGGCATCGTGCTGCCATTGTTGCTGTAAGCACGTGGATGCGAATCATGGACAGCCGTAACGTGGGATATTCAATCGCGGCGTCAGACGAGGCTCAGAACCCGGATGTAAACTGACTTCCGGGAGGGATCACGGTTGGCCACCGACTACGCACAACTCACCAGGAACCTCCTCGACTTCTACGATTTCAGGAATAAGGTTGTGCTGTATGTCGGTGCGGCAGGCAGGCAACTGCTCGACGACTCCGCCGGGACAAGAAAGCTGATTGCCATTGACCAGGATGTCGAGGCGCTGAGGGAATTGGCGGCAAACGTGGCTGCCAAGGGCATGCAGAATTCGGTCGAGGTTGTGGGCAGCAAGTTCGAGGACGTCGCACTGTCAGGCGACGTGGTCTATTTCGAATTTTGTCTGCACGAGATGGCCGATCCCGAGAAGGCCCTGACCCATGCCAGGAAGCTGGCACCCGACATTGTGGTATACGACCATTCGCCCGGCTCCGAGTGGATCTTTTACGGCGCCGAAGAAGACAAAGTCCCGCGCAGCGCGCAAGCCATGGAGCGCTTCGGCTTGCGCCGCCGTGAGAAGTTTCACACCGAACAGCGTTTCGCCGAGTATGCCGAACTCCTCGCCAAGGTGAGCCCGCAAGGGCCTACGGCAATCGAGCGCGTGCAACGATTCGCAGGCGCCACGAACATCGTCATTCCCATGGACTACGAGCTCAACTTGTTGTAGCGGAGAGTTCTGATGTGTCACCCGCCATTTCTTGGGCACAGCAGATTTCCATAGCTCAACCAATGTAATCATCGCCGTGGAAACCGGCACTTCAGGGCCGCGGAACGTTCGTCTTCCCGGCAGGCCAGCATCAAGGGAGTATGAGCTCGTACACCGTCCCCCAGCTCGAACCACCAAAAGATTCGGTGGTTCCGTAGAGGTTGTGTTTGACTCGAACCAAAGTTCCGTAAGGCTTTCCTCCGTCTGCGCCGCCGGTGAAGGTATAGAGCGAGCTTGGACTGCTGCCGTCAATGCCCACTGCATAGATGACTCCATCTCCGCTCAGACCGCCGAAGAGCGTGGTCCCGATAAGGAAGGTCTTGGTCGTGTCCAAAATCAGGCTGCCATAGGTAGGGTGACAACCATAGCCGTCGGTTTTGGCTCCGAGACTGTAAAGCTGGCTATAGACGCCGTTCTCAAATTTGTAAACCACGCCGCAACCGTTCGCTCCACCGTAGAACGTTGTCCCGTACAGCGCGAATGTCTTTTTGCTGATGCTGCCGGTTGTGACCAAACCGGAGAATGGAGTGGCATCGGCCGAGCTGCTGTCAAAATCGTGCAGGACGGTGAATTGCTTGGAAGACGGAGCGTACTGGAATAGCACGCCAACAGCATTGGCGCCGCCTACGGAAGCCGTGCCATAAAGGTTTCCGTTGGTATCACTGATTACGCCGGCCTGCGGAGTGCCACCGTCCGCGCCCCCCGTGAAGCTGTGCAACACTGTTTCGTTCCCCATCGTGTCCAGTTGCCAGAGGGTGCCGGCGTTCGCGGTGCCGCCGTACGGAGTGGTCCCAAACAGGTTTCCCTTTTTGTCACGCCATAGACTGCCGTAAAAGGGATTGGCGCCATCTCCCTGCGAAAAACCCTTAAAGCTGTAGAGCACCGAATACTGTCCAGCCCCGGTGAGTTCGAAAACCACCCCATTGTCGGAATCGCCGCCCGTGGTGGTGGTTCCATAGAGATTGCTCAGACCGTCCACCACCAGGGCCTCGCTGGGATTGCTCCCATCCGTGCACGGCTCGCTGGGGCAGAAGCTATACAGCACGATCACTTTGCCGGTTTTGGTCATCGCGAAAATCGTTCCCGCTCCATCGAAAGGGGCGCCCGTGCCCCCCAGGTAAGTGGTGCCGTAGAAGTTTCCCGCTTTGTCTCGCACCAGTCCGGACAGGGACTCGGCCCCGTCCGGCGAGTTCGTAAATCCATGGAGCACCTTGAGGGTTTGTGCTTGAGTCGAAACAGCGGCCGCCGCCATTACGAACCAGGCCGCCGTTTTCAGTAGAACGTGTGATCGTGGGTGCATGGGAGAGTCTCCTTTTTTCAATTTGTCGGTCGTGGCTCCGCAAGTGCATTTTGGGGCGTCGGGGTTGGGTCTCGCCTCATGTCTGCTCACCTCAAATAGCGTAAGAAATGGGCGAAATTGATAGCCGGGAACGCTCTAATTTACAGAGCGATGAAAAGCATAGGTTTAGAGCAGGCGCCGGCGAGGGGATTCATCGTGCACCCGGCAATTCGGTGTAAAATCCGTGCGCGTGCCGTCATGGAGCCAAGTCAAAGCCAGGTGACCGAGTTACTCCAGCGCTGGAGCAGCGGGGACCAAGCAGCGCTGGACTCGCTGATGCCACTGGTCTACGACGACCTGCGGCGTCTGGCTGGCTACTACCTTCAACGCGAAGACAATGCTCAAACCCTGCAGAGTACGGCTTTGGTCCATGAGGTCTATCTGCGCCTCTGCCGGCAAGAGGGAGCGTCCTGGGATGGCCGAGCTCATTTTTTTGCCGTCGCAGCAAAAATGATCCGCCGCATTCTCGTGGATCATGCCCGGCAAAAATCGGCCGGAAAACGCGGTGGCAAGATTCAGCCTGAACGGCTCGACGAGGCGCTTACCATACCCGCGCAATCCGACGTTGATTTGCTCTCGCTTGATGAATCTCTGAAGGAGCTGGCTGCCTTCGATTCTCGAAAATCACAAGTGGTCGAAATGCGCTTTTTTGCGGGGATGCCCGCCAAAGAGATTGCTACCGTGCTTGGCACCACCGAAGCCACGGTCCGCCGCGACTGGATCATCGCCCGCGCATGGCTCTACCGCCGCTTGCAGGGAGACGTCGCGTTGTGAATCAAGGTGATTGGCTGGAAATCGAAAGAGTGCTGGCAACCGTCGTGGATCTGCCGGCGGCGGAACGCACCGCGCGCATCGCGGAGCTGTGCGCCGGGCGCGCCGAACTTCGCGCCGATGTGGAATCGCTGCTGGCCGCTCACGAGAAAGCGGCGTCGTTTCTGGAACCGCGCACCGGAATCGGCCCCGGCCCTATGTGGAACTTTTCTTTCGAGGGCAAGCACCTTGGGCAGTATCAGTTGCTGGGTGTCCTGGGCGCGGGCGGAATGGGGACGGTGTACCGGGCCGAGCGCACCGACGGCCGTTTTGAAAAACAGGTAGCCATTAAAGTTGTGCCAGCCGCGCTCCACTCGCTGGAACTGCTGCGCCGCTTCACCAGTGAGCAACAAATTCTGGCAGGGCTGGAGCACCCCAACATTGCCAGGTTGCTGGATGCGGGAGTCTCACCGGACGGAATCCCGTATCTCGTGATGGAGTACGTCGACGGGATTCCGGTTGATCAATACTGTTCCGCTGGCCGTCTTTCGTCCCGGGATCGGCTCCGACTTTTTCAGACCTTATGTTCTGCCGTCCACTATGCCCATCAGCACCTGGTGATACACCGCGATCTGAAGCCTGCCAATATTCTGGTGAGCGCCGAGGGAGTACCGAAGCTGCTTGATTTCGGTGTCGCCAAGATCGTTGCCCCCTGGCGCGCCGATGGCCTGGATGTGACTCACTCCGTTTCAAATCCCATGACGCCGGCGTATGCCAGCCCCGAACAAGCGAGAGGAGAAACTCTTACTACTGCGACGGATATCTACTCCCTGGGAGTGGTCCTGTATGAGCTGCTTACCGGCCAACCCCCCTACAAAATCACCGGCAAGCCTCTGAATCAAGCAATCAAGATCATCAGTGAAACTGAGCCGGAGAAGCCCACCGCAATCGCTCGTCGCCGCCGTCGGGATATTCACGGAAGTCCCGATCCAACGTGTGAATTGGCTGCGGATCTTGACGTCGTTGTGGCTAAGGCGATGCGAAAAGATTCGCAACAACGCTACGCTTCAGCGGAGGAACTCTCTTCCGATCTCGCTCGCTATCTCGACGGACGCCCCGTGCTGGCACACAGTGGATCCTTCCGCTACGTGGCCAGGAAATTTATCTCTCGCAATAAACTGGCAATTGCTACTTCCCTAGTGGTCCTGCTGCTCGCGCTGGCCGGGGTGTTCGCCATCGTCTGGCAGGCGCGGGTGGCACAACGAGAACGCGCCAAGGCGCAGCGCCGCTTTGAACAGGTCCGCTCCCTAGCCAAGTCGTTGATGTTTGACGTCCATGATTCGATCAAAGATCTGCCGGGAGCAACCGCTGCTCGCAAGTTAATTGTTACGCAGGCTCTGCAATATCTCGACGGTTTAGCACCTGAAGCAAGCGATGACCGGTCGCTCCAGCGTGAGTTGGCAGACGCCTACGAGAAGGTTGGTGACGTCCAGGGACATCCATACTATGCCAACCTTGGGGACGTCCACGGTGCGCTTGCCAGCTATCAGAAGGCTATCTCAATCCGTGAAGCAGTGTTGCGCGCCGATCCGCAAAATCCTCTTCTGAAACGCGAGTTGTCCGGGGCTTACTGGAAAAGAGGCATCTGCCTGGACGCCAGCAGCGACTTCCCCGGCGCCCTCGCGCACCTGCGGAAGGCACTCAGTCTCACAGAGGAATCGGGCGCGCCCAACGACGCGGCAGGGCAAGATCGGCTGGCTGGGGACTATTGGGCGATCGCCCAGATTCAGCAGGAAACGAGCAACTTCCCGGCCGCTTTGGAGAGCTACCGCAAGGCAGCCGCCATCCGGTCAGCGGCGCCACCGACCGAGACTTCGCAGAGCACGATGATCCGCATGCACTTGGCAGGAGACTACCACGGCATGGCCCAGACCTTGCATGCACAAGGTCAAAACACACAGGCCCTGCTCGCGTCGCGCAAGTCAATCGAGATTCTCCTGGCCCTGTCCCAGGCTGATTCAGCGAACGCTAGCCTGCGGCAGTTCCTGGCAGGCGCCATGGATGTTTCGGGCGATTGTCTGCTCGACCAGGGTCTTTTTCCGCAGGCGCTGGACCATTTTCGCCAGGCTCGACAGATCTACGCGGCAGAAATGAAGGCTGATCCGACCGATGCATTGAGCCACCGCCTCGTAGGCTACATCGAGATCAAAATTGGCAAGACGCTGACCATGAGTGGAAAGCCAGCGGCCGGGTTGGAAGAATTGCGCCAGGCCCTGGATATCTTCCAAGCGTTGGCCCGGCAAGCGCCCGGCAGCAATTATCTTTCCTACAACTTCGGCAATGTCTATTCGACCATGGGACTGGCCCACGCCACCCTGGCCACCGATCCTAGTCTTCCTGCATCCGAGCGCCGCTACCACTGGCGTGAAGCACGCTCTGCCTATGAGCGAAGCCTGGCCATCTGGCTCGACCTGAAGCGGCATGGCAAGTTAGGTGGCGGTGAAATCGGCGAACCGGACAGGATCCCAAAGGAAATCGCCAAGTGTGATAAGGCTCTTGCCCAACTTTAACGGACAAAAACGTGACGCCTCCCCGGCTGAGTACAATGTTCGGGTGCCTGACTCACCAAATCTTGCCAAGGTCCTAGATCACCTGCGACTCTATGACCATCCCCTGCTGGCTTTCTCCGCACGCGAAAGCAACGGCACCGTCGAGGTTCTGATCGACTTGAAGAACTCGACCGTTCCCGTGCATACCTACGTGCTCCCGATCCATCCCCGCGACCTGGATCACCCTCAGTTCCCCTGGCACCTGCAGCGCCAACTTTACGATGGCCTGCATGACTACTTCATCGAAATGTTTACGAGCACACCCCAAAACCGGACGACCGATGGTTGAAGAAATAACCTGCGGGAGCCGCGGATTGGACGAAAAGTGTCGTAACCCATTGATTTGTAAAGACTTTACAGGCAAGTCCTTATTTCTCAAAGACCTGGCGGAAATACCTGCCTAAGTCTTTGAGTTTAAAAGACCGCACCAAGGGGGTAGAACTGTCTCTCCGCGAACAGATTGAGCGCGAGATTCGCGAGCGCGGGCCAATTCCATTCTCGCGCTACATGGAAATCTGCCTCTACGATCCGCTCGCGGGCTATTATTCGCGCCACGCAGAACAGTTCGGCAAAGCCGGAGACTTCTACACTTCGAGCGATGTCCACGCCGTGTTCGGACGCCTGCTGGCTCGCCAGTTCGACGAAATGTGGCGTGTTCTCGATCGCCCGGCGCGGATAGAAATGCTGGAACTTGGTCCCGGACGCGGCCTTTTCGCCCGCGATGTTCTCGATTGGTCGAGAAAGAAGTTCCCGGACTTCTTTACCGCGCTTACGTACACGCTGCAGGAAGGATCGCCATCGTTGCGGGCTAAGCTGCGCGAGAGCCTGCAAGAACACGTCTCCAGCGGCAAAGCGATAATCGACCGTGTAGCGCGGACACTCCCTTCGGCAAGCTCAGGGCAGGCTTTGTCCGCGCCCGTCCCGGTGGAACATCTGAACGACGCGGCTATGCGCAAGGCGTGCGAGATCCGCCGCAGTTGCGCCGCTGAAACACCGCTCATTGTCTTCGCCAACGAATTCTTCGACGCGCTGCCCGTCGAAATCCTGAGCGCGCACGGCAAACTTCACCTCGCCTTCGAAAATAACCGACTGACCGAGATATGGCTTCCTCCAGCCGCCGAAGAACTTGAATTTCTCGATCGCTACAGCGTTCATCCCGAAGCGGACGAGCGCATCGAAGTTTCGCTACCGGCGCAATGCTGGATGACACAGATCGCCCAGGGTATCGGGCGTGGTTTTCTCCTTGTCATCGACTACGGCTATGTCCGCGGCGAACAGCTCGCAGGACGCCATCGCGGAACGCTGATGGCCTATCGCCAACACTCGACCAGTCCGAATCCTTATCAGGCGCCGGGCGAGCAGGACTTGACCGCGCATGTGAATTTCACCGCCCTCTCCGCTGCGGCCGAAGACGCAGGACTGCGCGCCGAAAGGCTGCTCACGCAATCGCAATTCCTGATGGGAATTGGGGAGAAAACCCAGTTTGCCGATGCCTTTGAAGAATGCCGCCTGCCGCAGGAGCGCGCCAAAGTCGCGCTCCAATTGAAGCATCTCGTCACTCCCGCCGGCATGGGAGAGAGCTTTCATGTTTTCCTGGCCAGCCGCCGCGTCGAACCCAGCAAAGCCGCGGCGCTCAGGGGATTATGCTTTGGCCGTTGAGCATCGAGGATCGTTGCGAAAGAGGCCAGGCTGAGGCAACCCTCTCCCGGCAAGGGACACCCCAACTACAGGGAAAGGGGTACAAACTTTGGTGCACTATTCTTGGTGCTATTTAACATTGCTGCAATATCGGTGCAGTAGGCTTTTCCCAGGTTATTAATATGGCATCCGCTCGTTCATCCCGATTCGCATTGCCGCTGCAAGTGGCGGCAGTCTGCTACCGGCGGCAAAACTCGCACGCGGAGTTTCTGCTGGTCAATACGAACGGCGGCAGCAAATGGACGTTTCCCAAGGGAGCCCCCGACACCCGCCTCTCGCACAGCCAGGCCGCGGAACGTGAAGCGCGCGAGGAAGCCGGCGTGATTGGCGTGATTGAACCGCGCCACTTTCACGTTTACATTCACTCCAAGGGCGTCTTCTGGCAGTCCGGAGGCGTGCAGGAATATGTGGTCAAAGCCTTCCTGATGGATGTCCGCCAGACGCGACGTCCCGTTGAGGACTTTCGCAATCCCACCTGGTACGACGCCGAAGAGGCTCGCGTGATCCTCGCCAAAGGCCGCGAAGTGAAATACGCCCGCGAACTGCAAACCGTGATCGACCGCGCCCTGGAGAACTTGGGCCTGGCGCGCATGGCCGTTGCCCGCTGAGCCAGCCTGCCAGGAAGCCTTATTCCCCTTTTCCCGCTTGTGTTATGCCGTTCAACAAAGCGCGGACAGGAGTGTCCGCGCCACACGATCTCATGAGACGATAAAGTCAGGATGATTCAACTCACCGGCGCAGGCAAGCGCTATGGCCACAAACTGCTTTTCGAAGAGGCCGATTGGCTGATTACGGCTGAGTCGCGCATCGGACTGGTCGGCGCCAACGGCACCGGCAAATCCACCGTGATGAAGATCCTAGCCGGGCTGGAAACGCTCGACTATGGTTCGATCTCGCGTGCCAGGGGCATCTCGGCGGGATACCTGCCGCAGGACGGCCTCGCCCTTTCCGGTCGCTCCATCTTCGCCGAATGCATGTCGGTGTTCGACGATCTCCATGCCATGGAAAAGGAAATGGAGTCGCTTACCCGCAGCATGTCGGAGCTTGACCATACCAGCGCCGAGTATGCCGCCGTGGCCGACCGCTACCAGTTGCTGGAACACGAATTCACCACCCGCGACGGGTACACGCTTGAAATGGAAGTGGGCAAGGTGCTGACCGGCCTTGGCTTTCATCGTGACGACTGGACCCGGCATACCGAAGAGTTTTCGGGCGGCTGGCAGATGCGCATCGCGCTCGCCAAGCTGTTGTTGCAGCGGCCCAACCTGCTGCTGCTCGACGAGCCGACAAATCATCTTGACCTGGAGGCCCGCAACTGGCTGGAAGAATACCTGGAGAGCTATCCCAACGCCTATGTTCTGATCTCCCACGACCGCTACTTCCTCGACATCACGGTCAAGCGGATCGTCGAAATCTGGAATAAGAAGCTGCATTTCTACGCCGGTAACTACGATCAGTACCTCACAGCCAAGACCGCGCGCAAAGAGCAGCTCGAATCCGCCTACAAAACGCAGCGCGACCGCATCGAGCAGCTTGAGGTGTTTATTAACCGCTTCCGCTATACGGCGACGAAGGCCAAGCAGGTGCAGAGCCGCATCAAGGAACTGGAGAAGATCGAGCGTATCGAAATTCCGGATGAGGAGAAGACCGTCCACTTCTCCTTTCCGCAACCGAAGCCCAGCGGGCGCATCGTTGCTGAGTTCACAAACGTCGCGAAAAGCTATGGCGACCACGGGGTTTTCGCCAATGTCAATTTCATGATCGAGCGCGGGGAGCGTATTGCCCTGGTCGGCGTCAACGGGGCAGGGAAGTCGACCCTGATCAAACTGCTTGCCAGCACCGAACCTCTCAGCGCGGGGCAATACAAGCTCGGCCACGAGGTCCACCCCGATTACTTTGCCCAGGACCAGTACAAGGAACTCGATCCCGAGGCGCGCATCCTCGACGATCTGGGCGAACTCGCTCCCGCATCGACGCAGACCGAACTGCGCAGCCTGCTGGGATGTTTTCTGTTCTCGGGCGACGATGTTTTCAAGCGCATTGGCGTGCTGTCCGGGGGCGAGCGCAACCGGTATGCGTTGCTCAAAATGCTGCTGCATCCGGCAAACTTCCTGCTGCTGGATGAGCCGACCAACCACCTCGATTTGCGCGCGAAAGACGTCCTGCTCGAAGCCTTGGTGAAGTACACCGGCACAGTCGTCTTCGTCTCGCATGATCGCTACTTCATCGACAAGCTGGCCACGCGTGTCTTCGAAATTGGCGACGGCAAAGTTGAACTCTATCCCGGGAATTACGAAGACTACCTCTGGCGCAAGCAAGGCGGAGCGGCACAGCTTCAGGCGGAGACGGCAATGGCCGCTGGCCTGCCGCAGCCCACGAATGGCAACCAGCCGGCGGCCGTCACCGAGCCGGTCGAATCCAAAGCGAAGCGAATGAATCCGATCAAGCGCAAGCAGATGGAAGACCGGCTGGTAGAAGTGGAACGGGAAATCGCGAAGAAGGAAGCGACCGTTGAGCAGATCGAAATCCATCTGCAGACGTTTGTGAGCGCCGAGGAGACGCAGCGGCTCAGCGGCGACCTCAGCCGGCTGAAAAACGATCTTCAGAACCTCATGAAGGAATGGGAAGAACTCTCTGAGTCGCTGACGTAGGGTCAAACCGCTCTACAGGATATCTGGCTTACCTCCTACAGATCTTTACGTATTGCGCGAATTCGGCGCGTTTGGCAAAGTCTGCGTGGGCGCTCGGTGAATTTCTTTGGGGAGGGAAACATGCCACGGATTCTGCTCGCGCTTGCCCTACTCTTGTGCCTGCTGCCGGCCACGGCAATGGCGGATCCAATCCAGCTCAGCAACCAGTTTGGCTCGGTGACGATTCTGGCGTCCGGGATCACGAGCAGAGGTTCCGAATTGATGAGCCTCGGCGGGATCACCGCGTCAAAGGGCCATGCATTGGGAAGGGTCAATTTTTCGACCGGTGCTCTGATTCGCGGGAGCCTCTGGACAGGCGGAACGTTTTCAAGCGTCGGTTCAGTTTTTGACGTAATTGGACAAGGCCATTGGATGAAGCAATTGCCGGGACTGGCTGCCGAGAGGGGGAAGGTCGCGCTCTTTACTGGCGCCTTCATCGGGACGATCGAATGGACCTTGGTTGCAGCGCACAACTTCTTCCATGAATACCAGCTCACCGGCAATTTCCAAGGCACGCTCGGGAACGGTCGCGTGGTTAGCGGCGTGACGAAGCAAACCATCAATACCTACTGGAACGCGGAGGGGATCAATCACCAAGGCAGCATACGCACGGGGACGACGTCCCTGGGTACACCTGAACCTGGCAGTTGGGAATTGCTGGCGATCGGTCTTCTTACCATGGTGGGGCTGTTTCGGCAAAGGATGGCCACGACCTAGGAAAACTGTACCCAGTTGCGAGTTGGTTCTCAGTTCCCGGTTCTCGGCCCCAACCGAAAGCGACTGTGGCGACGCCAAGCAAGCCGCGTACCAAAGTAATTGACTGGATTCTACTGAGAACTGACAGCCGAAAACTGGGAACCGCTCTACCCGCCCTGCTTCAATTCCACGAGCACCTGGCGGGCGATTTCCTTCAGCGTCTCGAACACGCCCACCCCTTGAAAGGCTACAGCCTCAACGACCGGTTCGTTTTTCTTGCGGAGTTCTTTGGAGAGCGCGTCAACCGGCAGGATATTTGGCAGATCGCGTTTATTCAGCTGCAGCACGTACGGAATCTTGTTGAAGTCGTATCCATGCTCCTTCAAGTTCGACATGAGGTTGTCGAGCGCCTCGACGTTGGCGTCCATGCGCTCCTGCTGGGAGTCGGCGACGAAGACGATGCCGTCCACGCCCCGCAGGATCAGTTTGCGGCTGGCGTCGTAGAAGACCTGTCCCGGAACAGTGTAGAGGTGAATGCGGGTCTTGAAGCCCCGCACGCTGCCGAGATCGAGAGGCAGAAAGTCGAAGAACAGGGTGCGATCGGTCTCGGTGGCGAGCGAGATCATCTTGCCCTTTTGTTGTTCGGCCGTTTTCTGGAAGATGAACTGCAGATTGGTCGTCTTCCCGCCCAACCCGGCGCCGTAGTAGACGATCTTGCAGTTAATCTCGCGCGCTGCGAAGTTGATGAAACTCAAAAGGCTTCCTCAGAAACTCTGGCAAAAACGACTCTTGCAAACCACTCCCTCAACGCGGGGAGCTCTCGCTCAAAATCTGCCTGACTGCAGTATCGTATCCTGCTGATTTTTATACCACACCGGAAGGGCAGGGTGCTGGTTACGCAGGTTACTCAACAGTAGCGGGCTCAGACGGTTAGCCGTCAGTTCTCAGCCATCAGCCGTCAGGAAAGGCCTCGCAGATCATGATTCCGGCTCAAGATTGTTCTTGGAGAAATCAATCCGTAGCCCCGAAAAAGCCCTGGAATCTGATGGCTGATGGCTGATGGCTGATGGCTGACGGCTGATGGCTGCCTTACCTCGCCGACGGCAACGGGTAGTATCCATCCCGGGCGTAGACCTTTACGTCCGGGCGGCGCACGCGCACTTCGATCTGACGGTATCCGCCAATGCCCTTGCTGCTGTAGCCGAGCGTGTATTGATTGCGGGAATCTCCGATGGCAGCGTTGTATGCGCGTTCAATGTCGGCGGGGGTCAGTTCGTTGTAGACAGTGCCGCCTCCGGTCGCCGAGACGTATTTCGGCAGGATGTCGCTGTAGCCAAGCAGGGCGCGCGTTTTAGGAATGTGAACCCGTTGCAGCTTGTCATAGACGGGAATTGCCGCGCCTTCGAGCCCAACCGCGTACACCGTGACTTGCTGCGTCTGGAGTACTTTAAGCGTGTCCTTGTAGCTGGCAGTCGAGCCCAGTTCGCGTCCGTCGCTGATTACGAAAATAATCTTCCGGCGCGTGCGGTCGCGCTTTGAGAGATCGCGCGCTGCCATCAGGATCGCATCGTTCATCACGTGCGCGACCCTGGGCGGAGTGCTGACCGGCGTAATGGGTGTATCGATCGGCATCCCGTTGATCATGGGTCCCTGTGGCCCAAGCGGCCCGCTCGTGACCGGTGGGCCATTATTCGTTCCGCTATAGCTCTTGACTTGGTTCAGCACGGCAGTTAACTGTTTGCCAACGGAAGTAAAGTCCGAGACCCGTCCCACGGTGCTGCTGTAGGTATAGATCGCCACCTCATCGAACTGGCTGAAGGCGCCCTGCAGCGCGGAGAGCGTCTGCTGCACCTTGCGCACGCCCGTGTCCGGCATGCCCAAGTCGAAAATCACCGCTGCCGAGAGCGCAAAGGGATCGCTGGTGAAGAACTTCAACGTCTGTTTCTGGCCGTTTTCGAGAACAGTAAAATCCCTGGGCTGCAGCCCATTCACCATCCGGCCGTCGGCGTCTTTCACCGTCACCGGCACCAGCACCAAATTCACATTATGTGTAATCGTAAAGCCGACGTCTTCGCCGCTGTCCTTGTCCGTGGGTACGCTGCCGGAAGGAACCGTCTTCACCGGAGGCATGGGTGGAGGAGCGGACTGGCCTGTATTCTGCCCAGGAACGTCGCTGGGGGTATGAGGAAGTTCCTTGGAGCCGGTGGTGACTCCATTGCCGGATGCGTCAGGCGCCGTCGAATCGGGCTGATTTTCCCCCTGCGCTTCCTCTCGTGGGCTGGGAGCGGGAGGAGGCGGAATCGGACGGGTGGCCGAGGGCGCATCTGGAATGTCTTCAGGCTTCTGCTGCTGGGCAGGCAGAACCGCTGCAATCAACAAACTAAGACCCAAAATCAGGAGCGCGGTAGTCTTGGTCGCCATCCCAGAACCCTCTATCTTTCGTCGATAACCGTAATGCCGTTTTTCTACCCCTTGAGATGCCTGTCTTCACCGGTTTGGCGCATCTAACTGCTACAGGCCCATACAGGATAGACTAGCAAGTCTCAGGATAAATTGCTGATGTCTAGAATAGATTACAAGGCAAAGCTCGTCCGCGCACGGACGTTGGTCGGTGTGCTTGCCCTTTTCTCACTTGTTGCCTTGCCGCTGACAGCGGCGGCCCAAAATGCCTCGACTTCGCAAGCCCCTGCTCGCGGCAGCCAGTCGCAGGATCAGCCGGTCCAGGAAAGCACCGAGACCCTCAAGGTGAACGTCGAGGTCGTCCAGCTCTTCTTCAATGTCAAGGACAAGCACGGCGCGCTGATTCCCAACCTCGGCAAAGAGAGCTTTGACATCTTTGAAGATGGCAAACCGCAGACCATCAAGTATTTCAAGGCCGAGACCGATCTCCCGCTGACTCTGGGCATTCTTATCGACACCAGCGGCAGCCAGACGCGAGTACTCGACATGGAGAAGCAAGTCGGCGCGTCGTTTCTGGAGAATATTATTCGGCCCAAAGACGAAGCCTTTGTGATCAGCTTCGATATCGACGTAAACCTGCTGCAGGACTTCACCAATTCAGTCAGCAAGCTGCGGCACGCGCTCAACGACACCAGGATCAATACCGGCGGCGTGAGCTGCTCTGGGGGGCCTCTTGGGCCGCAAGGACCAATCCCGTGTTCCTCGACCGGGCCGCGCGGTACCGCACTTTACGATGCCGTTTATCTTGCCTCGCATGACGAACTCAGCCACGAGGTTGGTCGCAAGGCGATGATCCTGCTCACCGATGGCGAGGACCAGGGAAGCCGCCTCAGGATCAAAGACGCGATTGAAGCCGCTCAGAAAGCGGATGCCATCTGCTACGTATTGCTGATAGCCGATCGCGGATTCTATGGCTTTGGCGGTTACAGCGGCGATGCGGAGATGAAGAAACTCACGCAGGAAACCGGCGGGCGCGTGATCGACGTCGGCAACAAGATTGACAAGCTGCGCAAGGCCTTCGACGAGATTTCTGCCGAGCTCCGCAGCCAGTACAACATCGGCTATACGCCAACCAACACCAATCGAGATGGCAGCTTCCGCAAGGTAGAGATCAAATCCAAGGACGGCCAATACAAGATCCAGGCGCGCAGCGGGTACTACGCCGTGGCCCGGCGTGAGGACTAAACCTGGGTGTGGCTCACGATCGCGCGACAATGGCTTGAGTACGGATGACGTCTACGCGCTTGCCGTGGAACTACCGTAGGGGGAACCTCTGATCAAGTACTACTGCTGATCAGAGGCTCCGTGACCATCTCAGGGAACCAGCTTGAAGACAACTCCTGCGTTGCCAGTCCCGCCGAAGCGCGTCGTCCCATAGAGATTTCCGGTGGAATCGATAATCAGTCCGGCGTACGGCTGGCTGCCATCACTTCCCCCGGAGAAGCTATAGAGGGTGCTGAATGTGCCCGTCTTAGCGATTTCGAAGATCGTCCCAAAGGTAGTCGTGATTGCGCTCGTTGTTCCGTAAAGGTTGCCCTTCTTGTCGCGCACCAATGATGCTAACGGCTCCCCTCCGTCGGCCCCTCCAGTGAAGGCGTAGAGAATCGTTTCTGTCCCCGTGGAACTGATTTTGAAAACGGTGCCGCCGACTTCCCCGCCTCCTCCCTGGGAAGTGGTGCCATAGAGATTGCCGGCCGTGTCGCGAATGAGCCCCGCTTGCGGGCTTGCGCCGTCGCTGCTGCCGCCGGCAAAGCTGTGGATCACGCTTTCGGTGTTGCTTGGATCGATCTTGAAGACTGTTCCCAACGACGCTGCCCCGCCGCTTGATGTGGTGCCATATAGATTGCCGGCGGAATCCCGGACCAAGCCACCATAGGGCTGCCCGCCATCGGAACCTCCGCTAAAGGTATAAAGAACAGACTCCACTCCGGTCTTTGTCACCTTGAAGACCGTTCCCTGATTCGAGGTTCCCCCACTCAGTGTGGTGCCGTAGAGATTCCCAGCGGAGTCTCTTACCAAACCCGCCACTGGACGTGCGCCATCGGCTCCGCCGGTAAAACTGTGGAGCACTGTTTCCTGATTGCTCTTGTTGATCTTGAACACGACTCCCAAGCCCGCTGTGCCGCCCGAAATTGTGGTGCCATAGAGGTTCCCGGCAGTGTCCCGGATCACCGGTGCCTGGGGATTGCTGCCGTCGGCTCCCGAGAAGCCATGGACCAGCGTCCTGTTGCCACTGGTGTCCAGCTTGAACACATTGCCGATCCCAGTCCCGCCTCCGGTAGAGGTGGTACCGTAGAGGTTGCCAGCGGAATCCCGGACCAAGCTTGCGAGCGGCTGCCCGCCATCCAGTCCGCCTGAAAAAGAATAAAGCACTGAGTAGGTTTGGGCCTGCAGAAGTTGACCCGCCCCTAAACCAATCAAAAGCACAACCGCTTTGCTGACGAGTTTTTTGCACGACATGGCGTTACCCTCCGCTCAATGGTGAGGATCGCTGGATTGAACGGTCGCAATCTATGCAAGTCCTCACTAAGTACAAGCGCAAAACGAAGCCAGATTCCCTCACCGAGTTGAAGCAATCCTGTTTTGAGACTTTCAACCCGGCTCGTGTTTGCGCTTCTCTTACCCCTTGGAGCGGTATGGTTACGTACAAGGCGCCGCTTGGCCCTGCCGTCATCCGTGGACGGGAACGGCCCGGATCCAAGCGTGCCTGTCCCGATTCAACTGGCGAATACAACGGCCGCTACGCCGCACGCATCGAACCTAGGCCTTAAATCAGGCTTAATAGATTTCGCCACGTCGGGTTCCTGGTCAAATCCGATTTCAAAGGAGAAGAAATGACTCGTGCTATCAGGATTTTATGTGTTGCCTTGCTGACAATGGTCGGCCTGGTCGGTTCGTCCCTGCAAGCGCGCGCGGACGAAAGAGACGAAAGACACGAACGATGTGAACGGGACATTCACCGGGCGGAAGCGAGGCTGCGGGATGCAGTGCAGCGCTACGGGGAAGAAAGCAGGCAAGCGCACAAACGCCACGAGCAACTGGAAGAAGTAAGACGCCGTTGCGGCGATCGCCGAGACGACCACCACGAAGACCACCATGACAGGGATCAACCTCATCAGTAAATGAGGAGGCGGCTTTAGGCTTTCGGCTCTAGGCTTTAGGAAACGCCGAGACCGAGGGCCTAAAGCCGAGAGCCTAAGGCCGAGAGCCTAAGGCCGAGAGCCTAAAGCCGAGAGCCGTATTTAGCGGGCCTTCGCAAAATCCTCTACTGCGAACAACTGGCCATTCCGATCGACCACGCCCACCCCAATCGAATTCATATCCGTGTCCAGAATATTTGCCCGATGGTTCGGCGACTTCATGAATTGCGTGTGGATGAATTCCGCTGTCGGTCCCTGCGTGACGTTTTCAGAAAGCCAGCTGAAATGGAACCCAACCTGCTTCACGCGAACTGACAGATTAGGCTCGCCCTGAAATTCGTGTTCCGCCGTTCGGTGTTCGGCCATCACGGCCGCATGATGCCGCGCGGCCGCTGCCAGCGATTCATCCCACCGCAAGGCAGGCAAGCCCTGGTTCCGGCGCGTGTGATTGACAGCAGTAAGCAGTTCTCGTTCGGCCTGCGTTGCCCGCGATTGGGCGTCCGTCGATCCACAAACCATGATGCCTGCGACGGTCAGGGCCGCCAGTCGGGTGCCAATGCGCATCGGCATTTCTCCAGAATGAAAAGTCGACCAATGTCTTCGACGCTTTCGTCGAGAACGGTCTCTCGACATCAGAACCCGGCTGGAACCTGATCGCAAGTTACTTACGTCGCGAAACGCGGTGTGTCTGGTAGTTACTTCGGCGGTCGCGACGCGGTTAC
>Ga0209698_10002512_pt1 | contig 20724 bp, 14 predicted proteins | sample LitLauG_LLR_2012_FD_187203 | JGI IMG/M metagenome (GOLD analysis project Ga0209698, IMG submission 187203) | Freshwater sediment microbial communities from Pennsylvania, USA - Little Laurel Run_MetaG_LLR_2012 (SPAdes) (version 2) | ecosystem: Environmental > Aquatic > Freshwater > Creek >...
GGTCTACGGGCGGCCCGAGGAGCGACGCTTCCAACCGCAGGAAACGATCGCCGACTTCGTCCTGCCGACGCCCCTCGCGGATGGCACCCGCTGGAGACTGTGGACGGCTCTGATTGTCGACCACGCCCTGATTCTGACAAGCTGGGCGCTGGTTTCTGTGTTTGATTTTCTGGTCCAACCGCGGGCAATCGCCGACTCGGTGATGCCGGTTGCACGGATCTTTCCAGCGAGCCAGATCGCTCTTGCGCTGCTGTTTGCGGTGCTCTCGACGCTGCTTGGATATTCGGAGGGCCTGTATCAGCAGGGGTTCGGGCGTAATAGACGGCACCGGGCGGCGATCCTTGCGAAATCGGCGGGCTGGAGCGCTTTTCTGGTAACCGTATGCTTCCGACTGTCGGGGGCAACTCCGGCTTCCTCCAGTCGACTGCTGCTGTGCGTAGGGCTGAGCCTAGCCAGCTTGGTTATGTGGCGACGGAGGTACCAGCGCCCACACTCCGCAAAGACCGGCCACGGACACGCGCACAACGTATTGATTGTGGGGGCGGGGCCGGCGGGACAGGAGGTGGCCGCTTATCTCGCACAGCATCCGGAACTGGGGCGCAGTGTCCGCGGCTTTCTGGACGACAGCAGCGTGCCGGCGCTCGGGGTTCTAGGCTCGATCGACAATCTCGCCGCCATTGCCCGCGCGGAATTTGTCGACGAAGTCATCCTGGCGGTCCCTCATCGCCGCGACCTCACGCAATTCGTGATTCGAGAAGCGCGCAAAAATCACCTGGACGTGAAAGTCGTTCCTGACCTGTTCGGGTGTGAGATTCGCGATCCCTGGATCGAGACGATGGGCACCATTCCGCTGGTTACGCTGCACCGGGGAGAGCTACCGACGGCGGGACTTTTTACAAAACGCGCGCTGGACGTCGCTGTTTCCGCATGCGCGTTGGTCTTCGCCTTGCCCCTGATGCTGCTGATCGCTGTGCTCATCCGGCTGGATTCGCCCGGGCCCGTGACCTATGCGGCGATGCGGGTGGGGCGAAAGGGCAAGCGATTCGCCTGTTACAAGTTCCGCACGATGGTGGCGAACGCCAACGAGATCAAGGAAACGCTGCGGCACCAGAATCAGCGGGAAGGGCCGTGCTTCAAGATCGCGGACGACCCGCGCATCACGCGCATAGGGCGCTGGTTGCGCCGCTACAGCATCGACGAGCTGCCCCAATTGTGGAACGTGCTGAAGGGGGACATGAGCCTGGTGGGACCGAGGCCGCACCCGCTCGACGACTTCGCGCGCTATCAACTGGAACACCTGCGGCGTCTGGACGTAACGCCGGGCATCACCGGCCTGTGGCAGGTCACCGCAAGGGGCTGTCCGTCGTTTCACACCAACATGGCGCTCGATCTGGAATACATCGAGAGATGGAGCCTGGGCCTGGATCTGCGCATCCTGTTCAAAACGCTCTCGGTGGTTGTGCACGGGACGGGAGCATGAGGGTCAGAGGTAGTTGGATTGCGGGGAGGCGGTGAGTTCCGCAATCTCTTGCCGGGTCATCCCTGTCCGCAATGCGAGCATTTCCGCGCTGGCGTTGACCATGAAGCCGCTGCAGGCGGCGCTTGCCGCGCCTTCCCTGCTCTATCTGGCAACCCTCACGGTGATGTTGTTTCGTCCGCCCGACCTCGAATTTATCTATCTGGATCGAGTGGCATTCGTGCTCCTAGTAGCGGTGGTGTTGCTACGCGCGCTGCTCTTACGCCAGTCTTTGAAGCCACCGTCGGAGTTGGTCTGGCCGATGGCCGGCTTGCTGGTGTTGGTATTCAGCAACCTGCTCTCGCGCCCCTTCGACGCGAGCCTGTGGAGCGTTGCGGTGGCGAAGTATGTCGTGCCATTCGCGATGTTCCACCTGTCCGGGCTGGTGTTCGAGGATGAGGCTTCGTTGCGGCGGTTGGAAACGTTTGCTCTAGTCGTGCTCGGGTATCTGAGCTTCACTGCGATCGTGTTCCTGGTGGGAGTTCAGTCGCTGGTATGGCCCTCGTTCATCCTGGATGAAAGCCTGGGGATCAATGCCGAGCGGGCCCGCGGGCCATTCCTGCAGGCCGTGGCGAATGGGGTCTCGCTCAATTGCCTGGGGCTGATCGCGCTCGATTCCTACCGGCGCGGCCGTTTGCGGGGTGTTTGGATGGCCGTGCTGCTGGGTTCCCTTCCGGTTGCCATCCTGGCCACCAAGACCCGGGCGGTGTGGCTGTCGTTCGCCGTTTCCATGGCCGTACTGCTGTTACGAACTCCGAGCGCGAGATTGAGGCGGGTTTGCCTCGGACTGATTGCTGCTGGGGCGCTGGTGGTGCTGGTTCTGGCCGCCGGCTTTCGTGAAACCGACGAAGCGATGCAAGAGCGACTGAACGATCGCAACACCGTGGAGTTCCGGTTGGCCGCGTACCGGGCGGGCTGGGAGATGTTTCGGGATCGCCCCATCACCGGATGGGGCGCGAGCCAGGCGCGGATCGAAATGGAAAACCGGCTCGAGGGCTTTCGCGGACAGCTTACCGTCGTCCACAACACCTACGTTGAGGTGATGCTGGAACACGGATTGATTGGCTTTGCCTTGTACGCATGGATCCTCGTGGGGTTGTTCAAGCTTGGAGGCGGTTCGCGGACCGCCGAGTCCGGGCCCTCGTGCGGCTTTCTGCAGCTACCCTGCCGCCCGCTGTGGCCTCTGCTTTTGGGTGTGTACTTCGTGAACGCCACTTTCGTCGTGATGAACCATCAGTTTGTGAACGGGCTGCTCTTCACGCTCGCGGGAATTCTCGCGAGGCGAGGGAAGTCCAGGAGAAAAGAGGATAGTGTCCGGCTTGCCTGAGTCCGCTCTCCTTCAAACGGGGATTCCGGCGTCGGATTGCCGTCATGATCCTGTCCCTTGCCTTACGCAGAACCCGGCCGGAGGCTCAACGAGCCGCGAAGGGGAACTTTCCGCGCTCACCACGCGCGGGGGCATCTACCTCGGCGTGCGTTACGGGTTTGGAGTTCTCGTGAGCCTGGGCAACATGCTGGTGCTGACGCGCTGGATTGGCCCGCACGCTTACGGTGTGTTCGTAACGGTGCTCGGGCTGACGTCGTTTCTGGCGGCGCTGGCGCGGGGCGGCGTCGACACCTACCTGGTGCGGATGGAAGCAGCGCCGGACAAGCGGACTTACGATGTGGCCACTACGGTCATCCTGGGGATTTCGGTCGTGCTGGTCGGCACCGGAGCCGCCCTGGTCCCCCTGCTGGCGCACTGGTACGGAAACCGGGAGTTTATGGCGGCCTACCTGGTCACGCTACTCACTATTCCGCTGGCGGGACTCGCAGGACCGCCTACGGCCAAGCTGGAACGTGAACTCGACTTTCGTGCAGTGGCAACGGTCGAGCTCGGCGGACAACTTCTGGCACTGGCGGTGAGCGTCGTACTGGCATGGCGAGGATTCGGCCTCTGGGCGCCCGTGACCGGTCTGCTGGCATGGCAAGCGTGGGCCGCTGCCGGAGCGTTTCGAGCTGCGGGTCTGCGTCCGGGCGTGGCTGTCGACCGATTGCTGGTACGCACCATGCTTGGGTTCGGGATCGGTTACAGCACCTCGCTGCGAGTGTGGCAGCTGAGGACGCTGGTGAATCCGTTACTCGTGGGTCGCTTTGCCGGCGCGGAAGGCGTGGCGTTCGTGGCTCTGGCGATCCGCATCGCAGAAGGATTGGGATTCATAAGGATCGCGGCCGGACGGCTCGCGATTGCCGGGCTCTCGCGGCTCCAGAACGATCGCGCCCGATTCCAAGCCGCTCTGGAAAGCGCCTTGCAACTTCAAGTGCTGACCCTGGGTCCCCTATTGTGCCTGTTTGCTTTGGCCGCGCCGGTCATCGTTCCCCGTGTGCTGGGGGTTCGGTGGATGCCAAGCCTGCAGGTCTATCCGTTTGTGGCTGCGGGAGTCCTGGTGAATGCGCTCTATAACCTGCGAGCGTCAGCCTTGTTCGTGGCCGGGGAATCGTGGGTGGTCCTGCGAGCGTATGCCTGGCACGTGGCTCTACTCATGATCGGCACGGTGCTCTTGCTTCCCCGGCTGGGGATCCAAGGTTACGGTTGGGCCGAACTGGCCGCCTGCGGGGCCTATGTAACCTTTCACACCGGCGTGGCGCGGATTGCGCCGGTCTCGCTTAAGAGACTTGGCCTTCTGCTGTCGGTCTTTGCCACACCTCTGTTCAGCTTGCTGGTTCGGGGAGCTTGGGGGCTCGTTCTCTACCTGCCGCTGGCGATGTTTCTGGGTCGAATCCTCTGGAGAACCGTCCCTTTTATGCGCGCCGAAGCAGGCGATCCTGATGTCGGCAGCGCTCTTCCTCTCCTCGCCTCCATGCGCACCCGCATCCTGCGCACCGGTCTATGACCACGATCGCCTACATCACCGTCCAGTTCCCGTCGCCGGTGGAGTGGTACGTGGTCGAGGAAATCCGGGAACTGCGCAGGCGCGGCGTGCGCGTAATTCCGTGCAGCGTACGGCGGGTAAACGAGCGCACCCTCGGCCCGGGGCTCCGGGAGTTCGCACAAGAGACGACCTACCTTGAACCTTTGCGATTAGGCCGAGTCTTAGACGCAGTGTGGGGTTGCCTGACACATGCCTCAAGGATTGGCGACCTCCTCAAACGCATCGTGCTCCAGGGCAATGAACCCGTGCTCAAGCGAATGTGTGCCCTCGTCCACACCCTGCTGGGCGCGTATTTCGGGGTGCTTCTGCGGGACTGCGGCGTGGATCACATCCATGCGCATCACGGCTATTTTGCGTCCTGGATCGCCCTCATCGCGGGCCGATTGTCTGGCATTCCATACAGCCTGACGCTGCACGGATCGGATCTGCTGGTGCACGCGGCCTACTTGGACACCAAGCTGGCGGAGTGCAAGTTCTGCCTCACGGTGTCGGAATTCAACCGGCGGCATATTGCTGCTCACTACCCCGAGGTCGATCTGGCGAAAGTGCGGGTCCAGCGCTTGGGAGTCGAAACCCCGGCCGACACCGTCCTATCTCGAAAAAGCTACGAGTCACAGGCGCCACCCCTGCTGCTCACGGTGGGACGCCTGCACCCGGTAAAGAACCACGTCTTCCTTCTGCAGTCCTGTTTTCTCCTGCGGGAGTGTGGGATTCCCTTTCGCTGCTGGATCGCGGGTGAGGGACCGGAGAGACGAAGACTTGAATTCTTCATGAATGAATTGAAGCTGAACGACCAGGTGACGCTGCTGGGCCATGTTCCGCGCCGCGAGCTTTTCGAGTACTACGCCGAGGCCGATCTCGTAGTCCTGACCAGCCACAGCGAAGGGGTCCCGTTGGTGCTGATGGAAGCCATGGCGTTCGGGAAGGTGGTGCTCGCGCCCGACATCACTGGGATCCCGGAACTGGTGGCCGACGGGAAAACCGGGTTCCTATACAAGCCCGGCGCCCTGGAGGAGTTCGTCTGGCGCGCACAACAGATCTTCGGATCGCTCGGCGCGCTGGACACTGTGCGCCGGGCGGCGCGGCAACACGTGCGGATGCATTTCAATCAGAGGAAGAATCTCGAACGGTTGGGCGACCTGTTTCTAGAGCAGGTGGCCGGAGCAGAGCGAAGTCCTGCAGATGAGAATCTTGTACTGCAACAAATATAACTTCCCTTTCAGCGGCACCGAGGTCTACCTGTTCGAACTGATGAAACTGATGAGGGAGGAGGGGCACAAAGTCGCGCTGTTCTCGATGGCCGATCCGCGCGGCCAGCCATCAGCTCACGACCGGTTTCTTCTGCCGGCGGTCAATTTCAAGAGCAAAGAGCACAGCCTGTGGCAACGCGCTCGGCTGGCGGCACACTCGATCTATTCAAGAACCGCTCGGCAACGTCTTCGCTCGCTGATTGAGGAGTTCCGCCCGGATGTCGCGCACGTCCGCAACATCTACCATCACTTGTCTCCGTCAATCCTGTGGGAGCTGAAGCAGCAACGAGTTCCTGTGTTGTACCACCTGAACGATTTTCAACTGCTCTGCCCCAACTACAACCTGGTGGCCAACGGGCAAGCCTGCGAGCGTTGCCGGGGTGGGCGGTTCTGGAAAGTGGTCACAGAGGGGTGCTATTCCGGCGGACGCGCTGCCGGCGCCGTGCTGGCTACCCAGGCCTACGTTCACCGCTGGTTGCAGACCTATGAGAAATGCGTGGACAGGTTTTTGGCTCCCAGTCAGTTCGTCCGCGACAAGTTGGTGGAGTACGGATGGCCGAGAGACAAGATCGACATCCTCCCGCATTTCCAGCAGGTCGGCGAGGACTCCCCCGCTCTGGCGAACGATGGCGCCCCGGTCCTTTATTTCGGCCGACTCTCCGCGGAGAAAGGAATTGCGGACCTGCTGCACGCCATGTCGCGGTCGCCAAGCATACCGTTGAAAATCGCGGGAGACGGGCCGCTTCGCGCGGATCTGGAGCACCTTGCGCAGAAGCTCGGGCTCAGAAACATAGAATTTGCCGGTCATGTGCAGGGACCAGAACTGGATCGATTGATCGACGAAGCTCGCTTCACCATTCTGCCCTCGCGGGCGTACGAGACCCTGGGCAAGACGATTCTTGAATCCTACGCGCGTGGACGTGCGGTTATCGCGTCGGACCTGGGTTCGCGCCGGGAGTTTGTGCGGGATGGAGAAACCGGCCTGCTTTACCGTGCGGGCGATATCCTGGAACTGGCCGTGGCCCTGTCCTACTTGTACGCACGCCCGGAGTTGGCAGCAGAGATGGGCAGAGCCGGGTGCAAGTTCGTGCGAGAGCGCCATTCGCCCGCCAACCACTACCAAGCCATTACAACGCTGTACAGGACAATCGCGACGGAGAAGGCCGGGCGCCGGAGAACAACGGACTCACTCACTTTCAATCGGACTCCACCGAACGGCCGGGTCCGCGTAGCGTTCATCGGAGGCCGGGGAGTGATTGGGAAGTACAGCGGAATTGAGACTTACTACGAAGACGTGGGCAGCCGGCTGGCCACCGCTGGGCACCAGGTCACGGTGTACTGCCGCACTTATTTCACACCCCCTCAAAGCGGTCACAACGGCATGCGGCTGGTTCGTTTGCCGACGCTGCGGACCAAGCATCTCGAAACTGTTCTGCACACTCTGTTGAGCACGATTCACGCCACGTTTGGCCCTTACGATATCGTTCATTATCACGCGCTAGGGCCGGCGCTGTTTTCCTTCTTCCCGCGGCTAGCCGGGAAGAGGACTGCAGTCACGGTGCAGGGGCTGGACTGGCAGCGCAGGAAGTGGGGGCGAGTGGCATCGGCGACTCTGCGGCTGGGCGAGCGCGCTGCAGTCCGTCTGCCAAACTCGACCATGGTGGTTTCCCGCTCCCTCCAGTCTTACTACCGGGAACAGTATTGCGCGGAGACCGTGTATGTGGCCAACGGTGCCGATCTTCGCGAACGACGCCGCGCTTCCCGGATGCGCGAATGGAGAATCGATCCTGGAAACTACATCCTCTATCTTGGGAGGTTTTCTCCCGAGAAGAATTGTCATCTTCTGATCGAGGCTTTCGAGAGAATTGAGACGGATGTGAGGCTCGTGCTGGCCGGAGGAGCCAAGACTTCGAACACCTATGCGCAGCAACTGCGCCGCGACGCGAGTAACCGCGTTCGCTTCCTCGACTACGTTTCCGGGGATGCCTTTGAAGAGCTGCTCACCAACGCCATGTTGTTCGTATTGCCGTCGGACATGGAAGGGCTTTCACTGGCTCTGCTGGAGGCCATGTCGGCGGGGTTGTGCACGCTTACCAGTGATATTCCCGAGAACCGAGAACTGGTGGAGGGCGTGGGATTCACCTTCAAGGGCGGGGACGTGGCTGATCTGGAACGTATGCTGCGCTTCCTAATCGCAGACCGGCAGGTTCGGGAAGATGCGGGGCGCAGCGCGAAACGCCGGGTTGCAGAGCAGTATCTATGGGGCAAGGTCACAGATGAAATTGAGCGAGTCTACCTGGAGATGATGGGCTGGAAGGACGCGTTCTCAAAGCCGCCGTCCACTTCTAGCGATGTGCAAGAGGCCAATCCCTCCAAGCGTGACCTGGTTGCGTAAGTAGCGAGACTACCTCGGGGCATCTGAACGAGATCCGCCTGGATCCGGCAATCGGAGGCTCAGCGCGGGGCATGCGGCTCCGCTATCTAAACTCCAACCGAAATATGGGCGGGATTCGGGATTCCGCCTTTTCCATTTACAATCGTGATTTCGCACTCGGCTGCAGGATCCGCCGGCATTGGGCGGCCTGTGCTGGCTAGCAAGCCAATTGTGAGGAAGGTCCCGACCGACGTGGAACATGCGATCCTGGTGACTGGTGGCGCAGGCTTTATCGGATCGAATTTCATCCTGCACTGGATCGAGCGGGAAAGCGCTCCCGTGGTCAATCTCGACAAGCTGACCTACGCCGGCAACCTGCGAAATCTGGACCGAATCGCCTCTCATTCAGGTTATTGTTTTGTGCACGGGGACATCGCAGACCGGGAACTGGTGGGGAAACTTCTACGCGACCACCGGCCACGGGGCATCGTTCACTTCGCGGCAGAGAGTCACGTCGACCGTTCGATTCTTGGTCCGGATGACTTCATCCGGACGAACGTGGGTGGGACCTTCAGCTTGCTCGAGGTAACCCGGGCATACTGGTCGGAGTTAAGCGAACCGGAGCGCGCCCGGTTTCGTTTTCTGCACGTCTCGACCGACGAGGTATATGGCTCTCTCGGCCCCGAGGACCCGCCATTTCAGGAGACCACCGCGTACGCTCCGAACAGTCCGTATTCGGCTTCCAAAGCGGCGTCCGATCATCTGGTGCGCGCATACCATCACACCTATCATCTTCCCGTTCTCACAACCAATTGCTCGAACAACTACGGGCCTTATCAATTTCCAGAGAAGTTGATCCCGCTGATGATCCTCAACGCGCGCGGCGGGAAGCCGCTGCCGGTCTATGGCGACGGGCAAAACGTACGCGACTGGCTATACGTGGCGGACCACTGCGAAGCCGTTGGTGCTGTCCTTGCCAAGGGCAAGCCTGGTGAGACGTACAACATCGGCGGATGGAACGAGAAGAAGAATCTGGAAATCGTCCATGCCGTGTGTGCTCTGCTGGATGAACTATGCCCAACGGATCCGGTCGTGCCGCACCGCAACCTGATCACGCTTGTGAAAGACCGGCCGGGACACGACCGCCGGTATGCGATCGACGCGCACAAGATCGAACGGGAACTGCACTGGAGGCCACGCGAAACTTTCGAGAGCGGCATTCGGAAAACCATCCGCTGGTATCTTGAAAACGAGGAATGGGTCAAGGACGTGACCAGTGGGGCCTACCGGCAGTGGATTGAGAAGCAGTATTCGAGCTAAGCAACACGCTTGCAACCGCCGACACTTGCGATCGAGGGAGATTGACACCCGCCATGCCGACAGCAGTTCCCAGCGCAGCCTACAAAGGGATCGTTCTCGCCGGCGGATCGGGTACCCGTCTTTACCCGGTGACGCATGCAACCTGTAAGAGCCTGCTTCCGGTCTACAACAAACCGATGATTTATTACCCGCTGTGCACCCTGATGCTAGCGGGGATTCGGGACATTCTGATTATTTCCACTCCCGGGGACACGCCGAAGTTTGCTCATCTGCTGGGCGATGGCTCTCAGTTCGGAGTGAAGATCGAGTATGCGGTGCAGCCCAAGCCGGAGGGGATCGCGCAGGCTTTTCTGGTTGGCCAATCTTTTATCGGAGGTGCTCCATGCGCCCTCGTGCTCGGGGACAACATTTTCTACGGGCATGACTTGGCTAAGGATCTCCGCGTAGCGGCCCGGCGCACCAGCGGCGCGAGCGTTTTTGCCTATCCGGTCCACGATCCGGAGCGCTACGGGGTAGTCGAATTCGACCACGCGGGCCGGGCTTTGAGCCTAGAGGAGAAGCCCAAGCGGCCCAAATCCCGCTACGCGGTTACAGGTCTTTATTTCTATGACAACCAGGTTGTAGAAATCGCCGAGTCGCTGAAACCTTCGGCTCGGGGAGAGCTGGAAATCACTGATGTCAACAAGACATACCTGGAACGTGGGCAACTGGAGGTTGTGGTAATGGGTCGAGGTATGGCCTGGCTCGACACTGGTACTCACGAATCGCTGATGGACGCTGCTCTCTACATTCAGGCCATCGAAAAACGCCAGGGCCTGATGGTGGCCTGTCCGGAGGAGATCGCGTACCGCTCGGGCTACATCACGCCAGGGCAACTCGAAAGCACAGGTCGTTCCATGAAGAACAGCTACGGGGAGTACCTGCTGCAGTTGTTGAAAGAGCGGGTATTCTAGGTCACGTGGACGCGGAATGGTGATGAGCAGAATCCATCCTTCGTTGGACGGTGTCCAGGTCGTGGAGCCGAAAGTCTTCGGCGACGCGCGCGGATTTTTTCTGGAAAGCTATAACCAGCGAGTGATGTCCAAACTGGGCATTCACGCACAGTTTGTGCAGGACAATCACTCTTATTCCACACGCAACGTGTTGCGGGGACTCCACTACCAGATTCAGCATCCGCAGGGAAAACTGATTCGCGTCGTGGTGGGCGAGATTCTCGACGTTGTGGTCGATCTGCGTAGCGGTTCGCCCGGTTTCGGGAAATGGAGCGCGGTGTCTTTGTCCGGGGAAAACAAGCGCATGCTCTGGATTCCCCCGGGATTTGCTCACGGCTTTCGCGTAGTCTCAGCCGACGCGCACGTCCTGTACAAGGCGACCGATTTTTATGTGCCGGAGGCAGAACGGACACTGGCCTGGAACGATCCAGAACTGAAGATTGATTGGCAGCTCGACGGCGAGCCCATCGTTTCTATGAAGGACCAGCACGGAGTCTGCTTCCGCGACGCGGAGAAGTTCGACTAGCCGGGACTTTGTCACCTCATGCGAGTCACGATCTTCGGCGCGACCGGATTGTTGGGAAGGGCCCTTATGCAACAGTGGCAGGGAGACGAGGTCACCGGGCTCGGATCCCGCCAGGTGGACATCCGTTCAGAAGAGCAGGTCAGCCGGACAATGGCGCAGCATCTTCCGGAATGGGTGGTGCTGACCGCAGCCTACACTGACGTGGATGGTTGTGAAAGCCACCGCGAGTTGGCCTTCGAGGTAAATTGTAAAGGGGCAGTCCGGGTGGCGCAGGCGGCGGCCAAGAGCCGGAGCCGCCTGCTGTTTCTCAGCACCGATTACGTGTTCGACGGCAGCAAGACGAGCCCCTACGAAATCGACGATCGTCCGGCACCTCGCACCGTCTACGGGCAAACCAAAGCGGAAGCCGAGGCAAGGATCCGCGAGGTACTTCCCGACTGCTGTATTCTGCGCACCTCGTGGGTATTCGGAGTCGGGGGCAAGTGCTTTCCCGAAACCATTCTCAACCTGGCGGCATCTCGCGAGGAACTGGACGTGGTCGCGGACCAACGCGGGTGCCCAACTTACACGGTGGATCTTGCCCGCAGGATAGTCCAATTGTGCCGGGCAGGTGCGGCGGGGATTGTGCACGCCACCAATCACGGCGATTGCACATGGTTTGATCTTGCCTCCGAGGTGATTCGTGCTGCGGGGTTCACCACCCGGGTACGAGCGACGACCAGCGACAAGTTTGCGCGCCCCGCGAAGCGTCCGCAGTACTCAGTGCTTTCCTCTGCCAGCCTGCAACCGTATGGCATCGTCATGCCCTCCTGGGAGGATGCGGTGCAGCGCTACCTGAAAGAGCGCGAACTCCGCACTAAGCTTCCCTGACTGCCAAAGGTATCAAGAGCGGCAATTTCTGAAATCCGAATGTCTTGCGACAATGCCATGTTCGATGAACTACGTTGGTACCCGCAGTTCTTCAGCTGAGGAGACCATGCCTGATCCGCACGGCAAAGAGACGCTCAGAGCTTTCGACATCCCACCATCCACAGAAGAGCAGGAACGGAGGTCACAGGCGCGGGCCGAGGGCGTCCTGGCGAAGATCGAAGACGCGACCTACGCGATCCTGCGCAAGCACGAGAAGAAACCGGCCTGATTCCAGATCTCGCGAGCCAGGGCTAGTGATTTGAGTCAGGTGGCGACGCGGCTTGCCCAAGATCGATACCAGAAACACCCGCTCGCTTGAGCGCTTCGTTCGCGGCAGGAATGTCCTTCGTCTGAATTTCCTCCCAGCGGCCCAACTGTTGGTTCAACACACGCTGCACGTCGTCAAACATTGCGAGAACCTGCGTGGTCGGGGCGATATCGGCCGAGTCGACGGTCGCGAGCAGGTTCGTCAGAGCGCTGTTCAGTCGCGCCAGACCCTGACCTGCTGGATCACTGAGGAATGTGGCGCCATAGCCACCTTCCGTGCCTTCGAGATCGGCCGCATTTTTCTCGAGGTCCCTCACGAAGGATGGAATTGTCGGCCCGCCCGACTGTTTCAGATTCTTCAGTCGCGCGCGCAGTTTACGCACTTCGGTTAAGGCAACAAAGTCGCGGTGCAGGGCATCGGAGATGCTGGTTTCCAGCGCGAATTGAGAGGTTAGGTCTTTCTGGGATGTCTTGACCCGCGGATCCATCCGAATGGTGAGCGGCTGACTGTAGCGCTTGCCGTCAGCCGTCAGCCTGACGGTGTACACGCCGGGCACGACAGCGGCGCCGAGCGGATATCGTGGGGTGTCTCGATAGATTGCCGAGATCGGGTATTCGTGTTCGAGAGCATCGGGCGGCGGGTAGTGCAGATCCCACACGAAACGATGCATGCCGGGTTCCGTGGAAAGCGCGCGCTCCAGACGAATCCAGTAAGTGGGAACGTTTAATTCCTTTTCGTCGAACGCTGCGGGCTTGTCATCGCTTGAAAAGTGGCGGACCAACTTACCCGACGAATCGAACACCTCCAGAGTCACGGCGCCGGACGGCTGAGACTTCAGCCAGTAGTCGAGCATCGCTCCGTCGGGTGGATTCTGCCCGGCCGGAATCTCGGGCGGAAGTGGAGTATCGGGATTGTTGTTGCGGCGGACCCGGTACGTCAGCTGGGGGGCGAAGAGATGCGCTTCGGAAGTTCCAGTGCTCGCAGTTAGCTGCCGAAGCGGAGTGATGTTGTCCAGAATCCAGAACGAGCGGCCGTGAGTGCCGATGACGATGTCGTCCTGGTGAACCACGAGATCGCGGATGGAGGTCGCGGGCAGGTTCAGCCGCAGGGACTGCCAGTGATCGCCATCGTTGAATGATACGTACACGGTGCGTTCTGTGCCGGCAAACAACAGGCCCTTGCGTACGGGGTCCTCACGGACAGTATTGACGGGCTCATTATCCGCAATGCCATTGACGATTTTCTGCCAGCTCCTTCCGCTATCGTGGGTGCGATAGATATACGGGTGCAGGTCATCCAGCCGGAACCGATTCACCGCTGCGTAGACTGTATCAAGTTCGTGGTGCGAGGCATCCAGCTGTGCCACCTTGCTCCATGAAGTGAGGTCGGCAGGGGTCACGTTCTGCCAAGTCTTGCCGCTGTCGTGCGTCACGTGGGTGAGCCCATCGTCCGTCCCCGCCCAGATGAGATTACGATCTTTCGGGGAAGGGGCCACGGAATAAATCACGCCGCGGTGCTTTCCTTTCATCTTATCGTCGTCCGCGAAGGACCCCAGGGTCGCAGGAACACCGGGATCTTCCCTGGTCAAGTCGGGGCTGACGATCTGCCAACTGTTCCCTCCATCGGTGGTCTTGAACAGGACGTTGGAGCCGAGATAGAGCGTGTGCGGGTCCGCTGGCGAAAAGATCAGGGGGGCGGTTCGGTTGAACCGGTATTTGCCCGTGCGCAGCACAACCGGAGAGACATCCTGGGTCTGCCCCGTGATGCGGTTGAACTTTGTCGCCTTGCCGCCGTAGATGATGTTCGGGTCGAGCGGGTCGGGCGCCACATACCCGTACTCTTCCACCCCAACGGGATACCAGTCGCGAAACGTAATTTCGCCGAAGTCGCTGCGGCTCGCGATACCCGCACTGCCACTCTCCTGTTGTCCACCGTAGACCCAGTAGGGAAACTGGTCGTCGGTGATGACGTGGTAGAACTGGGCGGTCGGCTGGTTGTACCAGGAACTCCAGGTAGCACCGCCGTTCACGCTGATGGTTGCGCCCTGGTCGCTGGCCAGGGCAATGATCTGGGCATCCTCCGGATTGATCCAAACGGTGTGATAGTCATCGCCGCCGGGCGCGCCTTTGATGGCGGTGAAGTTGGCGCCGCCATCGGTCGAGCGATAGGTGGAGGTATTTGCGATAAAGATCGTGTTGCGATCCTTAGGATGGACGCGTACACAGGCAAAATCATCGCCTCGGCCGTACACGCGCTCTTCCGAGTTCACCCGCCGCCAGCTTTCCCCGGCGTCCTCGGAGCGATAGACCCCACCCATTTTTTCGGACTGCACCAGCGCATACATACGGCTGGAGTCGCTCGGAGCGATGGCCAGGCCGATGCGGCCGAGGTCGCCGCCTGAGGGCAGGCCCTTGGTCGATTCTCGCCAGGTCGTACCGCCGTCGACCGACTTGTACAGGCCGCTGCCCGGTGCGCCGTAAAAGCCGCCCGTGGTCCAAGGTGGACGGCGCGAAGCCCAGAGCACGGCATATACCGTCTCCGAGTTTGTGGGATCAAACGCCAAATCAATGGCGCCGGTGTTTTCGTCCTTGTAGAGGACCTTTTGCCAGGTCGCGCCGCCATCGGAGGAGCGAAAGACGCCGCGCTCTTCATTGGGGCCGTAGGGGTGGCCGAGGGCAGCGACCAGGACACGGTTGGGATCGCGCGGATCCACGAGAATCGACCCGATCTGCTGAGCATCCCGCAGGCCCAGGTGCTGCCAGGTGCCGCCGCCGTCGGTCGACTTGTAGATGCCATCCCCGACCGAGAGATCCGGGCGCCGCAGACCCTCACCACTACCCACATAGATGATCTGGGGATTTGAAGGGGCAACCGCGAGCGCGCCCACCGAGCCGGTGGGTTGATCATCAAAGATTGGAGACCAGGTAAGACCGTAATCCGAGGTCTTCCACACTCCACCGTTGTTCACGCCAATATAGAAAATGTTGGGCTTGCCCGGAATGCCCGTGATCGCAACCGTCCTGCCGCCTCGAAATGGACCTATCATGCGCCAGCGCATTCCCTGGTAAAGACTCGGGCTGAACGACTGGGCGGAGGCCGAGACTAAGCCGACTATGAGAAAAATGAGAGCAAACCGCATAACACGGCTGGCGAAGATCAAGTCATCCTCCGGAGAGAGCGGACGAAAGCATAAACCAAGTGAGACGCAATGATGAAATGAGCCAATCCCCTGGAGCCACTGACGGCCTCCGAGCCAGACTCAGAGCACGCGCTCGTGGCGATAGCCGGCGGCAGTGAGTGCTTCCAGGATGCGCTCGATCTGATCCTTTCCGCGGGTCTCAAGCGTGATGTCAATCAGCGTGTCTCCCAGGTTGACGCCGTAGTAGGCGCGATCGAATTGCAGATTGACGATGTTGGCATGATGGCCGGCGATGATCTTGGTGAGCTGGTGGAGTGCCCCCGGCCGATCGGACAGGTGAATCTGCATGCGAACCAAGCGCGCATCTTTGACAAGTCCGCGTTCGATGATGCGTGAGAGCAGGGTGACGTCGATATTGCCGCCACAAACGAGTGCAACCGTCTTCCTGTTCTTCAGCTTTGTTTTGCGATGAAGCAAAGCGGCCACGGCAGCGGCTCCGGCACCCTCAGCCAGAGTTTTCTCGCGCTCGAGCAGAGTAAGAATTCCACTGGCAATCTCTTCTTCCTCGACGGCGACCACTTCGTCGACGTACTTTTCAATGAGCTGAAGGGTGCGCTCGCCCGCTTTGCGAACGGCGATGCCATCGGCGATCGTCGGTTTGATCGCGATTGTGGTGGGCTGGTGAACTTTGAGCGCCTCCAGCATAGAAGGCATGCGAGCCGCCTGCACGCCAACAACCCGAACCTCGGGCTTCGTTTCCTTCAGGGCACAGGCGATTCCACTGATGAGGCCACCGCCCCCGATGGGTACGACGACCGCCTCGAGGTCAGGAACTTGCTCGAGTAATTCCAGCCCAATGGTGCCCTGCCCCGCGATGACGGCCGGATCATCGAAGGGATGGACGAAGGTCAACTGCTCCCGCTCGGCCAGGCGACAGGCTTCTTCATAGGCCTCGTCGTAACCGTCGCCGTGCAGCACAACATGCGCGCCGAATCCCTTGGTGGCATTGACTTTCACCAGGGGGGTCATCACCGGCATGACGATCTTGGCGGCGATGCCGTTGTTCTTCGCGTGGTACGCCACGCCCTGAGCGTGATTGCCGGCGCTCGCAGCGATAACGCCGCGCTTCTTGTCGCGCTCACTGAGGGTCAGAAGCTTGTTCAGTGCGCCGCGCTCCTTGAAGGCTCCGGTGCGCTGCAGGTTCTCCAGCTTCAGATAGACGGGCTGGCCACTGCTCTCGGAGATGCTGGGCGAATAGGGGCACGGGGAGAAATAAACCGCCCCCCGGATCCGCTGTTGAGCTTCGCGAACGGCGGCGAGCGATACATTGGTCTCGGACATTTTTCTCCATTCCCGATGAGCGAACAGGGTGAGCGTTCACCTGGGGCCATCTTCTAGAATTTAGGCGCAAACACAAAACCCACCTCGCCGAACCTGCGGCGGGTGGGCCTGAGAGCTCTTCAGAAACGTGTCGACTAGCTCATCCCGGCACTCCCAGCCGAAGCAGGGATAACACCAATGATGGAAATGCTAATTCGACAGGTGCGATTGAAGTTCATGACCAAAGCGAAAGATCTACAAGAAATCCGTAGGCACCCGAACGATGGGGCTACAAAATGGTCGGGGAGAGAGGATTTGAACCTCCGACCCCCTGGTCCCGAACCAGGTGCTCTACCAGGCTGAGCCACTCCCCGACTAACTCTGCGCGCCATCGCTTGGCGACGACTAGTTCGCAGCCACGTCTTGAACGACAGTCTTTCTATCGCAACAAAAGTATAGCATCCCGATGAATTGGAGGTTTCAGGCTGCTAGAATTTTCGACGAAGCATAAACGGCCACCCGCAGGAAGGGATCCCTCGACGTGACATGTCGCCGGGTCTAGGGAAATCGGGCCGGGTCCGTTACAATATATCCGGTATTAAAACGATTCAATGCAAACGGTGATCACTGCGGGCCGTCTTTACACGCCACTCGAGGAAATCGAGCGCCCCCTAATCTTTGTCGAGGATGGAATTATCGCCGAGGTCAGATCTCAGACGGCGCGCGAGGTTCCCGCCCGCTCGCCCATATCCGACCTGGGGGACATCATCCTGGTCCCAGGCTTCATCGACATTCACATTCACGGCGGTGCCGGGCACGACGTAATGAAAGCGGATCCGGGAGCGCTGCCCGCTGTGGAACGATTGCTCCGGCTGCACGGGGTCACAAGTTATCTTCCAACGACGGTTACGGCACCCGTCGACCTGACCCTTGCGGCCCTCGAGCGACTGGCGAACGCCATTGACGCCGGCAGTAAGTCCGGAGATGGCGAACTCCGGGCGAGGCCGGTGGGGATCCACCTTGAAGGGCCATTTATCAGCCACGCGCGGCGGGGCGTCCATCCGCCCGCGAATCTGCTGCCGCCCACGCTGGACATGTTTGAAAGATTCTGGGAAGCCTCGCGCGGCCACATCAAGATCATTACGATCGCTCCTGAACTGGAAGGCGCTCGGGCAGTGATTGCCGAAGCGACGCAGCGGGGGGTGTGCGTGAGTCTGGGACATTCCGATGCAGACCTGCAAGCGACCCAGGCGGGTGTAGCCGCGGGCGCGAGGCACGCGACGCATGTATTCAACGCGATGCGGCCCCTTGACCACCGGGAACCTGGGATATTGGGCGAGGTTCTGATGGATGAACGGCTCAGTGCGGAAATCATCGCCGACGGAATTCACGTGGACCCCCTGATCGTGCGTCTGTTCCTGCGCGTAAAGACAGCTGAGGCGGCGGTGTTGGTGACGGATGCCACGGCAGCGACCGGAATGCCGAACGGGCGCTATCAGCTGGGGTCTCTTGAGGTCGACGTGAAAGACGGTCGGTGCATGGCGGGTGGCAAACTTGCAGGCAGCGTGCTCACCTTGGATAAAGCGGTGCAGAACGTTATGAAGTTTGCCAACTGGAATCTGCAGCAAGCAGTCCGTCTGGCCACGCTGAACCCAGCACGCACCGCGGGGCTGCCGTTAAGTCTGGGGAGTATTGTCGCTGGTGGAGCCGCGGACATGGTGGCCTTGAGTCCGGGCGGCGAGGTACGAACGACCATCGTGCGCGGTCACGTCGCGTAAGCATTCTGGCAGGGTGAGGAGAAATTAGAGGATGTCAGAGAAGCGGGAATTCCCCCATCACATGATCAAGGAGATCTTCGAGCAGCCGCAGGGGCTGCACGACACGATTGCCCCGCGGATCTCGTTGCCCGAAGGGGTGGTGCAACTCAATGAAGTGCCGATCCGGCGCGACGAACTGCGTGCACTGCAGCGCATCAACATCGTCGCTTCCGGGACCAGCCGGCACGCGGGCATGGTGGGCCAGCACATGATCCAGGAGCTGGCCGGAATTCCGGTCGACGTCGACTATGCCAGCGAATTCGAGTACCGCAACCCGATGATCGGGCAGAGCGAACTGACCATCGTGATTACGCAGTCCGGTGAAACCGCCGACACGGGAGCTGCGCAACGGGAGGCTAAGGCGCGAGGGTCTCGCACGGTTGCCATCTCGAACGTCGCCGGTACGACGATCGCGCGCGAGGCCGACGGCGTCATCTATACGCTGGCTGGTCCGGAGATCAGTATTGCGTCGACGAAGGCTTTCACCGCTCAAATGGCGGCGCTCTTCCTGTTCGCGCTGCACCTGGCACAGGCGCGCGAAACGCTGCCGAAAGATCGTCTTGCTCATTACATCCGTGAACTACTGGACCTTCCGGGCAGACTGAAGACGTTGCTGGCCTGCGCTCCGCATTGTGAGCAGATCGCAACGGAGTTTCACAAGTTCGATGACTTCCTTTTTCTGGGGCGCGCCATCCATTACCCGGTGGCGATGGATGGGGCCCTCAAGCTGAAGGAAGTCTCTTATGTACACGCCGAGGGCTACCCGACCGGCGAAACCAAACACGGCCCCAACGCCCTGATCGACGAGAACCTTCCGGTGGTGATTATCGCGACGCGAGACATTAAGGATCCCGGTTCCGTTCTTCGTTACGAGAAGAGCATGGGGAACATTAAGGGATTCAAGAAACAGTCGAGCCGGGTGATCGCGCTGGCTTCCGAAGGTGACGGCGAAGTGCCGAAGCTGGCGGACCACACGATTTTCATTCCGGACGCTCCCGAGCTGCTGCTGCCGATTCTGGAGATTGTGCCCCTGCAACTGTTCGCGTACTACATGGCCGTGAAACGCGGCCTGGATGTCGACCGGCCGCGAAACCTGGTCAAGTCGGTGACGTTGGAGTAGGCGATCTTTGGGAAATCGGGCTGTCTAGTTGGGCTTCCGGGTCTTTCCATCGGCCAGATACTGGAGCATGAGAGCTTCGGCGGCGCTGCGGATGCGGTCGTTCAGCGGATTGGGCGGCTGCAGCAGGGCGTCGTTCGATGGCTTCTGGCGGATGGTTTCGCGTAACTTCTCGCCGAACTCCGACTCGTTGGTCATCACCTGCAGATAGAACCAGAGGAAGTGCCGCATCTGGTCGAGCGCGGACTTCAGGACCTGTAGGGACTCAAGTTCGGGAACCTCGCTAAGGGCTTCCATCAGCTCGGGGTTACCGGGGGCCTCCATGGCAGCGCAGTTGAGTTCCCGCTGAATAACGCGAAGATCGTCGGTAACACGCAGGATCCGGAGATGAACTTCTTCGAGGTAGTCGTTCTTATCCATGCTCGGGCCCGTGTAACTACAGCCTCAACATCTCATCGGCAAAACCGAGCGAATAGATATCCCACGTGCATGAGCTTTGGTAATTCTTCGTTACCATGTGCGAAAATGGCCATCTGGCGCGGGTTTCAGGCGGTTACCACCGGAGACGCTATATCGAAAGTACCACGACGAATCTCCGGAACGCCCAGAATGCGGACACCGATGTAGGGATTCAACTAGGACGTGGAACATCTGATCGAGGCGGCCAACACGGATTGGGACCACGCCTTCTGGCTGAAACTCGTTGGAAGCCTCGCTCCGTGATGCAACGCACTTGGTCGTCCGGGAGCTTCCGGTATAATGCGCGCCATCTGCCGTACCCCTGCGCCGGCGTCGGAGGAGACACTTTGTCCGTCAGAAAGTCGGTTCTTGTCTCCATCCTTACCCTCATTGTTTCCGCTTCCTCCCTGGCGCAACGGGAGCCCGTCCTCAAGCAGATCGATGAGCCCCATCCCTACTATTTCCGCGAAATGTATCTGCCTGAGCTGACGACCGGTCCGAGTTCGGTGACGTGGTCGCCCGACTCGAAGGCGGTGGTCTATTCAATGGCGGGGTCACTGTGGTTGCAGAAACTCGATTCGCAGACTGCCGAACAACTGACCGCAGGGCCGGGGTACGACTACCAGCCGGACTGGTCTTCGGACGGGCGGTGGATCGTTTACGCGAAGTACGACAAGGACGCGATCGAACTCTGGGCACTCGAAGTCGCGAAGAAACAGGCACACGCTTTGACCCAAGGCGGTGCGGTCAACGTAGAGCCTCGTTTCTCGCCAAACGGCCGCCGCATTGCGTTCGTGTCGACTTC
>Ga0209698_10002513_pt1 | contig 20715 bp, 17 predicted proteins | sample LitLauG_LLR_2012_FD_187203 | JGI IMG/M metagenome (GOLD analysis project Ga0209698, IMG submission 187203) | Freshwater sediment microbial communities from Pennsylvania, USA - Little Laurel Run_MetaG_LLR_2012 (SPAdes) (version 2) | ecosystem: Environmental > Aquatic > Freshwater > Creek >...
CGTCTGCCGCTCCGGAGCCAGCACCGTGGGCGAAATTACCGCGGCTGGAAAGCCCGCCATTTTCGTGCCGTTCCCGCGCGCCGCCGACGATCACCAGAACGTAAATGCCCGCGCCCTCGAACGCGCCGACGCAGCGGTAGTCGTCGAAGAGTCCAACCTGGGCGCAGCGTATCTCGTGGAAACGGTCGCTACCCTGCTCGGCGATCCTCGTCGTCTGCGCAACATGTCGGAGGCGGCAAGGTCGTTGGCCCATCCGAAAGCCGTGGAAGAAATCGCAGAAATGGTCGAGCGCCTTGCTGCACCCAGCTGAAGGCTTAACCAGGATTTCCTCTGTGTCCGCTGTGGTTAACGCTTTTCTCGGCATCCTCTGCGCCTCGGCGGTGAAATGCTTTATGATCAGCGTGAATCCGCGGAGACTGAAGTCGCATGTTTGCCAAGATCCAGCGCATTCATTTCGTAGGCATTGGCGGCATCGGCATGAGCGGGATCGCCGAGGTCCTGCTGAATCTCGGCTACAAGATTTCCGGCTCTGACCTGAAGATTTCATCGGTAACGCAGCGACTGGCGAGCCTGGGCGCTCAGATCTTCGAAGGCCACCAAGCGGCAAACATCGCCGGCGCTGATGTCGTCGTGACCAGTTCCGCGATCGCGATCGACAATCCCGAGGTCGCCGAAGCGCGCCGCCTGCACATTCCCGTGATCCAGCGCGCCGAGATGCTGGCCGAGCTGATGCGACTGAAGTACGGCATCGCGATCGCGGGCATGCATGGCAAAACCACTACCACCTCAATGGTGGCCGCGGTTCTCGCCGCGGGCGGTCTCGATCCAACGGTGGTTGTGGGAGGCCGCGTGGACGCGATGGGTTCCAATGCGCGCCTCGGCAAATCGCAATACCTGGTCGCCGAAGCGGATGAAAGCGACCGCTCGTTCCTCAAGCTTTCGCCGATTCTCTCCGTCGTCACCAACATTGACCGAGAACACATGGACTGCTATCGCGATATGCGCGACGTCCACCGCACCTTTCTCGAGTTCATGGAGCGCGTGCCGTTTTACGGCCTGGTGATTGGCTGCCATGACGATCCCGTCCTCGAGCGCCTGCTGCCGCGCGTTCATCGCCGCGTGAGGACCTATGGTACGAGCCCAGGCTCCGACTTCCTGATTCGGATTCAGTCGACCAATGCCGCCCAGGAACCGGTGCCCCAGGTTCGCGCCCGTTCTGTGGGCGCTAACCTGGGCGAGGTGGCGCTCAGCCGTTTTCACGTCACATATAAAGAGAAGGACACTAAGGAGAAAGACCTCGGCGAATTCACCCTTCGTGTTCCGGGCTCCCACAACGTGCTCAACGCCACCGCAGCCATTGCCGTTGGCACCGCGCTCGACATTCCGGTGGACCAGATCCGCTCCGGGCTCGAGGGTTTTCGCGGCGTGGATCGCCGGTTCCAACTCAAAGGCAAGGCCGCAGAGGTAAGTGTGGTTGACGATTACGGTCATCATCCGACCGAAATCCGCGCGACGCTGGCGGCCGCGCGTCAGTGCGGATTCCGCCGCATCCACGTCATCTTCCAGCCGCATCGTTTTACCCGGACGCGCGATCTGATGGACGACTTCACCACCGCTTTTACAGACGCCGACACGCTCCTCCTACTCGACATCTATCCTGCCAGCGAAAAGCCTATCGAAGGCATCACCACCCAAGTGCTGGCTCAACGTATTGCGGAAGCAGGCAACGGAGGCGTCGTTTATGTGCCTTCGTTTGACGCAGCCGCCGAAAAAGTCGCCACGCTCGCCGAATCCGGCGACCTGGTTCTCACGCTAGGCGCGGGCAGCGTCTCGCAACTCGGTCCGATGATCCTGGAAAAGCTGGAGAATAAGGCGATGATCGCCAGGCGTTAGTCACTCAGCACCTTCAAGGCGAGCGACCAGATCTACCTGTCAATCCCAACGACGAACGACCAATTTTGTTCTGTTGACCTTTTTTCGAGCCACTCGTCCAACGCTCAGACGGTGAGGCTACCCATGAATACGACCAAAGCTACTTACTGGATCGCCCTCGCGGCCTTTGCATTGGCACTCAACAGCGCCTATCACCACGGGAAATTCCCAGCCCTACATAGCGCGGTAAACCATACAGAGTCAAGGCTTTGCCATCTCGCCACGCGGGCTGAGCAGACCTTCGCCTGGGCCCGCGTCTTGACCGGCCACCAGAGCCAGGAGTTCCGCGCGGACAGCGAGTTCATTGCCCGTGAGCAGGCTCAGGTGGCGCGCGCCGTGGCCGAGCACCAAGCCGACCTTGACCGCGCTTTGGCCGAGCATCAGGACGATCTTGCGCGCGCCATGGCCCTCCGTCGAGCCGATCTTGACTGCATGCACCAGAAGATCGACCGGATGCACATGGTGCTCGACCGCGCCCAGCTCCAGAGGCTTCGTGTTCTCGAGAGCGCCCGAGTCAAAGTGAGTGAGGCGTCCGGCTGGCGCAGGATCGTTGTCTGCCCCAAAACCGGGCCCAGGATTACGGTCCAGGCCGATGGCGATATCCCCGAGATGGACACAGAGATCGCTGACATTGAAGTCGGAGATTCGTTCTAGAAACCGGCGACCGCGCCTGTGCAAAAGCACTCAACTTTGCACTGTCTCGATTTGCGAAAAACAGCTATAGTAATTTTGCTCAGCGGTTTTCTGTCGACAACTGACCCGAACGAGTGGCGCGGAAATCAAGTTCCACCGCCGTCCAGGAAGAGTTGTACCCTCTTCCCCGGGACGTTTCCGAGCACGACGCTCCTGAGCGGGAGTTCGACGACGCGCGTCTCGTCGATCTCGAAGCTGAGCAGGAATCTCCTTTCCTGCGCGGACAAAAGCGTGTCTCGGTCCGGCGTGGATCGCTCCCCAAGAAAACTGCAAATCGTCTGAAGTGGGTCGCGTGGGCACTGGTTGTTCTGGCCGTGCTCGGCGCGTCCGGCTCAGTTCTCTACCGTTACGGGAAACATTCCTGGCGTTTTCGCATCGATTCCAGCGATCAGATTGAAGTCTCCGGTGGGCAGCACGTCTCACACGGACAAATCATGGAAGTGATGGGTGGAGACATCGGCCGCAACATTTTTTTCGTACCGCTGGCTCAACGCAAACACCAACTTGAGCAGATTCCCTGGGTGGAATCGGCCAGCGTGATGCGCTTTGTGCCCAATCGTCTGCGCATCGAGGTTCATGAACGCACGCCGGTTGCCTTCGCCCGCATCGGCTCGCGCATCTCTCTGATTGACGCCGGTGGCAACCTGATGGAACTGGCACCCGGCAAGCACAAATACTCCTTTCCCGTGATCGAGGGCATGAATGCCGGCGAGCCGCTTTCCACGCGCGCGGTGCGGATGAAGAATTACAACGAACTGATGCAGCAACTCGATTCAGGCGGTGCGCACTATTCCCAGGAAATCAGCGAAGTCGACATCACTGATACCGAGGATGTAAAGGTGCTGACCTCCGATCCCAACGGCGAAGTGCTCGTGCATCTCGGCACAGGAAATTACCTGCAACGTTACAAAATCTTTGTGACCCATGTGCAGGCCTGGCGGCAGCAGTTCACCAAACTCGACTCGGTCGACTTGCGCTACGACGGCCAGATCATCGTGAATCCCGATCTCGAAGGAATCGCTCGCCAACCCGCCCTGACCCAGGCGGCCGCCAAAGCGGCGCTGGCCGCAGGGGTGAAGAACGCTGCGATAGTAAATTATGAAAAATTTGTGACTCATCCGGCCTCGCCCGCTCCCGCGACAAAGCCCGGCAACTCGAAAGTTGCCGTGCAATCACAGCCGAAGAGAGAGGCGAAGGCGGATTCGAGATCTGGAGCGAAGTCTCCGTCGGGAGCCGGCTCAAGCGGAGGTTCCAAGACTGTCGCTCACCACGCTCCGGGGAAATCGAAAGCGAAGGGCGTGAGTGCGAAGAATGCCTCATCGCATCCAAGTGTGCGGCCCGTATCGTCTGTCACCAAGGCGGCGAAACCGGTGCCCCCCCCGGCCTCGTCGCCCGTTCCTGCCACGGGTCAGAAGAAACCGAGTGCCGCCATTCCCAAGGAGACCCCGCAGAACTAGCTATTATGCCCAGCCGCGACCCAAATTTCTTTACCGCCATCGATGTGGGCAGCGCCAAGACCACGGTTTTGGTGGCTGAACTGAGCGAAAACGGCCTGCGCTATCGCGGACACGGCGTCAGCCCATCGCGCGGCCTGCGCAAGGGCGTCATCACGGAACTCGACAAGGCGGTCGGGAGCATCCAAAAGGCGGTCGAGGCGGCCGAGGACGTCGCCGGAATTCCGATCGAGCACGCCATCATCGGCATTGCGGGAGCACATATCCGTGGGATGAATAGTCACGGTGGTATCACTTTCGGCGCGCGCTCGCGCGAGATTGGCCGCGAAGAAATCAGGCAAGCCGTGGACAAGGCTCGCACGGTCCCGTTGCCCGCCGACCGCGAGATCCTTCACCTGCTGCCCCAGGAGTTCATCCTCGACGATCAGCCCGGTGTGCAGGATCCGACGGGCATGATGGCGACACGCCTGGAAGTTCGTGTGCACATCGTGACCGCGTCTTCGAGCGCAACCCAGAATCTGGTCACCGCCGTGAACAAGGCCGGCGTCCATGTCGATGACACCATCTTTGAGCCTTTGGCTTGCGCCGATTCCGTGCTCCGCTCCGACGAGCGCGAACTCGGAGTCTGCCTCGCGGACCTTGGCGCCGGCTCCTGCGACCTGATCGTTTTTCAGCAGGGCGCGGTCGCCCATACGGCTGTCATCCCAATCGGCGGCGATCACTTCACCAGTGATCTTTCGGTGGGCATGTGCACAGGGTTAGGAGATGCCGAGACGCTCAAGAAAAATTTTGGCAATGCCGTTCCGACCCTCATACCCGAGGGAAACGAAGTGGAGGTGCCGTCGGTCGGCGACCGTCCCTCGCGAATGATGTCACAACGCATGACGGGTGAAATTCTAGGTCCCCGCGCCCGCGAACTATTCGAGCTGATGCGTGAGAACCTGCGCCAGGCAGGCGTTCTCAACCACTGCATCGCGGGATTTGTTCTGACCGGCGGGGCGTCGCGCCTGCCTGGCATTCTTGATGTTGCGGAATCGATCCTGCGCAAAGCAGCGCGGCTGGCCTGGCCGACGCCCATGGCAAAGATGCCATCGTTTCTAGCCGAGCCTGAGTTCGCCACCACGCTTGGCATGATTTATTACGGCCACCGCGCAAGATTAGCCAGAGGCCTGCAGGAACCAGGTTTCGGTTCAAGGATGAAAGCCCTGTTCGCAAGAAAGGGCGCGTGATCGTGTAGCGCGGACACTCTTGTCCGCGCAGCGAGAGAAGCGAGCAGAGAAGCGCCGGCGTCGAGCCGGCAAAGGTTTTACTGAGAGCTGACTGCGGAGAGCTATCCGCGACCAGCGAACGACCAACGACGAACGACGAGGTGCTCAATGATCGAAGACAACGGACTCCGCATCTGCTTCAACGAAGAAGCCCGCAACGACGCACGCATTAAGGTCATCGGCGTGGGCGGTGGCGGCAACAACGCAGTCAACCGCATGATCGACTCCGGCATGGAGCACATCGAATTCATCGTGGCCAACACCGACTTACAGGCTCTGCGCATGTCGCGCGCCGCCACCAAGATTCAGCTTGGCGTGAAGCTGACCAACGGCCTCGGCGCCGGCGCCAACCCCGAAATTGGCCGCAAGGCTGCGCTCGAAGACTCCGACAAGATCATCGAAGCCCTCGAAGGCTCCGACATGATCTTTGTCACAGCCGGACTTGGCGGAGGCACCGGCACCGGCGCTGCACCCATCATTGCTTCGCTCGCGAGCGAAATGGGCGCGCTCACCGTGGCCGTCGTGACCAAGCCGTTTGCCTTTGAAGGCAAACGCCGCATGCAGCAGGCGGAGCGCGGTATCTCCGAGCTCATGGATTCGGTCGACACGACCATCGTCATCCCCAACGAAAAGCTTCTTGCCGTCGCCGAAAACGCCGGCTTCTTCGAGTCCTTCCGCATTGCCGACGACATTCTTCGCCAGGGCGTGCAGGGCATCTCCGACATCATCACCATCCCCGGAATCATCAACCGTGACTTTGCCGACGTGAAGGCGATCATGGCCGGAATGGGTTACGCCGTCATGGGCACCGCGACGGCCGCCGGCGAGCATCGCACCGTCGAGGCCGCGCAGCGCGCCATCGCCTCGCCGTTGCTCGAAGCCGGTGCCATCGATGGAGCCCGCGGCATCCTCATCAACATCACCGGCTCCAGTTCGCTGAAGCTCGCCGAAGTGCAGCAGGCTTGCACCATTATTCAAGGCGCCGCGCACGAAGACGCCAACATTATCTTCGGAGCCGTTCTTGACGAGAAGATGAAAGACGCGGTGAAGATTACCGTCATCGCCACCGGGTTCCGTGAGGAAGATATGCGGCGTGCGCGCCAGCGCGAAACCTTCGACCCCGTAATTGTGTCGCGCCATGTGTCGCGTCACGTTTCGGAAGATCTGGCGTACGAAGCGTCGCACCAGCGCGATCAGGTCCACCAGTCCGAGCCTGAACCTGTTTTTGAGCCAGCCTTTGAACCCGATCCGGCCCCAGTTGCCTTCCAGGAGTCCCCGCAATCGCCATCGGCCTTCACGCCATCGCAAGGCGAAGTTATTTCCTTCGACGGCATGCAGGCAGTCGCGCCCACATACCAAGCGGAGGATCTCGACGTCCCGGCATTCCTGCGCAAGCGCAATGATGTGATGTAGGAGAATTCTCAAGCCCATGCACAAGGTCTGAGCAATCTCCAGTGCCGCTCGGAGGCTGCGTTGTAGTCGGCCTGATTGCTTGCGTTGTTTACGCCGCTGCATGGGCGTGTTCGAGAAGGAGCAGGACACGTGTTGCTGGTGGAAAAGGCGCCGTTTCAACATTAATTCTGGCTCAATCCCGGAAGAACCTGCATACTTGAAGTTCAATACTTGAGCTCACCCGGCAGCAAACTGCGGAACGTCTCTCCTGCTCCCCCTCGGCAGGGTCGCGGGATCAGAACACTTCTCGCGGTTTTCCTCGTTCTTCTAATTTTCCTGCTGCTCGCGCGACCGGGCGTCACCTATCTCCGCGCCGCTGGTCTTTTATTGCGGATGCAAAATCCACAACGCGCGGGCATAGTTGGCAGCTTCCACACGTACCCCGTCGACGAGACGTTGACGGAGGTACCGACGCCCACGGGAACGATCCGCGCACGATTGTACATTCCCAGGGGGACCGCGAACGCACCTGGAATGGTCATCGTACATGGCGTACATCATCTTGGCATTGAGGAGCCGCGCCTAGTCGCATTAGCGCGGGCCATGTCCGCTTGCGGCATCCGAGTTCTCACCCCTGAGCTCCTCTCGCTTGCCGATTACCATGTTGACAGCGGATCGATCACTCTTATCGGATACTCGGCCCGTAGTCTTTCTTCGTCACTTGGTCAAAAGGTCGGAGTGCTTGGCATTAGCTTCGGAGGAGGCTTGTCACTGCTGGCTGCTGCCGACCCGCAGTTCGAGCCTTACATTCGTTTTGTAACCTCGGTTGGAGCTCATGATGATCTCGAACGCGTAACGCAATTTCTCATCTCCAACACGATCTCCCGGCCTGACGGCACCATCCTGCAAATGCAGGCGCACGTGTACGGGCCATTGATCATGATCTATTCGCATGTGGACGAATTCTTCCCGCCTGCCGATGTGAAGACTGCCCACGAAGCTCTGCGCCTCTTGCTGTGGGAAAAGGTCGACGAATCGCGAAAGCGCGCCGATCTGCTAAGCCCACACTCTCGGCAGAGAATGGAATTGCTGTACGACCACCATGTGGACGCGCTCGCCGGAGAGATGAAGCAATCCATTTTTCGCCACCGTGCTGAGATATCGCCGGTTTCTCCGCATGGACATCTGCAGTCATTACACGTCCCGGTCATGTTCTTGCATGGAGCGGCCGACAACGTGATCCCACCGTCTGAGATGCTCTGGCTTGAACAGGATGTGCCCGCCGCGTTCTTGAGGTCTGCGCTCGTGAGTCCAGCAATCAGCCATGCTTCGATGGAGGCCGAACCGTCTTTTGCCGATAAACTTCGGCTCGTGCGTTTCATGGCTCAGATGCTGGACCTCACAAATGACACGCAGGCCCTTCGAACCGGACTGTCAGGCGATTTCGATCAACGCTGACACGGCAAGCACCTTCTGCCAGCGGCGAATCTCTTCAGCTAGAACCAGAGCGACCAGATCGCGTCCACGCTGGCGTGGGTGATGGAGGAGGCGGGCACTCGCCGGTCTTCGCGCCATGCACGGCCATAGAAGATTCCGGCGATTGTCGCGAGCACGACATAGCGCCAGTTGAAGTGCGAGGATTGCGTCAACCGTTTGTTGAAGTGAGATAGCCCGAAGAGGACACTCGTAATCACCAGTGCCATGATTCGCGCCCGGCGATCCGCATGCTTGGCACCGCGGGCATCGAGCCACGGCTGGAGTCGCTTTTCGAGCAGGTTCTGCACCCATGCGCGAAAGAAAAGTTCTTCGGGCACGGCGATAAAGACAAAGATGTAGACCCAGGTCAAGAGCATCGCGGCCCGCGGCGCATTCGCGTGCGGATGGAGAAATCCCAACACCAGCCCACATCCAATGACCAGCGGTGCGAAGAAGACCAGCTCGCGCAATCCTGTTTTCCAATCGCTCCAGCGCAGGTGAAAGTCGAAACCGGTGCCGCCAAGCTGTCGTATTACCACGAATCCATATAACGCGGCATCAACGAGCAACAGTTTTCCCAGGCCGGCAAGCCCACGTGGCCACAGTCCTCCAAGCCAACGCAAATCAACGGTCAGACCCAACACGAGCAAAATGATCGCGTCGCGCCAATTTCCACGTTGTTCGGGATCGGACTCGGCCGCCAAGTGCAGCAGCCACCCTATCACCACCGGGAGCACGGAATAGAACGCCAGCCATCTCCACAAGAACATCTGGTGCGTCCACGAAATCAGGAGGTAAGGCAACGCGCAGAGCGCCGGTAGGATGATACGCAGCGCGGGCGGACACCGCCCGGCGGCCCGCGCCACACGCTCACCTGCCAGACCCAACACCATCGCCGGAATCAACTCCAGCGCGAGCACGGCAACGTCTGTGGACGTAAAGTTCTGCACGAGGGTAAATCCTTTTCAAGAGGGGAGAGAGAGCCCCTCAGGGAGCCCGCATCAATTGCGGCCCTGATCGGCACGGCTGAAGCCGTGCCCTTCCCTAAAACCTATTACTAAACCGGGCAGTATGCACAAGGGCGGGCCAAAACCCGGAGCGTCCTGCACCTGCCGCTGTGGTTTCTTGCCGTGAGCCGGCTAGTACTGCAAATATCCGATCCCCACACGCATGTGATGCAGCAGGCTGTCGGGGATCGTAGTCGCAACTGTCAATCCGAGAAGGGCATGCACCACAGCAATGGGATAAATACTGCGGTAGCGCCGAAACATCTCGCAGAAAAATAATGCTGCCATGAAGGTAAAAGTCGTCAGGACAGGACTTGGAAGGTGCGCCGTCGCAAACAGTGTTGCAGTCACCCAAATTGCCACTGAACTGCCAAACAACTCCTCAAAACGCGTAAAGAAAAATGATTGCAATAGAAATTCCTGAATCAGCGCCCAGAGCAGATACCCCGATGATTGGCTCAAGTTCGGCCAGATCGCATTTGTGGGAATTTCGCCCCCAGCCCAATGCACCATGAAGAGGAGAAAAATCGTTGCTGCGAAGCTCACCCCCAGTACGAGACTCGCTCCGAAGGTGGTCGGCAGCCCCAAGCCCATTCGTCGCATGGACGGCCGATCGTGCAATGCGAGGTCGAGCGGTACCAGATCCGGCAGTACCAGATCGATAAGCACGAAGGCGACAACCGCAATCGCCGCCGCGAGAGCCCATCGGTTTCGGCCCGTCAAATGGGGGGACCACAGCGCACATTCGATGAGGGCGTAGACGACGATCGACTGAAACCAAGTGAAGTAAGTACGCAATGTCGACGGACTCTCAAGGAAGAACTTCACAGAGGTAGTCTACGATCCTGGCGGGCCGCAGGTGAACCGCGCGATTTTACCAGCCTTTGACTCTCCCGCGGTGCTCACTTCCGCTCTTTAATCCACTCATCGATCTTTCCTTCCAGCACGTCCAGCGGCAGGGGGCCTTGATCAAGCACCGCATCGTGAAAAGCTCGCAGATCGAACTTTGGCCCGAGTTCCCGCTGCGCCCGCTCGCGCAACTCCAGGATCTTCATCTGCCCCATCTTGTAGGACAGCGCCTGCGCCGGCCACGCGATGTAGCGATCGACCTCGGTATTAATGTTCTCGTCGTCCATCGCCGTGTGCTCGTGGAAGAAATCGACCATCTGCTGGCGCGTCCAATGCTGCGAGTGCACTCCAGTGTCGACCACCCAGCGCACCGCGCGCCACATTTCATTTTGCAGGCGCCCGTAGTCACTGTATGGATCCTGATAGAAACCCACTTCTTTCCCGAGCCGCTCCGAATAGAATGCCCAGCCCTCGGTATAGGCGTTCACGTCGAGGTTGTACTTGCGGAATGCCGGCAGGCCAGTCAATTCCTGCGCAATCGAAAACTGCAGGTGATGTCCCGGCACGCCTTCGTGGTAACCAATCGCCTCCACATTCAGCAACAGACGTTTCTCCGGAGCGTATTCGTTGACGTTGATCCTTCCGGGCCGAGAGCCGTCGCCCGCGCCCAGCGAATAGTCGGCGGGAGGAGAGGACGCGCTGCGGAATGCCTCCATCGGAACCACGTCCAGCTTGTTCTTCGGGAGCCGCCCGAATAGTTGGGGCAGCTTCTCATACATCTGATCGCGATAATGGGTGTACAGGTCGAGCAGTTGCTGCCCAGACTTCGCATGGAGCCCCGGGTCTTGCCGGATGTGCCCATTAAACGACTTCAGATCGTCGAACCCCTGCGCTTTGGCGATCTGCAGCATCTGCGCTTCAATCTCCGTCACGCTCTTCAGGCCCATTTCATGAATCTGATCGGCAGTGAAATCGGTTGTCGTCTGATGCCGCACCGCAAAACGATAGCGCGCCTCTCCATCCGGTAGAGCCCACTCGCCTAGGTCAAGCCGCCCATGCGGGGCGTAATCCTCGCGCACAAACTTGGCGAACCTGGCATAGGCCGGAGCAACGTCGTTCTTCACTGCCTCGTCAATGGCAGCGCGCAACCGCCTCCGGTCGTTTTCGGAAATGGAGTCAGGAAACTTCGCCAGCGGCGAAGTGAACGGACTTTTCTCCAGCGAGTCGTCGGCAATCTGCTGCGCCTGCTCTGATACTTTCTCCAGCAGATACTTGGGCGGCATCAGGTGATCGCGCAGCCCTTCGCGCATGTTCCCGGTCGCCTGCTCCAGCACCCGCGGAATCTGGTGCAAGCGCGCAACATAGTCCTCATAGTCCTTTACATTGTGGAAAGGCGAGTTGAAGGGCAGAGATGCGTACCCCAGATGAATGCCGCCAAACTGCGTCGCCGGCATCTCCCAGTTTTTGAAGCGTGCTTTCTCCAGCTCTTCTTGCAGGCTGCGCACCATGAGCGCGTGGTTGAGCCGTTCCTGCTCCGGAAATCCCGTGATGCTGAGCGCCTCGAAGCGCGCCAGCGCCTGCCGCATGTGCACGATGTCTTCGGAAATCGCCTTGCCGGAAAAATCGCTCAGGCGATCGTTGTAGCGATTGTCACCGATCTGGGTGGCGAGTTCGGGCTGCGTGCGCAGCGTGTATTCCCACTCGTCATTGAGCAAGCGGTTGAGTTCCGCACGCCGCGCTTCCAAATTCTGACTGGCAGCGTTTGCGCCTTGCGGCATATAAGACAGGAGCAGCGTCGAAGCAACTGCAATCAACACCATTCGCAAAGTCCAATCCTCCGACCAAGAGTTTAGTTGATGACGCTTGTACCGTCGCGCTACATCGTCTTCATATCGAGGCTCTTCCACAAATACCAGCAAGCGATGGACCGGTACGGCGCCCACGGTTTGGCGATCTTGTGCATCACGTCGGGCTTCGGCCACTTTCGTTTCTTGTAGTACTTTTTCATCGCGGCTTGCACGCCATAATCGCCCGTGGGCAGAATGTCCGGACGGCGGAGGGTGAACATCAGGAACATGTGCGCAGTCCAAACGCCAACGCCCTTGACCTGCGTCAGGTGCGCGATGACGTCGTCTTCCGTCATTTCCGGCATGCGCTCGAATTCCAGAAGGCCGGCCTGCGTCTTCTCAGACAGGTCGCGCAGGTAGGACGTCTTCTGCCGCGATAAGCCAACTTCACGCATTTGCGCGTCGGTCAGCTTCAGAATCCCGTGCGGCGTAAGCGGATTGCCGGCGACCGCGGTAAAGCGGTTAAAGATGGTCACCGCGGCCTTGCCGTTCAATTGCTGATAGAGGATCGCCTCCGCCAGGCTATGGAAGGCAGGTTCGCCGAACTCAATGCGGCACGGGCCAATCCGCTCAATAATCGCCGCCAGCACCGGGTCGGACTTCTTGAGGTGGTTGATCGCTTGGCGATGATTGACAGCCCTGCTTTGGTCGATCGCTTTGCCCAAGTCTTCTCTCCTCGCCGGTCGCCGAGTTTATCACAAAGGCGAATATAAAGCGAACGCCGCTCTAGCGCCGGTTTCCTGAGAACTGACAGCAGAGAGCTGAGAGCTGCCTCACGACGGGAAGTGGAAATGTACGTCATGCCGCGAGGCGACCGGCGTGCCATCGAGGGTGGCTGGCTGGTAGTGCCACCGGCGCAGCGTGGCCTCGATCTTTTCGTCCAGCCCATGGCCGATGGACTGAACGATTTTGGTCTCGACGACGTTGCCTTGGGAGTCGATTGTCACTTCGATGACGACGTCCCCCACCAGGTCGCGAGGCAGTTCGGCTCGGTCTACCGGTGGATCCGGGTACACAACCGGATACGCCACGTGCACTTCATGCCCGGTGATTGGTCCATCCAGAACCGTGCCCAGCGGAGAGCCGGCGTGAATATTGCGGTCCCCGGCCTCAGCCTCGATCTGGCGATGATCCTCGGCAGGTTTTGGAACTTGAGTCTTAGGTCGGTGCCTGGGCTGTGGCTTGGTGGGTGAAGCCAGCGGCGGCAGCGGCAATCGAGCCGGATGCGCGGAGTTATCCTCGCTGCCCGGCGCAATGTAAGTGATTTGGTAGCTGTGGAACCCGTCGCCCCGGGCGAGCCAGGTAGGGCTGAAGTCGATCACCGCTGGGTTGTGGAACACAATTACGGCCAACCCAATGAGATGGGCGGACACCGACACGCCCACCGCCCGGTAGCGGTGGCTCCACGAACTTGTCGGCTGCAATCCAGTAAACACGTCCCTATACCTTACTACCCTTAATGGACGCGCGACTGGGAAAAAGGTCGCGTCCAGACACCGCTTGCCGGACCCCGCTCATTACGAAAAGGGGGTAGATCAGGTGAACGCTCCCCGACCAACTTCCGGCATACCCAGAGCAAGCTACGACTTTGGTACTTCCATCTCGGCGAGGCTGCGCACTGCTTCTTTGAAGACGCTGCCGCGATGTTCGTAGTTCTGGAACTGGTCAAAGCTGGCGCAGGCTGGGGCTAGAAGAACGACATCGCCAGGGATGGCGGATTCTGATGCGCGCCGAACGGCATTTTCCAGGGTTTCCGCGCGCTCGATTTCGACAGCACCCTGAATCTGCGACTCGATTTTGGCGGCGGCGGCGCCGATCGTGTAAACGCGTTTCACCCTCGTCCGCAGCAAATCGTTTAGGACCGTGTAGTCACTGCCCTTGTCCTTGCCGCCGAGGATGAGGTGGATGTTGGCCGGGAAAGATTCAAGAGCCTTGATGGTGGCATCGACGTTGGTGGCTTTCGAGTCGTTGTAGTAGTCGACGCCCGTGACTTTGGCGACAAATTCCAGGCGGTGTTCGACGGCTTTGAAATTGTGAACAGCCTGACGCATTTGCTCGGGCGCACAGCCAACGAGCATACCAACGGAAATACCGGCTAATACGTTTTCGAGGTTGTGTGCGCCTTTCAGCGGAATTTCGGCGAGAGGCATGATTTCGCGTTCGCTATGGCCCTCGCGAAAATAAATATGCGCACCTCGGACAAAGGCTCCCTTGTCGATTTCCTTCTTGCGACTGAAGCGGAATAATTGCGATCGCGTCCGATCCGCCAATCCGGCGGCGGTGGCGTCGTCGGCGTTAAGGACGAGGAAATCGTCCGCACCTTGATTCTCGAAGATGCGCGCCTTCGCATTGACGTAGTTATCAAAAGTCTTATGGCGGTCGAGATGGTCTGGCGTGATGTTGAGAATCACGGCAACGCGCGGGCGGAATTCGACGATCGTCTCGAGCTGAAAGCTGGAAACTTCAAGGATGATCCAGGTGTTCGGGCTGGCTTGATCCACGAAACTGATGGCGGGCGTGCCAATATTACCGCCGACGAGCACTGGAAATTCTCCCGCGGCAACAATTTCGCCCGCCAACGAAGTGGTGGTTGTCTTGCCGTTGGCGCCGGTGATGGCGACAATGGGACCGGGCAAAAACTGCGCTGCCAGCTCAATTTCGCCGATCACCTTCTCGCCGAGATTGCGCGCCTGGTTTAACTGCGGGGCGTCAAAGGGTACACCCGGGCTGACGACGATCAAGTCCTGCCCACGAAAGGTGCGGTCGCCGTGGCCACCGGTTTCGACCGTGATTCCGTGCTCCAGGAGAAGCAGGATTTCTTTGCGAAGTTCGGCTTCCGGCTTGGAATCGGACACGGTGACGCGGGCGCCGCGCGACTTCAGGAATAGAGCGGAGGCAACGCCGGACTTGCCGAGGCCGACTACCAGGACGCGTTTTCCGTTGAGATCCATATTGTCTATTTCACCACAGAGTCACAGAGACACAGAGAAACCAAAACCTTAGGTTCGTTTCCCTCTGTGCCTCTGTGACTCTGTGGTGCACATTCATCGCAGTTTCAGTGTCGTCAGCGCAAACAGCGCGAACACCAGCGAAGCAATCCAGAAGCGCACGATCACCTTCGACTCCGACCAGCCGAGCAGTTCGAAGTGGTGATGAATGGGCGCCATCTTGAAAATTCGCTTTTTGCGCAGCTTATAAGAGCCGACTTGCAGGATCACGGAGAGCGCTTCGATCACGAAAATACCTCCGATAAAGGGCAGCAACAACTCCTGCTTGATCATGACCGCGACGGTGCCAATCGCACCCCCGAGCGCGAGCGACCCCACGTCACCCATGAAGACTTCCGCCGGATGCGCGTTATACCAGAGGAAGCCAATCGCTGAGCCCACCATGGCTCCGCAAAAGATGGTCAACTCGCCAATCTGCGGCATGCGCTGCAATTCGAGATAGGTCGCAAAAGCCGCGTGTCCGCTGAGGTAGGTGAGCACAGCGAGCGCGCCAGCTGCAATTACAGTACAGCCAATTGCGAGACCGTCGAGGCCGTCGGTAAGGTTCACGGCGTTGCTCGACCCTACAATCACGATCACAACGAATATCACAAACGGCAGGAATGCCAGGGGCCAGAAGTGGGGGACCAGCCATCTTTCCACCACCAGGTCCGGCCGAAACTGCTTGAAGAACGGGACGAGCAGCCGTGTGGAATACTCTCCGCGGTGCTGAAGGACGATCAGCGCAACAGCGATGAGCGTGCTCGCACCGATTTGATATCCCAGCTTGGCTCGGGCAGTCAGGCCGAGATTACGGCGATGAACGACTTTCAGATAATCGTCGGTAAAACCGATGGCTGCGAAGGCCATGGTTGCAAACACCGCGATCCAGACAAACGGGTTGCTCAGGTCGGCCCAGAGCAAGGTGGGCACGAGAATGGCGATCGCGATCAGCAGGCCGCCCATGGTGGGCGTGCCGGCCTTCTTCTGGTGCGCTTGCGGCCCCTCTTCACGGATGTACTGGCCGATCTGAAAGTCGCGCAATCGTTGAATCACGATGGGCCCAACAATCAGTCCGGTGAAGAGGGCGGTGAGGCTGGCGAACGCGGTGCGGAAGGTCAAATAACGAAAGATGCGGAAAGGCGGAAAGTAATGGAACAGCTTCAGATATAAGAGCCAATAAAGCAAACTTTCCCCCGTCGTTAGTCGTTCGTCGTTCGTCGTTCGCGGCTTTCAGATCGGCTCGCCGCTTGCCAACCTTCCAGCGCTCTTTCGAGTTTCACACCGCGCGATGCTTTCAACAATACGACATCGCCGTCTCGCGCTTCGCGCACCAGCCATTCGCCCGCTTCTTCCGGAGTGGTGACGAACTCCGCTTTCATGCCGGCTTCGAGAGCGGCTTCCACCATCGTCTTCGCCAAGCCGCGCACGCCGAGCAGAAAATCCAGTTTACTTTCCGCGATGTGACGGCCACAGTCGCCATGGAGCTGTTCGCCCGACGGACCCAGTTCAAGCATTTCGCCGGCGACCACGATGCGCCGCCGCGCCGGCATGGCAGCCAGAGTATCCACCGCGGCCGTTAAAGCCTTCGGACTTGAATTGTAGCAATCATAGAGAACGGTAATGTTACCCAGTTGAACGACTTGCCCACGTTTATCGGCAGGTTGGAGGGCAGGCAAGGCCTCGGCAATCTGGGAGGGAGAGATACCATGCTCCAAGGCAACGGCGGCAGCGGCGAGCACATTGAACACATTGTGCATTCCGAGCAGCGGGCTGGTCACGGACTGGCGGAGACCATGACTGACAAGGTCGAAGCGCGTGCCTTTCGAGCCCAGGCTCTCGACGTTTTCCGCGCGCACTGAGGCGGTGGCTTTCAGCCCATATAAAATGACGGACCCTTTGAAGTCGCGTCCGAACTGACCGACATATTCATCGTCAGCATTCAGAAATGCCATGCCTGAGGAGGGAAGAGCCTCGATCAATTCGTATTTGGCGCGCGCGATGCCTGCGATGGAATCGAAGTATTCCAAATGAACGGGAGCGACGTTGGTGACAACCGCCTGGTTCGGAAGCGCAATGCGCGCCAGAGCGGCAATCTCGCCGGCGTGCGACATGCCCATCTCAACTACGGCGAGATCGTACTCCGGTTCGAGCGTCAGCAACCCCAACGGCAGACCGAAATGATTATTGAAATTTCCCTTGGTGCGATGGACGCGGTATCGAGTTGCGAGCAGGTGGCTGACCGCCTCCTTGGTAGTGGTCTTGCCCATCGAACCGGTAATGCCGATGGCGGTCTTGCCCCATAACTTCCGCACCGCGGTGGCGAGCGTCTGGAGCGCAACCAGGGTATCGTCGACGGCCAGCAGTCCCGCGGAGCTTGAGTAGCGGGCCAAGTGATCTTTGCGAACGACCGCTGCGGCCGCGCCTTGGGCGATAGCCGCTGCAACAAAGTCGTGGCCATCCAGACGGTCGCCCTTCACGGCGAAGAAGAGTTCGCCCTGCTGGACGGTGCGCGAATCGATGGAGTACCCCATCGCCGTTTCGCGGCCGTTGTATTGGCCGGTAGCGGCTATGAATTCGGCGATGCGCGAAAGTGACAGTTTCATGCGATCGTCCCAGCGCTGGCGCGGGCCAGTTCGCAATCGTAGCCCAGAGTCTTGAGGATTTCGCGCGCCACTTGCACATCGTCGAACGGAATCGTCCCGGTTTTGGTGACCTGGACTTTTTCGTGGCCCTTCCCTGCCAGCAACACGATATCGCCGGGGCTCGCCTGCTGGATTGCCAGCGCGATGGCCTTGCGGCGATCGGGCTCTATCGTATATTTGGCGCCGGACTTCTGAAGGCCGACGAGCGCATCGTTGATGATGGCGAGCGGATCTTCCGAACGAGGATTATCGGAGGTGAGGACGACGAAGTTGCTTCCCTTGCCCGCTGCTTCGCCCATCAGTGGACGCTTGGCGCGATCGCGATCGCCCCCGCAGCCGAACAGCGTGATGACTTTTCCTTTCAAGCCGGCGTGAACCACAAAATCGCGCGCGAGGGCCGTGAGATTACGCAGAGCATCGTCCGTGTGGGCGTAGTCGACGACCACCGTAAAGGGCTGGCCACAATCGATCCGCTCGAAACGTCCTGGAACGCGCGCGAGTTCGGGGATTCCCTTCGCTATCGCGTCGGCGGAACAGTCGCGAGCATATCCCGCGGCGGCGGCAGCGAGGACGTTATATACATTCACATTGCCAATGAGCGGTGTCCAGATGGCCAGCCTCTCAGTAGGTGTCACCATCTGAAAACGACTACCGCGGGCTGTGATCTGCAGCTTCTCTGCATGAAAATCGCCGGCGGTGAGACCGTAAGACAACACCCTGGCACTCTTCTTCTCAGCCAGCTTGAGCAACTGGCCGCCATATTCGTCGTCGACGTTGAGGACGGCAGCGCGCGGCGGGTCGGTTCCGCAGCCTTCGAAAAGAACTCGCTTGGCGCGAAAATATTCGTCCATCGTTCCGTGGTAGTCGAGATGGTCGCGCGTGAGATTCGTGAACACTGCGACATCGAACGGAATCCCGAAGACACGCTGCTGCTCGAGCGCGTGCGATGACACTTCCATCACCGACTCGGTCACACCCTGGCCCAGACCTTCCGCAAGCAAACGGTTCAACTCGAGCGCCTCGGGAGTGGTGTGGGGAGCGGGAAGAACCTTTCCGGCAACGTGGTATTCAATCGTCCCGACCAGCGCGGTTTTGCGGCCAGCGGCCTGAAGAATGGATTCGACGATGAATGCGGTGGTGCTCTTTCCATTCGTACCGGTGATTCCCGTATTCGCGATGCGCTCGGCAGGACGCTTGTAGAAATTGGCGCTCAGCCGGGCGAGCGCGCGACGTCCGTGGGGAACCTGCGCCCAACCAACTCCAGGCCGGGGAGTTTCCGCTGCCGAGTCGGTGACAACCGCGACCGCCCCAGCGGCGATGGCCTGCTCGATAAAGCGATTGCCGTCGCTCGAATCTCCCTTCATCGCAACAAACACAGTGCCGGGACGCACCCGGCGGGAATCGTATTCCACACCGGTGACGGCCGGATTTCCACTCTGGGAGAGGATCTCGGCGCCCTGCAAGAGTTGTTGGAAGGTCATTGCAGTGAATTATAGGGCACTGTCGAACGGACGACGTTCGGCAAAGTACACCGAGGACGCCATGCGTTGCTCTCAAGGCTACTCGTAATCCATGTCAATTTGCTTGGCCGCCGGGACCGGGAGTTCCCATGTGGGTATAACTTGGAGACTAATGCGAGTAGCAAACTTCATCACGTCCTCATCGTCGGAGTATATTCGCTTGGCTCCATTAGTCTTGGCTATTGCGACAATCTGACGATCGAATCTGAGCTTTGCCCACGGACTGGCGGAGCCGGCTCGTTTGCCTTGTTTTATGCGATCTTCCACTTCGATCGCCGCCAGTTCGACTGCCGCCACCTGGTCAAATGGTTTGACAAGAATGTTTTTCATCCCGGAAATCTTCTCCAGGTAGCTGGGGCCATCCCTTCCAGCCAGAATTAGAAACTCGCTCAGAACCGGCGTCGGCAAAATTATGCGCTCGGACTCGCTGTCCAGATCTTCGAGTAGCTTTTCAATGCGGTCGCCGATGCGTTCAACAGGTTTCTTTGTGGCAGGGTCGTTAGGAGGCTTCGCCCGGGAATGCAACATCAGCGAAAGAAACGTGGTGTCAATCGCAACCATCTATTGCAGCTTTGTGCCGCGTCTTATTTGTTCCAATTCGGCAAGAGGGTCTTTCAGTTCCTTCCATTCGCCCGGCAGCTTTCGGAGTTCGCCGATGTCCTTGCGAAGATCGGCATCTTCAACAATCGTGAACGAACTTGCATGGAACGACAGCATTTCCCACTCCCCATCAGTGTGCCTGATCCAGCGCCCTGTTCCTTCGACCCGAACCGTGGAAGTAAACAGGTGCTGGGCAATGTCTTTGGCCAACGAGCGACGGGCCAAAACAATGTACTTTTCCTTGCTGTCCTCAAGATGAACGGGAACGGGGTCGTTCTCGCCGCCAACCTTAATGGGAACACCTTGGAAAGTGCCCGCCTGATTTACGGGACCAAATTCCAGCTTTGTAGCTGCTTCTCGTCCGGGAAAGCGGTATACCTTACCGCCTGCGGGATCAACCAAGACAGCCTTGGCATTATCCTGAAGCAGGCGACGATCAATGTCTTTGGCAGCTTGTTGAGCTTCGTCGGGTGCTTCATGGCTTTTAATCGCCTTGAAGCGGTCGCGTACCTTCGGTTCGGCTTCCCACTCAACCATGATCACCGGCACAGTGCTCCCTTGATCGATTTTCAGCAGGTGAACATTGTTGTTGTTACCGAACATTTTTGCCAAGTCGGAAATATATTCGGCAAGACGAGACATGGGGATAGTCGTCGGACTAAACGCGTCTATTTCGAATCGGTACTCCCGATGCTTTCGAGTCTTGTGCATAAAACCCTCCATAATACTCCGACGTCACTCCGCGGCATATTGCCGGACCATCGAGCGGCAAGAATCCGGATTTTATCTTCCAAACCGCACCACGACGCGGGCCCCCGCTGCCACTTTGGCGCCGGGCTGGGGCGACTGTTCGCGCGCGACACCGCTGCCCACGGCGCTGAGGTCAAGTCCGGCATCCTGCGCCGCTTCCAGAGCTCCGCGCACGTTCTTGCCAAGGAAGGATGGCACCTCGATCCCACCCTCCTCCACGTCAAGCACGACCGTTCCACCACTCGGCGCTTTCGCGGGTTCTTGAGCGGGAGGTGGGCTGGTTGCTGCTACAAGG
>Ga0209698_10002514_pt1 | contig 20710 bp, 15 predicted proteins | sample LitLauG_LLR_2012_FD_187203 | JGI IMG/M metagenome (GOLD analysis project Ga0209698, IMG submission 187203) | Freshwater sediment microbial communities from Pennsylvania, USA - Little Laurel Run_MetaG_LLR_2012 (SPAdes) (version 2) | ecosystem: Environmental > Aquatic > Freshwater > Creek >...
TCGAGCGTGACGCGGTTGCGCTTCTCGGCTTCGAACAGCTGTTTCCGGTCCAAATCGGGGGGCGTTTCCGCCCAGCCCTGTTCGACGAGGCTCGGATAGAGGGTTTCCATCTCCGCTGAGGCTTTCGCCAAAGTAAATTGTGGCCGCACGCGGACGAAGATCTGGGTAGTGTAAGCGCTGCCGGGCGATTTGCCGAAAAGCTCGCGCGCTTCCACCGGCAACACGATGTCCGGCGCATTTTCGATCACGAGGTGATGAAAACCTCGCGGCGCGACGCCCACGATGGTGAAAGGAATGCCCCGGAGGCGAACGCGTTCGCCGATCACGCTTGCGCGGCCAGCAAAGGCTTTCTGCCAGAACGAGTAGCTGAGGACCGCGACCGCGGAAGAGCGGTTGTCCTGCTCGTCGATCAGGCGTCCAAAATGGGGCTTCACCCCCAGAGCGCGATAAAAATTTCCGGAAACCTCCAGCGCCGAGACATTCTCCGTGCGATTGTCCAGGGTCATCGACAATTCATCGTTCAACCCGGTAAAGACGTCCTGCAGGCTTTTCGCGTGCTGCTCGAGCAGCGCCTGAAACAGGTGGGGGAAATTGGGTTCGAGGCTGCGGAAACCGTTGGGGTGGATGTCCTGCAAGCGCGCCAGTTGCTCCGGATGGTCCACCGGCAGATCACGCAGAAGCAGGACGTCGACGGCCGTGAAGATCAGCGTGTTTGCGCCGATGCCGAATGACAGTAGCAGCACGATGACAGCGGAAAACGCCGGATTGCGGGCCAGATTCCGGAGCGAGTAACGTAGCTGCCGCATTACTTCACATTTTCATACCACTTGAGATTCGTCGTCGCGCTGCCGATGCAGGCCAGGTCGATTTTGTGGTCTCCATTCAGATCGATGGCGGTGCAGGCCGCGGCGGCCATGGTTCCGGTGTCGAGCACTTTGCGGGTCCAGTGGCCTTTTTCGTTGGTATAAATGAGCACCTGATAAGGCTTGCCGCGCATGCCGGCCACGATCTGCTCGCGTCCGTTGCCGTCGAGGTCGGCGGTGAGGATCGTGTGGCCGTCGACGAGCGTATCGTCGATTTGTTCGCGGCGCCACTCGCCGCCATGTTGCGTATACACCGCGACCTTGTTGCCGTGCCAGGGCTCGATCGCGGCTAAAAAACGCTGCTTGCCGAGATATCCGACGGCGACATCGCTCGATCCGCTTTTCGGCCAAGGCTCGGGGTTGCCCTTCGAAATTTCCGTGCGCTTCCACTTGTTCTTGATGAAGCGATAGAGGTCGATGCCGGAAAAAGATGCGGTAAGGATAGCGTCGCGGCTCCGGCCGTCCCAATCGATGGTGGTAATGCCGTGCTGGACACCTTCGTTGTCCAGAGCGATCACGCGGCGCTTCCATTCACCCGGCTTGTAATAGATCAGCGGAACGTGATCCCGATAATCCGGCGCGACCGCTTTCTCCCCGATCAGTGGAGCACTGATAAAAACCATCGATTGGTCGAAAACAGCGGTGCGGATACGATGCGAGGTCGGCAGATGGTCGATTTCGGCGAGGGTCCACGGCTGGCGCGGATCGCCATTGGGCTGCAGAACCGCGATGGATCCCTTGCTATTGGCGTAGACGTTGGAAAACCCATAGGCGAGCACGATCTGGTCGTTGGCATAGGCGAGGTTGATCATGCCCGCGAGCCCGGAAGCAATCACGTGCCGCTCCCAATTTGGATTTTCGTACCAGACGAGTTCGCTCATGCCGCTGGCGAGCGCGATGAGGTCCGGCTTGCCATCGTGATTGAGGTCGGCGGCGACCACTTGATAGCCGCCCTTGAGGTCCGTGGCGATGACGTGTTCACGAAAGTCGGCGGAGAGGAGCAGGGCCAGTAGCGGGATCATCGAAACTACTTTGCCACGATTTTAAAGTCCCAGACCTGAATGTTGATGTGATCCAGGCCTTCGGTGTATTCCACCAGCGCGTACTCACCCGCGTCCAAATCCTTTTGCGGCCAGATTTTGTAGACGTTATCGCCTTCCTGTTTCTTGAAGGTCTCGACTTCTTGTAACTCCTGCTGGATTTCCTTCGACACAGGGATGATGGCCAGGGTTTCCACCACGCGCGAGCCTTTTTTCGTGGGCGTGAGCCGCACCAGACCGAAGCGTTCAAACTCGCTCAAGCGGAAGAAGAATTCGGGGCGCTTTTCGCCGATCGCGGTGGATGACGTGTCACCGGTAATCTCCACCGTGGCCTTGCCCGCCACCATCGGGATAGGCGACAGCACCTTCAACACCTGACGCCGCTTATCGTTGACGATCTTCGATTCGCCTACCTTGATCGGCTCCAGCTTGTCGTTGTGGATGTAGTAAACGCCAGGGGCTTCGGGGATTTGTTCGACTTGCCTGACCGCCAGTCTCTCTGCCGCGTCCTCTTCGGCCTGGGCCTTGGCGTCGGCTTTCAGGTCCTCTTCATGCTGCGCAAGCTCCCGCTTGGTGCGGTCCAGATCCACCAGCGCCAGCGGGATGTCTTCCCATTCGGCGCGTTCCGCGCTCAGATAGCTGACGCGGTCCTGGACGATCTTGTATTCGCTAACCAGTTGGAACGTGCCGTCCTTCAAATACAGACGGAAATTGGCGAACGCCGCCGCGGCGAACAGGAAAAACACGGCGATGCGCGAAATCATCATCCTTGTCTTGTGCCAGCCTGCCTCTATTATGTAAGAATGCGCTATCGAAAACTTGGACGCACGGGCATCGAGATCAGTGACATTGGATTTGGAGCCTGGGGCATCGGCGGGAAGCAATGGATTGGCGGGTCGGACGAAGAATCGCGTGCGGCGCTGCAGCGCGCTCTGGAGCTGGGAGTGAATTTCATCGACACCGCGCTAGCTTATGGCGACGGCCACAGCGAGGAATTGGTGGGCGAGATCGTCCGCTCCGCGCCGGGCAAGGTGTATGTGGCGACGAAGGTGCCGCCCATGAATCAGAAATGGCCGGCGAGGGCGGGCATCGGCATCGAGGACGTTTTCCCGTACGATTACGTCATCAAATGCACCGAGAAAAGCCTTCGGAACATGAAGCTGGATTCGGTGGATCTGCAACAGCTTCACGTCTGGAACGACGAATGGACCGAGCACGACGAATGGCAACGCGCGTTCGAGGATTTGAAGAAATCGGGCAAGGCGAAGGCGGTCGGCGTGTCGTTGAACGCGGGCGATCCCGATTCCGGGCTGGACCTGATCCGCACGGGCCTGTGCGATTCGGTGCAGGTGGTGTACAACATTTTCGATCAATCGCCGAATGCGAACCTGCTGCCTTTGGCAGGTGAGCTGAACGTCGGCATCCTGGCCCGTGTGCCCTTGGACGAAGGCGCGTTGACGGGGACGATTACGGAAGACACGGTGTTCGAGAAAGGCGAATTTCGCGACTGGTATTTCCGTGGCGTGGATCGGAAGAGGCAGGTCGTCGAGCACGTCAATGCGCTGAAGAAAGATTTGGTGGGCGTCGAAGGCTCTCTTCCGGAAATCGGACTGCGCTACTGCCTGTCGCACGCCGCGGTGTCTTCGGTGATTCCCGGCATGCGTCGCGTGAGCACGGTGGAATCAAGCTGCTCGGTGTCGGATCTCGGCGCGCTACAGGCAACTATCATCGAGACGCTCAAGAAGCACGCCTGGGTGAAGGATTTTCACTCGTAAAACACGCCAGCCCGGTCATTCAGTTCCCGGTGGGCTGCTTGTCGGCGTGATCGACCACGACGTAGTCAACGGGCGCCTTCCGCTTTTTTAGTTCGAGACCAAGGCTCTTCAAAGTGCGGAAGACGCCTCCGGAGCCAGGATCGGACACATCCGGGAGCCCGGCGTCCGAAGCGCCCGCCAGGTCGGCCGGCGACAAAGGAATATCCAGTTCGACGTCGTAACTGCCCTTCAAACCCGTCATGTCCACGATCGGACGGTCACTCAGATCAGATTGGGTCAACAGGTGAGCCAAGTCAGCCATTGTCATCCTGCTCGCTCGAATATGGACGGACTGTCCGCCGGCATTCGCGGTCAGAAGAATTCCGACTGTGCCCGAGGTAAAGAACCTGGCTGAGGAATTCTTGGAGAAATCGGCCTTTCCGGAAGGCGCAGCTTCGGCGTCCGACTCCTTCAGCCTGGGCCCTCCCTCGGCGACAACAAGCGCCGTGACGGCCTCCTGGCGGGATTCGTGGTGCACAGCCAACCGGAAACGCTCCGCGAGCAGGGCCTGCAGCATAGCGGGCACCTCTTCCTTTCGGGACCCCTCAGGCATAATCCCAACCACGTCGAAGCGCGGTTCACGCAGCCAATCGGGACATGCAACCTGGAAGGGCTCTACGGAATACGCCGCCGCGACCAGGCGCCTCAGGCTCATATAGAGGTACTCCGCCCTCTTGCCGACGATCCGTGCGCCCAGCTTGAGGCTCCCCGACCGGGAGTATTCGCGCATGCTGTCCTGGTCTAACGCCGTGGGTTTGACCGACGCTACCTCGAATTCCAGCTTCCGGGTACTCTGGCCTCCGGCTTGCGCGCAAAAACCGAGAGCAAGGATCGCCACCACTGCGCTCGTCCGTGGGTTTCGATTCATTCAGCTCCGTTCACTAGTTACCGATACCGCCAATTGGGCTTCCTGTCAATAGATAAGCGGTGTGTCTCCGTTCCCGCGCGCAACCGGGCCTCCGGTGGCAGAATATAGAAACGCTACGATGCAAGCAAGAATCGGCCTCCACACCTCTATCGCCGGATCGCTGGAGCGGGCGGCGCTCGAAGCGGCGGAACTGGGCGCGAACACGTTCCAGATTTTTTCTTCGAGCCCGAGGCAGTGGAAGGCATCCGTGCCCAGCGCGCCCGCGATTGCGCTGCTGAACAAGGCTCGCGAGAAATACGATCTGACGCCGCTGGTGATTCACGATAACTACCTGATCAACCTGGCGTCGGCGGATGAGGGCGTGCGCGCCAAATCGATTGCGGCATTTCGAGGCGAGCTGGAACGAGCCATCGCCATCGGCGCGGAATACCTGGTAGCGCACCCAGGTAACTACAAGGGGCAAACGATCGAGCAGGGCATTTTTCATTTACTGCAAGGTATCGCCGAGGCGGCCAACGGCCTGAAGTTCGACAAGCTTATGCTGCTGATCGAATGCACGGCAGGCGCCGGAGCCCAGATCGGCGGCCGGCTCGAAGAACTGCACGTGATCCGCGAATACGCCGCGCAGATGACGCACCTTCCCGTCGGCTTCTGCCTGGACACGTGCCATCTGCTCGCCGCCGGCTACGACGTCTCAAGCGAAGCAGCCGTCGATAAAACCGTGGCCGAGGCCGACCGCATTCTGGATCTCAAGAATGTCCGCGTGATTCACGCCAACGATTCCAAGGGCGCGCTGGGTTCGCATATCGACCGGCATGAGAACATCGGTCAAGGTAAGATTGGATTAGACGGCTTTCGCCGCATTCTTACCCACCCGAAGCTTCGCCAAAAAGCCTTCATTCTGGAAACGCCGGTGGAAAAAGACGGCGACGACCGGCGGAATCTGGACACACTAAAATCGCTATGGAAGAAAAAGTCTACGACCACAATCAAATCGAGCTGAAGTGGCAGGATCGTTGGAAAAATTCGGACATTTATAAATCCGACCCCGACTCCTCCGCGCCCAAGTATTACGTGGTCGAGATGCTTCCGTACCCCAGCGGACGCCTGCACATGGGCCACGTCCGCAATTATTCCATCGGCGACGCGCTGGCGCGTTACATGTGGATGCGCGGCTATAACGTGCAGCATCCGATGGGCTGGGACGCGTTCGGATTGCCTGCCGAAAATGCCGCGATCAAGGGTGGCGCGCACCCTCGCGATTGGACGCAAGCGAAGATCGCGGAGATGACGCGGCAGATGCATCGCATGGGCTTCGCCTACGACTGGGACTTAGAAGTCACCACCTGCGAGCCCGAGTATTATCGCTGGAACCAGTGGTTTTTCCTCAAAATGATGGAGCGCGGCCTTGCCTATCGCAAGCGGGCGATGGTCAACTGGTGCCCGGAGTGCGCGACGGTGCTGGCGAACGAGCAGGTGGTGAACGGCTGCTGCTGGCGTCATGAAACGACTCCGGTGGAGCAACGCGCGCTGGAGCAGTGGTTCTGGAAAATCACCGATTATGCGGATGAACTGCTGCGCGACATTGACGCCAAGCTGGTCAACGGCTGGCCGGAGCGCGTGCTGTCGATGCAGAGGAACTGGATCGGCAAATCGGTAGGCTCCGAGATTGATTTCACGCTTGAGGGCACAGATGAAAAGATCCGCGTGTTCACCACACGCGTCGATACCATTTTCGGCGCAACCTGCGTGATCCTGGCGCCGGAGCATCCCTTGGCAGATAGGCTGCTGGACGAAAAGGGGAAGGCTCGCGCCAAGGAAATGATCGACGCGCGCGCCAATGCGGGCCCGGGCGACGTGATGAAGGATGGCGCTCCGACCACCGGGTTCGCGATCAATCCTTATAACGGCGCGAGGCTGCCCATTTGGATTGGCAATTTCGTCTTGATGGACTACGGCACGGGCGCGATCATGGCTGTACCTGCGCACGATGAGCGCGATTTTGAGTTCTGCACCACGTTCGGCTTGCCGATCGTGCTAGTCGTAAGGCCGGTGGAAGGCGAAGCCAAGCTGCCGTTCTGCGAATACGGCATCGTGGAAAATTCGGGTGAATACAGCGGTCTGACTACCGAAGACGCACGCGCCCAGATGAACGCCCGCGCCGAGCGCGAGGGCTTCGGTAAAGCGTCCACCACGTTCCGCATCAAGGACTGGGGCATTTCGCGGCAGCGCTATTGGGGCACGCCGATTCCGGTGATCCACTGCCCGAAATGCGGCGTCGTTCCAGTGCCTGAGAAGGACCTGCCGGTGAAGCTGCCTTACGACGTGAAGTTCACGGGCAAGGGGCGCTCTCCTCTTGCGGAGCATGCGGCGTTCATGAACGTGAAGTGTCCCGAGTGCGGCGCGGACGCCCAGCGCGAAAGCGACACCATGGACACGTTCGTCGATTCGAGCTGGTATTTTTACCGCTACTGCGATCCGAAAAACGATAAAGCTCCATTCGATTCGGCGAAGATTGCCAAGTGGTTTGAGATCGACCAGTACATTGGCGGCGTGACGCACGCCATTCTGCACCTGATTTATTCGCGGTTCTTCACCAAGGTGATGCGCGATCTGGGCCTGATCGCCAACGACGAGCCGGCGGCGAATCTGTTCACGCAGGGCATGGTGCTGGGCCACGACGGCACAGCCATGTCGAAGTCGAAGGGTAACGTGGTTGATCCGGAAGAGATGATCGAAAAGTACGGCGCAGACACCTGCCGCCTGTTCGTGCTGTTCGCCGCTCCCCCGGAAAAAGACATGCCATGGATTGAGGCGAGCGTCGGCGGGCAGCGCAGGTTCCTGGAGCGCGTCTGGAAGTTCGTGACGCGCAATATCGGGCGTCAGAGCGCGGGCGACGCGGCCGCGGATCGGCGAGCGCTGCGCAAGTTGCATCGCACCATCCATAAGATGACCGACGACTTCAGCAATCGCTGGCATTTCAACACATCGATCGCGGCGCTGATGGAGCTGATCAACACCCTGAGCGAGGAAGAGGCCGGCTTATCGACCGCGGCTCTGGAGCAGATCCTGCCTGCGCTGGTGCTGATGCTGGGTCCATTCGCTCCGTACATGGCTGAGGAGTTGTGGGAGCAGTTGGGCCGCACCGGTCCTGTGTTCCGGCAGACGTGGCCCGCCTACGATGAAGCGCTCGAAAAAGAAGATGCGGCCGACGTGGTGCTGCAAGTCAACGGGAAGGTCCGCGGCCGCCTCTCCATGCCCTTCGGTGCGCCGAAGGAGGAACTGGAGCGGCTGGCACTGGCCGACCCGAAGACGCAGGCGTCGATTGCCGGCAAGCAAGTGGTGAAGGTCGTCGTGGTGCCGGATAAATTGGTGAATATCGTCGTAAAGTAAAGTATGGCCACGCGGGCTCTCATTCCGGTGGAAGTCTACTTGACCTCCGTCTACCGTCCCGACTGCGACTACGTCGATGGCGAGGCCCTGGAGCGCACCTTGGGCGGACGAAAACATAGCAAGATACAGATGGCGCTGAGCGCTTACTTATTTGCGCGGAGCGGTGCGCTGGGAATCGAAGTTTATCCGGAACAGCGGATTCAAGTGAAGTCTGCCCGCTATCGCGTCCCGGATATCTGCGTCGTGCTCGGCGCAACGAACGAAGAAATCCTCACCCGGCCGCCGTTTCTCTGCGTGGAAATTCTGTCTCCAGAAGACCGAATCGCCCGCGTCTGGGAGCGTCTGCACGACTATTTTGAGATGGGCGTGCCGAACGTGTGGGTGATCGATCCGGAAACGCGCGCGGCGCACATCGCGACGCCCGCGGGCGATCTGCTCCACGTCACCGATACTCTGCGCACGGCCGACCCGGTTCTGGAAGTTCCCCTCTCCGAGATCTTTGAGTAGTACAATGGTCCCGCCATGGACACCAACCGCAGGGATTTTCTAAAATCCGGCGCTACTCTAGCGCTCACTTCGCAGATTTTCACTGGAAACGTAAAGGGCGCCAACGACCGCGTTTCCGCCGCCTTCATCGGCATGGGAAAGATGGGCCGCTCTAACCTGTCCTACGCCATGCGCCAGGACAACCTGAACGTCACCGCCGTGTGCGATATTTTCGACCGCAACCTGAACACCGCGGTTGACATGACCAATAAGCAACCCGGAGGTCCGGCGAAGGGCGTGCGCGACTTCCGCGAGATTCTGGCCGACAAGTCCATCGACGTGGTTTGCATCTCCACGCCCGACCACTGGCACGCCTACATGACCGTCGAGGCGTGCAAGGCGGGCAAGGACGTCTACGTCGAGAAGCCCATCTGCGTCGTCGTCGACGAGGGCGTGAAGATGGTGCAGGCCGCCCGCAAATACAACCGCGTGGTGCAGGCCGGGACCATGCAGCGCTCCGCCGTGCACTTCGGGAAGGCCGCGGAGATCGTCCACAATGGCGACCTGGGCAAGGTGACGTTCGTGCGCTGCTGGAACTACGGCAACGCGGCGGAGGAAGGAATCGGCAATCCTCCGGACCAGGAACCCCCGTCGACGCTCGATTGGGATATGTGGCTGGGGCCCGCGCCCAAGCGTGCGTATAACCCGAACCGCTTCGGTGTCGACCCGGACGACAAATATTTTTCGCGCTTCCGCTGGTTCTGGGATTACGCGGGCGGAATGATGACCGATTGGGGCGTCCACTGGCTGGATATCGTGCAGTGGGCCTTCGACGAGGCCATGCCCACTGGCATTGCGGCATTTGGCGAGAAGTTTGTTCTCAAAGACAACCGCGAAACGCCGGACACGCTGCAGGTCACGTACGAATATCCGGGCTTCATCGCGACCTATGAGAACCGCGAGTGCAACGCGCAGTCGATGTTCGACAAGAGCGGAGGCATTCTGTTCCACGGGACGAAGGGCACGATGTACCTGGATCGCGGCGGTTACAAAGTGGTGCCCGAGAAAGGCTCCAGCTTGGTGGCATCGGAGATGAAATCGACGAGCGGCGGCAATCGCGAGCACTGGGCTAACTTCTTGGACTGCGTGAAGACGCGCCAGCGTCCCACCAGCGACATCGAAAAGTGCCAGCATTCGACGACCACCTGCCTGCTGGGCAACGTCGCGCTGCGCAGCAAGCTGCGGCTCGATTTCGATCCGCAGAAATGGACCGTGGCGCAGGCTGAAGCGAAGAAGTACCTCACACGCGAATACCGGAAGCCGTGGAAGTTAGTGGTGTAGGAACGGCATGTGGCGCTTGAAAAAGCGCGCCACATCGGGGCCGAACTCCGGCGCGAGGTTGGTCAGGCCCGCGCCGGCCACGTTGGTGCCCCAGTTCGTCAGTGAGTCGGAGAGCGTGCGGCTCACCGGGGGGTAATACGCGTTCGAAAGGCCCGCGCTCATGGCGCATCCGGCGACGTTAGCGAAGTTGAACGTTGGAGCGCCCGCGTCGGTGCGTGTGACCACTGCGCGGCTGATGGCATAGCCGATGCGCGGCCAGACGCCCTTTACCGCGCCTTTGCGGATGTAGCGAGTATCTTCATGAAACGCGCTTGCCAGTAGAAAATCGGCGAAGAAGTTCTGGCTGGTGTCGTCGCCCACGGTGGCGCCAAAGCGTTTCGCGAACGCCCAGCGACTCCCAAAATGTTTGCCGTAGAGAGGCGCGGAGCGGGTCAACTGCGATGCGGTCGCGTCCAAACTTGCGGCGACCAAGGTGAACGGCGTGACCGTCTCCTCGATGAAGAAGTTCCATTTCTCCTGCACCGACGGCGGAGGAAGAGCCACGACACTGGTTATGGAAGGCGTGAGCGAATCCTGTGCGAACGCGCCCGGGAGTATCGCCCAAAAAAACCACCAGTGCGTAGAGACGCGCATCAGCACATTGGATTCCTTCACTTTAACACGAGCCCGCAGTGTGAGACAGTAAATCGATGAGCTATTCGACCCTCTCCCGTACCATAACCAACGCATTACAACTCACCCAGCCACCGATTGCGGTCTGCTTCACCGATTCTGTACCAGAGGGCGTGAAAATGCATCCAGGATCTGTCGCCGCTGGCTGCCGCTTCTGGCAGGATGCGACATCGAATGTGTTTGCCACCGTTTCCACCGATCACGAGCTTTGTTCCATCGGTGTCTACACCCACAATCTGCAGCCTTCGGCCGCGCAGCAAAAGGACCTTGGCGACGCACTAAAAGTATTCGCCGACCTCGGCTACGTCCGCCCGGAGGATTTGGCAGCGATCCCGGTGCTGAAATCGAAACCCCAAGTGGTGGTCTACGGGCCCCTGGACGCCGTGCCTCTGCCGCCAGACGTTGTGTTGCTGTTCGTCAAAGCCGATCAGACGCTGATCCTCTCCGAAGCTTCGCAGCAACTGGAAGGAGGGCTTCCGCCCGCGATGGGACGACCCGCATGCGCGGTCGTGCCGCAGGCGTTCAACACGGGGCATACCGCGCTCAGCCTGGGCTGTTGCGGCGCGCGCGCCTATCTGGATATCTTGACGCCCGACGTGGCGATGTACGCCATCCCCGGCGCGATGCTCGACGCATTCACCGAGCGCGTTGCCGCGCTGGCGAACGCGAACACCATTCTCACCCAGTTTCACACCATCCGTCGCCGCGACGTGGAGTCCGGCAGACGCCCCAGCATCGCGGACTCGTTAACGGCAATGCAATGAGCAAATCGTACGATCAGGACATGGGAATCAACTGGATGGCTGTGATTCCGTTCACCATCGTCCATGTGGGCGCGGTGGCGGCGCTGTTTTATTTCAGCTGGCCGGCATTCTGGACCGCTGTGTTCCTGTACTGGCTGGCGCTGTGCCCCGGCATCGGCATGTGCTATCACCGGCTGCTGACGCATCGCTCGTACACGATTCCGAAATGGCTGGAATATTCGATGGCTGTGTGCGGATGCCTGGCGCTGGAGGGCGGACCGCTGAACTGGGTGACGACGCATCGCATCCATCACCAGTATTCGGACAAGGACGGCGATCCGCACACGCCGCGCGACGGCAAATGGTGGGCACACATCGTATGGATGCTGGTGGGCAACGCGACGCGCACTACTCCTGAAGATTGCCGGCGCTATTCGCCGGACCTGATGAAAGACAAGTTCCTGATGTGGCTCTCCGCCAATAACGCGCTGCCGGTGCTGGTGCTTTCGGGCGTGCTGTTTCTGGTGGGCGGGCTGCCGTTTTTCCTGTGGGGCGTGTGCTTCCGCATCACCGCGAACCTGCACGCGACGTGGATGGTGAATTCTTTGACGCATTTCTGGGGGACCAGACGTTTTGAGACGCGTGACGATTCCCGCAACAATGCGATGGTGGCGATCCTCAGCTTCGGTGAGGGCTGGCACAACAATCATCACGCGCATCCAACATCTGCGCGCCATGGCCTTGCATGGTATGAATTCGATATGAGCTGGATCATGATTCATTTTCTGGAACGGATCGGCGTGGCTTCGCGCGTCCGGGTTGCCGCGATCGACGCGAAGGTGCTGGAACCCAAATCCCAACCTGCCTTATGAAACGTGCACTGGCAGTCGTCACGGCGGCTTCTGCTGTCATTTTAGGATGGCGCGCGCATCGCGCCTCCGCCGCGTCGAACGGGCCCTCGTTCGTCGAATTTGAGAGCGGACAGGTCCGCCCGCTGGCCATTTCTCCCGATGGCAACATGCTGTTTGCCGCCGATACGCCGAACGGGACGCTGGAGATTTTCAGCCTTGCGTCGGGTAAGCCCGTGTTCCACAGCCGCGTGCCCGTCGGACTGGAGCCAGTCGCTGTAGCCGCCCGAACTAACACGGAAGTTTGGGTTGCGAATCATCTTTCCGATAGCGTGAGCGTAGTGACCCTGACCGGCGTGCCTCACGTCACGCACACGCTGATCGTCGGCGATGAGCCGCGCGATATTGCGTTCGCGGGCAATCCGCAGCGCGCTTTCATCACCACCGCGCACCGAGGCCAGCAGCGCACCGATCCATCGATTGCCAGCATCCCCGGGGCGGGCGATCCGCAGTTCACCACCGCCAGCGTGCCTCGAGCCGACGTGTGGGTGTTCGATCCGGCGAACCTGGGCAATACGATGGGCGGAACGCCGCTGCGTATTCTGAGTTTCTTCACCGATACGCCCCGCGCGTTAGCGGTGAGCCCGGACGGCAACACCGTCTATGTGGGGGGATTCAAGACGGGCAACCAGACCACCACCGTGCAGCAGGCGCGCGTCTGCGCGGGCTTTCAGGCGCATACGCCCTGTACGCTACCCGACGGTACAGTGAGTCCAGGCGGCAATCCAGGTCCCGGCACTGACGCAAGAGGGGAACCCGCGCCCGAGGTCGGCCTGATCGTGAAGTACAACAACACCAGCGGCCACTGGCAAGACGAGTTGCAGCGCACCTGGGACGGGTCAGTGCGGTTCACGCTGCCCGATACAGACGTGTTTTCCTTCAATGCGAACACGCTGAAGACCGCGGCCACGTTTGCGCACGTCGGCACGACGCTGTTCAACATGGCGACCAATCCGGTCACCGGCGCGCTGTATGTTTCCAACACCGATGCGCAGAACCAGGTCCGGTTCGAAGGGCCGGGGGTGTATGGCGGCCATACAGTGCAGGGGCATCTGGCGGAGGCTCGCATCACAGTCATTTCGGGCGGCAACGTTGCGCCGCGCCATCTGAACAAGCACATCGATTACACCAAGCTCGCCGGATCGCCCGGCTTCGACTCCACGGCAAAGCTGCACAGCCTGTCGATGCCCTTGGAGATCGCAGTCAGCGGCGACGGTAGGACAATGTATGTCGCCGCGTTCGGCTCCAGCAAAATCGGCGTGTTTCCAACCAGCACCATTGAAGACGACTCCTTCAATCCGGTGACCGCGAGCGCCAACTACATTAACGTCAGCGGCGGAGGACCCAGCGGCATCGTCCTGGACCCCGCGCGTAAGCGCATGTATGTGATGACGCGCTTCGATGACGCAGTGAAGACGATCGATCTGGGCTCAAACGCCGAAATCGCGCGCGCCGCCCTGCCCAACCCTGAGCCGTCCAGCATCGTGCGGGGACGGCCTTTCCTTTACGACGCCACGCAGTTTTCGGGCAATGGCGAGGCGGCCTGCGCCAGTTGCCACAACTTCGCCGACAAAGACGATCTGGCCTGGGATCTTGGCAATCCGGACAACGCCGTGACCCAGAGCCCGATCACGATCAACCTGGGTGGGTTGCTGAACCTTCTCATAGCCGCCAAGCAGAGCACGGTGCCAACGCCGATTAACGGAAGCAATAAACCCGCGGATTTTCATCCCCTGAAGGGTCCATTCACGACGCAGACGCTGCGCGGGTTGGCTAATTCCGGCGCGATGCACTGGCGCGGCGATCGCGCTGTCGGCATTTTTGGATCGTCGGCAACAGACCCTATGGTGTCGTTCAACAACTTTGTAGTTGCATTTCAAGGCTTGGTCGGCAGCCCTGACCAACCCACGGGGGCCCAGATGCAGCAGTTCACCGATTTCGCTCTGCAGATTCTGCCGCCGCCAAACCCGGTACGGAATCTGGACAATTCCTTCACGGCGTCGCAACAAAACGGTCAGGCATTTTTCACTGGCACTCGTCCGTCCGATGGCGTCGTCAATCCGCTGCTCGACGCCGTGGCGGGGCAGTCCTCATTCTCCTGCAACGGATGTCACATGCTGGATTCCTCGAATGGATTTTTCGGAACCAACGGCAATCAGAGCTTTGAGAACCTCACGCAGATCGTGAAGATCCCGCATTTGCGCAACGCTTACGACAAAATCGGGATGTTCGGCACACCTGTGGTGAGTTTTTTCAGCGCGCCCGACAGCGGGCCAATGGGCGATCAGATCCGCGGCTTCGGCTTCACCGGCGACGGATCCACCGACACGATTTTGCGCTTCCTCAGTGCCACGGTGTTCAACCCAACGTCAAACTCGGGCTTTCCGCAGACCAATCCTGACGCAACGCGGCGCGATGTGGAGCAATATATGCTCGCCTTCGATAGCGACCTCGCGCCGATCGTCGGCCAGCAGGTAACCCTGACCAGCAGCAACGCGGCTGGGGCCGGCCCGCGCATCGACCTGCTGCTGCAGCGCGCGGCCACGCCGTTCGTTTCCAAGTCGCTGGGCGGCACGGTGACGGAGTGCGACGTGGTGGCGCAAGTGGTTCGCAACGGACGTGTGATGGGCTTCCTGTACGATCCAGTGGCGGGCAATTTCGTCCCCGATGATGGCTCGGCGCCGCTCTCCGACGCGGCCATTCGAGCATTCGCCGCGACACCGGGGCAGGAGGTAACGTACACGGCGGCGACGCCAGGCTCCGGCGCCAGGATCGCGTTGACCCGCTGGGTCGCGCCAGCGCGGGGCCGCCGTTAGGGTTTCTCGTCGCTATCCGTTTCCACCTTTTTCGCTTCGTTCTTCAAGTGATCGTCGTACCACTTCACGATGCGCGCGTGGAAGTCCTTGACGTTATCCGCGGTGTCGATCGGCATGCCGTGCCCGCCGTTGATGTAATTCGCCCATGCCACTTCCTTGCCCAATCGCCGCAATGCGAAATACATTTCCATCGCCTGACGCGCGGGAACGTTCGGATCGGCGTCGCCGGTGGTCAATAACAGCGGCGTCTTGATGCGGTCCGCGAACATCACCGCGGAATGCTGCACGTACTTCTGCGGCTGCTGCCAGAGCGTCGCGCCCAGACGGTCCTGGCTGTGCTCCGGCGCATGGATGTTGCGCACGCCAAGCCTCGGGCTATCGGTGTAAAAGCTCACCATGTCCACCTTGCCCGAAACATTGACGGCGGCCTTGAAACGGTTGGTCTGCGTGATCAGCAGATTGGTTGCGTAGCCGCCGTAGCTCTGGCCCTGCACGCCGAGCTTGTCCGGATCAGCGACGCCCATTTCAATCAACTTATTCGCGGCCGACGTCACGCCCTTTTCCCACGCCTCGCCCGGGAAACCAACCTCCAAGTCCACCGATGGCTGCATCACTGCGTAGCCATTGGCGTTCAGCACGCTGACGGTCCCGTTGAACGTATCGTCGAAAAACTGCTCGTACAAGATGAAAATGGTCGGGTACTTCTTGCCCTTCTCATAATTCGATGGATAGTACAGCACGCCGCACAATTTCTTCCCGTCGGCGTCCAGATACGGTACCAGTTCCGTTTTGCCCAGGCCTTTTTCCGCCAGTTGCGAGTTCAGGTCGGTTAGGCGGCGCTCGCCTTGGAAGGACGCGTCGGCCGAAACGGCTTGCGGCGGACGGTTTCCCTGCCCCGCCAGGAACACCCACCGGCTGCCGTCCCTGGAAAGATGGAAGCCGGAGTAAATGCGGGCGTCGCGGATCAGCTTGTCCATCCTCTTCGAGGCGACGTCGTAGCGCGACACGCCGCGGTCCCACTCGGTCCGGGAGGAATAGCTCAAGTACAGCACGTCGCCGGAGGGCGTCCACTCCAGCGGCTGATACTTCGGCGCAAGCTTATCCTCTTCCGGCATCTTCACGAACAATTCCTTTGCGCCCGATGCCGTGTCGATCACCCACAGGCCTTCTTTCGACGACGCGACGAGATGGTCGCCCTTGGGGCTCAGCTTCACCGCTGTGTAAGAATCCTTTTTGGACTTCGATTCGGACTCTTTCGCCGAATCGTCCTTCTTCTTGCCTGCGATCAGCCGCGCTTCCTTGTCGTCGATGCCGGCGAAATAAATCGCTCCATCTTTCGAATACGCGTAGCTCCGCAGATCGGTGGACCACACCAGCGTGAGGCCTTTGGTGGACGGAATCAGCGTTCGCGGCGAAGCGCCTGTTTTTGCCGGCAGGTACTCCACACGGGCCTCGCCCGCGCCCAGGGTTTCGTAATCGGTCTTCTTGGCGATGTCCTGATCGATGATCAGAAACGATCCGTCCGGGGCGGCGTGAAAGGCTGCGATTAGCGACGGCGGGGCAATCTCAGTCATCTTTGCTTTCGCCAGATCGTATGCGCCGATAGAGCGCTGCAGCGAGAGACGATTGACGTCGATCCAGGCCAGAAATGGCTCTGTGCTGGAATGAAAAATCACCGGGCCTACGGTTTCCGCGAGGAAGCGCTCCCGCGCGCTCTCCTTCCAATCGGCGGCGCGAAGGCCGACGATCAACCGTGTGCCATCGGAGGTCCAGGTGACCTCGCCCGATTCATCGATGGCCTTTCCTTCGGGCGCGTTGACGTTGGTAAAGTTGCCACTGGCGCGGTCCCAGATGCGCAGCGCGAAGGATTCGCTGCGCTGCACCAGCATCGCGGCGCGATTGCCGTCAGGCGAAAATTTCAGGGCCTTCACCTGCGTGCGGGCGGGAAACAGCTTCGTAGACGAGCCGGAGCGCGTATCGACGATCAGCACGTCCATTTTGTGCGGCGCGATGTAGGTGGGATCGCCGTAGCGGTGATTATCGACGCCGATGCGGTCTTCCAGGCTCGAAACGATCAGCGCCGCCCAACGCCCGTCCGCGGACACATCAGCAACGGTAACGTTTGCGACCTTCAGCATATCGTCCACCGTGAAGGAACCGGCGAACGCAGCCGAGGCGATCGTCAACAGGACCGCAAAACAACGCATGCAACGAATGTATCAAAACCTGGCTTTATGTCAAAGATGGTTTTGTCAAAGATTGTCTTGCCGCATCTGCTCCGCCATATATTCAGCGGCGCGAATTGCCAGGGCGCTGATCGTGAGCGTAGGGTTCTGAGACCCTCCGGAAACGAACGCGCTGCCATCCACAACAAAGAGGTTCTTTATGTCGTGCGCCTGGTTGTAGGCGTTCAGCACGGACGTCTTCGGATTCGCACCCATGCGGCATCCGCCCAGTTCATGAATGCTCTCGCCCGGAGGAACCATCTCCCAATGTTTGGCCAACACCTCAAATCCGGCGTTGTGGCAAAGCTCCTCGGCTACGTTCATGGAATCCTTTGCCATGGCGAACTCATTTTCGGTGTATTTGTGTTCGATGTGCAGCGCCGGGATACCCCACGCGTCCTTCACCGTCTTATCGATGGTGACGTGGTTTTCGTAGCGCGGCAGCACCTCGCCCATGGTGGTCATGGAGAATTGCGAGCCGGTGTGATCGGCGATGGCTTTCTGGAGTTCTGCGCCGTACAGCGGGAAGTAACTGGCTCCCGGCGTGCCGCCGCTGCCAAAATCGTAGGCGTACCCGCGCAGGAAATTCTTCTCGCGGGTGTCCAGATTGCGGAAACGCGGAATATAGCCCGCGCCGCCCATCAGGCCGCGCCTGGGCGATCCGCCGCGCGCCTCCGGCACGATGGCGGTGACCACGTTTTTCACGTAAAACTGGTCGAAAATATAGTGCCCCAGCACGCCACTGGAATTGGCGATGCCGGAGTTCAGCAGCAGACGCGTGCTTTCCAGTGCCGAGGCGCCAACAACCACAACGCGCGCCTTCACCTGAAACTCGCGCCCGTTGCGCCGGTCGATAAAGTGCGCCCCGTTCGCCAGCCCGGTGTTCTTATCGACAGTAATCTGGCGTACCACCGCATTGGGAACGATATCGAGATTGCCCGTCGCCAGCGCATCGGGCAGCAACAGATTCACCGAACTCGCCATGCTTCCCGTCGCGCGGCGAGGCTTCGTCGTCGGAATATTCTTCGCCTTCGCAGCGTTGATGAAGCGCTGGATCGACTCGCTATCATTGGAGGCGTCTTCTAAGAACACCCCGTCGGGGATCTGGCGAAATCCTTCCTTGCGGCCGGACACACGTAGCAGAGGCTCCGCGCGGTCGTAATAGGGCGCCAGGTCCTGGTAGGAAATGGGCCAGTTATCGCCAAAGCCGTCGTGATCGTGACCTTTGAACTCGTAATCGCTCAATCTCCACGACGCGCGGCCCCATACCAAGGTCTTGCCGCCGACCAGCCGAACGCGCACCCAATAATAGGGGCTGGTGGGATCATGAATGTAGGGATTCTGCTTCTCGTCCGCCCACACGTTGGCGTTAAATTCGCTGGCCTGCGTCACATGCGGAAAACGTCCGGGGCGGCCGAAGCCTCGGTAGGGCAGTTCATAAACACGCTTCGTACCGCGATTGCGGTCGAAATCCACTGCGGGACCGGCATCCAGCATCAGACATTTGATGCCGCGTCTGGTCAGTTCGCGCGCGGTCATTCCTCCAGATGCGCCGGAGCCGATGATCAAGACGTCGTGGTCTGTCATTCGTCGTTTATTCCACTGAGTACCAGTATTGGCCCACGCCCGCGGCACCGCGGCGGCGTTTGGAAACGGCTGCGATATATTCACGCGAGTTGGCGGTGGCTTCCAGAACGTCCGTCTTCGCTTGGATGAGGAAGCGCGCGAAACGGTCCGCCGGGCCGCGGTAGGTCCACGGCGCGTGCAGAGGGGCGAGAATCGGGGCGGCTTGGGCGGGGGAAATTTCCGCGAAAGCTTTCCCGTGCAGGCGGCGGGCTTCGGCATTGAGCCGGTCCAACCCGTCTTTATAGAGGGCCTGGCGCTCCGCCGGCGACGCGCCGATTAAGAAATCGAGGAACTCCGCCGCGCCCGCGTCGAGCGCGCCCGGTGTATCGGGTTGCGCGGGCATGAGAATTTCCGCGAGCTTACGCAGCGCGGAAAACTGCGCGGGGTTGAAGGTCTTGACGACGGCCTGCGCCGAGGCATCGGCCACAGTGGTTTCCGTAAGGGGCGTTTCGCTGACGGGCTTCGCTTCTTGCTCCATCGCGGGCAAAGGCAGCGCGGCCGCGGCGGGCATAGCGAGAATGGAGCGGAGAACGGAACGGCGCTTCATGGACAGGTAGGATCATATAGCGCCGGCAGAGGCTGCGTCAAGCAAGCGGATCGACCGTCGTTATCTTCGCGCCTGGGGAGCGGACGCTTTCACGGCGCGCTCGAACGCCCAGCCTCGGATTTGGTTGATCTGCTCCTTCATGGTGCGGGAGAGAGGGACCATTTTCGCGGCAATCAGGATCAGGTCTTCCTGGGTTACGGCGCGGTCGGCGAGCTTGGCTTTGGTGACGGCGGAGACGACGCACTGCTCTATTTCGGCGCCGGTCCAGCCGACGGTGAATTTGGTGATCTGCGAAAGATCGAAAGTGGAGGCATCCACGCCGCGGCGCTTCAGATGGATTTTCAGGATGTCCGTCTGCTCGTCTTCGAGCGGGATGTCGACGAAAAATACCTCGTCGAAGCGGCCTTTGCGGATCATCTCCGCCGGAAGCAGGTCGATCCGGTTCGCGGTGGCGGCCACGAACAGACCCTTGGTTTTTTCCTGCATCCAGGTGAGGAAAAACGCGAAGATGCGGCCCTGTTCGCCGCCCGATTCCGCGGAGTTGATCCCCATCTCGATTTCGTCGAACCACAGCACCGCAGGAGCCATGTCTTCCATCATGCGGCAGGCGGCAACGAAGGCTCCTTCAGGCTTGCCGTGGCGTCCGGAGAAGATTTCGACCATATCCACGCGATAAAGAGGCAGACCAAAGTACGAGGCCGTCGCTTTCACCGTCAGCGATTTTCCGCAGCCGGGGATTCCCATGATGAGGATGCCCTTGGGCACGATTTCTTCACTGAGAGAATCGCGCATCTGGAAGAGCTTGCGCCGCTCCAGCAGCCAGGTTTTCAGGCCTTCGAGTCCGCCGACCTCGCCCAGCTCGGTTTCGGTGGGGATATATTCGATGACGCCGCTACGGTTAACGAGCAGGCGCTTTTCTTCGAGCAGTGCGGGAAAAGACTCGGGGCCTATATCCGGACTGACGGCCAGTGCGCGGCGGATGGCGTAGCGGGCTTCGTCGAGCGTGAGGCCCTGCAAGGCTCGGGCGACCGCATTTAGGGTTTCCTCGGTTGCGCTCGTCTCCTCGCGCAGGAAGGCGACCAACTCCACCACATCGGGCGGACGTAGTTCGAGAAAAATCATGCTGCGTTCGAGTTCTTCGGGAATGAAGCGCACGGGCGAGCTGACGACGACGTACTTGCGCTTGTCCGCGGCCTGTTCATAGACGTCGCGCAGGCGGCGGCGCACCTCGGCCGATTCGCGCATGGCTTCGTGAAAGTCCTTGAGATGAAAAATCCCGGCGCCGGAGTGCGACAGAATAAAATCCAGGGCCTCGCGAGCGCTCCACGCGCCTTCCATGCCTTCGGTCTGGGACCATGTGAACACAGG
>Ga0209698_10002516_pt1 | contig 20699 bp, 18 predicted proteins | sample LitLauG_LLR_2012_FD_187203 | JGI IMG/M metagenome (GOLD analysis project Ga0209698, IMG submission 187203) | Freshwater sediment microbial communities from Pennsylvania, USA - Little Laurel Run_MetaG_LLR_2012 (SPAdes) (version 2) | ecosystem: Environmental > Aquatic > Freshwater > Creek >...
GCGGCGAGCGTGTCCGCCGTGGTGCTGCTGGCGAGCTGTGCGCCATCGCCTCCAGCCCCTCCGTGTGCTGCCGCGATGCCGCACAGCTCGCCAGCAGCACCACGGCGGACACGCTCGCCGCAGCCCCCATCCATCCCCTCGTACGCCAGAGCTGCATCCTCATCCTCCAGTGACTTCGATCGTCTGGCGCTGTTTCAGCGGCAGATATGTGACGACAACCTGGGCCGAGTTGAACGATTCGACCCGGTACGTGCTTTCGACCACGTCCCCGACGTGCACCACGAACAGGGCGTCGCCTTTGGCGATGAACGCCGCCGGCTTGGCCGACTTCTCTTCGATCAGTCCGACGAACCGGAACGGCACGGGCGGCGCGCTCGGCGGCGGCGCCGCGGCCGCCTCGACCGTGACGACCGGCGGCGGCGCCGGCGGTGGCGGCGGTGGCAGCCAGCCCCTGGCCGCAAACAGGTCCTTGGAGGCCGACTGGTCGATCCGGCCCCGGGTCGGCAGGTCGGGCGCCCCCGAAGCGGCGGGCGCGGCCTGCGCCCCCTCCGCGTGCGCAGCCGCCGGCGTCGCGGCGCCGGCGTGGGCCACCGACTCCACCACGGTGTCGCTGCCCGAACCGGAGAAATAAAATGCGAGCGCGAACGTCGCGGCGCCGGCCGCTGCCAGCACCGCGGGACGGACCCAGGCCGGGCGCTCGCTCATCAGGCGCGCTCCCGGTAGAACAGCGTGAAATGCACCCGCGATTCCAGCTGATCGGCCGCGGTGCCCGGGCGCTCGACCCGAAGCTCGTCCAGGCTGGCATGCGGCAGCTTGTTCAGCACCTCCGCCACGAACGACTTCACCGGCGCGTAGCGCTCCTTGACCGGCAGGATCACGTCGAAGCGCTCCAGCCCGCCCGAGCCCTCGACCGCCTTCAACGAATACTCGCCGCGCGCCAGCTCGACATGCGCCGACTGGGCGGCCGTGAAGATCACGCGCAGGTCGGCGGTCGCCTGGCTGGCCGGCGGGAACCATTGCTGGAAGCGCGCCATCTGCTCGGCCGGCGTGTGGTCCTCGGTGTGCGTGACACCGATCTGCGCGATCCGGGCGCGGGCCTCATCGGCGCGCGCGCTCAGCCATTCGATGTCACGCTGGGCGTACGTGGCGAACGCGAGCGCGACCGCCGCGGCCAGCAACAGCACGGCACCCGCGATTCCGGCGGTACCCAGACGGAACTGGACCCAGCGCCCGAACCGGTGCAAGGCGTGCAACCCGAGATTGACCTGGTTCATCGGCCGCTCCATTTCAGCTGAACCACGAAGCGCACCGGCGTGCCTGGCGTGAGCGCCTGCACCTGGTGCGACGTCAGCCAAACGTCCGAGAACTGCCGTCCGCCCTGCAGCGCCTGCAGGTAGTCCAGCATCGCACCGGAGTTCTTGGCCTCGGCCGTGATCCGCACCACGTGGCGCAGGGCCGAGGGCTCCACGCCGAGCAGCGCGACCTCGGGCGTCGGCACCGCTTCCAGGGCCGCGAGCATCTCGGCCCACGGCATCTGCAGCTCGCGGGCGATCTGGTTGGCCGCCTTTGAAACGCGCGGGTCAACCGGCGGGCCGGCGCGCGTGCTGTCGGTACGCGGACCGGCCAGGCGCCCGTTGGCTGCGTTCAATTCGCTGGCGAGCGCCATTCGCGCCGCCTGCGCGGACTGGAACTGCACCGCGGCCAGCAGCGCCGCGGCCACACCCACCGCCAGCAGCAGCCAGCCCGCGGGCCGGTTGTGCCGGGCCGGCGAGAAATCCAGATCGAGACGCGGAGCTTTTTTCGACATGATGTCGGCGTTCCGTTCAGACCGAGGTCGCCAGGCCGACCCACGGCGGCGGCGGCGTCCAGCCTGCGGGCAGCAACGCAAAGAAGCGCGTGTCGGCATCGGCCGCCATGCCGACGCCACGCAACAGGCTGCGCCCGCGCACCTCCAGATCCTCCGGCGCGCGCACGCCCAGCTCGAAGCTCATCGCGGTCACCACGCCGCCGGCGGCCACGGCCAGCTGGGTGCCGGTCTCGCGCACCAGCGAGATCACCGAGCAGCGCGACATCAGGCGGTCGCGATGGGTGTTGTATTCATGGACGAACTCGCCGACGATTTCGCCCGGATGCAGCCGGTGCGTGCGCAGCAGCGTCTGCAGCGAGGGCAGCACGGCGGCCGGCATCCCGCAGGCGATCGTGCACTGGCCTCCGGCCTGGGTCTGCCAGCGCGTGACCACCTCGCTGGGCGGAACGCCCGCCACATCGGCCAGCGCCGAGCGCACGACGTCGTTGGCGGCGTGCGGAGACAGGCTGCGCAGATCGGCCCGCACGACGTCGTACAGCATCCAGGAGTCACCGATCAGCACGTCGCACGTCAGCCCTCTGATCGAACCGCCCGCAGAAGCGAGCGACGCCAGCAGCGGGTCCAGCGCCACGATCGCTTCGGGCAGCGTCGCCACGCCCGGGCGGTACTCGATCTGCTGGGTCGCAAGCAGCCGCGGCGTGCGCCAGCCGACCAGCAGATCGGCGCGCGCTCCTTCGGCGCCCACCCGAACCCGCACCCGGCGGCCCACCTTCGCGCCTGACGGCGCTTCGGCGGGTGAGCCCGCCTTCATTCCATTGGTGGCTTGTGAGGTAGCGCCGTTGGCCGCGGACTTGTCCGCCGCAGCGGCGCTGGCGGAGGGCGCAGCTTTATTCGACGGGAGTGACACGATTGATCTCCTCCAGCGTGGTGTCGCCCGACATGGCCGCGTTCAGCGCGGCTTCTCGCAATCCGACGAACCCGGTCTCGCGCGCCTCGGCCTTGATCTGCGAGATGGGCGCGCGTTCGCCCAGCAGGTCACGCATCCGGTCGCTCATCGCGAGCGTCTCGGCGATCGCGCGGCGCCCCTTGTAGCCGGTGCCGCGGCAGTGCGCGCAGCCCAGGCCGCGCCGGAAGCGCGCGGTGTAGGCGGCGCGCTTGTCGACGCCCGAACGCGCCAGCAGGTCGGCCGGCGGCCGGTACGGCGTGGCGCAGCGCGGACAGTTCAGCCGGACCAGCCGCTGCGCCAGGATGCCGTTCAGGGCGGACATGAAGCTGTAGCTGTCCACCCCCATGTTGGTGAAACGTCCCATCACGTCGAACACGTTGTTCGCGTGCACGGTGGTGAACACCTGGTGTCCGGTCAGCGCCGCCTGCACCGCGATCTGGGCGGTCTCCGGGTCGCGGATCTCTCCCACCATGATCTTGTCCGGGTCGTGGCGCAGGATCGAACGAAGTCCGCGCGCGAACGTCAGGCCCTTCTTCTCGTTGACCGGGATCTGCAGCACGCCCTGCACCTGGTATTCGACCGGATCCTCGATCGTTATGATCTTGTCCAGCCCGGTGTTGATCTCGGTGAGGGCCGCGTACAGCGTCGTCGTCTTGCCGCTGCCGGTCGGTCCGGTCGCCAGCAGCAGGCCGTGGGGCAGCGACGACAGGCGCCGGATGAAATCCAGCACGGCCGGTTCGAACCCCAGGTTTTCCAGCTTGATCTGGCGGGCCTCGCCGCCCAGGTTGTTGCGGTCCAGGATCCGCAGCACCGCGTCCTCGCCGAAGATGTTCGGCATCACCGACACGCGCAGGTCGATCTCGCGATCGGCCACTGACACCTTGATGCGGCCGTCCTGCGGCACGCGCCGTTCGGCGATGTCCAGCTCGGCCAGCACCTTGATGCGCGAGAGCACGTGGTGGGCCGCCTCCAGACCGTCGACGCGCTTGACCACTTCCATCACGCCGTCGACCCGGTATTTGATCGTCAGGCCGCTGCGGTGGGTCTCGAAGTGGATGTCGCTCGCCAGGGCTTTCAACGCGTCGTGGATCGTCGAGTCCACCAGGCGCACGATCGGGCTGCTGGAGGCGCTGATATCGGCCAGCGCAACCGACACCGCCTGCGAGTCGTGCGCGCTCGGCCCGGCCGAAACCGAGTCGACTGCGTCCATCGCGCGCATCGAGCGCTCGGCCTGCACCAGGAAGGCGCGCAGGTCCTCGGTCGAGGTCAGGCCCCAGCCGAGCTTGTTGCGCCGGCGCTGGCGCATCCGCTCGGCCGCCCACGAGCGCGTGCGCGTGTCCAGCGGATCGGTCAGCACCACCAGCGTGCGCTGGTCGGCCGTGGTCAGCGCGATGGTCAGGCGCTGGTTGGTCTCCAGGAACGAGATCGCCTCGAAGTCCGGCGTGCAGGCGCGCAGGTCCGTCAGCCCCATCGGCTTCAGGCCGAAGTAGGGAGCCGCGGCCGATACGAACTGCGCACCGGTCAGGCCGACCGCCTCGGACAGCGCCTCGACCGGCCGCCGCGTTCCCGCCTGCTCCAGTGCGCGACGCACCAGCTCGTCGCTGAGCACGGAGTTCAGGCTCGCGGGTGCATTCATCGTTGTTACTCCCTCCGTCCGCTCTTCTTTCGGCCGCCGCTACTGCAGGCTGGTGGCCAGATCGAAAATCGGCATATACATCAGCACCACGATCGCGCCGATGACAAGCCCTATGAAGATCATCAGCGCCGGCTCGACCAGGCGCGCAGCCAGGTCGATCGCCCGGCTCAATGCCTGTTCCTGGAACGTGGCGATGCGCGCCAGCACGTCGGCCAGGCGCCCGGTGCGCTGCGCGACCTCGAGCATGCGCAGGGCGACCGTGTCGGCGATCTGCGCCTGCGCCAGCGCCGGTCCGATCGGCCGGCCCTCGGCGATCTGGCGGCGTGCGCCATCGAGCGCCAGCTGGTCCTCCTCGGCCAGCAGCCGGCGGCTCATTTCGAAGGCGCGCAGCACCGGGATTCCGCCCTGGACCAGCATCGCGCTGGTCCGGTAGAACTGGGCGTGCCGGAACAGCTGCACCAGCGGGCCGATCAGCCAGGCCCGCTGCAGGCCGGGGATCTGCCAGCCGCTGCGCGCCGCGCGCAGCAGCCCGTACACCAGCAGCGTGACCAGCGTGGCGAACCCGCCCAGGAACAGGGCCGGGTGGGCCGCCACCGACTTGCCCCATCCCAGCAGCAGCTGCGAGGCGAGCGGCAGCTTTTTGCTGGCGCCCTCCAGCAGCACCGCGAAACGCGGCACCACCACCCCGAGCAGGAAGATCACCACCAAAGATCCGACCGCCAGCAGCAGCGCCGGGTAGATCGCCGCTCCGACCAGCTTGGCGCGCAGCATGCGCATCGATTCGAGGTGCACGCTGAAACGGCGCAGCGCCGACACCAGGTCGCCGGTCTGTTCGCTGGCCGACACCGATGCCACCAGCAGCGGCGGGAACAGGTCGCTGCGGTTGCCCAGCGCCGCCGACAGCGGCAGGCCCTCGATGACATCTCGCGTCACGGCCTCCAAGGCCAGGCGGGCCGCCGAATCACGCTCCTTCTGCGACAGGGTGCGCAGCGTATCGACCATGCCGAGCCCGGCATCGAGCAGGCCGGCCAGCTCGTCGGTGAAAAGGCCGATGTCCAGGCGCCGCCGCCGCAGCCCCTGCCAGTTCGAGCTTCGGACCTCGCGGCACGACAGCACGCGCAGCCCGCGCAACTGCACCTGCTCGCTCGCCTTGCTCGAATCGGAGGCCTGCAGCCGTTCGGTCAGCAGCGAGCCCTGCGCCGATACCGCGACAACCTCGAACAGGGCTTGCGTGCTGCTCATCGCGGACTACTGGGTCTTGACGGTGGCCGACGTTTCCCACGAATTCACGTCGGTCGCTTCGCCGGTGCCGCCGGGCTGCCCATCGGAGCCGTACGACGACAGGTCGTAGTCGGCGTGATCCCCCGGGGACTTGTACCGGTAGGCGCGTCCCCAGGGGTCGCCCGGAACCTGCTTCTGAAGGTAGGGTCCCTGCCACCGGTCCACGCCGTCGGGCTTTACGACCAGTGCCTGCAGGCCTTGCTCGCTGGTCGGATAGGAGCCGATGTCGAGCCGGTACGTATCGAGCGCCTTGCCGAGCTGCTCGATCTGCGCGCGGGCGATGTTGGTGTTGGACTTGCCGACCTGGCCGAAATAACGCGGCGCCACCAGTCCCGCCAGCAGTCCGATAATCACGACCACGACCAGCAGCTCGATCAGCGTGAATCCGTCCATGCGCTGCCGGCCTAAAGCGTGGGTGGATTTTTCCCGGGTCGAAGTTACCGACACTGGATCCTCCGAATTGGGTGTCATTCGCGTCCGTTAGAGATGCCACTCGGGCGGTCCGAACGCGATGGATCATGAACATGGGATGAGTGGATATACCCATCCCATCTCTTTGGCATGGCGCCCGGACGGAGAGATTAGCCCAGCAGATTGGGCTTAGCAAGGCTGCGCCCTGCAATGGGCCAAAAGTGGTGGAAAGCCCAACACGAGGGATGGGCCGATACCCATCCTGTGCGGTGGGAAAGTGATTTTAATGTGGGGACAGTGATGATGCAGATGCAGGAAAGGCAACGCTGACCCGCAACCCGCCCAGATCGGACTGGTCCAGGTCAATCCGGGCCCGGTGCACCTCGGCCACGGAGCGGACGATCGACAGTCCGATGCCGGAGCCGTCGCTGTCACTATAAAGGCGGTAGAAGCGCTCGAACACCCGCTCACGTTCTTCCGTGGGAATCCCCGGCCCGGCGTCCTCGACAATCGCCAGCCGCTGCCCGTCGGTCGCGCGCACCGTCACCCGGATTTCGCGGCCTGGCGGCCCGTAGCGCATGGCGTTGTCGATCAGGTTGCGCAGCAGCGAGGCCACGCCGAATTCCATCCCGTCGATTTCGCACGGCGCCAGCTCCGCATCGATCCGCTGGCCGCGCCGATCCAGCAACGGGCGCACCTCGTCGATCACGTGCCGGGTTATCACGTCCAGGCGCAGCGGCAGTGCGCCGCTGCGCAGCGCGAGCATGCCGTCCAGCCGCGACAGCGTGAGCAGCTGGTCGATCATGCGGGAGGCGCGATCGATCGCGAGCACCAGGTTGTCCAGGGCCTTGCGGCGTTCGGCCGCGGTGCGCGTCAGCTGGGCCACCTGGGCGTGCACCTTGACCGCCGCCAGCGGCGTGCGCAGCTCGTGCGCCGCGGCCGAAGTGAAGCGCCGCTCGTTTTCCAGCGCGCTGGCAAAGCGCCGGAACAGCGCGTTGATCGCCTCCACCAGCGGTTGCAGCTCGCGCGGCGGCGAGCTGACCTCGATCGGGCGCAGGTCGTTGGGCGTTCGCTGGGTGAGCTGGCTGGCCGAGTCCTGCAGCGCCCGCATCGCGCGCCGGATCATCCAGGCATCGATCAGCAGCAGCGCGGTCAACGAGATCAGGAACACGCCGAACAGGCTCGCGTAGGCGGTGCCCGGGAACACCTCCCGCAGCTTCAGCGGTTCGGCCATCTGGATCACCTTGGTGCGATCCTCGGACCAGTTCACGGTGGTACGGGCCGGCTCCCCGTCGAACTCGCGCGTGACGAAGCCGACCTGGTCGAACGGGGCGATCGCGCCCAGTTTGGGATCGCCATTGGTCAGCAGCAGCTGCTGGGGCGAGGGCGACCAGACCTGGTATCGGTAGCGTTGTGCCAGCGCCGGATCCTCGTCGACGTGGATCACGCCGCCCCCGGCCAGCCGGATCTCGTCGATCTCGTGGTCCGCCAGCGTGAGCAGCGTCTGCGCCACGCTCTGCATCCGTTCGTCGCTGAGCGCGTCGCTCTGGGCGCGCGAGATGAAATAGGTGGCGGCGCCGCCCGCCAGCCAGGCGACCAGCGTTGCGATCGCAAGCAGCAGCAGCAGCCTGCGGCGCAGCGACCAGAGAGGGATTCCGGTCGCCGCGCCCTGCTCAAGCGGCATTGAGGTCCTGGTTGAGCCGGTAGCCGGCCCCGCGGACCGTCTGGATCAGCGTGCGCGACAGCTTGCGTCGAAGATTGTGGATGTGCACTTCGATCGCGTTGCTCTCGACCGGCTCATTCCAGCCGTACAAGGCGTCCTCGAGCTGGCGCCGGCTCAGCACGCGGTCCCGGTTGCGCAGGAAGGTCTCCAGGATCCGGTGCTCGCGCTTGGTCAGGTCGATCCGCGCGCCGTTGAAAATGGCGCTGTGTTCGCTGTGCGACAGCAGCAGCGAGCCGAATTCCAGGTTCAGGGCGTTCTGGCCGCTCTGGCGCCGGTACAGCGCCCGCAGCCGCGCGCTCAGCTCCAGCAGATCGAACGGCTTGACCAGGTAGTCGTCGGCGCCCAGGTTCAGCACCCGCACGCGATCCAGCACGAACCCGCGCGCCGTCAGCACCAGCACCGGCGTGACGTTGCCGCTGTTGCGCCACGCGCGCAACAGCTCCTCGCCGGAGGCGCCGGGCAGACCCAGGTCCAGCACGATCGCGTCGAACCGCTGCGAAACCATCGCCGCTTCGGCTCCGGCACCGTCTTGCCGCCAATCGACCGTGAAACCTTCCAGCTCCAGGCCCCGTGCCGTCGACGAGCCCAGGGCGGCGTCGTCTTCTACGATCAGGATGCGCACGATCAGTTCCTATCCGTCTTAAGAGTGAGTCTAAACCCGCACCGCACAACAGGTAAAAGTGCTCGGGACCCTGCTTCGAAAACGGGCCTCGCCCTGTCGGGCAGGCGCCCTAAGGATCAGAATCGTCGCGGAAAGGCACACTCTTAAGCTCGGAGGGCCCTTCCTAAGGCTCGTGAAGAGGGGGGAACAGCACCCTTACGAACCGATCGGGGCTCGGTCGGGCCGCCACGATCAGGCGGTAACATGCCGCGCGGACTGCAACCCGGCGGCGCCGGGTGGGTCAAATCGAGCGGTGGCCCCGTGTCGCGGGGCGTTCCGGCCGGTCGGCCGGGTCCGGTTCCGGGGAGAAAGGGCGTTTGACGAAGCTTTTTAAGCTGGCTCTGTCGGTGCCGCTCGCCGGGCTGCTGGCCGCAGCTTCGCTCCGGCCGGCCGACGCACAGCCGAGTGCCTCCGGCCACGTCGCGGCCGAGCTCGTTTCCGAATTCAATGCGCTCGCTCCGGGACGGACCGCCAACGTCGGGCTGCGCCTGGTGCACGAGCCGCATTGGCACACCTATTGGATCGTGCCGGGCGATGCGGGCCTGCCGACCCAGGTCAGGTGGCAGATGCCGCCCGGTTTCCAGGCCGGACCATTGCAATGGCCCGTGCCGCAGGTTCTGCGGGTCGGATCGCTGGCGAATTACGGCTACGAGGGAACGGTGCTGCTGCCGGCGGCCGTCGCGGTGCCGGGGGCCACGCGCGACGGCAGCCAGGTGCATCTGGCGGCGCATGCCGACTGGCTCGTGTGCAACGACATTTGCATACCGGAAAGCGCCGACCTGGCGCTCGATCTGCCGGTGAACAAGGCCGAGGCCGCCACGCCCACCCGCTTTCGGGACGAATTCGCCGCGACCGCAGCCCGCGTTCCGCACCCGGTCGCGTTGAGCGGAGCCGATGCAATCGTCGACGGGTCGCGCATCCGGCTGCGATTCGTTCCCGATCGGCCGCTGGACCGTCTCGACTTCTTTCCGCTGGAGCCGTCCCGGATACAGGCGGCCGCCCCGCAGCGCCTGAACGCGGCGCCGGGCGGCGCCACGCTGGATCTGCTGGCCGCCGAACCGGTCGCCGCCGACTTCAAGGTGTTGCGCGGCGTGCTGGTCGCCAATGGCGGCCCGGGTCAGCCGAACGGTGCCGGCTGGGCCGGCGTGGTCGAGGTGGCGCTGAAACCGGGCGTCGTGCCCACCTTCGCGCCTGGCGGCGCTACGCAGGGCGAGCCCGCCGCTGCGCCTGGCGGCGCTGCGACGGGCTCGATGTCATTGGCCCTCGCGCTGGTGGGCGCCTTCCTCGGTGGTCTGATCCTGAACCTGATGCCGTGCGTGTTTCCGGTGCTGTCTCTGAAGTTGCTGGCGCTGGTTCAGCATCGGCACCGGGGCGATCCTTCGCTGGCGGCGCACGGGGTGGCGTTCACCGCCGGCGCGGTGGCGAGCTTCGTGCTGCTGGCCTGCGCGCTGGTGGTGTTGCGGGCCGGCGGCTCGCAACTCGGCTGGGGTTTTCAGCTGCAAGCACCGCTGGTGGTGGCGCTGCTGACGGCGCTGTTCTTTGCCATCGGCCTGAACCTGCTGGGGGCCTTCGAAGTGTCGTTCGGGCAGACTCTGGTCAATTCCGAGGCCGCGCAGCGCTTCGACAGCCACCATCTGCCTGGCAGCTTCCTGACGGGCGTGCTGGCCGTCCTGGTCGCCTCGCCCTGCACCGCCCCCTTCATGGGCGCCGCGCTCGGTTACGCGATCGCGCAGCCGGCGCCGGCCGCGCTGGCGGTGTTCGCGGCGCTCGGCCTCGGCATGGCCGCCCCGTACCTGACGTTGACGCTGTCGCCGTCGCTGTTGCAGCGGCTGCCGCGTCCCGGGGCGTGGATGCAGCACCTGCGCCAGCTGATGGCGTTCCCGATGTTCATCACCTGCGTGTGGCTGCTGTGGGTGCTGGCGCAGCAGATCGACGTCGATGCGCTGGCGCTCGTGCTCGGCGCGCTGGTAGCGCTCGGGCTGGCGGCATGGTCCGCCGGCCAGGCCCAGCGCGGGGCGCGCGCGTTCGGATGGGTCGGCACGGTGGCCGCCGCGCTGTCGGTGCTCGCGATGGTCGGGGCCACGGAGCGCGGGTCGGCGGCGCCGGCGCGCGCCGGCATCGAGCGGGCCGACTCCGAGGCCTGGTCGGAATGGTCGCAACCGGCGCTCGCCCAGGCGCTGTCGCGCGGGCATCCGGTGTTCGTCGACTTCACCGCGGCCTGGTGCGTCACCTGCCAGGCCAACAAGCGGCTGGTGCTGTACCGCAACCGCGTGGCGACGGCGTTCGCTGCCCGGGGCGTGACGCTGCTGCGGGCGGACTGGACCAATCGCAACGACGCCATCGCCCGCGAGCTCGCGCGCTTCGGGCGCAATGGCGTACCCCTTTACGTGCTGTACGACTCGACCGGCCGCGCGCACGTGCTGCCTGAAATCCTCACCGAGGGCGCGGTGCTCGATGCCCTCTCGGGGATGTAGTGTCCGACACTAGCCGCGCCGCTCGAAAAGGGGTACAAGCCCAGGCACAGCCGCGGATAGCCGTCGCATCTTGAGAGCCGGACATGCAATACCGACGATTGGGGCAAAGCGGGTTGAAACTCAGCGAATTGTCGCTGGGGGCATGGGTAACGTTCGGCAACCAGCTCGACGTGCGCGGCGCGGTCCAGTGCATGTCGGCGGCGCGCGACGCCGGCGTGAATTTTTTCGACAATGCCGAGGTCTACGCGGGCGGCCAGGCCGAACGCATCATGGGCGCGGCGCTGCGCGAGCTGGGCTGGCTCCGGCCCAGCTACGTGGTATCGACCAAGCTCTTCTGGGGCCTGACCGGAGGCCCCAACGAACGGAACACGCTGAACCGGAAGTACCTGCTGGGCGCGATCGACGGCTCGCTGGAGCGGCTGGGCCTCGCGTACGTCGACCTGCTGTTCTGCCATCGGGCCGACCCGGATACGCCCCTGGAGGAAACCGTGTGGGCGATGCACAACATCATCGAGCGCGGCAAGGCGCTGTACTGGGGCACGTCCGAATGGAGCGCCGACGAGATCGGCGCGGCCTGGGAGATCGCCGACCGGCACCACCTGCACAAGCCGATCACGGAGCAGCCGCAGTACAACCTGTTCTGCCGCCGCCGCGTCGAGCAGGAGTACCCGCGCCTGTTCCGCCAGATCGGCATCGGCCTGGCGACCTGGAGTCCGCTCGCATCGGGTCTGCTGACCGGCAAGTATCGCGACGGCGTCGCGCCCGGCACGCGCGCAGCGCTGGAAGGCTATGCGTTCCTGAAGGACCGGCTGGTCGACCCGGAACGCAACGCGAAAGTGGGCGAGCTGGCCGAAGTGGCGCGCGAGCTGGGATGCTCGGTCGCGCAGCTGGCGATCGCCTGGTGCCTGAAGAACCCCAACGTCAGCACCGTGATCACCGGGGCCCGCAACCCGGCGCAGGTGCGCGAGAACATGCTGGCAGCGGAAGTGGCGCCGCGCATCGACGCGACGATGATCGGTCGAATCGCCGCCATCATCGGCGACAATCACGAGTGATTGCGGGACCTGTCCGAGGCTGATGTATACCAGCGGCGAAGAACCGAAAGGCATGAGCACCGCACTGCGCGGCGGCCTGATCTTTCTCTTGCTGTGCGGCGTGGCGGCGGCGATCTGGTTTTTCTGGCTGCGTGAAAAGCCCGCGCCCGCGCCGGTGCCGGTCGTTCCCCCGCCGCAGACGGCAGCGCCGGCCGCACCGCCCGTGACCCACGCCGAACCGGCCGGGCCGCCGCTGCCGGCGCTGGCCGACAGCGACATCGAGTTGATGCAGGTGCTGACCCGAATGTTCGGGCCGGGCGTCGAGGCCCTGATCCTGCGCCCCGGCATCGTGCACCGGATCGTCGCCACGGTCGATAACCTGCCCGGCGACAAGCTGCCGCCCCAGGTGATGCCGGTGCGGCCTCCCGGCGGCGCTTTCGCCACGGTCCAGGGCAATGGCCGGGTCACGATCAGCCCCGCCAACGCGGCGCGCTACGCCCGCTACATCACGCTGGTTTCGCAGTTCGACACGGCCGAACTGATGGCCGCCTATCGGCGTTACTACCCGCTGTTCCAGCAGGCGTACCGGGAGCTGGGCTATCCGAAAGGGGAGTTCAACGACCGCCTGATCGAAGCGATCGACGACCTGCTCGAGGCGCCGCAGCCCGAGCCCCCGGTCGCCCTGGTGGCACCGCGAGCGATGTTCGACTACGCGGACGCCGACCTGCAGGATGCATCCGCCGGGCAGAAGATCCTGATCCGGATCGGCCCCGAGAACGAGGTGCGCGTGAAGGCCAAGCTGCGCCAGGTGCGTCGCGCGCTCGACAGCGTCGATCTGCCGCGCTAGCGGTCCGCTCGCGGCCTTCAGTTTTCCGTCCGGGTGCCGATCCCGCAGTAGGCGGGGTGCGGTTCTGCTGCGCTCGATCGGGATTCCAAATGCTGAAGTTCGGGTTTTGCGCCGGCATCTGTTTCGAGTGGGTCTACGGGCCGGCGGTGAATTCGCTGCATTCGCTGGGCACCGCATCGATTCGTGCCCTGATGGCTTCCTTGCTGGCCTGGATGGCGCTGGAGGCCGTGCAGGCCGTGTGGCGCACCGTGATGCTTCTGGACGACCGTCCGCCGCGCAAGATCGACCCGCGCCCGACCGTGATCGGCAAGTAGGGCGCGCCGGCCGTCGTGAAGCGGTCATCGTAGGGCCCGACAATCGGGCTGCGATGCATTCGTCCGGCCAGCACGCCTCGAGTACCTGCCCCCGCCCCCACCCTATCATCCTCGTCACCGACGCTTGGCACCCGCAGGTGAACGGTGTCGTGCATACGTGGACCTACGTGCAGCGCGAGTTGGGCGAGCTGGGCCACGAATTGCACGTGATCCATCCGGGCGGTTCGCGCGGATGGCGCGTTCCCGGCGAACCGGATCTGCTGCTGTCGACCGAACCGGCCCGCCACCTGCGACGCCTGCTGGGAGAGCGCCGGCCCGCGGCGTTGCACATCGCCACCGAGGGCCCGCTCGGCTGGGCGGCGCGCGCGATGGCCAGGGCCGCCAGCTGGCCGTTCACCACGTCGTACCACACGCGCTTTCCGGAGTACCTGAAGGCGCGCATCGGATTGCCGGCCTCCTGGACCTACTCGGTGCTCAGGCGCTTTCACCGGGACTCGCGCGCGATCTTGGTACCGACCGAAGCGATGCGCGACGAGCTGCAGCGCGCCGGCTTCGACCGCACGCGGGTCTGGGGGCGTGGTGTCGATTCCCTGCGATTTGCGCCCGGAGCCCGCGATGCGCTGAATCTGCCGCGCCCGATCCTGCTGTATGCGGGGCGCGTTGCGCCGGAGAAGAACCTGGAGGCGTTCGCCGCGCTCGATCTGCCCGGTTCGCGCGTGGTGGTCGGCGACGGCCCCGAGCTGGCCCGGCTGCGGGCGCGTTACCCGGACGTGCACTGGCTGGGAGGGCGGCCGCACGACGCGCTGGCTCCCTATTACGACGCGGCCGATGCCTTCGTGTTTCCGAGCCGCACCGATACGTTCGGCCTGGTGATGCTGGAGGCCATGGCCTGCGGCTGTCCGGTGGCCGCGTACCCGGTGACCGGGCCGATCGACGTCGTCACCCCCGGCGTGAGCGGCATCCTGGACGAGGACTTGCGGCGGGCCTGCATGCAGGCGCTGCAGCTACCTCGCGACCGGGTGCGGGCGGCGGCGGTCGAGCGCTCGTGGACCACGATCGCGCGCGATCTGCTGTCGGTGCTGGTGCCGATCGAAGCGCGCGCGGCCTGATCGGCAGCGTCCGGCCGCCAACGCCCCGACAGCACGCCGTGCGCGGGCGGGCCGCTAATCTAACTGAGCGCGGTCCACGCGAGCTCGCCGCGCGACACCCGCTGCAGCGCGTCGCGCACGATCCGGAACTGGTCGGCATCGAAGGCCGGCAGGCACGCATGCGCGTTGGCCAGCGCGAGGGCCCCGGTGCGGCCGGAAGCCGTGCCGACCCAGTGCCACCGGTCGATCACGTGCCAGTCGCAAGCGCCGCCGAGGCCCGCGTCCTCGATCAGCGCGATGGCTCCGCGATGGGGCCACGCCGGCATCCGCCACGCTTCGAGCGCCTGCAGCAGCCTGAGGCAGTGCTCCTCGGGCGACTCCAGCCCGACGCAAGCGCCCCGGCACCGGTGCAGCTGGTGGTTGAAGCAGGGCGAGGCGGCCTGGCGCGGGCCGCGCCGGCCTTCCAGTCCCATCAACCGCAGGCACAGCCCCTGTTCGGCGGCCAGCCGGATGATCGACTGGCGCGCCGCCGCGCGCGAGGCGAACGGCCCGTAGTGCTCCTGTCCGAACGGTTCGGGCAGTTCCGCCGCCCGCACCCAGCGCGGCCGGCCGTCGTGCAGTTTCAGCGCTCCCTGTCCCAGCTGGCGCCGCAGGCGCACGTTGTGGGCCGGCAGGCGCTGCTTCACGAGCTGCGATTCGCGCAGCAGCGCCCCGATCTCGCCGGCGGTGCACTCCCAATCGATCCGCTCGACTTCGCGCGACAGCCGCATGCTGCGCTCATCCCAGCAGTCGCCCGCGAAATGCGACGCCACGCGGGTTCTCAAGTCCAGGCTCTTGCCGATGTACAGCGTATGGTCCGCCGCCCCGACCATCACGTACACGCCGGGAGCGGACGGAATGCGGTCCAGCGCATCGGGCTGGAGCGCCGGCGGCAGGCCGGGGCGGATCAGCAGCGAGCGCACCGCGTCCTCGATCTGGCCGCGCGGCAGGCGGTCGTACAGCCGCTGCACGAAGCGCCACAGCAGGCGCGCATCGCCCAGCGCGCGGTGGCGTTCGGAATCGTCCAGCCCGAAGCGCGCCACGATCGCGTCCAGCGAATGGCTGCCGCGGTCCGGGTACAGCCTGCGGCTCAGACGCACCGTGCACAGCGTGCGGGCCGTCCAGGCGATGCCGGCGCGGGCGAATTCGGCCTTCAGGAAGCCGAAGTCGAAGCGTGCGTTGTGGGCCACGAACACCGCGTCCTCCAGCGTGTCGTACAGATGCCAGGCGACGTCGGAAAAGCGCGGCGCCGAGCGCACCATCGAGTCGCTGATGCCGGTGAGCCAGCCGATTTCCGCGGGAATCGGCACGCCGGGGTTCACCAGCGAGGACCATTCGGTGGCGCGCAGGTGCGGGCCATCGCGGTCGACCGACACCACGGCCACCTCGGTGACCCGATCGCGCGCGGGACTGGTGCCGGTGGTCTCGACGTCGACGAAGCAGATGCGCGGCGCGAACATCGGTCCAGCCCGGTCGGCGCCAGGTGCGCTCACCTAGCCGATCCGGCCGCGCTCCGGATCCGCGTCAGCCGCAGCGAATTGACCACCACGCTCAGGCTCGAAAGCGCCATCGCGCCGGCTGCGACCACCGGCGTCAACGCGTCAAAGGCCGCCAGCGGGATGCCGATCACGTTGTAGACGAAGGCCCACGCCAGGTTCTGCCGGATGCGCTGCACGGTCGCACGCGATATCGCGATCGCGTCGACCACCAGGCGCGGATCGTCGCGCATCAGCACGATGCCGGCCGCGTTCAGCGCGACATCGGTGCCCGAACCCATCGCGATGCCCACGTCGGCGGCGGCCAGCGCCGGCGCGTCGTTGATGCCGTCACCCACCATGCCGACCACGCGGCCGCCTTCCTTCAGTGCCGCGATGCGGGCCACCTTCTGCGCCGGGCTCACCTGCGCTTCGAAGCGGTCGATTCCGAGCTGTTGCGCCACGCGGGCCACCGCTCCCTGGCCGTCTCCCGAGATCAGGACCGTCTCGATGCCCATCTGCTTCAGTGCCGCGACCGCCTCGCGCGCGCCCGGGCGCGGCTCGTCGGCGAACGCGAGCGCCGCCAGAAGCGTGGGCGGCTGTCCGTCGCGGCGCTCGATCAGCCATGACACCGAATGCCCGGCCGCTTCCAGCGTCTGCACCGGTTCGCTCAGCTCGCTCAGGTCCGCCCCCAGCTGCGCCAGCCAGCGCTGCTGGCCGAACAGGATCTCGCGGCCGTCCAGCCGGCACGACACCCCCTGCCCGGCGTGCACCACCGACTGGACCGGGCCCGCCGACGGGCCCGCTGCCGCCTGCGGCAACTGTGCCAGCGCTGCGCGCACCGCCTGCGCGAACGGATGCGTGCTGGCCGAGTTGACCGCGGCCGCCAGGGCCAGGGCGACATCGGCTTCGATCCCGGCCGTCCACACGCGCGTAACGCGAGGCCGGCCGAGGGTCATCGTTCCGGTCTTGTCCAGCCCCATCACCTGGATCTTGCGCGCGCGCTCCATCGTCTCGGCGTCCCGTACCAGGATGCCCAACCGCGCGGCCGATCCAGTGCCGGCGATGATCGCGGTCGGCGTGGCCAGGCCGAGCGCGCACGGGCACGCGATCACCAGCACGCTGACCGCGGCCAGCACCGCGCGCTCGGCGGCCGATCCGTGCAGCAGCCAGCCGACCAGCGTCAGCGCGGCCAGCGCCAGCACGACCGGAACGAACACGGCGGCCACCTGGTCGACCAGGCGCTGGATCGGCGCCTTGGCGGCCTGGGCCTGTTCGACCAGCCGGATGATTCCGGCCAGCACGGTGGCCTCGCCGGCGGCCGTGGTCTGCACGCGCAGTTCGCCCTCCTTCGCGCCTGACGGCGCTTCGGAGGGCGTCAGCGTCGAGCCGCAGATCACTTTCTCGCCGGCGCGCCGCTGGACCGGCAGGCTTTCCCCGGTGACCATCGATTCGTCGACCGACGCCTCGCCAGCCTGCACCAGTCCGTCCACCGGGATGCGCTCGCCAGGCCGCACCAGCACGATGTCTCCGATCCGCACCTCGTCCAGCGCCGTCTCGCGAACCTGCCCGTCGCGCAGCACCCGCGCCGTGTCGGGCCGCAGGCGCGCCAGCAGCCGGACTGCGACGGCGGTCTTGCGGCGCGCCTGCGCTTCCAGCGCACGCCCCAGCAGCACCAGCGCGATCAGCACCGTCGAGGATTCGAGGTACAGGTGTCCGCCGTGCGCGTGCGCCAGCCACAGGTACAGCGACAGTCCGTAAGCGGACAGCGATCCGAGCAGCACCAGCAGGTCCATGTTTCCGGTCAGGGCGCGGATCGCATGAAACGCCGACCGGTACATGCGCCGCGCACAGTAGAACTGGACGAACGACGCCAGCAGCCATTGCAGCGGGGCCGGCCATTCGAACATCGACCCGGCCGCACCCGGCAGCATCGCGGCGGCCATCGGAGCGGCCGCCGCCAGCGCGAGCGCCGCGTTGATCAGGGCCGCCCGGCTGTCCTGCGCGACGGGGTCCGGCGCCGCGGGTCCGGACACCACGTGGGCCGTGTAGCCGGCCGCTTCGACCGCCTTGACCAGCCGGCTCGGGCTGACTACGCCGTCCACGATCTGCACGCTGGCGCGCTCATTGGCGAGGTTGGCCTCGGCCTTCAGCACTCCGGGTACCGAACGCAGCGCCGATTCGATGCGCCCGACGCAGCTTGCGCAGCTCATGCCCCCGATCTGCAGCGACATCGCGCGGGTGGGCACCTCGTAACCGGCCTGTGCAACCGCCTCGATCAGCGGCACTACGCGGGCACGCGCGGCGCTGACGGTGGCCGACTCGGTGGCCAGATTGACTGAGACATCGGAGACGCCGGGCACGCCGGCCAGCGCGCGCTCGACGTGGGCGACGCACGAAGCGCAGGTCATGCCCCGCACCGGCAGCGTCAGCCGGCCGCAGTCCGCAACCTGCTGCGGGTTCGGGACCGTGACGGCTGCCATGGGCCGGGGCCCTGCCGATCCGCGAAACGGCCTGCCGCCGGACCGTCAGGCGCGGCCGACGAAGTCTTCCTTGCCGAGGGGCACGCCGTTATGGCGCAGGATCGCGTAGGCCGCGGTCATGTGAAAGAAGAAATTCGGCAAGGCGAACTGCGTCAGAAAATCCTGGCCGGTAAATCGCAGCGTGCGCGTCGGCGTCTTCAGCTCGATCGGGCGCTCTTCGGATCCGTCGATTCGCGCAGGCCCGAAGCTGTCCAGGAGCGCGATCGTCCGGGCGATGCGTTCCTTCAACTCGGGGAAGCCGACCTCGACGTCGTCGTACTTGGGCGGGGCCTCGCCCGCCAGGCGCGCGGCGGTGCCCTTGGCGAAATCGCTGGCGAGCTGGACCTGGCGGGTGAACGTGAACATGTCCGGGTACAGGCGCGCATCGAGCAGGGCGGCCGGGTCGATCTTGTGCTCCTGCGCGTGGGCGGCGGCCTTCTCGAGGATGACCGACAGGTTGACCAGCGATCTCCGGAACACCGGGACCGACAGCGAGTACATGGATGCAGGCATCAGCGAACCCCGTTGCGTTTTTTCAACTCGAGCATCGTACCCCGACAGCGGGAGCTGCCGCAGCGGCACTGGTACTGCCGTTTCAGGGTCGGGGTCAGCCGCTCGTCGATGACCAGGCAGTAGTCGTACAACAACTCCTCTCCGCGGCGGATGTCGCGCAGCGCCTGGATGTAGACGCGTCCCTCGTCCGTTTCCTCTGTTTCGCAGTTCGGTTCGCACGAGTGATTTATCCAGCGCGCCGAATTGCCGCCCACGCCGGCGTCGATCACGCGGCCGCTGTCGAGCGAAAAGTAGAACGTGTGGTTCGGATCGCCCGGATCCGACGGCGGCCGGCGGTCGGCCTCGCGCCACGTGATGCGCTCGCCCCGGTATTCGATGATGCGCTCACCCTGCCGGATGCGGCGCGCCGCGTACACGCCGCGGCCGTGAATGCGCGAGTTGCGAACGAGAATCTTCCTGCGGCGGGTCGTCTTCTTGTTGATCGTTTGGCTGTCGGACATCGGGATCGGAGCGAAGTGGCGGATGAAACGGGCGGTTGCTGCAGCGCCAAGTATCGCAAAAGATCGTCCGCGATGGACGACGGCGTCACGGTCGTGTCAATTGGCCCACAGCGCCGACCACAGTTCCCGGAGCGCCGCGACCGGCCGGATCCTGGCGATCCCGATAAGGTTGTTGAACTGATCGCTCCATACCCCGACCTGCGCATCGGGCTGCAAGGTCTCGACCCGCCCGGCGAACGGGGCGCGCATGAAGGCGTCGGGCCGCGCGGAGATCAACACCCACTCGGACATGGCTGCGTGGCGCGCCTGTTCGTCCGGTTCGTAGCGCACCAGCTGCGCATTCAGGTGCAGCTCCGAGGCCAGGTTGGCGAGCACCGGTTTCAGATCGAGAAACCGGTTCGTTATATGCACCGCGACGATGCCGTCGTCGCCCAGGCACCGCATGTACATCTCGATGGCCTGCCGCGTCAGCAGGTGCACCGGGATCGCATCGCTCGAGAACGCGTCCACCGCCAGCACATCAAAATGCGGCGCCCCGCCCTGGCCGAGTTCCCGCTGCAGCGACAGGCGCGCATCCCCGAGCGCGATCTGAACGGTGGCCGGCGTCGAGGACAGAAAGGTGAAGTCGTGCTGCGCGATCGCCACCACGTCGGGATCGAGTTCGTAGAAGCGCACCGTGTCCCCCGGCCGGCCGTAGGCCGACAGGGTGCCGGCTCCCAGGCCGATCACGCCCAGCCGGATCGCCGCCTGGCCCTGTTGCGCGGACTGGATGGCCAGCCCGACGCCCGAGCCGCGCGCGTAGTACGTGCCGGGTTGCAGCCGATCGGGCCCGCGGGTCGACTGTTCGCCGTGCAGGATCACACCGTGCATCAACCTTCGCACCTGCAGCGCGCCCGGGCCGACCTCGCGCACGCGCAGCGTTCCATAGAAGTTTCTCTGCATCCGGATCACGTTCGCCTGCGTGGTGCGGACGAACGAAACGTCCCAGAATGCGGTCGCCAGCGCGGCCGTGACGGCCAGCGCACACATCCAGCGCCGCAGGCTGGCAGGTGCCGGCATGGTCCAGACCGCCAGCGCCGCCGCCACGCAGACGGCGAACAGCGCCAGCGGAAACTCGTACACGCTGTGAAACACGCGGGGCGCGACCAGTCCGGAGAAGATTCCTCCGAGCGCGCCCCCCAGCGAGATCATCAGGTAAAAGCGCGTCAGCTCGCCGGCGCCGGGTCGCCGCGCGGCCAGCTCGCCGTGGCAGAACAGGCACGTCAGCAGCACCCCGGCGCAGTAAAGCGGCACTGCCACCGAGACGTCGAGCACACCCTCGGAGGCCAGAAGCCCCAGCGCCATCAGCATCGCGCTGGCGAGCGCGGCCGGGATGCCCCAACCCGGGCGGTACCAGCCACGGCCGCCGCGGCCCTCGAACGCCAGCAC
>Ga0209698_10002517_pt1 | contig 20692 bp, 14 predicted proteins | sample LitLauG_LLR_2012_FD_187203 | JGI IMG/M metagenome (GOLD analysis project Ga0209698, IMG submission 187203) | Freshwater sediment microbial communities from Pennsylvania, USA - Little Laurel Run_MetaG_LLR_2012 (SPAdes) (version 2) | ecosystem: Environmental > Aquatic > Freshwater > Creek >...
AAGCATGGCGACAGTGGCCACTCGGCAGGAGAAAAAACCTTGTCCAACGAAAAAACAACAGAACCCACTTGACTCCGACCGGCCTTCTCATGGAAGGCCATTACACTCAAATTTCGACTCCCTTCGATTCGGTTCACTTCGGAAGCGTTTGCCTTTAATCGGAAGATGAGTGCAATCGAGATGTTACGCCAACTACCCAACCGTTCCCGGTTTTACTGACAGTTCGGAGTCTCCCTTTCGTCTGTGCCCCTATCACCGGGCTGCGGAACCCGTGGTTGAGGCCTCGATGTCCTTGACGATCTCGGCGACGGCGCGGCGGAGGCCGTTTGGTTCGGCTACATCGAAGTGGCGCGGGTGAAGGTGCTCGAGCATGTGTCCGACCTCATCGAAAGCGGTAACGGCGGTAGGCATCGAATTTTTTGTAGTAAACCAGGTGTACGAGAACTGGACATGGAAGAAGAGGGCATTGCGATGTTCGGGGGGCGATACGGGTTCCCTGTCGGTGCCCTCGGGGAAGATAAGGCTATCGCTGACGACGATTATGGCGCGGTCTGCTTTGGGGAGCTGTGTGCTGCATGCGGCATTGTCGCTGATGACCTTTTCGAGAAACTGGTGAAAGAACTCACGTGCCTTGGTCCTGCCTACGAGGGCGTGAGCGTCGATCGTGGCCTTGTCGCGATCGCTAGGGGTTGCCTGCTGAATTTGATTCAGAGTCGACGCCGGGTCGGCAGAAGAACGATCAAGCGCGACTTTAAGGCGAAGAATGTCGATGGCGCTCACCCGAACACAGCCTTGCGCAGGCGCGAGTTGCGACAGCACCCCGGCGGCTCCGCGCATCCCGCTTTCTAGGTTGGGATGACGAAAACTATCTAAGTTATTAGGAGTGAGACTGAGTTCCTGGTTGCCGGTCAGGTTGAAGACAACGTCGATTTGCACGGGAGCCTGCGTTTGAACGGGAAGGTATTCGGGAATGGGCGGCCGAATCTGGCTGAGATCCACGAATTCGACCTTAGGAAGATCGCGGTCAATGTCAGGTAGGACACTGGGCCGATCAACTCGCATCATTTTGCCCCACACGAAATGTCGTTCGTTGATTGCGTCGTAAGCCACCAAAGCCAAGCGATAGGTCCCGGGCTGGACAAATGCGTGTCCTTGCCAGAGGACCGGCTTAGCCTCCGGCGGCATACGCCGCAGATCTACTCGAAAGTACTCATAGTCCTGGAACCATCTACCGCTTTTGTCAGCGATGCGAAGAAGGATATGCCAGTCGGAACGGCGTTCCGTTCCCTTAGGGGGCAAGGTGGCCCGTACACCTAGGACGAGGCGCTGACTGTAGGTGAGAGTAGGCGGGTCGAAGTGAACATGCCAGTGGGGCGCGTGCTTGTCCGGTTCCTCGAACCAAGCGATCGGAATGTTGCGGAGGTTCGATTCCTGAGCCAGTGCGTGGACAGAAAAGGACAGCGCGCACGTGATGCAAAGCGTGAGTCCACGGAGCAGGGCATGAGACGGCTCGTCGAGAATGACATTCACGCCCATGATTTATCTTTCAGCTAGCAATTCTAGGCTTTCGCCTGGCCTGCAGGCATGAGCAGACCTTCGGGGCATCACGCCCAAAGCAGGACTGCGGCCGGGCAACTGTCGCTATGAGGCCTTTACACTCAGATCCCCGGTCAAAGGCTCAATGAGTCCTCTAGTGATTTTTCGCCATTGGGGAGATTGCCTACCAGCTGGAGCAGCCTGAGAACTTCTGCGTGTCGGACTACTCGTTCGCTACAGACTATTTTCCTCAGACTATAATTGCCCGCGTCGCTGTCCAGCAATCGGACGGCGCGGCGGGAGCGCGAACGCTGACAACGCGCGCGTGTCCGATCTACGCGACGAAGGAGTGCCCATGCTTCGAAGGACTGCAATCTTTTTCTTGTTGGTGCGTATCTGCCTGGCGCAGGACAACGTTTCCCGCATGGAGGAGGTGGTGCGCTCCTACGTGGATGCAAAGCAATTTATGGGGTCTGTCCTGGTCGCTCGTGACGGGAAGGTATTGTTCAGCAAGGGTTATGGATCGGCAAATCTGGAATGGGATATTCCCAACACCCCCTCGGCGAAATTTCGACTGGGTTCGGTTACCAAGCAGTTTACGGCAACGTGCATCCTGCTGCTGGAGGAGCGCGGCAAATTGAAGGTTGAGGATCCGGTGAAGAAGTACATGCCGGATGCGCCGGCAGCATGGGACAAGGTGACGATCTTCAATCTCCTGACGCACACTTCGGGTATTCCGAGCTTTACCGGATTTCCTGACTACCATTCCACGGAGGCGATTGCGGCAACTCCGGAGCAGTTGGTGGCACGTTTTCGTGACAAACCGCTCGAATTTCAGCCGGGAGAGAAGTGGAACTACAGCAATTCCGGTTATGTCCTGCTGGGCTATTTGATCGAGAAGATCAGCCAGCAGAGCTACCAGCAATTCGTGCAAGAGAACATCTTCACCCCGCTGGGCATGAAGGACTCGGGCTACGACTCGAACTCGGAAATCATCCTGCACCGCGCCTCGGGATATACGCCTGGACCGCAAGGGATAACCAATGCCGGTTATATCGACATGACCATACCCTTGTCGGCAGGGGCACTCTATTCGACGACGGAAGACTTGCTGCGCTGGGAACAGGGTTTAATGGGCGGCAAACTGCTCTCCCCCGCGTCGCTCCAGAAAATGACAACGCCATTCAAAAACGATTACGCATTCGGACTTGGGCTACACACGGCGAACGGGCACAAAGTGATCGATCACGGCGGCGGGATTGAGGGATTCAATACCATGCTTGCCTACTATCCTGAGGACAAGCTGACTGTGGTCGTGCTTGCGAACCTGAACGGACAGGCGCCCGACGCCATCGCGAGCAAGCTCGCCGCGGTGGCCCACGGCGAGAACGTGGTAATGCCTTCCGAGAGAAAGGAAATCACAGTTTCACCTGCCGTCCTGGAAAAATATGTCGGCACCTACGAGCTGACGCCAGACTTCGATATTGTGATGACGCTCGAAGGTGGTCAGCTGATGACGCAGGCGACTGGACAACCCAAGTTTACGCTCTTTGCCGAATCCGAAACGAAATTCTTCCTGAAAGTCGTAGACGCGGAAGTGGAATTCTTCAAGAACGACAAGGGCGAGGTAACACACCTCATCCTCTACCAGGGCGGACAAGAGATGAAGGGCGCGAAGAAATCGCTGCGGCCTGTCACGGGCGGCGGTTCGCTATAGGACATGCTCACCTAACTTGAGTTCAAACGTGAGGGCGCTCACCGTATCGTTGCGATTCCCTGCCGAAGCGTAGTTTGCCAATTTGCGGATCTTGAAATGACTCGCGCCCCGCGGGTCCTCGGCGCTCGTAGTCGTTTCGTACTATTGTCCCGCGACATCGAAGTGAGTAGCTTGACGCGATATTTCCAAGGAGGATCGGCCAATGAGTTTTCGTCATGCAACGAGGATTTCGCTGGGGGTGGCGTTGGCGGTCGGCGTTCTAGCCTGGAGTAGCGACAGCGGTAAGCCGACTACCGTTAAGGGCTACGTGCTGGATTCGGCTTGCGCATTCACTAAGGGCCTGAAGAAGCCGATCAGCGCTGAGTGTGCCACTGCGTGTGCAAAGGCTGGTTCTCCGTTGGTGATTTTGACGGACAGCGGCACGATCTACTGGCCCATTGCGGATACGACTCCATCCAGCGGGCAGAACGACCGGCTTCTCCCGTTCGCCGGACAAAAGGTTACGGCCAGTGGGAAGGTGTTTGAAAGGGGAGGATCGACCGCGCTCGTAATCGAGAAGATCGAAGCCCAGAAGTAATCCGCCACGAGACATCGTTGACGGATGGGGAGCGATCCTTCCACTGACTTGAAACTTGGAACTCCAACAAACGAGCTGCAGGTCAATTCGATTGACAGTGAGCGTCTGGGCGAGCCCGCAGCGAACTTACTGCCCCGCGGCTTTGTCGAGCTTGCTGGCCATCTTCACGCCACTCAGGCCATCGACGTACTTGGCGATGCCGTGGTAGAGCGATTCGGCGATGCGCTGGCGGTATTCGCTGGTTTCGAGACGATGTTCGTCGCCGGGGTTGGAGACGAAGGAGATCTCCGCCAGGATTGAAGGCATGTTCGCGCCGATCAGCACGATGAAGGGAGCCTTCTTCACCCCTCGGTTCCGAATCCCGGGATTCTTTGCCGCCAGGCCGCTATGCAGTGACTGCTGCACGTCGGCGGCGAATTCGCGGGATTCCTCGATCTTTTCCTTCAGAGCAATCTTCTTTACCAGATCCTGAAGCTCGTAGATCGACTTCTCGGAGACTGCGTTTTCGCGCGCCGCGACTTCGAGTGCGTCCGGCGATGAGGTGAAGTTCAGGTAGTAAGTCTCAACCCCGCGGGCGGCCGAGTCCTGGCTGGAATTGGCGTGGATCGAGATGAATAGATCGGCCCGCTGCTGGTTGGCGATCGCGGTGCGCGTCTCGAGCGGGATAAACGTGTCGTTCTTACGGGTGTAGACGACTTCGGCGCCCAGGCGAGTCTCGAGCAGCTTGCCCAGGCGGCGTCCGACTTCGAGCACCAGGTCTTTCTCCTGCAAGCCATTGGGTCCGATCGTTCCCGTATCGTGGCCGCCGTGGCCGGGATCGATGACGATCTTGCCGATCTTCAGGCCAAGCGTACGAATCAACGACCGGTCGCCGCGGGCCGTTGGCTTGGCGACGCGTATGTCCAGGTCTGAGTCTTTCCGGCTGGCGTTCAGCCGTGACGAAGACTTCGCCTTCGCGCGACTTGGAGACCGAGTCCCTGTCGCGGCCTTTTCGGACGTCGCCTTTTCGGACGTCGCCTTTTCGGTCACTGACTCGTCGTCCGCCGCCGTATCGAGCCTGTCGTTCTGGTTTCTCGTCGACGAGGAAGAATGCGGTGCCGGAGCGTCGATCGCTGCCGTGGCCGACGCAGCGGGGTCATCATCGTCGTCGGCGTCGACAATGACCTTCTTCACGGGTGGGTTCGTCGCTTTGGCAGTCACCAGGGTGCCCGCGCCCTCTTTTGCTGCGCGGGCATCGGGAACTTCGTCCTTGGCGGCCGCCTTCTGATCGTGGATCTCTTCCTTCTTAGAGCTCGTTTTCCCGGCTGGGGCCTTCGTGTCGGCCTTTACCGCGGGTTGCGGGACATGCGCCTTCCCCTCGGTCAGCGGAGGCGCCTCCACATCGGCCAGTTCGGCCTCTTCTTTCGCCAGCTTCGCGCGCGCAAGCTTGTCGTTCTTGCCATGAACATCGATGATCAGTCGATACGGATTCGGCAGCAGGAAAGCATCGTAGGTCGAGAGGTTGTCGACCTCCAGCACGACGCGGGTGCGTCCGGGCTGGAACTGCGCCACGCGGATCTTCTTCAGGAAGCCATCGTCGACTTCGAATGTCTTGCCGACCAACGTGGAAGCGAGCTTGGTATCGCGCAGGTCGAAGAAGATGCGGTCGGGATTGGAAATCCGTGAAGAACCGAACTTCACTTCGCTCTCAAGGTCGATCGCCACGCGCGTGTAGTCGGGAGTGGACCAATGGCGGATGGCCGTCACGCGAGGCAGGCGATGCGGATTGGATTCGGAACTCTCTGAGCTCGCGGTTTCCGTCCGGCTCTCAGTTTCCTGGGCTCCCTGCTGCGGAGCATTGGCTGCTTGCGCAGTCGTCTTCGGCTTGTCCCCGATGCCCCCGGTCTTGGCTTCTGCCGTCTTCTCCGGTTGCGTGTCCTTCTCCGCCTGGGCCTTCTTCTCGGCAGACTCCTTCTTGAGTTCGGCAATGGCCAGCTGCGCATCCTCGACCAGCCGGTTGTGCGGATAGCGCTTCAGAAACTCTTCAAACGTCGCGCGCGCCTGGTCGGGATCATCCAGATCGTCTTTATAGATTTCACCGATGGTGAACAGCGCGTCGCAGCGATACTTGCTGCCGGGGTATTCGCGGCGCAGAAACTTGTATTGGGCGATGGCCGAATTCAGGATTTTGTCGTCTTCGAAGCGGCGCCCCATTTCGACCAGCGTTTCGGCGACTGCGACCGCGCTGGGATCGGCCTTGGTGGAAGTCGGGGCTCCGTAGTAGACGTTGCGGTAGGCATTGAGGACGCGCTGGTAGTCGCGGCGCGTGCGCTCCGCCGGTGGACGGCCGTTCAGGGCTTCCCGCATGCGCTCGGCGGCAACAAAGTGGTCCCGCGCCCAGGCTTCGCCGTGATGCGGACGGGCGTAGGCAGGCATCGCGGAAAGGGCCGCCACCATCAGCAGCACTCCCCAGCACAAAGCACGCTGGTTCGATGAAATTTTCAAAGTCGCCGGTCCGTTACGGTCTCGATCCGTCGTTTGCAGTTGAACTGCCTGGGGCCCTGAGAGACTTCAAATACAGAATTGGTTTTGGGTGCCCCATCCTAGCCGCGTTTTTCGCGGCTAGGGTGGGAATGCAATCCCCTGCCTTCTGAAACAGATGCTGCCAACCTAGTCGGTGTTGCTGATATAAAGTACACCCCGCTCATCCCGTTGAACGCGAACGGGATCGCGGCTGGCGCCGGTTTGCGTAAGATCGAAGCCTCCGTAGTAAAGATGCGTAATCTTCCGCACGTAGTCCTGGGTTTCGGCATAGTGCGGAACGCCGGCACTGCGCCGCACCGCTCCTTCCCCTGCGTTGTATGCGGCAAGGGTCAGATTCACGTCGCCGTTATAGCTCTCCAGGAGGTACTTGAGATGTCGAACTCCGGCGTCTACGTTCTGCTGCGGGTCGAATGGGTTCTTCACTCTCAACTCGCGCGCGGTCTTCGGCATCAACTGCATCAGTCCCATGGCGCCCTTGCTCGAAACCGCGTTGGAATTGAAGTTGGACTCGACCTTCACCACCGCGCGCACCAGGTTGGGATCTACGTTGTGCCGGGCAGCGGACATAACGATCGACTGATCAATCTCTTCGGGCGACGCTTGATGCCCGTGAAAATTGGCCTGAAGAATCTTGGCGTTCGCCGACTGCACCGAGTCGCGTCCATAAAACTGGCTGACCTCGGCCGCCGCCGACCGCGCGGCCTTGCCCGAGGCGGTGTTAGCCCCCGGAACAGGCTTCCAGCGGTTCTCTTTGCTGCTCCAGTACACCAGGTAGGAGCGCTTGGGCTGCGGGGTTGGGGCTGCCTGATGCTCCTTCGCCGGAGCATCTTCATTCACGTAGATCGTGCGACCGTTGTCTTCAGTGGTGGCGATGCCGCGCGAGGGGCCGTCCCCTTCGGCGGCACATACCGCCGTACTAGTGAGAGTGAAGGAGGTCGCGAGTACGGTCGAAGCCGTCAGCATCCAGGTAATTTGCAGGCGCTTTCGCATATCCGGGTGTCGTCCTTTCACTAATCCTTCGCCGGAAGGCGCGGCCAGACAAACTACGCCCTCCCGTTTTCTACCCGGAACCTGTACGGAGAACCGTCAACCAGAGTGGGTCGATTATAGGCGGGGAGGGGAGGGGCCGACAATCTCTCCGAAGGGAGTAGAACCACCGGAGTAATGCGGGCCAAGCGATTGAAAGGTAAGTGGATTAGGAGGCTCCAAGAGGGTGCGCGCAGATGTCGGAGGTAACCATGATAAAGGTTACCAACCACCAACCTCGACAATGCACCTGCGTCTAAGATGGGTGACGAAGAACATTCGTGTCGGAAGGAACTCGCCAACGCTCTTTAAGGATGGACCCGGCGTCACCGAGTGCAGTAGCTGCGCTTGAAGATGATCCGTTTTACTGGTCGATTTGTGCTCCCCATGCCCACGATGCATCTCGCCGCCGGGCAGCGTTGGCAGAGTACTTCGATTATTCGATCCAGGAAGGACGAGAACTCGGGCGGTGCGTTCATCTCCCAGAGGAGGCGCTTGGCGTTGCGGTGTGGCTGCTGCCCCAGGCTCCGGAGGTAGAGGCACAGGCCGCGCAGCAGAAGCGCGCTTTTTTACATAGGGCCCTCGGTGCCGAAGGCTATAGGAACTACTACCGGATCATCGACTTTATGAGCGCGAAGGCCGCGAGCCTGGTCGACGATGCCGCGTGGTATCTATCGATTGTCGCGGTGGATCCCGCCGTTCAGGGTCAGGGGCTTGGCCGCAAATTGCTGGAACCGACAATTGAGGAAGCCGATCGTGCCGGAGTGACTTGTTACCTCGAGACGTTCAGTCCGCGCAATCTCTCGTTCTACCAACGCCTCGGCTTCGCGACTGCGGCGCGATTCACGGAGCCAACCACTGGCGCGGATTATGCCGTGGTGGTCCGCCATCCTGGGGAAAAGGGCCGAACCGGGTGAGATATTGACGTCGATTTCACGCGACATCTTGGAATTCGGGGTCAGGCAGATCTGTTTCACAACGGATTTTCCAGCAGCGACAACCAACAAACCTACAGGTATCACCAATGGACTGCCCGAATATCGACGGGGTTGGTATTTCGGCTTTGAGGCAAGCTCTTGCGGTTCAGCACTTACTTCTCCAGCCCCGCCGCAAACGCGTCGAGCGACAATGACCGCAGCAGATTCCGCCGCATGCCGCGCTCGACTTCAGCCAGCCGGTCCGAGGCCGCCGTGATCCACGCAAAATCTGCTGACTCGGCCATCCGCTTCAATTCCGCCGCAATGTCGGTATTCCGAATCAACTCCGGCGCTCCCGAGTCGATGAACACCAGATCGCGCAGCAGCGAATAAAGCGTGCGGATCAGCGCCTCGGTCTTCTCGCGCCCCTCCGCCCCGGGACGATACGACTCGGTGATCTTGAACAATTCGCTGTGCTCGCCACCCCGCAGGGCCGAATTCAGGATCGCCAGGCCATGCTGGCGGGCCGCAACATAGGCCTCCAGATCAAAACTGCGCGCCCGGCCGACCGCTCCATCGCACAGCCGCGCTACCAGGGCCCGCTGCGCCGGCTTCCATTCTGGATGATGTTTCGCCAGCTCTTTTTCAATTTCTTCCCCGGCTAGTGCCCCCAGGGTGAAGGTCATGGACCGCGAGCGGATCGTCGGCAGCAACTCTCCGGGATTCTCCGTCAACAGAAAAATCGTCGCGAACTCCGGAGGCTCTTCCAGCACCTTCAGCAGCGAATTCGCCGCCTCTTTCATGAACGCCGAGTCGGTGAAGATATAGACCTTTTCTTTGCCTGTGGCCGGGCGATAGTAAATCGTCTCGATCACCCGCCGTACCTGATCGACTTTGATCATCATCTGCGGCGGATCGGGCGGGATGATCAGCACGTCGGGATGCGTCTGCACCAGAATGCGGGTCTCTTTCTTGTCGGCCTCGCGCAGGTTCTCGCGGGCTTCGACCGCCTCGGCAAACCGCGCATCGAGATCGCCAGCCTGCGCGATGCGCGCGCAGTTCGCGCAAATACCGCAAAAGTCCGGCAGCCCGTCGGTCCTAGTGGGATTCAGGCAGTTCAGCGCCTTCGCCAGCATCAGAGCCAGGGTGTACTTGCCCGCTCCCCGCCCGCCGGCAAGCACCACGGCGTGCGGAAGGTGATCGCGCGCGAGCATTTCGCGCAGGCGATGGACGGTTTCGGCATTGCCGTGGAAATCAGAAAAGGGCATGGATCGTTTTCACCACAGAGGCACGGAGACACAGAATCAAAATCATTGTAAATCGAAGGTCAATGGGGTGGTCTCTGGCCATTGCCTTTCTGACTTTCTCCGTGTCTCCGTGACGATCGATTGTTTAAGTCAAGAAAAACAGCGCGATGGCTCCGCCCAGAACGAGAGGAACGCCTATTCCGAATGCTGCTGCCTTCCAACCGCGCACCCATCCTTCACGCAGCATACGAATTGTGAGAAGGCTCATCACCGGCAAGTTGATCAACACGGCAGTGACCACACCCGGCGCGTATCCACGAAACACAATCGCCGCGGGCACGTGAGGAACAAACACGTTGGCCAGCATGGCAATGATGTAGCCGAACACCAGGTAAGCCCAGACGGTTTCCGGTCCGCGACGCGCGCTGAAGTATGTGAAAGCGAACGCTAAGAGCGTGAGCACAACCAACGCAACGCGAATCTCCGCCACTCCCGGTGGACGCCCTACCACATCCTCTAGATGGCGGACATCCCACCTCGGCATCCAGATGGCTTCTTCAGCGTTGTGCAGCGTGACCGCAATTGGAAACAGCCATTGCAGATTCCTGAACGTCATGGAGTCATGAGCGGCGGACGGACCAGCGCAGTGGAGTCCCAGCCCCACCCTGGGCTCGCATCTCGAATGCCTCATCGACCGGCCGGGCGTCTACCCTCTTTCCATTGACCTCGACTCGGGAGAGGCTCTTCGCAACGTCTGCCGGAACTTTGAGACGAATCATATATGTGCCCGGCGAACCCGGGTTATACCATCCCTCGTAACCTTCAGCAGATTTGATAATCCCCAGCAACGGCGACTCAAAGCGGAAGGCGGCAAGGGGCAGCTTCGGGGCCAGCGTCACCCCCGATTCGGTGAACTCCACCCCGACAAGTTTCGACAATGCATACAACGGGCAGGCGTGCGTATGCATGTTCAGCACGGGGAAATCGGTCCACCCAAAAGGCTGGCCTCCGGTTGTGGCGCCCGGTTGCTTGCTCAGGGCCGAATTCAACACATCCGGGCCGCTCCAGGTTCCATACCAAATCTCGGGATAGACCTCGGCGTGGCGCGCAAAGGAGTTCTTCTTCCACTCATTCCACGCCATGGCGCCATCGACTCCGGCCAGCGCCCAGATCAGCGTCTGATTCAGCGATGGCCAGACTCCACCATTGACCTGCGTTCCGGGCTCTGACTTCCAGGGCCCGCGCATCACCTGGTCGGGGCCTTCGCTAAGGTGGACTGCCCCGATCGTCGACACTTGCCGCAGCTTTTGATCAAGGTTGCGGACTAGTGTGCGCTTTTGCCCGTCGTTTGTGCTGCGGCCGATGATCGCCCACGGTTGCGGCTCGATCCACAAGCACTTCTCGCCCAACCAGCCATTCGTCGGGCCCAGCCACGTGCGACGGAACCAGTCCCCCGTCCACTGCGCCCGCACCGCCCGTCGATGTTCTTCAGCTTTCTGCCGGATGGGCTCCGTAAGAGCATTGTTGGCTCCAGCATAGGTCAGCATCCGCGCGTAATAATCGAAAACGTAGGCCGCCATCGCGGAGTTGAGTACGCTTTCGCTCTTCTCCACCACCTCCTTTGCGTCCGCCATGCTGACCCAGCCGTTAACTAATGCGTCGTTCCAGTCGTCCTGCAGCATCCGCATCAGGCCGTGTTCGCCGGTTCCAACATCGTCCGTCAGATGCCGGTAGCACCGCGCCAGAAGATTTCGCACCGCAGCGCGCCCCGTGCTCTCCCCGTAGAACGTCGTTACCTCGGCGTCGAGGAATCGAACGTCACGCGTAGCCAGCACATACTCGCTGACCGCCCAGAGCAGCCAAAGCGGCATGTCGCTGGATTTGTCGCTGGTCGTTGGCATCGGCATACCATGCCCAACAATGCCGTAGGGAAGCGATCCATCCGGCCGCACTTCGCTGAGGGTGTAGTAGAGAACTTCTCTCACCACATCCGGATCACTGAAGATGAAGGGCAACGCGTGCTGCAGCGGATCGCGCGCCGCCCCTTGAAACCCCATGGCGTATTGATAAATGGCCGCCTGCGAAACGATGTGGCGCTGAAAAAAATCGTCGTAAGTGAATCCACTGCGCAGGTAATAGTGGTTCCAAGTGGATTCCCGCTCGACCCATGGCTCCTCCGGCGTACTGAATTTCAGGCCGTGCCGTTTCCACTGATTGCTAGATTCCTGCAGCGCAGTCGACGCCGATGAACGATATTTGTTGACGAGAGCCTCCAAATCGCTGCCTGTCGGCAGGTACCCGTAGAGAAAGGTGAGCGTGCGGCTCTCTCCCGCCTTAAGCGAAAGCTTGCGTTCGAGCAGCAGCGCGCTCTCCGCGCCAGTTTGTGAAAGATCTCCATTCAGATCACGTTCCACTCCTGCGGGATGGTCGGCGCCGCCGCCGCCAAAGAATTCTTTACCGTTGCTGCTCATTCCACTCGGCGGAGCATCCAGCGAGACCAGGAACGTTGCTGGAGGATTCAGATCGTCGAATGCAGCTTCCTTGGGAACCTTCCTGTCGGGCGCAGCCAGGAAAGGGTTTGGACTCTTCTCAAGGTAAGCCACCATAGCTTGAAACCGTTGCTCCTCGGCCGCATCGGGTCCGAGAAACTCCTTGGTCTCCACCAGTCCTGCGCCGTTCGCCGCGGGGCGAAAGTGGTGCGCGAAGCGGCTGCCAAAGTCACGCCGCAACTCATACATGCTCTTTCCACCGAATCCCATCATGAATGAGCGAAACGAGAATTGATGCACCTGGCAACCCCAGTAATCGATCCATCGCAGGTCGGCTGCAGAAGAGCCGGAGTTCGTAATCGTGACCTGCGAAACCAGAACGGGATCATCCCCGAACGGGGCGAAGATGACTTGATCGATCCCGTATCCATGGCCGGATACTTTCTTGCGGAAGTAGCCAATGCCAAACACGCGGTCAAAGCTGTCAGCCTTTCCCGGATAGAGAGTGCTCAGCAAAGATCTTCCGTCGGTGAGATATCCGAATCCCCCGCCAAAACAGCCGCGGTCGGGCGCGTAGTCGTTCAGGAACTTCGGCGCGCCCTCATCCTGGCGAACGCGAACATGTCCGTAGTTCGATGCGATCGCCACCACCCGATCGTTGCCCACCTGGTGAATGTGCTCGATGGCCGTCAGCACCCCGGGATTCACTTCGGTCACAGCTTTCTTGTCGTTGATCTGATCGCAGGTGTAATGAAAAGCCGGCAGGCCGAACTCATCTTCAATCCATTCGCCGAAATAGCCGGAGCCATAAGCCTTCTTTCGGCTCGCAGCCGTTGCAGCAGCATTTTGGTAGGAATAGCCCAAGGCCCGCGGCATGACTTTAGCCGCTGCCAGAGTCAACGCAGCATTTTCGAGAAAACGGCGACGGTTAACGGACATGGTGAGTTCTCTTCGGCCCGGCCAGGGCCAATTTGCTGGAAAGGATTTCCAGAATCTTTTGATGCGTCTGCCCCGGAGTGCCTCGCGCATCAACGATGGCCACGCGTCCGGGTTCGCGCTTCGCGATTGCCAAATATCCGTCGCGCACGCGCCCAAAGAACGAGCGCGTCTCCTGCTCAAAGCGGTTTTCGTCGTGGCTGCGGCTGGAAGACTTCGAAACGCGCTGATTTCGTCTCCGGGCCCGATTGACGCTCGCCTGCGGATTCGAGTCCATCAGGATCGTCAGATCCGGTTGCAGATTCCCGCACAGCACCCGATGCAGCTCACGCACCGCCTCACTTCCCAGGCGCCGGCCGCTGCCCTGGTAAGCCTCGGTCGAATCCGTAAAGCGGTCGCAAAGCACGATCGCGCCGGCTGCGAGCCCGGGTTCAATCACTTCGGCGATGTGCTGCGCGCGGGAAGCGAACATCAGCGCCATCTCGGCCAAAGGCGCAAGTCCCGCTGTCCCGGAGTCGAGCGCCACTTTTCGGATCTTCTCCCCAGTCGCCGTTCCGCCGGGCTCGCGGGTTTCGACGACCTTATGACCCGCCTCGCGCAGCACCGCCGCCAGCTTGCGCATCTGCGTGCTCTTGCCGGTTCCGTCGAGCCCTTCAAAGGTGATGAACTTTCCCCGCCGCGACATGCAGCGGAATGATACCAGCAGTAGCTGCGGTCCTCTCGAAAGAACTGTCATCCTGAGGAGGGCGATAGCCCTCCGAGGGACCTTACGAAGCGCGTCGAGCGGCAGTGCGGTAGCCGAGATCTCGTGCGCTGCGGACACCTTGGGTGTTCCCATCCACTCCATCGAAGCTTCTGCCGTCGTACGGTCCCTCACGGCGGCTTCGCCGCCGTTCAGGATGACATGCTCACAACATGCGAGTGATCACAAACGCTCACAGGACATGCTCGCGCCACCTGCAAAACTCCTGCTAGCATGTGTGCGATCACACCGAGTCCATGACCCGCAACCACATCGCTCTTCTCTCGGCCGCTCTGTCGCTCTGCACAGTCGCCAATTCCCAATCCATCCTCGGCTTCACCTCGGCCTCCGCCGCTCGGGAGATCGAAGTCGAGAACAAATTCAAATCCATCCCCAACCCTGACGAAGAGCGCCGCCAGCACCGCATCTTCACGCAAGAGCCTCACATCGCCGGATCGAAGCGCAATAACGAACTCGCCGAATACATCGCCGAAGAATGGAAGAAGCAAGGACTCGAAGACGTCGTCATCCACCGCTATGACGTCTACGGCACCAATCCAAAATCGGCCTCGCTCGAAATGATCGCCCCCACGCACTATCAAGCCCTTCTCCGCGAGACGCCACTTCCCGGCGACGATGACTCGAAGAATCCCGCCATCAGTGGCGCCTGGCTCGGCATGTCCATCTCCGGAGAAGTAACCGCCCCCGTCATCTACGCCCACAGCGGCAACCCTGAAGACTACGATCTGCTCCGTAAGAACGGCATCAGCGTCAAAGGCAAGGTCGTTCTCGTGCGCTACTCGAATCCCTACAGCTATCGCGGATTCAAAGCGCTCACGGCCCAGCGCGAGGGCGCCGCCGCGATGCTGGTCTACAGCGATCCCCAGGAAGACGGCTATAAAAAAGGCAAGGTCGATCCCGACGGCCCCTGGGGACCCGAGTATCACATCCAGCGCGGCGCGATCACTTACGACTTCATGGTTCCCGGCGATCCGCAAACGCCCGGCTGGGCCTCGATTCCCGGCGCAAAGCGAATTCCCATCGAAGAAGCAGTCTCCGCGCCCAAGATCATGGCACTACCACTCTCGTGGCACGACGCCAAGCCGCTGCTCGAAAACATGGACGGTCCCGTCGCGCCCACGAATTGGCAGGGAGAAGACTGGCAAGGCGGACTGCCCTTCGACTATCACCTCGGCGGCGACCGGGTGAAAGCCCATCTCAAGATCGAAATGGACAACGGCCTCCAACCTTATTACGTGGTCGAAGGCCGCATCCGCGGCTCCGAGTTGCCCGATGAATGGGTCGTGATGGGCAATCACCGCGACGCGTGGGTCTTCGGCGGCGTCGACCCATCGAGCGGCACCGCGAGCATGATGGAGCTCACCCGCGCTCTGGGTGAACTGAAGAAGCAGGGCATGCGCCCGCGCCGTACGCTCATCGTCTGCAGTTGGGACGGTGAAGAAGTCGGCCTCACCGGTTCCACCGAATGGGGAGAGCAGTTCGCCGACGACCTGCGCGCGAAGGCCGTCGCCTACATCAACGTCGATGAAGCCACCTCCGGCCCCAACTTCCACGGACAAGCCGTCGCCTCGCTCGCTCCCATGCTGGAAGAAACCACGCGTAGCCTGCAAGATCCCTCGGGTAAGACTCTGTACGACGCGTGGAAAGAAACGATCGAGCGTGAGAAAAAAGAAGGAGCGCAGTCAAGCCAGTTCAGCGACTCCGGTGTTGCCAGCGAGACCTTGGCCGACACACGCATCGGCAGCGGCAGCGATCACACCGTTTTTCTCAACTTCATCGGTATGCCCGTGCTCGGTCTCGGTTTCGATGGCGACTACGGCGTCTACCATTCCGCCTACGACGACTTCTACTGGATGAATCACTTCGGCGACCCTGGCTACAAATACCACACGCTGATGTCGCAACTCTGGGGGGTTACAGCCCTGCGTCTCGCCAACGCCGACCTGCTCGCTTTCGACTTCGCCACCTATGCCAGCAACATCCGCCAATTCGTCAACGAACTCACACGAGCGAATGAACGAAACATGTGGGGACAGCCGCCCTCGGCTGTCCGGCCGAGCGAAGCCCGGCAGCCGCAGCTCGACGCCAAGGCGATCCTCAGCGCCATCGATGACTTCGAAGCCGAAGGAAAAAGACTGAACGAAGCCCTCGCCCGCCGACTCTCTTCAGGCCCCCTCGATCCAAGACTCGCCGCCGCCCTGAACCGCGGCATGATGGAAGTCGAACGCAACTGGCTTAACCCCGACGGCATCCCCGGACGCCCGTGGTTCAAGCACATCCTCTACGGCGCCAGATTCACTTACGCGCACCTGGAACTCCCTGGCCTCACAGAAGCAGTCGAGAAACAAGACTGGAACACAGCGAAGCAGCAAGCCGAGATTCTCGAGCGCGCGCTGCATAACAATACGAAACTGCTAGATGAACTGAACCAGCAACTTCAGCCCTAAGTAGCGCGTGCCCTTTTGTCGCTCGCTGTTCTTGACGTGTTAAGCGATCGCATTCACGAGTGGGTAGCGCAGCAGAAAGCCAGTGCGACAGGTTCCGGAAGCGCGAGCATAGCGAAATAACTCAAGGGCACACGGTTGCCCAAGAAGCTGCGCTAAACCTGTCGAAGGGGGATTCCACAACCGTGTCTCTTGGGATCTCGGACTTCCGCGGTTCACTACTCCGGCAGTCCCATCCGGCGCTGGAACGCCGCAAACCTGGCGTCTCCCCGCAAGTTCTTCCACCCTGGCTCGACTTTCAGCATAGTGATATAGCCCCCCTCGCGCTCTTCATAGGCTTTATCCAGCCATTCAAAGGCCCTGTCGGGGTCTCCAGTTCGCGCGTAAGACTCGGCAATGCCGCCGGCAAACGGCGGTTCCTCTCTTCGTTTTAGTTCCTGCAAGGCTATTTCCAGCCGTCGTTGCCAAAATCCTTTTTCCCCTCCGGTCCTGAATGCTTGATGCAGTGAAGCTGCTTCTGCGGCAGCCCTCTCTGGCTTCACACCCATCAGCAATTCGGCTTTTTGAGCCTCGCCAATCGCTTCTTCGAATCGACCCATCTCCGTTAACAGGAACGCAAAATATGCATGCGCCAGCTCGAAAGCAGGATCGATTTCCATCGTGCGCTGAAACTGTCGGTGGGATTTTTCATAGTCGCCGCCGAAGAGATAGCTCATACCCAGAAAGTTGTTGATCGGCAGCGACAACGGATCCAAGGCCACTGCCTTCTCATTTTCGGCAATCGCCTCGGCCGCCCTCCCCATCGGCATGAGGTAGCAGTTGGAATAAAAAAGATGCGCATAGGCGGAGTTCGGGTTCAGTTCCAGCGCTTTCAGAAATTCCTTTTCCGCTCCCGGAAAATCAAAGTCGTAGTGCGACTTCTCCATGCCCAGGGCCGCATGTGCTTCGGCGAGCGAAGGATCGAGCTCGATCGCCTTCTTCGCGGCCGCCTCCGCCTGCGGCAGGCTCTGTTTCGAGGAATACAGTCCCACGATGCTGCTGATGTTGTAAGCGTCGGCGAGCCCGGCGTAGGCCTGGGCAAAATTCGGATCGCGCGCCGTCGCCTCCTGAAAATACGCTATGCTTTGCTTGATCGAGGCTGGCGTCCTCTGGTTCCAGTAATAGCGTCCCTTCAAGTACAGATCGTAAGCATCCGGATCCACCGGACGCAGTTTCGCGAGCGCATCCTGCCTCTGCGGCGATAGATTCGCCTGCACCTGTTGCGCAATCGCCCTCCCCAGTTCGTTTTCAATTTCCAGCAGATCATGCAATTCGCGCTCGTAGTTCTGCGCCCACATGTGCGTCTGGTCGCTGACCCGGATCAATTGTGCGCTCACCCGCACCTTTCCGCCTTCACGCCGGATGCTGCCCTCGAGAATGTAGTCCACGCCCAGCTCGCGCCCAATCTGGCTGACTGTCTTGTCGGTGTGCTTGTACGCCATCGCCGATGTGCGCGCGATGACTCCCAGATGTTCCGGACTGAGTTGACCAAGATCGGTAATCGTCTCTTCTGTTAGCCCGTCGCTGAAATATTCCTGACTTGGATTCCCGCTTAGATTCTGAAATGGCAGGACTGCCAGCATCATTCGCTTGGGCGGAACCGGACTCGCCGAGGGACGACGGCGCACAAGGTAAGTCCCAGTCGCCAGGAGTAATAGAAATACGGCGGCCGAGGCAACCAACTTCCAGGACCTGGGCGAGGTCGAGGGCAAGGCTGGTGTCTGAACCGCCGTCGCCGTTGGCCCCACCACGCCAGTTTCGATTTCAGCCTTGGCTGCCGGCCCGTGTCCGCCGTTTCCGCCGGAGATTTGCTCGCTGTCCCTTGCCGTGCTCGCCGTTTCGCTCACCGGAGCGATGAACCGGTAACCGCGTCGCGGAAGGGTCTCAATGAATCGTGGATTGTCCGCCGAGTCGCCGAAGGCCAGCCGCAACTTGCGGATCGCTGTGTTGATGCCCTCGTCAAACCCGACATAGGTGTCGCCGGGCCACAGCTTGGTCTGCAACTCTTCCCGCGTGACTACTTTCCCCGGACGTTCCAACAACAGCGACAGCACCCGGAAAGGCTGCTCCTGCAGAGGAACCCGCAGCCCCTCTTTGCGCAGTTCCGGACAGCTTAAGTCGATGTCAAACAGTCCCGTCCGCAAGCGGCGGTTGGAACCTGCACCTGCCATGTCGCCCATCCCCGGGGGGTGCTCATTTTACCCCACGGGTCTACGGTTCAGGAAGGTCGATAACCCCTTCTGCAACTCCGCTTTAGCAGATCAGAAATAGACCATGGACCGTCCATTGACCAAAGCAGCCCAATCGCAAAGAGTGTGCACACTGTGCCGCAGGCCAGACCGATGGGGGATGAATCGGAGGCCAGGCAAGGACTCGGCCCAAGGAAATTCAGATCGACAACAGGAGAAAACTCTATGAACAAGAAAATGATCGTGATCACGCTGGCTCTGACGGTGCTGGGGACTCTCGGCTCTGCCCTCGCCGCAAACCCCTGCAATAACCAGCTTCTCTCCGGCAGCTACGGTTTCACCATTCAGGGCACCAAACTCGCCGGCCCCGGCCCGCTCGGGCCCCAGCTAGGTGTTGCCATGGCTCAGTTTGAAGGCGATGGCACCTTCACTCAGATTGATACAGTCGTAATCGGTGGGATTGTGGTCGCCGACTTCACCCACACTCCTGCCAACGGATCCTACAACGTAAATCCCGACTGCACGGGCACTTTCACCATCACCTTCACCGATGGCAGGCCGCCCGTCACCACCAACTTCATCGTCATGAAAAATGGCGATGAGATCGATACCGTGGTCACGAAGGTCGCCGGCTCAGAAGGCATCCTCACTACCTCGAGCGTCGGCAAAAAGCGGACCGCACACTAGATGCAGTGCCGAGTACCCCCACTCCAGTCGCGCAAGTTGCGAACGGGGTGGGGGGATTTTGAGCTCAGTTTTGTTGGACGATGAGGGTACCCACCCGTGTCTCTGCGATTTCTGCGGAGACAAGGTCTGCCCTGAGCAAAGTCGAAGTGTGGGGGATTTTGACTTCCCTCACGATCCGTCCTCACTGCAGCGCGTACAGATTCCCATCCGTGCTGCCGAAATACACCGTGTTCCCCACCACCACGGGCGAAGACAAAATCGTCCCCAACGTGAACAGCTTGTGCACCGCGATCACCATGTCGTCGTAGAAGGGAGTCGGAGAGGAGAACACAGCCTCGAACTTGATGCTGCCATCCGCGTTGATCAGGGCCGCGGCATTCTGCTTTGCCCCGTCGGTTTCGAAGACCCATGCAGGTTTTTGGGTCTTCAAATCGATTGCCGTCAGCTTCCCGCCAAAATTTCCCAGGTAGAGCGTGTCTCCGGCCAGCGCCATCGAAGCGAATACCGGAGTGCCAGTCGGCAGGTCGAATATGACCTTTGCGGTCTTGGCATCGACCGCATGCAGAAATCCTGGAATCGACGTTCCGAAATACGCCTTCCCGTCATGCACAACCATCGAATTATTGACCCACGAGCCGTTGGTGGAGAACTTCCACAGTTGCTTTCCCGTTGCAGCGTCAACGGCGTACGCGTAGGAATCGCGCGACCCGAAAAAGACAACCCCATCGGCGACCGCAGGTGACGCCTGAATCCCCACATGATTGTGGAAATCAGGATCCTCGCCGGTCTTGAATCTCCATTTCTCATTCCCGCTCGCCGCATCGAGCGCATACAAATACGTATCCCAGCTGCCGATGTAGAGAACCCCGTCAGCGATGGCGGGGGAAGAATGCACGACGTCTCCGGTGTGAAATTTCCACTTCAGCTCGCCCGAGGCGGCGTCCAGCGAATACACGTTCCCATCACTGCTGCCGAAGTACACAGCGCCACTCGACACGCTGGGAGAAGACAGGTAGAAATCCCATGGGTCGGGCATCGTCTCCGCCTTCGGCTCAAGATGATGCAAATGAGTTCCGGCATAACGCTTCTCGCCGCCGGTGGCGAACTTCCACTTCACCTGCCCTGTCGCCGCATCCAACACATAAAGATGACCGTCGTAGCTCAGAAAGTAGACCACGCCCGCGACCACCGCCGGTGACGAAACCTCCCAACTCTTGGTTTCGAACTTCCATTTCAACGCGCCCGAGCCGGCATCGATCGCATAAAGATTCCCATCCGTGCTGCCGACGTAGGCCACTCCGTTCACCACAGCCGGCGACGAAATCACACGTCCGCCAGTGTGAAATTTCCATTTGACCCCGGTCAGTTTGGGAACACCGACCGCGCCGTAGACCCCAGTGTGCTGAAGGTCGCCGCGAAACATCGACGCGTCCTGCGCCATTGTTGGAAGACAACAAAAGAAGGCTACGAACATCCCGAGACAGCTTCGATTCATGACAGGTATCTCCTGCAGAATTTCTAATTCGCTCGCTCGGAGGGTGTCAGTGACCCAACGCACAATCGCGGGGGCTGGAAACCATTTCGGAGGGTGCCCCACCCTTG
>Ga0209698_10002518_pt1 | contig 20689 bp, 20 predicted proteins | sample LitLauG_LLR_2012_FD_187203 | JGI IMG/M metagenome (GOLD analysis project Ga0209698, IMG submission 187203) | Freshwater sediment microbial communities from Pennsylvania, USA - Little Laurel Run_MetaG_LLR_2012 (SPAdes) (version 2) | ecosystem: Environmental > Aquatic > Freshwater > Creek >...
GCCGTCCAGAAGTACTAGATCCCCTCGAACACCACCGCGCCGCGCTCGCTGTCACAGCGCGGCGCGGTGGCGTTCGTCGTTCGCGGTGACCTCTCGGCCACTCGCTAGAGCGAGCTCGCCGCGACAGCCTCGCTGGCGCGATCGAAGAGCCCCTCGAGGGAGCCACTGCCCGGCACCAAGTTCGATCCCATGGCCACTGCCGCTGCCCCGGCCTTGAACCATTGGGGCACGTTGTCGATGGTGACGCCGCCGGTCGGCACGAACTTGACGTCCGGGAAGGGTCCTCGCAATGCGCTGAGGTGTCCGACTCCACCCGTCGAGGCGGGGAAGAGTTTGACGAAGTGCGCGCCGCAGCGCGACGCCAGCGCCACCTCACTGGGCGTGAAGGCCCCCGCCAACACCATGAGACCCTGGGTGCACGCGGCCTCAATGACCCCGGGGTCCACGTTGGGGGTGACGATGAAGCGGGCACCGGCGTCGACGCACCGCGAGACGTCATCACGAGACAAGACCGTTCCCGCACCCACCACGGCCGTCGCGGCGCAGGCGCTCACCACCCGCCCGAGGGCCTCGAGACCCGTCGCGCGTTCGATCGTCACCTCCAGATACGCGACGCCCGCGCTGACCAACGTCTCGGCGATCGCGACGACGTTGGTGTGGTCCCTGACGCGCACGATCGCCACCAGGCGAGCTCGCTGCAACCCCGTCGACAGCTCTTCGACACTCATCATCGCACCAGCCGCCGGCTCGTCGCGTATCCGCTCTCGAGGTCGTCCCACGTCCCGACGAAGGCGTCGCCGGGCAGGGTCAGCGCACGCGCGTAGGCGTGCGCGCAGTAGCGCGCGGCGGCGGTGGCGTCATCCCCGCGCACCATCGAAGCCAGGAACGCGCCGGCGGCCGCGTCGCCAGCTCCCAACTGGTCCACCACGTAGCCACTGGCGCGGGCGTGGGCGTCTGCGTCCCCGAGGACCCGCACCGACACGCCGAGTTCGTCCTTGCCCGCATCGGTGCGCTCACGCACCACCACCGTCGAGATCGCGAAGGACTCAGTGAGGCGCTGCGCCAGTTCCTCGGTGCTGGCCGAGTGACCCGTCAACAATTCGAGGTCACTCGGAGCGACGAAGACCGTGTCAGTGACCTCGAGGACCTGACGCAACGCATCACGCGCGTCGTGCGCACTCCAGAGTTGCGAGCGGTAGTTCACGTCCAGACTCGTCATCACACCCAGGGCCCGCGCCGCCGAGAAGAAGGCGATGCTCGAGGCGAGCGAGCGCGGGCCCAACGCGCACGTGATCCCGGTGACGTGGGCCACCCGGGCGTCGCGCAACTGCGCGGACCAGTCGAAGTCGTCGGGTGAGAAATGGCTCGCCGCCGAGTCGCGACGGTCGTAGAGGACCTTGGAGGGTCGAGGCGCCGCCCCCAGCTCCAAGAAGAACAATCCGGCACGCGCGTCGGCTTCGTCGACGGAGCGCACGTCGACGTCGAAGGCTCGCGCGTGACGACGCATCATCTCACCGAACTGATTGGTCGGCAGTCGCGTCAGCCAACGAGCGCGCGAACCGAGTTGACTCGCGGTGATGAGAAGGTTGAGCTCCGCCCCGGCCACGTTGGCGGTGAAGTCCTTCGCCGACGACAGGGGTGCGTGATCTCGGGCGGTGAAGCGGATCATCGCCTCGCCCAATCCGACGATGAGCGGCGCTGAAGTCTCAGTCATTTTGTTCCTCGGTTCTGATCTGGCGAATGTCGAAGGAGGCGAGCGGCAGGCCGCGCACGCCGACCGACGCACAGAACAGTCGGCCCGCGTGCGGCTGCGCCGCTAGTTGCTCGGCGGACATGTCCTCCTGCGCGGTCGTGATGTACAAAGTGGTGCCATCGGGCCCACCCAGGGCGCAACTCGACGGCTGGGCCGTGTCGAGGCGCACCCGGCCGAGCAACTCCGCCTGCGGCGAGTAGTGGCGTACCTCATACCCACCCCACACGGCGACCCACAAGGCACCGTTCTCGTCGAGACAGATGCCGTCGGGCGTCCCCTCACGGGCCACGTCGAACTGGGCGAACACGCGCGGCGAGGACAACTCACCGCGTTCGTCGACGTCGTAGGCCCGAATGGTGCCGGGCCCCGAGTCGACGTGGTACATCGTCGCGCGATCCGGACTCCAGGCGATGCCGTTGGAGATGGTGAGGCCCTCCATCACCGTCGTGAGGCCCTCGCGGGCGTCGTAGCGATAGAGACTGCCGAGGCCGTCGTCGGCCGCGTTGCCCATCGAGCCGATCCAAAACCGCCCCCACGGATCAGCGGCGCCGTCGTTGGTGTGCACGTCGCGGCCGTGGTGGGCTTCGGGCACGGCCACCTCGCGCAGACCCCCCTCACGGTCCATCAGCACGAGCGACTGGTCCATCGCCACGATCCACCCTTGGTCGGGATCGGAGAGGGGTGCGAACGCCGAGGGTGATCCCGGCAACTCGTAGCGACGCACGACGGTGACCCGGGTCCCCTCGACCATGGCGCGATACACCTGGCCGGGACCCGACGACTGGTTGACCCACATCAGTTCAGAATGCACCTCGTCCCAGCGACAGCACTCCCCTAAGAAATCAGGGGCGCTCGAACACACGTCGGCGACGAACTCCTTCATCACGACGCCCCACTCGAAGGAACCAGCGCTACTTCGACCCACCACGTCAGAGGCTCGCGGGCCCGCCACCGGGTGACGCGACCCTGCGCCGACGCCCTCGCGAGTTCGTCGAAGAAGCCGTTCGTCGGTTCCATCGCCACGACACGTCCGACGCTGTAGCGGCCGTGATCCGCCCATACCCCGAAATAGGGGGCCGCGTCGAGGTCCCAGGTCATCGTGAGTGAGCTGCCGTCGGGATCGGTCAGGGAGGCCGAGGAGATCGTGGAGGTGGGGTCCGCGTACCACATGGCGTCGCCCCCGGCGGGGACGTCTCGTTCCACGATGAGGTCACCGGGCCATGGTCGGGTGTGGGCGGCGCCCTCCGACACGTCCCACAGCGCAGCGGGTGAAGGTTCGAGACGCAGGCGCGTACCCTCGCGCACGACGAATTGCGGGTGCGCCGCCCACAGCATCTCGGTGTCGACGGGCGTCTCGCAGCGATACTCGCAGCGCAGTGTCGCACCGCGCAACGCCAGGGTGCGCTCGAATGAATAGCGCAGGCGTTGACCCTCGACGCGTTGATGAAGGGTGGTCGCCGTCTGGGTGAGCGTCTCCCACGACGCCGTCCAGAGTTCGCCGTGATCGGCCAGGGCGACGTCGAGGTAGGGCTCGCCCGGGTAGCGACAGGGATCGACCGTCGGCAGCATCTCATCCCAGCCGCAGTGATCGGTCTGGGTGAAGACGTCGTCGAGACGAGGGACCGGACCGCCGGTCGCTCGCGGCCCGATCAGCCATTCACGTCCGTCGCGACGATTCAACAGGCTCGTGATGCGCCCGCCGTGACGGGTCATCACGCGCACCCCCAGGTCGTCGTTCTCGAGTGTGGCCACGTCCCTCACCTCAGTCGTCCCACTGGAACGGCCAGAACTGGCCATCGCGTTCGAAGGCCTCGACGGCAGCGCCGAGCGCATCGTGGTCGATCGTCACGCCCAGTCCCGGTTCGGTGGGTTGGCCCCACTCAGGTCCGTCGGCGATGGGCAGGCGCTGGGTGACGTCACCCTTCATGTGCGCCGTCGTCTGTTGGTTACCCGACACCACCGACGGCAGGGTCAGCATCGCGTGGTGCGACGCCGACGCGGCGATCCCCAATTCGCCGTGCGTGTGCTTGCACACCCGCGCACCGTGGTCGTGCACCAGAAAACCCAGGCGCTGGAAGGTTCGCAGCGAACCCACCCAGTAGGGGCTGAAGCAGTAGACGTCGGCGACTCGCGCTTCGATCCGCTCGCGCGCCTGTTCCTCGCTCCAGAGTCCTTCATTGGCGGCCACCGCGACATCGACGCTCTGGCGCAGGTCCTTGAGCAGGTCGCGCGGCACTTGACGAACCGGCTGCTCGACGAAGTCGATGTCGGCGTCGGACATCAGCGCCAAGGCGCGACGGGCTTCGCTGAGGCTCCACGCTCCATTGGCGTCGATGCGCAACCGGGCATCGCCAATGACGTCGCGCACCGCGTAGACACGCTCGACGTCGCGCTCCAGATGACGGCCCACCTTCACGTAGAAGGTGTCGTACCTCCGCGCGACACCGACGCGCGCCTGGGCGACGAGGTCGGCGACGTCGTCACCGCTCAAGTACCAGAAGTAGTTCAGCGACTCATGAAGTGCGCCACCGAGGAGTGCGTGCACCGGCACACCCGCCGACTTACCACATAGATCGGCCAGGGCCATGTCGATGCCCGCCCAGGCGAAGTTCGCGGTGCCCTCGCGGAACTGCCAGAGCCCGCGATGCCACGCGTCGCGGCGCATCGACTCGCCGCGCCACGGATCGCCCCCGAGGACGAAGGGCGCCATCGCGCGCGCCGCGTCAACTTCGGACGCGATGTCCGCGCCCGCGCAGATCTCCCCCCAGCCCACGAGTCCGTCGTCCGTCTCGAGACGAACAACGCCCGCCGTGACGCCGTCACGCGACACCTGCGAACTCAGTTCGCGGTGCTCGTACGCCACGTTGGCGACTTGGATGTCGAGCCGACTTATCTTCACGGACTCACTCCTCGACTAGTTGTTGTAACTCAGTGGCGGACCCGACGGCAGTCCGGCCATGAGGCCGCCGTCCACGGCGTACATCGACCCGGTGACGAACGAGGCCAGGGGCGAGGCGAGGAACAGTGCCACGTGGGCGACCTCTTCGGGGCGCCCGACGCGTCCGAGCGGATGGGTCCGGGCCATCAGGACCAGCTGTTCCTCGGGGTCCTGGGCCGCCATCGCCTCGCGACGGATCATCGGCGTATCGATGGTGCCGGGCTGGATCCCGTTCACTCTCACGTTATAAGGGGCCCCCTCGAGCGCGAGGGCGTTCACCAAGGCGTGCACGCCGCCCTTGGACGCCGCGTAGGCGCCAGCGTCGGGCACCGTCGCGAGCGCGTGGGGCGAACTGGTGATGACGATGGTGCCAGTACCGCGTTCACACATCGTCCTCATCGCCTGACGGCCGATCAAAAAGGCGCCCGTGAGGTTGACGGCCACGACCCGGTTCCACTCCTCGACACTCGTATGGCGCACGTCCTTGACCCATTCGATGCCCGCCGAGACGAAGACCACGTCGGGCGGACCCCACGAATCGCGCACCACGTCGAAGAGGTGCCCGACGTCCGCCTCGTTCGCCACGTCGCAATGGCGATAGACCACGTGACGTCCTTCGCCGCTCTCGGCCGCGGCCAGTTCCTCGCCCGCCACGTCAGCCACGTCGGCGATGACCACGCGCGCGCCGGCGGCCGCGAATTGCCTCACGGACGCGGCACCGATGCCCGTGGATCCCCCGGCCACGATCACCACCTGATCGATGAAAAAGTCATCCCACATCGTTTCCTCCTGGTTCAGTGCCGAGCGTCGCGAGCGCGCGTCGCAGTCGATCGATGACGTACGCGTGGTGGACCTCGTCCATGACGTCGGGCGAGACGTAGACGCACCGACCCACCTCGAGGACCGCGATGCGCGGATCCTCCTCCCACAACGTCGACGCGACGGCCCGCGATCGCTCGAGCGAGCCGCAATCGACCTCGAGGCGCGCCACTGGCTGTCCCGCCTCGTTGGTGTCCACCCGTCGCACCCACGCGGCCCCCGCATCCTGCAAGAGGCCCACCCACGAATCGACGCTCGCGGTCCAGCGGCGCGCCTGCTCGTCGTGGTCTAGGGCCACGTAGCACTCGAGCGCCGCCCAAAGACCACAGATTTCTTCTTTGCCGACCTTCATCGCGCGGGCCAATCGCTGCAGCGGCGCCGCATTGAGGCGCGCGGCCTCGACGAGGTCCGCTCGTCCCAGGAGCAACCCACTCGCCTGGGGACCGCGCAGGGCCTTGCCCCCGCTGAAGAGGGCGAGATCCGCCCCGCACTCCGTGGTGAAGCGCCAGAGGTTCGACATCGGGGGCAACTGCGCCGCCGCATCGACGATCACCGGCACTGAGTGGCGTCGGGCGAGGCGCACCGTGGTTTCCAGCGACAACACGGTGGCGGGCAGGTGGTCGCCGGCGACCCACAACACCGCCGCGGCACCACGCGCGAGAGCGTCAGACAACTCCCATTCGAACGTCTGGATGACGTTACCGATCTCGACGAGATGACCGCCCACCAGTTCCACCGCCCGGTCATAGGGAATACGGTGCGCGCGATGGATGATGACGCGACGTTCGAGGCTCTCGTCGGCGGGCAATCGCGCGATGAGTTCGGGCCGACCCCCCGTCATCGCGGCGAGCACACCCAGACAGATGGCGGCGGCGGCGCCCGCCGTGACCAGGGCCGCGTCATTGCGCGTCAGTTCGGCGACTCGGCGACCCACCGACAGGTGCAGTTCCTCCATCGAGACGCACGATGTCGCGGCCGACGCCATCGCCGCAACCACCTCATCGGGCAGGGTCGTCCCGCCCAACGCCGTCAAGGTCGTCGCTGCATTGATGACGTGACGCACCGCGAGCTCGGCGTAGACGTCACGCGGCACCACGGACTACTCCACCACGGCGAGAGCGGTGATCTCCACCTTCATACCCGCCGGCAGATGCACGCCGACGGTGGTGCGCGCCGGATACGGCGCCGCGAAGACCTTGGCGTATTCGGCGTTCATGGCCGCGAAGTCGGCCATGTCGGCCAGGTAGACGTCGACGCGGATCACGTCGTCCAGCGAGGCCCCGGCCGACGCCAGCACCGCCTCGATGTTCTTGAACGTCTGGACCGTCTGCGTGCCCACGTCCTCGCCGGCGAAGGTCCCGGTCGCTCGGTCAATCCCCGCTTGGCCCGCCGCGGCCACGACGTTGGCGATGCGCACCGCCTGGGAATAGGGAGCCACCGGAGTGGGTGCCAATTCCGTCTTTCCTTCGATTCGTGCCATTACTGTCCTTCTTTCTCATTTGGGGGATGACGTCGCGACGCTCGCGCCACGAATGTCCCTATTTACCCATGCCGGCCGTCAGCCCGCGCACGAAGAACCGCTGCCCGAAGACGTACAGGACCGTCAAGGGGAGGATCGACAAGAATGCCGCCGCCATCAGCAGTGGTTCATTGGTGACGTAGCGACCCTGGTAGAGGGCGAGTCCCGCCATCAAGGTCCTCGAGGAGTTCGACTGCAAGAAGACCAGTGCCACCAACAGTTCGTTCCACACGAAGATCGCGTTCACGATCACCAGGGTCACGGTGGACGCACCCGAGATCGGCAAGATCACACTGCGCAGGATCCGGTGGTGCGCGGCACCATCGATATAGGCGGCTTCGATGAGTTCTTCGGGAATCTCGCGAAAGAAGTTCACGAAGAAGAAGATCGAGAAGGGGATCAACAGTCCGGTGTAGAAGATGATGACCGACGGCAGTTGGTTGATGAGGTGCGCGTTGACCATCAACATGTACATCGGCACCAGTAGCGCCACGGGCGGGATCGCCATGAGGGCGATGTTGACGCGAAAGAGGCTCTCGCGACCGCGGGCGCGGCCGAACACGATGGCGAAGGCGGCCATGATCGAGATGATCGTCGAGATCACCACCGAGCTGCCCGTGGCCACCAGGCTGTTGCGCATCCAGGTCAGCACCGGCCAGTCCGCGAAGACGGCGGTGAAATTGCCCATCGTCGGGTGCGTGGGCAGACCCGTCGGGTTGAGCGCATAGCCCTGGGGCGTCTTGAGAGCGGTCGAGAGCATGAACCAGACCGGGTAGAGCGATATGACCGACAAGATGATCAGCGACAATTGGCGCGCGACGTTGCGGACGTGTTGCATCAGTGCTGATCCTTGGCGGCCCGGATGCGCACCCAGAGGTACAAGGCGATGAAGACACTGGCGATGAGCAACAAGACGACCGCGCCCGCCGACGCGATGCCGATGGAGCCATTCTCAAAACCGTTCTGGTAGATGTAGAACTCCATCACACTCGACGAATAGGCGGGGCCTCCGCCGGTCAGCACGTAGACGTAGGTGAACACCGACGACAGGACGATGATGGCCTGGAGGATGACGAAGAATTCGATGATGCGTCGGATCTGGGGGATCAGGATCCGACGCTGCACCACCCACCAGTTGGCCCCGTCGATGCGCGCGGCCTCGACGGTCTCCGCGGGGACCGCGAGGAGGGCGGCGGAGAAGACGACCACGCCGAATCCCAGCTGCTGCCAGACTATGACGCCGCCGATGGAGAACATCACCCAGCTCGGCGACCCCAGCCAGTCGTGGATCAAGAAGCCCAGGTGCAACCTCGTCAACAGAGCGTCCAGGACCCCGTTGCCCTGGAGGAGATAGGAGAACGACAAACCCATGGCTGTGGCCGGGAGGATGTAGGGGAGGAAGAGGATCGCGCGGTAGTGGCGCACCCCGCGAAACGAGGTGTTGATCATCAGCGCGATCGCCAGCGCCAGCACCGTCACGACGGGCACCGTCAAGAGGAGCTTGAAGTTGTTGAACATCGAATGGATGAACTGGGGGTCGGTGGCCAGTTCGCGGTAGTTCGCCGTCCCGACCCAGACGAGCGAGCCGATCGATCCGGCGTAGAAGCTGTAGTGCACGACCTCGAAGAACGAGTAGCCGAAGACCAGCGCCAACATCACCAGCACCGGCGCCATGTACCCCAGCGGCCACCATTGGCGGCGGCGCCGGACCTTGCGGGTCTTCGGCGCCGCCGCCGGTGGGCGGCCGCTATCGAGTGTGGCACTCGCAGAACTCATACTCGTCCTTCACTCGTTGATGCGAGGGTCTCCGCGACCCCGTGAATCAGGCGCCCGTCGCCCACTTCTTGAACAGGCTGTACTGCGTGGGCTGCTGCAATTGCCACTTCTGCAACTGTTGCTTCCAGAGCGCCACCGCGGCGGCCGGGGTCCCCGATCCCGAGGTGATCAGCTGACCGGCCGGAAGGTCCGCGTTCGAGTCGATCTGCGGCGGAATGTCATTCTCCAACCAGATCGAGGTGCCGGACGTGTCCAACTTGTCCAGGGCCTTGGCCAGGGGGTCGGTGATGTAGGACGTCGGGAAGCGGTTGTCCGCGGGGAACGCGCCGGTCTCCTTGTTCAGCGCCACCATGTTGGCGGTCGAGTGCAAGAAGACGAGGAACTTCGCGGCAGCGGCCTTGTTGGACGACCACGACGCCAGGAACTCGTCCGAGGACTGCGTGGTGTCGTAGGTGCTCGCCAACTTGCCGGTGCCCCAGATGGGCGGCCGGGTGACTCCGACGTTGGCCTCGCCCACGGACTTGGCCCAGGACAGGACGTTGCCGTCGGTGGTGATGGACATCGCGGCCTTGCCCTGGGGGAACAGCTGCCAACCCTGGTTCAGCGACAGTGACTCCACGTTGGAGTTCACGTAACCGCTCGAGATCAAGTTCGCGAACATCGTGTACATCGTCTTGAGTGACGAGAGGAGTTGCGCCTGGCTCGAGCCCACGTTGGCGACGCCCTGGGTCAACTGGCTGATCGAGTTCAAGATCTGCTTCTCGTAGATCGCGAACATCCACGCGCCGAAGTAGCCGTCCTGGTTACCCATGCCCATGGGCGTGATCCCGTGCTTCTTCAACGCCGCGCAGTCGGCCAGGAACTGGGTCCACGTGGTGGGTCCGACGTTGGGGTTGAGACCCGCCTTGGCGAAGAGCTTCTTGTTCCACACCAGCGGCACACCAATCAGGTACAGCGGCATCGCGTAGACGTTGCTTCCGATGGTGTTCTCGTTGGTGTTGAGCCAGTGCGACATCTCAGACTTCGAGACGTAGTTCGAGATGGGCGTGACGTCGCCCTGCAGCGCCGGCAACAACGTCGGCAGGGTCGCCCACTGGGTGTCGACGTCGGGACCGGTCTTGGACTGGCTCGCCAACTGGAAACTCGAGATGATCGTCGTGTTCGACTGCGGCACCAGGGTGATGCTCACGCTCGGGTTGAGCTTCTCGTACATGGCGATGCGCTGTTGCATCCACTTGGTCATTCCCGGGATGTCGCTCTCGCCCCAGAACCAGTAGTTGATGTTGGTCTTGCCCGAGGCGCTCGCTTGCGTCGCTGCCGGTACCACCGCGACGGCGAGTCCCATCGCGGCCACGCAGAACACGGATATCGCCTTGGTGACGATTCGGTTGCGGGACCACGAGGCGCGCATCGATGAGTATCTACTCTTCATTAAACCCTCCCTGAGAAACAATCACTTGGATGAGCGATTGACTTCAACGTACTCAATGACCAGTAATCACGCAACGGCTTTGAGCACAAAGAGTCGCGCGACGGCCAGAAAATAATCTGTTGGAAACGAATAGTTCCAGTTGATGGAACACTTCGCCCCCATGGCCTCTGCGTGTTCCGATTATTCGACCATCCGGGCCGCCGCGGCGGCGGGTCCCGGGTCCCCCTCGACGGTCGCGACGCCCCTCGATGAGCGCCTGAGAACAACTACTGTGACGGGTAATCATCATGAAGCAGTCGTCAACGAACACGTGCGAGGCGGAGTCACAATGAAGGCGTTGGTGTTCACCGGACCCGGAGTCGTCGAGGTGCTCGACGTCGACGACAGTCGTTCCCTGCCAACCGAGGTCACCGTGCACGTGGCGCGCGCCGGCATCTGCGGGAGCGAGTTGCACGGTATCGCCACGCCGGGCTTTCGCGTACCCCCTCTCGTGATGGGACACGAGTTCGTCGGTCGACTCGACGACGGACGACGCGTCGCGATCAATCCGTTGGAGAGTTGCGGCGAGTGTGATCTCTGCGCGCGCGACCGTCCCCAGCTCTGCCGCTCGCGGCGTCTGCTCGGGGTGCACCGCGCCGGCGGCTTCGCCGAGCGTGTCAGTGTGCCCGCGCACGCGGTGCACGAGATCGCCGACGAGTTGTCGTGGGACCGCGCCGCGCTCATCGAGCCGGTGGCCAACGCGGTACACGCGTGGCACCGTGCCGATGCCCCCGTGGGGGCGCGCATCGCCATCATCGGCTGTGGCCCGATCGGCCTGGCCTGTCTCGAGGTGGCTCGACACTTCAAGGCGGCCGAGGTGACGTGCGTCGACCTTTCGCCAGAGCGGCGCGACGTCGCGGTCGGTCTCGGTGCCGACCGCATCGGCGATGCTCTCGAAGGTGAATTCGACGCCATCTTCGACGCGGTGGGCGTGGCGAGCACCCGCGCAAGTTCTCTGAGCCACCTGATACCGGGAGGCGTCGCGGTGTGGCTCGGTCTCGCGACCCCGGACCCGGGATTCGACGCCCTTGACACCGTTCGCTTCGAGAAATCGGTGCGCGGCTCCTTTGCCTACAGCGACGAGGAGTTCGCCGTCGCCGTCGCCATCGCGCCCGCACTCGATCTGAGTTGGTCAACCACGTACCCGCTCGCACAAGGCGCGGACGTCTTCTACGCCCTCATGGGCGGCGACAGCATTCCCATCAAGGCGCTGCTGCAGCCGTGAACCTCTTCGACCTCGACACCCCGGCGCTGGTCGTCGACCTCAACAAGGTCGAGGCGAACGTCGCGGAGATGGCGCACACTGCTCGCGAGGCGGGCGTGCGACTGCGCCCCCATACCAAGACACACAAGATTCCCGAGCTCGCGCGCCTCCAGGTGGCCGCAGGAGCCAGCGGCATCACCTGTGCCAAAGTGGGCGAGGCCGAAGTGATGGTCGACGCCGGCATCGACGACATCCTGGTCGCCTACCCGATCATCGGCTCGTCGAAGGTCGATCGCTTGGCAGCGTTGCGAGAACGTGCGCGTATCGTGGTCAGTCTCGACTCCCTCGAGGTCGCCCAGGGTCTCAGCCGCCTCGGCGTCCACGGGGTGGGGCCACTGGAGGTCTACGTCGAAGTCGACACCGGTCATCACCGCATGGGCCGAGCACCCGGGGCACCGAGCGCGGAACTGGTGCGCCAGATCGCCGACGTCCCCGGTCTCGACATCATCGGTCTCTTGACCCACGCGGGACACGCCTACGCCGCCCGAGACGATGACGAGCGCGAGGCCGTCATCCAACGCGAGGTCGATGACCTAGTGGCGACCACGGAGCTCTGTCGTGAACTCGGGGTGCCCTTGCGCGAGATCAGCGTCGGATCGACACCGTCTGCGCGGCGAGAGGCCCGTCACGCGTCCGCCGGCATCACCGAGATTCGTCCGGGCACCTACATCTTCAACGACACCGCGATGGTGAATCTGGGGGTCGCGACCTACGACCAATGCGCCGCGTTCATCCTCGCCACGGTGGTGAGTCGGCCCGACGCCGAGCGCTTCGTGATCGATGCGGGCACCAAGTGCTTCACGTCGGACGGGGTGGGACGACCCGATTGGATCAAGGTGGCCGGTTGGGACGACCTCACGATGAACTTCGTCACGGAGGAACACGGCGTGGGCCGCTTGGACGCGACCGCGGGTGGGCGTCTCGAGATCGGTGACAAGTTGTTGCTGATCCCCAGTCACGTGTGTCCGGTCTTCAACCTCTTCGACACGGCGTACGCCTTCCGGGGCGAGGACGTCGTCGAGGAGCTGCTGATCGCGGGTCGCGGCAAGGTCCGCTGACGTCGTCAGTCGATCGCGTCCTTGCTCACGGGGTCGAAGAAGTGGAGGCGATCAGGAAACACCTGGAGTCGGACAAGGTCGTCGACGCGTACCGCCGCGCGCGGTTCGACCCGGGCCACGCCTTCGCCCCGCGTCCCGAGCCCGGTGGGCATCTCGCCCACCTCCTCGTCGCCGACCTGGTCCCCGCTCACGCGTACCGCGTCGATCGAGAAGTGCACCAGCAATTCTGAACCCAGGGCCTCGACGGCCTGGACGCTGGCCGTGAGGAAACTCGTCGACTCGCCCTCGAGGACCGGAAGGTCCTCGGCGCGTAGACCCACGACCAGCGGGCGCCCGCGATAGTTGGCCAGACCGCGATGGCGCGACACGAAGTCGTCGCCGAGCGAGAGCACCTGTGAACCGAGCGAGAGCGCGAGACCGTCCTCGCTCAGTCGCGCCTCGAAGAGATTCATCGCGGGTGAGCCGATGAAGGCGGCGACGAAGAGGTTGCGCGGACGCGCGTAGAGGACTTGGGGTGCGTCGCACTGTTGGAGCACACCGGCGCGCATCACGGCGACCCGGTCACCCATGGTCATCGCTTCGGTCTGGTCGTGCGTCACGTACAAGGTGGCGACGCCGATGCGACGCTGGATGCGGTGCACTTCGGTGCGCATCTGGACCCTCAACTTGGCGTCGAGATTGGACAGCGGTTCGTCCATCAAGAACACGGCCGGGCTTCGCACGATGGCGCGCCCCATCGCGACGCGCTGGCGCTGGCCGCCGGACAACAGGCTGGGACGACGATGCAGCAGATCGGTGAGACCGAGGATGGCCGCCGCCTCGTTGACTTTCTGCTTGACCTCGTCCTTGGGAACCTTACGCAGTCCCAGTCCGAAGGCGATGTTCTCGAACACGGTCATGTGCGGGTAGAGGGCGTAGTTCTGAAAGACCATGGCGACGTCGCGTTCCTTCGACGTGAGTTGGTTCGCCTCGCGGTCCCCGATGCGCAAGGTTCCCGAGGAGATCTCCTCGAGTCCGGCCACCATCCGCAGTGCCGTCGTCTTGCCGCAGCCCGACGGCCCGACCAGGACCATGAACTCGCCTTCGTGTACCTGCAGGTTCAGGGCGTCCACCGCCTGGAACCCGTTCGGGTAGACCTTGGTCATGTCCTCAATGGATATTGACGCCACGCGAACTCCCCTTCATGTTGTCGAGTGCCACCGCTGCAACCTTGCTCACACCAGGACGTCGCCGAGCTGCTCGCGGATCATCTCGCGCACGCGCGGCACTGACGCCTCGAGACGCGAGAGCGGCAGTCGCTGGGCCACCGCGGTGACCGAGACCGCACCGTCGGGCACCGACTGCGAGGTCAAGAACAAGGGGATGGCGACGCAGTTGATGCCTTCCTCGTGCTCCTCGCGGTCGAGCGCGTAGCCGAGCTCGCGAATCTCGACGAACTCGCGGTGCAGCTCCTCGGGCGTCGTGAGGGTGCGCGCCGTGTAGACGGGCATCTGGGTGTCGTGGCACGAGACGAACTCGCGCACGTCAGCGAGCGTCGTCAGCTGGAAGGCCAGTATCGCCTTGCCCACGCCGGTGCAATACGCCGGATTGCGCCCTCCGATGGCCGACTTCATCTGGAACCGTGCGGCCGGCGACTGGACCTTGGCCAAATAGACCACCTCGTTGCCGTCGAGGATCGCGTAGTGGGTGGTCTCACCGAATTCGGCGGCGAGCGCGGCGAGGATCGGTCGGATCCGACCGACCTCGTCGAGTTCCTCGTAATAGGAGAACGCCAACTTCAACAAGCCGTATCCCAAGCGGTAGTGGCTGTTGCGGTCCTGCTCGATCAGATCGGCGCGGCGAAGGACGCCCAGGGCGCGATGCACGCTCGAACGCGGTGAGTTGACCAATCGGGCCAGGTCGTTGAGGCCGATTCCTTCCGGGTACGTACCCAGAAGGTTCAAGATGGCCAGCACCCGGTCAGCACCATTGGGCGTCTTGTCCTGCTTCGCCACATCGAGTGCATCGCGCGAACTCACCATCAATTGATCCCCTGGGTGCTAACTGGAACCAACTATATCCACGGTGCCGTAATACAGGAACGCTGTTCCACTATTCGGAAATCATGACGAGAGCCGCCTGGTCCGGGTAGTCGTGCTCGTCTTCGCGCAACGCGTGGCGAGCGAGGCACGAGGCGGCTCTCGTCACCGCGTTCACGATGGTGACGGCGTTAGATGAAGTACGAGGTCATCGAGAGCGAGCCCATGGTGCAACCCTCGGCGAAGACGTGGGGCGTCGCGTCGCTGACCGCGGCGAGTCCCGCCACATACGCCAGGGGCAAGAAGTGGTCAGGGGTCGGCACCGCCATGCGGTAGTCGTCGCTCTGGGTCAAGGTGGCGATCGCGCTCGGATCCTTCTGCATGACGCCGCGAGCGTCGTCATCGAATCGCTGCGCCCAGTCGAAGCCTCGCTCGTCGGACTGCCAGTCGATGGCGCGAAGGTTGTGGACCACGTTGCCGCTACCGAGAATCAAAACGCCCTCGTCGCGCAGCGGGGCGAGCCGCGCGCCCAGGTCCACGTGGTACTCGAGGGGCTTGGAGGCATCGATCGCCAGCTGGACCACCGGCACGTCGGCGTCGGGGTACATATGCGCCAGCACCGACCACGTGCCGTGGTCGATACCCCAGGTCTCGTCATCGAGTCCCACCCACACCGGTTCGACGATGTCGCCGACGTGTTTGGCCAGGTCCGTGTCGCCAGCGACGGGGTAGTCGAAGTCGAAGAGCTCCTGAGGGAATCCGTAGAAGTCGTGGATGACGCGTGGTCGGGTCATCGAGGTCACCACCGTGGCGTTGATGTACCAGTGCGCGGAGATCGCCAAGATCGCCGCGGGCTTCTCGAAGGACGCGGCGAACTCGGACCACGCGTTGGTGTAACGATTGCTCTCCAGGGTGTTCATCGGGTTACCGTGACCGATGAACGCAGCGGGTGTCGTGGCCATGAATCCTCCCAGGGATTGTTGATATGTCTACCATCATAGCAGAATTAGGTGAAATATCAACCAGCACCCGCTACGCTGGTTTCGTGACGACAAACCCGGCGTGGCTCAGTGATGACGAGTTGCGGGCGTGGAAGGGGTTGTCACTCATGCAACTTCAATTGCAGGCGCGATTGAGTCGGCGTCTGGCGGACGTCGGACTTTCCTACCAGGACTATCTGGTCCTGGCGACCTTGTCCGACCAGCCCGACGGTCGGCGCAGGGTGGTGGAGCTCAGCGACGAACTCGGATGGGAGAAGAGTCGCCTCTCGCACCACATCTCGCGCATGTGCGAGCGTACGCTCGTGGTCAAGGTGCCCTGCCCTAGTGACCAGCGCGGGATCTTCGTGGAGATCACCCCCGAGGGTCGCGACACCCTGGCCCACGCCGCGCCGGGTCACGTGGATGACGTGCGACAGCTCTTCTTTCGTCACCTGAGCGCGTCCCAGGTGACGATGCTCGCTACGATCGCCCAGCAGGTTCTCGAGGGGCTCGGCGACACCCGCGCCGTGTAGGGCGTCGCACCACTCTCCCTTGACCGAACGTGGTTTGTAGGCTGTGTCCGATGACGATGACGCCGCAGATCCGTGACGTCCTGACCGCGGGGCGACTGGGTCACCTCACCACGATCAACCCCGACGGGAGCCCTCAGGTCTCGGCGGTGTGGATCGGCCTCGAGGATGAGGACATCGTCATCGGTCACCTGATGGGTGGTGCCAAGACGCGCAACATCGCACGCGACGGCCGCGTCGCACTCACCGTGGAGGCGTCGGGCGCGAATCCCATCGGCATGACGAATTATCTCATCGTCTACGGCCGCGCCCACCTCGTCGAGGGCGGGGCCCCGGAACTATTACAGCGCCTCGCGGGGGTCTATCTCGGACCCGGGGTGACCTTCCCTCCGATGTCCGATCCCCCCGCGGGCCACGTCATCCATCTCGTTCCCGAGCGATTCGGTGGCGTCGGTCCGTGGGTGCCGTAGCGCCCGGTTGATCACGGCGCGACGATCACCTCTCGATACGGCGTGGCGTTCGACGGCGCGAAGCCGAACGATCCTGCGAAGGTGGCGTCGAACAAGGTGGCCCCGACGCGCGTCGTGTCGATGGTGCAGTGCGCCGACGACGTGGTCGCACTCGTCGGGCGCAGCGACGCCGTGCACGAGGGCGCGGTGGGCCGAGTACCCGCTGAGAGTGTGACGAGGCCGTGGGGAGCGACCCGGGCCGTCGCCGTCACCGCGATCACCGTGTGGCCCTTGGTGGTGGTGCCGCGACCGAGAGAGTTGATGGTGAGTGAGGTCGCGTCGGTCGGAATGCTCAACCTGTACGCGTTCATCGAGTCCACCGCCACGCACGTGGTCGCACTCGCGCACGAGACGCCGTGCAGGATGTTGAAGCCCGCCACGTTCTGCGTCGCGCGCCACGTCGCGCCGTCGAAGACGAACGCCCCGCCCAGCAGGTCGGTCGCCACACAGAAATACGTCGCACCGCAACTCACGGCGTACAGTCCCAGTTTGGACACCTTCGTGCCGGCGCTCCAGGACGTGCCGTTGTAGCGGTAGGCGTGACCCTGGATGTCCACCGCCACGCAGAACGTCGGGGTCGCGCACGAGAGCGACCAGAGTTGACGCGTCGCGAAGGATTCGACGACGGGACCCGAGGTCCACGTCGCGCCACGAGAGACGTACGAATGGCCGGCGTTGTCGATCGCCACACAGGTCGTCACGGTCGCGCACGAGACGTCGGTCGCGATCGCGCCCGGAGCCAATCGAGGCAGATACCCGCGGACCACGCCCGAGGAGCGCCCTTCGGGCGAGAGGAACTCACAGCGGGTCGCGCAACTCACGGCGTAGGACGGGGTGTTGCGTGAGAGGACGGACGTCCAGCGCGCCCGACTCGAACGCAGGGCGAGGGCGTGGAAGTTGCCGACGATGGCGGCGCACGCCAGGGCGGCCTGCGGGTGCGCCGACACCCCACAGCGCACCTCTCGCACCCCCAACGGCGTTGACGTGACGGTGCGGGGCTTTCCCCAGACACCGCCGGAGAGTGTGATCATCTCGCCCGCGGTGTCACTGGCGATGCAGTACGTCGCACTCGCGCAGGCCACAGAGGTGAGGGTGTGGGGCGGATCGAAGGAGGAGGACGCCGGCGTGTACGTCGGTACGGCATTCACTCCCAACGAGAGGGCGATCGAGAACCCATCGTTGTCGACGGCGAGGCACGCCACGCTCGGGCTGGCGACGAAGCACGACAGTCCGTCGATCTGGGACAACATGTTGAGCGACCCGGTCGTCGACCAGGTCGAGAATGGTGCGACGGCCGACACCGCCTGGCCCACCGCATCATTGGCGACGCACGTCGAGAGCGCGCACGACACCAGGACACCATTGGCGCCCGTCGCGAAGAGCGGGCTCGTGGTCCAGGTCGAACCGTTCAAGACGCTGACCTCATTCGATCGCGAACCCACGACGCAACTCGTCGCGGCGATACACGAGATCGACTCGCCCACGTATCCCGGCGTCGACGGATCAATCGACGTGGGCATCGCGGCGTGCGCCAGTGACGGCGTGGGAGTCGCCGTCAACGTGAAGGTCATCACGCCGCCGCCCAGGTCGGTCGCCAAGCACACCTCGGCGGCAGTACACGAGACCGCGTCGAAAGCGCTGGTGTCGCTGGGCGAGAACACGACTGAGTCCGCTGACCAGACGCCGTTGAACAGGTAGTAGTCGATCGGCGAGAAGTTGGCGGTCTGTCCCACGGCGAGACAGAAGCTCGGCGACGAGCACGACACGCTCTGCATCACCGGCGAATTGGTGGTGGCGAAGGGCGTCGGCGTCCCCCACGCCCCGTTGTTCATGGTGACGTAGTTGCCCGACGCATCGGTCGCGACACAGAACGTCGTCGACGGACACGAGATCGCCGTGAAGGAATTGGTGCCATCGACGCGGCTCGGGGAGGACCATGTTGCGCCGTTGAAGTTCGCCACCGATCCGCTGCGATCGACCGCGACACAGAACGTCGCGGTGGCACACGACACCGCGTTGACACCACCGGAAGCACCGACCAGCGGTGTGCCCGCGGTCCACGTCAGGGGGGCTGTCAGCGTCGTTGCGGCGGCCGGCGTCATCGACGTCGCACCCAGTGCACCCGCGAGCGCGAGACACGACAGGGCCAGCGACGCGAGACGCCGGGCGCCCCACGGCGTCCGATGACCAAGATGTACGAACCTCATGACTGCTCCCCGCGACGTTGCTCGCCCTCGTCGGAGCCTAACGGGCGCGAAATCGCGCGCTTTGTTCGTGCCACCCCACAGGGAGGCCACCCGCGGGCTCCCACGAAGACACGGGCGTGGAAACGGGGTGAAGATAGTCTGAGGTGGTGAATTGGCGAGAGGGGGGGACGATGCGTCCTCGCGTCGTGGTAGCCCCGCGCAACGCCTTCTTCATCGTGCTGACCCTCGCCTTCGTCTCCCTCGCGTGCTGGTCCTTCGCCAACCCCCTCGTGGCCGCGCCCGACGAGCAGGCCCACTTGATCCGGGCGTACGCGCTCGACCACGGGATCTTCGGTACCCCAACGTCACCGCCGAGCAAGGTCAATGTCGACGTCACGGTGCCGATGTCCATCTACTATTCGGCGATCTATCCGATCTGTTGGCATCAGAACAAGAACGTCGCGGCGACGTGTTCTGCGGCGTGGCCCACCAGTTCGGCCCCCGAAACCATTCCGATCTACGTCGACCACTACCCGCCGCTCTACTACCTCGTGGTGGGCACGGCCACCTACGTCTCGCACGAGCGCAGCGGCATCTATTTGATGCGTTTGATCAGTGCGTTCATGAGTTCGTTCATGCTGGGCCTCGCGGCGTACGCCATCGCGCGCTGGAGTCGACGCCGCTCGCTGTTCATGGCCATGTACGTGGCCCTCGCCCCCGAAGCGTATTTCCTTTCGTCGTCGATCACTCCATCCGGCTTCGAGATCACGACGGCCGTCTGTCTGTGGACTCTCGTGGCCATCTTCGCCCTCGAACACCGCCTCGACCCTCCGCGTGAGCTCGTCGCGCTGCTCGCCGCAGTGGCGTCGGTCCTCGTGCTCATCCGGGGGCTCTCGCCCCTCTGGGTGGTCCTCGCGGGCCTGGTCCTCGTATTCCTCGCCGGTCCGCGTCAGCTCGTCGCGCAGTGGCGCTCGCGGCGCGACCTGCAGATCGCCAGCGGCACCGTCACCCTCGCCGCCCTCCTCGCGGCGACCTGGATCTTCACGCAGGGAACGCTCAATATCCTTCCGGTGGGCGCCCCCATCGCGAAGAGCGCGTCATTCGCGTCCGTGGTCCGCTTCGTCGCCAGCTTCATCCAGGGCTGGCTGCGCGAGATGGTCGGAATCCTGGGTTGGCTCGACACCGAGCTGCCGGGCTACGTCTATCAGTCGTGGTACACCATCGTCATCGGCGTGCTCGTGATCGCCCTGTGGCGAGGCAACTGGCGCGAGAAGACCGTCGTGCTGGGACTTTCGGCGTTGGTGGTCCTTATCCCCCTGGCGCTCGTCGTACGCCAGGCCAAGGTCCTGGGCGCCGTGTGGCAGGGACGTGACACGATGCCCCTCGCCGTGGGCGCCTTGATCTTGGCCGCGGCGATTTGCGGCGGACCACTTCGTCGCCGGGAGCGGCCGGTGGTCGAGCGATGGGGGGTCTCGGTGCGCGAGCGGACAGGAAAAGCGACGATGGTGGCCGTCGTCGTCGCCCTGGCCTTCGCCAATCTCTTCGCCTTCTACACCAATCTGCGGCGCTACGCGGTCGGACGATATGGTCCCAAGTTCTTCTTCCTCCACCACCAGGGCTGGTCGCCGCCCACGGGCCAAGTGGTGACCTTGTTGGTCTACGCCATGGTGACTCTCGCCTTCGCGGGTGTCGTGGCGACCTGGATCTGGTTCACGCCCCGTGCCGGTGATTCACCGACCGACGCGGAGCGAATCCGCTAATCACCGTCCTTCGGTAAGATGAACCAGGTACTTCTTGCCCACCGGGCGCTACCACACAAGGAATGAGAGGCGAAGACGATGTCTGATGCATACTCGTCGGAACCCGTC
>Ga0209698_10002519_pt1 | contig 20683 bp, 18 predicted proteins | sample LitLauG_LLR_2012_FD_187203 | JGI IMG/M metagenome (GOLD analysis project Ga0209698, IMG submission 187203) | Freshwater sediment microbial communities from Pennsylvania, USA - Little Laurel Run_MetaG_LLR_2012 (SPAdes) (version 2) | ecosystem: Environmental > Aquatic > Freshwater > Creek >...
GCCTTCGCGTCGGCGAGATCGGCGAAGGACAGCGCCTTTCCGGCGCTCAGATCGACGTTGATGTGCGCGATATACGAATTGGGATGGGCGCCGCCGGAGTTTTGGTAGGAATTGACCATCGCCGACACCAATTTCGGCGAGGCGTAGGTGACGCGCATCAGGTCTTCGAAGGCATAATTGTCGGCGTTGGGATCGCCGTCGTCCGGCTGGAGGATCTCTTCGGACAGCTTTGCGACGGCGACGTTGAAGGCTCGCTCCGCCCCGCTGGGCTCGCTAGTGAATTTCACCAGCTCGAAATCGACGTCCGCGCGCCCCTTGCGGCCCTTCACGAGGGTGAAGAACGGCGCCATCGGCGTCGAGGCGCCCGGTCCCGCCTCGGGCGCGGCCTGCAGGAATTTTGCGCGCGCGTTGGAGGCATCGGCCAAGCACGCCGAGAGTTTTGGGCCGACGAACGGCGCGCCGCTCTCGTCGACGCAGGCTTGGCCGCGGTTGCCGATCCAGCGCACCTGCGCCTCGAGGATCGACGCGCGCTGGGCGGGCGACGCGGAGGCGCGCAAGGCCTCGAACGCTTTGGTCATCGCCTCGTCGGCGGCGCGCGCCTCGGGGCTGGCGCAGATCGCCTTTTCATCCGTCGTGCGGGCCTTGGCGCAGTCGAAGGCGAGGGCGGCGCCGGGAAACAGCGCGGCGGCGAGGCCTATGAGCGCGGCTAGTTGATGCGCGTCCAATCGACGGATTTGCAAATGAGGCCTCCCAGCACGCAGCCTTTGGTGACAAGCGACGACCCGTCGAGGATCATCTTACCGGTATATTCGTTGCCGTCGTCCGGGTTGAACGCTTTGCCCGACCACGTTCCGTCGCCGTTGGACTTCATGTCGTAGAAGACTTTCTGCCCTACTTTGCCCGGCGCTTTCGGGTCTCGCACCCACGTGATCGATCCGCATAAGGCGTCGCCGCACGGCGCGATGCGCACATGGGCCTTGCCATCGACGCGCGCCCATTCGCCGGTCGCGTCGGCGGCCTGCGCGCCGGTGGCGATCACGAGCAGCGACAAAGCCGCTAGGCTCGGCCAAAGTTTCATGCGCGGTCTCCTCCCCGGTCTTGTCCGACGATGGTCCGAGGCTACGGCGGCGTCAAGGCGACCGCCGGTTTATATCCGTTGTCGAACGCGGCCAGGATCGCGAGCGGCGTCAGGACGTCGACGATAATCCCCTCGGGCCGAGGCCGCGCCGCGCCGTAGCCTTGAAAACCCCAGGCATGAAGGGCCGCGCCGCGCACGAGCCAAGGCGCGCCGTCGAGCGCGACGAAGGCGCCGTCGGGAAGGGTCTCGAGGGCGCGACGCGCCCGCACTCCCCGGCGCTCGGCGCGCAGAACGCGGTCGATCTCGGCGGCGCGCAGCGGCGGGTCCGGCGCGCTGAAGGCGCGCGCGAACGCCAGGGCGTCGGCGCGGCGGCATTCAAAGCACGGGCGATGCCCCGCCGCGAAGGCGGTGGCTTCGTCGAGAAAGAACAGCTCGGTATAACCGCGCCCCCACACCTCGCGGTGACGGCCCTTAAACGCGCACACGCAGGCGATCCACTGCCGGCTCGCCCAGCGCCGCGCGCCAAGCGTTTTATCGTCCCGATGAAAGCGTCCGCCGCGATTGCCCATCAGCGAGCCGCGCGCGCCGACCGCGTGAAGCTCGCCGAAGGGATCGACGCGATTTTGCAGCGGCATGGCGCGTCAGCGCCGCACGCCGACCGCCCAATCGAGCGCCTGCTCCAGCCGGTCGTTGCCCCAGAAAATTTCGCGCTCGTCGGTGACCAGGCACGGCGCGCCGGGCAGGCCGATCGCCTGGGCCTCCGCCGATTGCCGCTTGAGCTTGTCCTTGTTGGGCTCGCTCAGCGCGTTGGCCAACGTCGCCTCGGCGGAGAGGCCGAGCGAGGCGATGATCGCCGCGATCTCGGCGCGTTCGGCGATCGCGCGGCCCTCGCCGAATTCCGCGTGATAGGCGGCGCGCGTGAAGCGCTGGCGCATCTCGCCCTCGAGGCTGATCGCCACGCGGGCGGCCAGCACGGAATTTTGCGGAAACGGCTCGGGCCGCTTCAGCGGCAGGTTCAGCGTCCCGCAGACCCGCTCCATGTCGCGCCACATGTAGCGGCCTTTGACGGGATAGAGATTGAACGGAGAATCGCGCCAGCCTTGGGCGGCGAAAATCGGCCCGACGAGGAAAGGCCGCCAGACGATTTCGACGCCGCGGGCCGCGGCCAGATCGGCGATCCGCATCGCGGCGGGATAGGAATAGGTGCTGGCGAAATCATGCCAGAAATCGATCTTGACGCCCCCCATGCAGACTCCCTTCGCGCTCGGGCGAATCTATCGGACAGGACGGCGCAAAAAGAAAGCGCCGCCCCGCGCTAAGAAGCGCAAAGCGGCGCGATTTTTTACAGGCGAACGGCCGGGAGGATTACTGAGCCGGGGTCGCCGCCGGAGCCGGGGTGGCCATATCAGCCGGGGCGTCCATCTTCTTCATCATTTTGTGGTGGTGATGGCGATGCTTCATCATGTGGCGGTGATGCTTCATCATCATGTGGTGATGGTGCCGATGATGCTTCATCATCGGCGTGGCCATCGGCGTCGGGTCGGCCATCGGGGCGGCGGCCGGGGCGGCGTCATCGGCCATGGCGACCATCGGGGACAACGCCAGGGCGGCGCCAAGGCTCATAGCGGCGATCGTCTTCAACATAATCAAATCTCCTAATCGGGCCTCATGCCCTTTAAATGCACCGGCGGAAAATGCGCCACGCGAACTGAATCCCAGATGAACGGGTTTCATCCTCGCCGGGCCGAGGCGCGCGCGGGTGGTTCGCCTTGACACGTTTCGGCGGCGCGACGCACAGTCGCGCGACGCTCGCCGAGAGCGTTTATTTGCAAGCCCCCGAACGCTTTCGATCCATGTCGCACAATTGTTACGGCCATCTTTTTCGCGTCACGACCTTCGGCGAGAGCCACGGCGCGGCGCTCGGCTGCGTCGTCGACGGCTGCCCACCGCTGATTCCGCTGGAGGCCGCCGACATTCAGGGGGATCTCGACCGCCGCAAGCCCGGCACGTCGCGCTTCACCACGCAAAGGCGCGAGGCGGACGAGGTGAAAATCCTCTCCGGCGTGATGACGGACGATTCCGGCACGCAGGTGACGACCGGCGCGCCGATCGCGCTGTTGATCGAAAACACCGACCAGCGCTCGAAGGACTATTCCGACATCAAGGACAAATACCGGCCCGGCCACGCCGACTACGTCTATGACGCGAAATACGGCATCCGCGACTATCGCGGCGGCGGGCGCTCGAGCGCGCGCGAGACCGCGGCGCGGGTGGCGGCGGGCGCCATCGCGCGCAAGGTCGTCCCGCAAGTGCGGGTGCGCGGCGCGTTGGTGGCGATGGGGACGCTCGCCATCGACCGCGCCAATTGGGATTGGAACGAGGTCGCGCGCAACCCATTCTTCTGTCCCGACGCCAAGGCCGCCGAACGCTTCGCCGACTATCTCGACGGCGTGCGCAAGAGCGGCTCGAGCGTCGGCGCGGTGATCGAGTTGGTCGCCGAAGGCGCGCCGGCCGGGTGGGGCGCGCCGATCTATGGCAAGCTCGATTCCGAGCTGGCGTCGGCCCTGATGAGCATCAATGCGGTCAAGGGCGTCGAGATCGGCGACGGTTTCGCCGCCGCCCAGTTGAGCGGCGAAGAAAACGCCGACGAAATGCGCGCCGGGAATGACGGCAAGCCGCGCTTCCTGTCCAACCACGCCGGCGGCGTTTTGGGCGGCATCTCCACGGGACAGCCGGTCGTCGCGCGTTTCGCGGTCAAGCCGACGTCGTCGATCCTGTCGCCGCGCCGCACGATCACGCGTTCGGGCGAGGAGACCGAGATCGTCACCAAAGGTCGGCACGATCCGTGCGTGGGCATCCGCGCGGTGCCGGTGGGCGAGGCGATGATGGCGGCGGTGCTGGCCGACGCGTTTTTACGCCATCGCGGGCAGGTGGGCTGAGGCGGCCGTCGCCCGGCTCAGGCCATTCGCACGTTCTTGGTCGGCAATCCGCGCTTGCGCATCGCGTTGCGCGTGTCGACGATCAGGCGCGCGTGCTTGGAAAGCAAGGCATAATCGATCGCATCATGGTCCGTGACGATCAACGCGGCGTCGACGTCGGCGGCCGATTGCGCGGTGAGCGGGCTCGAGCGCATGGCCGCATCGCGGTCGGTGGCCCACGGCGGGCGCAGGCTATCGACCAGCGGATCGTGGAACAGGGGCGACGCGCCGGCGCGCCGGAGCAAATCGAGAATCTCCAGGCCGGGGCTCTCGCGCACGTCCGAAATATTGGGTTTGTAGGCCATTCCGATCACCAGGATTTTCGCGCCCTTCAGGTCCTTGCGCCGTGTCGCCGCCAATTCGGCGCCTAAGCGCTCGACGACGTGATGGGGCATTCGGTCGTTGACCTCGCTCGCCGCGTCGATCAGCTTGCTGGGCGCGCCCGCCGCGCGCGCCGACCATTGCAAATAGATCGGATCGACCGGGATGCAGTGGCCGCCGAGCCCCGGTCCGGGGAAAAACGGCATGAAGCCGAACGGCTTGGTCGAGGCCGCCTCGATCACTTCCCAAACGTCGATGCCGATGGCGTCAAACGCGATCTTGAGGTCGTTGACCAAGGCGATGTTGACGGCGCGAAAGACGTTCTCGGTCAGTTTGGCCGCTTCCGCGACGCCCGTGGAGGAAACGGGAATGACCCGCCCGAAAACGCGCGAATAGAGCGCGAGACCCACGCGGGTCGATTCCGCTTCGACGCCGGCGAACAGTTTTGGGATCGAGTGGGTGCGGTGCTTTTGGTTGCCGGGATCGACCCGCTCGGGCGAATAGGCCAGGAAATAATCTTCGCCGCAACGAAGGCCGGTCGCGTCGAGGATCGGTTTGACGAAATCGACGGTCGCGCCCGGCTGGACGGTGGATTCGATCACCACCAACGCCCCGCGCTTCATGTTGCGCGCGATGGCGTGCGAGGCGGCCAAGACATGCCCGAGGTCCGGCCCGCGATTCTCGTCGAGAGGAGTCGGCACGCAGACGATGACGACGTCGCACTCGCCCAAGGATTTTTCGTCGCTCGTGGCGCCGAGCCGTTTGGCGCCGATGAATTCGGCCAGCGCTTCGTTCGGCACCGCTTCGATGTAGCTATGGTGCGCGCGCAGCTCGGCGTTGCGGCGCTCGTCCGTGTCGAAGCCGACCGCGCGATAGCCCGACCGGCAGACTTCGATCGCCAGGGGCAGCCCGACATAGCCCAGGCCGATGATGCCCACTGTCGCGGTCTTGCCGGCGATGCGCTGGATCAGCGCGTCGCCGACGCTCAACGTCATTTGGTCCATATCCCTACCCCGTCCCGCGCGCCGGCTTCCCCGCCGCTCGCCCGCCATTCCACTAAAACGGCCCGAAATATCAGGCCGCTAACGCCTCAATGCGCCACGCCCTTGCTTCGGACCACGTGGAGCGCGGTCACGAACAGGATTTTCATGTCAAAAATGAGGGAGCGTCGGGCGCAATATTGGCGGTCATATTCGACCTTGGCTTCGTTGGAAAGATCGTCGCGGCCGTTGATTTGCGCCCAGCCGGTGATTCCTGGCCGAACCGAATTCGCCCCGACCGCGCGCCGGGCGGCGATCAGGTCGGTTTGGATGACCAAAGCAGGCCTCGGGCCGACCAAGGCCATTTCGCCGGTCAGGACGCTGTAGAGCTGCGGCAGTTCGTCCAGGCTCGAGCGACGCAGGAACGGCCCGACGCTCGTCAGCCATCGCTGCGGATCGGTCAGCAAGTCCGTGGGCAAATCAGGCGTGTCGGTCCGCATCGACCGGAATTTAGGCATCCAGAACGGAGCCTCGTCCAAGCCCACCCGCCGCGACCAATAGAGCACCGGGCCGGGGGAACTGATGCGCACCGCCAGCGCCGCGCCCAGGCAAATCGGCAGCGCGATCAAAGACAGGACCAGCGCTAGGACGATCTCGATGGTGCGCGGCATGGACGCGTTGGACTCGTTCGACGGACGCTTCAGGGGAATTCGCGGCCATATAGAAGGCGAATGGCGGGGCGGCAACCATCTATCCGTCCGGCCGACATCTTTGGCGGCGATTGACAATCGGGCGCGCGTGTTGCGTTTGCCCGCCAACGCGAGGATCGGCATGTGCGGCATTAACGGCGTAATCGTCCATCGGGGCCAAGCGCCGGCGGACTTGGCCGCCATGCGGCGCACCCGCGACCACATGGCCGCGCGCGGGCCCGATGGCTTTGGCGAATGGTTCGACGCTGACGGCCGGATCGCCTTTGGGCACCGGCGCCTGTCGATCATCGACCTCTCCGGCGGCGCCCAGCCGATGGCGGACGCGAGCGGCGCCCTGGTCGTCACGTTCAACGGAGAAATCTACAATTTCCAGGCGTTGCGCGACGAATTGGCGGCGCAAGGGGCGGCCTTCCGCACCCATTCCGACACCGAGGTCCTGCTCGAATTGTATCGGCGCGACGGCGCGGCGATGCTCTCGCGGCTGCGCGGCATGTTCGCCTTCGCGCTGTGGGACGCGGCTAAGCGCACGTTGCTGCTGGCGCGCGATCCCTATGGCATCAAGCCGCTCTATTATTCCGACGACGGCAAGGCGCTGCGCTTCGCCTCCAGCGTCAAAGCCCTGCTCGCGTCGGGCGAAATCGACGATGCGCCTTGCCCGGCGGGCGTCGCGGGCTTCAGGCTGTTTGGCAGTGTGCCCGAGCCGTGGACGTTCGTGCGCGCGATCAAAAGCGTGCCGGCCGGGTCCTATCTCGTCGTGGACGATCGGGGCGCAGGCGCCCCGCAGCGCTTTTTTTCGCTGGCCCAAACCTATGTGGACGCCGAGCGCCGCCCGCTCGTAGATACGAAAGAGGCGTTTCGCGCCGCCGCGCTCAGCAGCGTCAAACACCATTTGGTGGCCGACGTGCCGGTGGGCGCGTTCTTGTCGGCGGGCGTCGATTCGGGCGCGCTGGTCGGCTTGATGCGCGACGCGGGCGTCAAGGACATCCGCACCGTCACGCTCGCCTATCGCGCCTTCACCGGCACGGCGCGCGACGAATCGCCGCTCGCGGAGAAAGCGGCTGAGCGTTACGGCGCGAGCCATTTCACCCGCGTGGTCGACCAGGACGAGTTCCGCGCCGACCTGCCAAAGATCCTCGCGGCGATGGACCAGCCGAGCATCGACGGCGTCAACACCTGGTTCGTGGCCAAGGCGGCGCGGGAGCTGGGACTGAAGGTCGCGATCTCCGGGATCGGCGGCGACGAGCTGCTGGGCGGCTATTCCACGTTTTCGCGCCTGCCGGCTTGGGTGCGGCGCCTGCGTTTCGCCCCGCGCGGGTTGGCGGGCGTCGCCATATGGGCGAGGCGCTTGGGCGCCCCGCTGCATCCAAAATTGCCGGGCCTGTTGGCGTTGGGGCGCGATCTCCCCGGCGCCTATCTCGTGCAGCGCGCGCTCACGACGCCAGACGCGCTGCGCCGGGGCGCGGATGATGGCGGCTTCACCGCGCGAGGTCTAGAGGAACTCGATGCGCTCGGCATGGTCCGGCGCGCCCTCATTCCCGAGCCGACCACCGATTTCGCGAAAGTCGCGGTGCTGGAATCGAGCTTCTATCTGCGCAACCAATTGCTGCGCGACTCCGACTGGGCCGGCATGGCGCATTCCCTGGAGATCCGCACGCCCCTAGTCGACGCGCAAATGCTGGCCGACGTCGCGCCGATTTTCGCTAGGAGCAAGCCGCCCAGCGGCAAGTCGCTGCTCGCCGGAGCGCCCAGCCTCGCGTTGCCGGACGAGGTTTTGAACCGTCCGAAGACTGGCTTTGGCATTCCCGTGGCGGACTGGCTGCGGGACGGCGGCGCGGCGGACGCGTGGGAAACACGCGTCGCGCAGGCCTTTGCGCTGTCCCCCTAGGGCTTAAAGAAAGCCCATCACCCCGTCGGCGATCCGCTCCGCCGCCTTGCCGTCCCACAGCGGGGGCACGCGGCCGCGCTTGCCGCCGCCGTCGAGGACGGCGTCGACCGCGTCTCCCAGCAGGGTAGGATCGGAACCGACCAAGGTGTTGGTGCCCTGCTCGACCGTGATCGGGCGCTCGGTGTTGTCGCGAAGCGTGAGGCAGGGCACGCCCAGCGCCGTGGTCTCTTCCTGGATGCCGCCGCTGTCGGTGATCACGACTTGCGCTTCGCGCATCATGCCGATCGTGCGCAGGTAGCTCAAGGGTCCCGTCGCCTGCAGCATCGGCGTCTCCAACCACGGCTCAAGCCCATGGCGCAGAATCGCGGCGCGGGTGCGCGGGTGGATCGCGAACACCAGCGGAACGTCGCGCGACACGTCGGCCAGCGCGCGCAAATGCCCTTCCAGCTTGCGGGGATCGTCGACGTTCGAGGGACGGTGCAAGGTGGCGAAGGCGAAACCGTCGCGCCGCGCCGCTTCGGCAAAGCGCGAGGACGCCTGCGCCTCGGCCAGCACCTGCGCGGCCGGGATGCCGCGATCGAGGCACGAAAGCAAGGAATCGATCATCACGTTGCCGACCAGCTTGACGCCGTCGCCGACCGTCGCCTCGGCGCGCAGGTTCTCGACGCCCTGCGGCTCGGTGACGAAATGCAGATCGGCAAGCCGGTCGACCAGGATGCGATTGATCTCCTCGGGCATCGCCCGGTCGAAACTGCGCAGGCCCGCTTCGACATGGGCGACCGGGATCGACATCTTGGCGGCGGTCAAGGCGGCGGCCAGCGTGGAATTGACGTCTCCCACGACGATCAAAAGATCGGGCCGGGGCGAAGCGAACAGCGGCTCCAGCGACAGCATCATGCGGGCGGTCTGCGTCGACGAACTGGCCGAGCCGATGGCCAAGTTGATGTCGGCGTGGGGAATGCGCAGCTCCTCGAAGAACGCGCCGTCCATCGCCGCATCATAGTGCTGTCCGGTGTGGATCAAGCGGGCGGTGACGCCCTCTCGCTTACGCAACGCCGCGAGAATCGGCGCTATTTTTACGAAGTTTGGACGCGTTCCAACCACGCAATCGACACGAAACGGTCTCATTTGAAAACACCCAAAGCATTGTCACGCCGCGAAGCGGCCTCTAGGGTCGCCCCGCGACGCGCCGTGACGCGCGAAAGGCCGAAAATCCCTGAATGCGTATCGTTTTTTTCTCGCACTACTATCCTCCCGAGGTCAACGCGCCGGCGTCGCGAACCTCCGAGCATTGCCGCGTCTGGGCCAAGGCCGGACATGACGTGACGGTGGTCACCTCAGCGCCCAACCACCCGCGCGGCGAGCTCTATCCCGGCTATAAGAACAAGGTGTGGCAGAGCGAGACGCTGGACGGCGTGCGGGTCATCCGTCTGTGGACCTCGATCGCCGCCAATTCCGGCTTTCTCAGGCGCACGCTGAACTATCTCTCGTATTTCGCCTCGGCGACTCTGGCCTTGCCGTTTCTGCCCAAAGCGGACGTGGTGGTTTCGACTTCGCCCCAGTTTTTCTGTGGACTCGTCGGGTTGTTCGCCCGTCCGCTCAAGCGCGCGCCCTGGGTTTTGGAGATCCGCGACCTCTGGCCCGAGAGCATCGCGGCGGTCGGCGCGATGGAGCGCGGCCTTGGCTTTCGCGCGGTCGAGGCGCTGGAGCGGCTGGCCTATCGGCGCGCCGATGCGATCGTGCCGGTGACGCGCTCGTTCGTGGCGCATATCGCCGAGCGGCGAGGCACGGGCGAGGGGATCGAAGTGATCCGCAACGGGGCGGACCTCGCGACGTTTTGCCGCACCGACGCGGGCGCCGATTATCGCCGCCAATTCGGTTTGGAGGGCAAATTCGTCGCCACTTACGTCGGCACGCTCGGCATGGCGCATGGGCTACGGACGCTGCTCGACGCCGCCGAAAGCCTGAAAGACGATCCGCGTTTCGCTTTTGTCCTGGCCGGCGACGGGGCCGATCGCGCGAATTTGGAGGCCGAGCGCATTTCGCGCCGCCTAGAAAATGTCCACATTCTTGGCCAGCGCCCCAAGAGCGAAATGCCCGCTTTGTGGAGCGCCAGCGACGCCGCCGTCGTGCTGCTGAAAAACACCGAGGCGTTCAAGAAAGTGCTCCCATCGAAGATGATGGAGGCGATGGCGATGGAGCGGCCGATCGTGCTCGGCGTCGATGGGGAAGCGCGCGAACTGCTGGAAGACGCCGAGGCCGGCATCGCGATCCCGCCGGAGGATTCCAAGGCTCTGGCCGACGCGCTCGTGCGCCTGGCGAACGATCCCGCCGAAGCCGCGGCGTTCGGGAGCCGGGGGCGCGCCTACGTCACCGAACATCTCGACCGCTCCAAACTCGCCGCGCGCTATCTCCAACTGTTGGAGGACGTCGCTGACGGGGCCAGGCGCCGGTTGAAGGCTTTGGCGAAAAGCGGACAGCCCGCCGAATGAATTTTTTAGACGGCTGGCGCGCCCTGGGCCGCGCCTGGGCGTTCGGCCGCCACATTCCGCCGGGCAAAATATTGCGCCGCGCCGCTTTGCGCGTGCGGCGGGCCGCGCTCTCGCGCATGGGCGCGCCGCCCGATGCGCCGCCTCCGCGCATGGCCGCCCAGCCGCCCCTGCCGATCTTTCCCGCACGCACCGGCGCCCTGACCCTCGACGGCGACGCCCACGCCTTCACCTTCCTCGGCCGCACGGAAATCATGCGCGGACGCGTGGATTGGCGCGCGCCCGGCCCGGCGGGGAACCTCCAGCTATGGCGGATGAACTTGCATGCGATGGAATGGCTGGAAGGGGTCGATGACGCGACCCTCAAAGCCTCCGTCGCCGACTGGATCGCCGCCAATCCGGTGACGGCCCCCAACGCCTGGAGCGATTCCTGGAGCGCCTATACGCTGTCGATCCGCGCCGTCGTGTGGATGCAGCAAATCGCCCGCCGTCCGGCGCTGGCGAAACCCGAGATGCTCAAAAGCCTCGCCGCGCAAATCCGCTTTCTCGAGCGGAATCTCGAGACGGACCTCGGCGGCAACCACCTCGTCAAAAACATCAAGGCGTTGTTATGGGCGTCGGCGTTTTTCGACGGGCCGGAAGCGGCGCGCTGGCGGCGTCTCGGCCTGTCGCTGCTCGCCGCCGCGCTCAAGGAGCAAGTCCTGCCCGACGGGATGCACTTCGAGCGCTCGCCTTCCTACCACGGCCAAGTGTTCGCCGACTTTCTGGAATGCCGGGCGGCCCTGGGCGTTCAAGGCGCGCCGCACGCGCTCGACGAGGCGCTGGCGCGCATGGCGGGCGTGGTCGCCGATCTCAGCCATCCCGACAGGCGGGTCGCTGAGTTCAACGATTCCGGCCTGTCGATGGCTTATGCGCCCGCCGTTTGCCTCGACGCGTTCGCCGCGCAATTCGGCGCGAAGCCCGCCCAGCGAGACGAAATCGCCCTGCCGGACGCCGGCTATTTCGGCCTGCGCACGCAAGACACCTACTTCATCGCGGACTGCGGCCGGATCGGCCCGGATGATCTCCCCGCCCACGCCCATGGCGACGTCTTGAGCTTTGAGTGGTCGGTGGGCGGGCGGCGAGTCGTGGTCGATCCCGGCGTGTTTGAATATTACCAAGGCGCGCGCCGCCAGGCCTCACGCTCGGCCGCTTCCCACAACACGCTGTGTTTCGCGGGAGCCGACCAAGCCGACTTCTTCGGCGCTTTCCGCGTTGGGCGACGGCCCAACGTAGAAGTGCGCAACCTCGCCTTCTCACCCGGCATGCTCACGCTGGAGGGCTCGCACGACGGGTTCCGCATTCTGCCCGGCGCGCCGCGCCCAGTGCGGCGTTTCGAGGCGTCGGGGCAGGGGCTGAAAATCACCGACCGCATCGAAGGAAAGCCGGACCGCCCGGCTAGCGTCGGCTTCCTCCTCCATCCCGACGTCGCCGTCACGGCCGACGGCGCGGCGCTACGGCTGACCCTCGGCGATCGTTCAATTCGCGTGGAGAGCGGAGCCCCGATGGCGGTCCACGAAGCCGTCTGGTGGCCGGACATGGGCGCGCAGATCCCGACCAAGCGGATCCTCGTGTCGGTTGAGCCCGGGTCACGCGAAGTGATAACGACCTTCGCCATCGAGCCGACCGGGCCGCAACGGGCGCAAAAACCGACGTGAAACAAGTCCAGCAAAACTACCGCAGCGGCGAATTGACGCTAGTCGACGTTCCCGCCCCGCAAACCGGCGCGGGCTCGCTCCTGGTCGCCAGCCGCGCCTCGCTCATCAGCCCGGGCACCGAGCGGCAATTGCTGCAACTGGCGAAATCCTCGCTGATCGGCAAAGCCGCCGCGCGGCCCGACCTCGTGCGCAAGGTGATCGCCGACGCGCGCCGACATGGCGTGCGCCCGACGCTGCAAAAAGTGTTCACCCGGCTCGATACGCCCATTCCGCTCGGCTATTCCCTGGTGGGCGACGTGGTGGAGATCGGCCGCCGCGTCGAAGGTTTCGCGCTCGGCCAGCGCGTCGCCTGCGCGGGGGCGGCGCTCGCCAACCACGCCGAATTCAACGCCATTCCCAAGAACTTGTGCGCCGCCGCGCCCGATGGCGTCGACGACGAGGACGCGTCCTTCGTCACGCTCGGCGCCATCGCGCTGCAAGGCGTGCGCCTGGCGGCGCCGACGCTGGGCGAGCGCGTCGTCGTGCTCGGCCTCGGCCTGATCGGCCTGCTGACCGTGCAGATTCTCAAAGCCAACGGCTGCTTCGTGATCGGCGCCGATCCGGACGCGGGCCGCGTCGCCCAGGCGCTCGCCATGGGCGCCGACGCCGCGACGCGCGACGCGCTTCCCGCGCTGGTCGCCGCGCACACCGAAGGCCACGGCGCGGATTCGGTGATCGTCACCGCGTCGACGCCCTCGAACGAGCCGGTCAACACCGCGGCGACCATCAGCCGCAAAAAAGGCCGCGTCGTCGTCGTCGGCTTGGTCGGCCTGCAAATCGAGCGCGAGGCGTTTTACAAGCGCGAACTCGATCTCAAAGTGGCGATGTCCTACGGGCCGGGGCGCGGCGATCCCGATTACGAACAGGGCGGCCACGACTATCCCTTGCCCTATGTGCGCTGGACCGAAAAGCGCAACATGCAGGCGTTTCTCGAATTGGTCGCCGCTGGCCGCGTCACGCCCAAAAAGCTGATCACCCACCGCTTCGCCATCACTGAGGCCGAGCGCGCTTACGAGCTGATCGAAAGCGGCGCGCCGCACATGGGCATCGTGCTCACCTATCCCGCTTTCGACGGGATGATGCCTTCGCGCGCCGTGCCGCGCGCGCCGCGGGCCGCCAAGGCCGAGTTGGGCGTGGCGTTCGTCGGGCTCGGCAATTACGCCAAATCGGCGCTGCTGCCCGAGGTGGCCAAGGCCAAGGGCGCGACGCTCACCGCCGTCGTCACCTCCACCGCGATCAGCGCCGGGCATTCGGCCAAGAAATACGGCTTTGCCATCGCCGCGACCGCGCCCGAGGCGGCGTTCGACGATGCGGCCACCGACGTCGTGTTCATCGCCACGCGCCACGACACCCACGCCGACCTCGCGACGCGCGCGCTGCAAGCGGGCAAGCATGTGTTCTGCGAAAAGCCGTTGGCGCTCGATGAAGAAGGCTTGGCGCGCGTGATCGCCGCCGCCGAGGCCGCGCCGGGCTTGCTCACGGTCGGCTTCAACCGCCGCTTCGCGCCATTGCTCGTGCAAGCCAAGGCCGCGCTGGAGCCGCGCACCGGACCGCTGATGATGCTCTATCGAATCAACGCTGGGATCGTCCCCGCCGATTCCTGGGTCGCGCGCGGCGAGGGCGGCGGGCGGATCTTGGGCGAGGCGTGCCATTTCGTCGACGCGCTGTCGTATCTCTGCGGCGCCGCGCCAATCAGCGCGCAGGCGGTCGCGGCGCGCGGGCTGGTGGACGGCGTCACGGCGCTGCTCACCTTCGCCGACGGCTCGACCGGCACGATTCTTTACGCGCCCCAGGGCGATGCGGGCGTGCCTAAGGAATATTGCGAAATCTTCGCTCCTGGCCGTGTCGTCCGACTCGACGACTTCACCAAGCTGACGATCAATTCCGACGGCAAAGAGCGCGTCGTGACGGCGCGCCAAGACAAGGGCCAAGCCGCGTTGGTGGCGGCGTTTCTTGAGGCCGCCAAATCGGGCGGCCCCGCGCCGATCCCGCTCGCGGACCTCGCCGCCGTCTCCGGCGCGACGCTGGCGATCGAGCGCGCCTTGCGCGGCGAAGGAGACGGCGATGATTCCGCCGACGGAGCCTAACCGCCCATGAGCGAGCCCGCCACGCCCCGCATGGGCGCCAACGCGCCCGCCTGGCGCCAAAAACTCTACCGCGCCTTCGCCGGGCGCTACATCGCGCGGCGCGGCGCGACGCCCGACGGACGCTTTGACGCGCTGGTCAGCGCCGGCGCGCAGCTCAGCGTGCTCGATCCGCGCGGCGTGCCGATCGACCCGGTCCACACCCGCTTCATCGCCAATTGGGTGCGCGCCGATTCCGTCATCTGGGACGTCGGCGCCAACATGGGGCTGTTCGCCCTGCCCGCCGCGTTGAAAGCCAATGCCGGGCAGGTCTATTGCTTCGAGCCCGACATCGACCTCGCGCATCACTTGCTCAAGGCGACGCGCCGCCCGATCAATCGGGGCTTGCCCGTCGCGGTGCTGCCCTTCGCCCTGTCGGACGAAGACGGCGTCGCGGAGTTTTTGATCGCCGACCACGGCACGTCGATGAACAAGCTGGCGGGCGCGGGGCCGTGGCACGACGGCCTGTTCGTCGCGCGCGAAACGCGCCGAGTCGCGACGCTGCGCATCGACGCGATCGCTTCCAAATTGAGGCCGCCCGACATCGTCAAGATCGACGTCGAAGGCGCGGAGATGCGCGTGCTTGAAGGCGGGCGCGCGACCATCGCCAAAGCGCGGCCGGTGATGTTGGTCGAAGGCCCCAAGGAATTGGCGCCGCAAATCGACGCCTATTTGAAGGCGCTCGATTATGTCATCCTCGACGGCGAAGTGGAGAAGCCCGTGCCGCTCGACTCCATCGTCTGGGACACGGTCGCTATCCCTAAGGAAAAATGGCGGTGACGGCGAAGCTGCCGATCACGGCGATCATTCTCGCGCGCGACGAAGCGCTACATATCGAGCGCTGCCTGACGCGGATCGCGCCGCTGGTCGAGCGCGTCGTCGTCATCGACAGCCTTTCCAAGGACGACACCGTGGCGATCGCCCAGCGGCTCGGCGCCGAGGTGCTCGTCCATCCCTGGAAAAACTACGCCGACCAATTCCAGTGGGGCATCGACAATTCGAAACCCACGACGCCCTGGGTGATGCGGCTCGATTGCGACGAATATCTCGAGCCGGGCGCGCAGGACGCCTTGCGCGCGCTGCTGCCGACGCTGGGCGACGACGTCACCGGCGTCACCTTTAAGCTCAAGGTGATCTTTCAGGAGCGGTGGATCCGCCACGGCCGCTATTATTCCACCGTCTTGCTCAGGCTGTGGCGCAAGGACGTCGGGCAGATGGAGCAGCGCTGGATGGACGAGCACATCGTGCTCGCGCGCGGGAGCACGGTGCAAGTCGTCGGCGGCGATCTGGTCGACCACAACCTCAACGACATCGGCTGGTGGATCGACAAGCACAACCGCTACGCCACGCGCCACATGGTCGATTTCATCAATCGCGAGACGCCTCTATTCCAAGAGGATTCGCGCATCGAGCAGACGGACGCACGCGCCCGGCGCAACCGCTTCCTCAAGAACTCGGTCTACGCGCGCGCGCCGATCTATCTGCGCGCCACTTTGTTCTATCTCTACCGCTATTTTGTCCGGCTCGGCTTTCTCGACGGCAAAGTCGGCTTCCTCTTCCATTTCATGCACGGCTTCTGGATGTACATGCTGATGGACGCCAAGATCGACGAAGCGCGCCGCTACATCCGCGCGCATGGAGTCGAGGCGTTCAAGAAGCATTTGAGCGAGCGGTACGGGATCACGCTGTGACTCGCCCCAGCGTGCTGATCCTGATGGGCGCGTTCTGGCCGGGCAATGATTCCAGCGGGCCGAACCAGAGCGTCAAGGCGTTGGCGGAAGCGTTGCGCGAAAGCTTCGACTTCCGCCTGCTCGCGCGCGACGCGCCGTTTGGCGGCCAAGCGAACGCCCCGACGGGCTGGAGCGATATCGGCTTCGCGCAAGCGCGCTATCTCCGCGTCGGCCGCTTCGCCGCCACGGGCTTGCGGGAGGTTCTCAACGAGACGCCGCACGATCTCCTCTGGCTCAACGGATTTTTCGACCGCGAATTCACGCTGCCGTCCCTGGCGCTGCGCCGCTTGGGGCGCATTCCCGCCAAGCCCACTCTGCTCTCGACGCGCGGCGAATTCGGCTCGGGCGCGCTAGCCCTCAAAGGCGGGCGCAAACAAGTTTTCGTGCGCGCCGCGCGCGCGCTCGGCCTGCTCAGCGGCGTCGCGCTCCACGCGACCAGCGAGGCCGAGGCGGACGCGATCCGCGCGAGCGTGGGCGCAAACGTCGCCATCGCATTGTCGGCCAACGTGCGCGCGCTTCCGGCCATGCCCGCGCACATCCCCGGGGAAAGCGCGGAGCTACGCGTCGCCTTCGTCGGGCGCGTCTCGCCGGTCAAACGCCTGCACCAAGCGCTCGAAATCTTGCGCGGCGTCCAAACGCCGGTGGCTTTCTCGATATTCGGCCCCGAGCAAGACGCCGCCTATGCCGCGCAATGCCGCGCCCTGGCCGCCGCTCTTCCCCCGCACATACGCGCGCTGTGGCGCGGCGAGGTCGGCAATGATGCGATTCTGGGCGAGCTCGCCCGCACCGATCTCTTTTTCCTCCCCACCGCCGGCGAGAATTTCGGCCACGCGATTTTCGAGGCGCTGGCGTGCGGCGTGCCGGCGCTCATCAGCGATCAGACGCCGTGGCGCGCGCTTCAGGCCGCGCAAGCCGGATGGGATTTGCCGCTCGCCGACAACGCCGCTTTCGCCGCCGCCATCCAATCCCTCGCTGCGATGACGCCTGAGGCGCGCGCCGAGTTGCGGCGCGGCGCGCGGGCCAAAGCCGAGGCTTGGGTCGCGGCCAACGATTCGGCGGGGGCGGCGGAGCGGATGCTGCGCGCCGCGCTCACGCGGAAGGCGTGAGGCCGCCGCCGCGCAACGTCGCCGTCTTCGCGAGCACTTCGCGCGCGCGGTCGTCGATCGAATAGGGGCTCGCCAAGCAGCGCGCGCGGCCCTTGGCGGCGATCGTCTGCCGCACCTCGGGGGAGGCCAAATAATGATCGATCTTGGCGATCATCTCGTCGGCGTCGGAATACATCGCGCATTCCTCGCCCTCATGGAAATAATCGCCGATTTCGCTGGTGCGCTCGTGCAGCATGAAGCCGCCGGCCGCGGGAATGTGGAACGTTCGCGAGGTGATCAAATCGCCCATCGAGGCGCCCGCGCGCACTTCGCTCAGGGCGGCGAGGTTGATCTTGGATTGGCCGATGGCTTTGGCATATTCGGTCCCGAACACGCCGCGATCCATGATGCTGGGCTTGAGAATCGCGCCCGCCGCGCCCCATTGCGCGCCCCAGATCTTAAGTTTGGTCTGCGGACGCTTCGTCACCAGCGCCTCGAGCAGCGCCTGCTTTTTGGGCGACCACGTGCCGATGAACGAGACGTCGCAGGCATAACGCGCGACGTCGTCGGCGTCGCAGGCGGCGGGCGCATGCGTCTCGGGATCGTAGGCGTGCGGCATGAACGAGGCCGCGCTGACGCCGAGCGAGTTGCGCATGTCGGCCAGGCCAAAAGTCTTGGTGGTGAAAATCCAGTCATAGCGCGGCATGGCCTTGGGCACGGTGGCGCCGTGCACCATGAAGCTCACGTCGGGCCACCACAGTATCGCCGTCGCGCCGGTCGCCTTGACCGCGTCGATCGTTTCGGGCGCCACCAACGTGCCTTTGCACACGAACAGCAGATGCGGGCGCAGCGCTTCGGCCTGGTCGATCAACTCGCTGTTGAAATCGGCCGCCATCGCCCCGCTCAGCGCCTTGCGCGCCGCCTTGAGCGCGAAACTGCGCCATCCGAAGCCGACGAACATCTGCTCGGAAACGATCACGACGGAATGGCCCATGCGCCGGAACGCCCGCGCGAAGGCGTAGGAATTGGCGCCTTGGCTGAGTTCGCACACGATGACGATGCGCATCGGCGAAACGGCCCCGCTCACGCGGCGGCTCCGGCGGTGACGAAGCCCAGCGACCCCACGCGCTCCAGCGTGCTTAAGGCCCGCAGCGCCGGGCGCTTGTCGAACGGCGCGCATTCCAAGAAAACCGGCGGCGCATCGACCGTAAAGCCCGCGTCGGCCAGCATCTTCTTGGTCTCCTCGAACGTCCAGACATTGCACTGGAGCGCATAGTGCGGCTGTCCCGCGCCATAGCGCCAATGGGCGTAGGCGCGCCACAGGCTGCTGCGATTGGAATAGCTGAGCGCCAGCACCGCGCCGGGCTTGGCGGCGCGGCGCAGGTTGCTGAGCAACCGCGCGGGCTCGGGCACGAATTCGATGACGCTGGAGCAGACGATGCCGGCATAGGCGGCGTCCTTCAGCCCGTCGCCGCAATCGTCGACGCAGGTGAACGACAGGCGCTGGGGGTCATGCGGCAGGCTTTGCGCGGCGGCGATCATGCCGGCGGATGGATCGCGTCCCTCGACCAAAAAGCCTTCTTGCGCCAGCATGGCGGCGATGCGGCCCGGGCCGCAGCCGTAGTCGAGCACCGGCCCGCCCGCCGGCACGCCCTTGCGCATGGCGTCGACGAACAGGCGCCCGCGCTGGTAGATTCCGGCGGCGATGGTGGCGTCGGTCGAGCGGGCGAACATGTCGGCGGAGGTTTCAAAGATCGTCGGGGTCATCGGTCCTGGTCGGGTTTGGGCGGAGGTTCAAACCGTCAAAAAAATCTCCAACCCCCTCGTCCTTCGAGACGCTTGGCTTCGCCAAGCTCCTCAGGATGAGGGGGTAGGTGTCGTCTAAACAGAACGCCCCTCACCCTGAGGAGCCAAGCGAAGCTTGGCGTCTCGAAGGGCGAGGGGGCTCGAAATCATTCTCGGCGGTCCGCTTGCGCGGGCCTCTTTAGGCAAATGCGGCGGTTTTGGCCACGCTTGCCCTTAAAAGGCGCTTGGCGCCGTCTGATCGACGCGACTTTTTGAACGGCTCGTTCTATCTGGGGCGCCGAAACGGAGCGTCGAATTGTCTCGCATGGGCCGGAAGAAAAAGGCGGTTCGATGACCGGCAAAATTCGGTTGGCGGTCGTCGTCTCGCATCCCATCCAATATTACGCGCCGCTTTACCGCGCGTTGGCGCGCGAGCCCGCTCTCGATCTTCTTGTCCTGTTCGCCTCGCGCATCGGCCAGGCCAAGACCTACGATCCCCTCATGAATGTCGACGTCGCCTGGGCGAGCGACCTCACCGGCGGCTATCCCCACGCCTTTCTCGACGAAGCCGATTCGATCACGCGCACCGATTTCCGCTCGGTCGACAACCCGAGCGTTACCCGCGCCTTGGCGAGATTCCGGCCCGATGCCGTGTTGCTGCACGGCTATGCGCAAAAAACCCTGCTGCGGGCGCTCTATTGGTGCGCGACGCATCGCGCGCGGGCGATCCTGGTGTCCGACAGCTCGTTTCACGTGTCGGCGCCGGGGTGGCGGCGGTCGCTGAAACTGGCGCTCGCGCCGCCCTTGCTGCGCCGGTTCGGCGCGGCGCTGACCATGGGCGACCGCAGCGAAGCCCATCTCGCCTCGCTGCGCTATCCCCGGAAACGCATGTTCCGCACGCCGATGATGATCGACGAGGGATTTTGGCGCGCGCGCAACGCGGATTCCGCCACCCGCGCGGCCAAACGCTCGGCGCTCGGCCTAAGTGAAGACGATTTCGTGGCCTTGTGCGTGGGCAAGCTCTACGCCGGCAAGCGCGTGCCTGACATGCTCGAGGCGCTGGCGAGTCTCAAGCCGGGCGGTCGGCGCACGATCTTGCTGATCGCCGGCGACGGCGCCGACCGGGCGACGCTGGAGGCGCAGGCGGCGCATTTGGGCGTCGAGGCGCGCTTTCTCGGCTTCCAAAACATCGACGCCTTGCCGGATTTTTACCTCGCCGCCGACGCGCTCGTTCACGCCGCCGAGATCGAGCAATTCGGCATGGTCGCGTTGGAGGCCGCCGTCGTCGGCCTGCCCATGGCGCTGAGCGATCGGGTGGGGGCGATCGGCGAAACCTCAATCGCGCGGCCGGGAGTCAACGCGCTGGTCTATCCCTGTGGCGATGTCGCGGCGTTGGCGGCGGCGCTGACGACATTGCGCGATGATTTGGACCGGCGACAGGCGATGGCGGCGGCGTCGCTGACCATTTCCGCCGACCATGCCGGCCCCAAGAGCGTGGCGGCGGTGCTGGCGGCGGCCAAGCGATAGCGCCAAGCGTTGCCGGTTCAATTCCCGCTCGCCTTGCTCTAAGAGCGGCCCCCATGAACGACGCGGTCGCCTACCATTCCGCCATCGCGGCGGATTTCGACGCCAAATACGCGGCTTCGCCCGCGTTCCGCGAGCGGCTCGCCGTGTGGGGCGAACTGATCGCGCGCCATTGTCCAGACAATGCCGACGTGCTGGACGCGGGCTGCGGCTCGGGCGTTCTCGCCGCGCTCGCCGCGCCGCGCGCGCGCAGCTTGCT
>Ga0209698_10002520_pt1 | contig 20683 bp, 24 predicted proteins | sample LitLauG_LLR_2012_FD_187203 | JGI IMG/M metagenome (GOLD analysis project Ga0209698, IMG submission 187203) | Freshwater sediment microbial communities from Pennsylvania, USA - Little Laurel Run_MetaG_LLR_2012 (SPAdes) (version 2) | ecosystem: Environmental > Aquatic > Freshwater > Creek >...
CATCTCCGGCGTCAGGCTCGCCAGATCGAACAGGTCAACCGCGAACTTGCCTCGGAACTCGGGCGCTCCCCTTCGGAGCCGGAGATCGCAGCACGTCTCGGTGTGGAACTCGTCGAATTGCAACGGCTCCTCGGCGAACTCCGCGGACTGGATCTTGGCAGCCTTCAAGGGCAATCCGACGACGGCCTCATCGAGGAAAATGTTGCAGTCGCTGCGACCCGTCCCGAGGAAGATCCCTTTCATCTCACACTGCGCACCGAGATGCGCGCCATCCTCGCCCAGGCCATCGAGGAGCTCGACGAAAAGGAACGGCAGGTGCTTGGCCTCTACTATCTTGAGGAACTCACCATGAAAGAAGTCGGCGCAATTCTGGACATCGGCGAATCCCGCGTGTCCCAGATTCACACTACGGCGCTGATTCGGCTGCGCTCGCGGTTGCAGGGCCGCATTGGTGCAAGTTCGGGCTCACGCGGTTCCCATTTAAAGACCAAAAGCAGCGCTGAGGATATCTGATGGAGACCCTTCAAAGCTGCAAGGCCCGTTGCGGAAAGAGAGTCCAATGACCGTCACCCACGCTTCACCCGCGGTCCAAAAGTTTTGTGACATCTGGAAGGACAGTTTTGCCACCGTTCTCGGGCAGTTGGGAGTGCTCTCGCCATCCGCGTCCGTGATCGGGCAGCCCGCGGCCGCAGTGACCTCTTCGCTGGACTCTGAGAAAAGCATCATGGTCCGCTTTTCAGGTGGCGGCCTCCTTCAAGGCGATTTGTTCTGGGTGGCGGATAAGGCCGTGGCCTTGCAATGTGCGCAACTGCGGATGTCCGAAACGCTCGATCCGGCGATCGAATTCAAGGACCCTCACCGCGATGCGTTCGCGGAAATCTTGCGTCAAGTCGCCGGTCTGGTGGCAACCGCCTGGAAACAAGAAACTGGCAACGAAATCGAAATTAAATTTGCGTCCGGTGATTTCACCTCCATCAATTCGCCGTTCAACGCAGCCTTGCGCCTTAGTGGCGAAAAAGTGCCTGATGTTGCGCTCTCCCTGCTCTTGAGCCCGGAGCTCTGCGAGTCGCTTTCCGTTGCACCGACGGAGCCGAAGCCCGCCGCAGAACCAGTGCCAGTCAACGAACCGATACAGGTATCCGTTCCAGAAGAAGAGGCCAAGCCCGCGCCACGATTCACCTTCTCAGCGGAGGCACCTCCCCCTCCTCTAGCGCCATCCCCCGCGCCTGCAGCGTCAGCTTCAAACCTCGATCTGCTTCTCGACGTAGAGCTCGAAGCCACCATTCGTTTCGGCCGCCATGAAATGCTCCTTCGCGACATTTTTGGTCTTATGCCCGGAGCCGTTGTGGAGCTCGATCAAATGGTCAACGAGCCCGCTGAACTACTCGTCGCCGGGCGGTTGATCGCGCGCGGTGAAGTCGTCGTTGTTGACGGAAATTTTGGCCTTCAGGTCACGGAAGTCGCGAGCGTCGGTCAACGCGCTGAACTTCTTCAGTTCTAGGGAAAGGGAAGAGGACAATGAGTGCACCGGGAATGGCGCTTCTCCCGCAGGAGTCCAAAGCGTCACTGAATTCGCTATCAAGCCGCAGCCGCTGGTGGCAGCGTCTCACGCATCGTTGCGCCAATGCTGACTGCCCCTATAGCGGAAAGCTTTGGTCCGCACTGGTCCAAGCCACAAGCGCTGTCGAATTCGAAGGCCGGAGGTATTGTGGGCTTGCCTGCTTGAAATCATCCGTGTCGTTCCGGGTTCACACCCTGCTTGCCAGTTTTCATCAGGACAAACCGCGCGCCTTTCGCATCCCACTGGGCTTGCTGCTCATCAACCGCGGAGCTCTCACTCAGGAACAGCTTCGCTCCGCTCTTCATCAGCAGCGTGAATTTGGCCGCGGCAGAATTGGCGATTGGTTGTTGCAGCTGGGTATGGTCAACGAAGAGCAACTCACCCAAGCGCTTGGCCAGCAATGGGCTTGCCCCGTATTCCCCCTGGAGCTTCAGCCCGCGAAAGCTTCCTGGGGCGACTTACTCCCAGTTCCTTTGCTCGAATCCGCCTGCGCCGTTCCGGTGCACGCTTCTCCCGATGGCTGCCTGGTCCATCTTGCCTTTGCCGACCGGGTGGATCACACGCTACTCTATGCCGTCGAGCAAATGCTCGGTTGCCGAACGGTCGCTTGCGTGGCTTCCGCTACTTCAGTTGCACGCCTGCTCGAGCATCTCCGCCGCACCGCTGCTCGCGAGGAAACCTCCTTTGACACCGTTCGGGATCCCCGCGACGTGAACTCCACTATCACTAATTACGCTGAGGAATTGCATGCTACGAGGATCTCCCTCGCTCGGGCTGCCGCCTACCTCTGGGTCCGCTTTCACCGGAACCGTTCTACGCGCGATCTCCTCTTCCGGATTCTCCCGGAACCGCATTCCGCTTCTTCTGATCGCCTCACTAATTTGACTAAAGCTTTTTCCATTTCTGCCGATAAAGGAAGGGATGGGGTCTCGGACGCCCCCGAACCACTATGAACTCATCCATCAGTCCAACAAGTTTTCGCTCTCCCGCTAGCTCGGCTTTTGCCGTGGAGCAGCAAGAGCGTCGCAAAAAGCGCCTGATGGCCATTCTCGGCCAGGGGCTCCCAACGCTTCCGAATTATGTTCTCGATCTCAACGCTCTTCTGAGCGCTGCCACTGTGGACTTGAAGAAAGTCGGCAATGTCATCCGCACCGATCCCAGCCTCAGTGCCCAGGTGCTACGACTTTGCAATTCCGCTCTTTTTGGTTTGCGCCGGCGTGTCCTTAGTATTGAGCAAGCCGCCATTCTTCTCGGTACTGAGCGACTTCGCACCCTCGTCCTGACGTGTTCGGTCATGCAGTTTGCCGGGAAGCGCTTGCCCGCCTCTCAACTCTTGCCCTTCTGGCAACACAGCTTTCTTTGCGCCCTCCTGAGTGAGCGAATCGCGCGCCAGGTCGACTACTTTGAAAAAGAGCAGGCTTACCTCGGCGGCCTGCTTCACGATATCGGACAGCTACCGCTTTGGATTCTGGTCGTTGAGGAAGGGGCCAAGCAACGAACTCTTCCTCCTCCCTCGTGGCAGGACAACGTTGCCGTCGAACGAGATTATTTCGGCATGGACCACTGCAAAGTCGGCCGCTGGATGGCCGTGGCTTGGAACTTCATGCCATCCTTCATTGACGTTTTCGAACATCATCACTCCCCGGATCGCGCCGAACATGATCCGTACCTGGTGGGCATCGTCGCTAGTGCCGACCAGTTCCTGATGACTCAGGTTGAACTTCCCCCGGCGAATCCCGAAGATCTGTCTCAACCCCAGGACCCCTTGCCTCCTCACGAGCTGGAAGAGCCGTCTTTCATACAGAATTGTTTGCCTCTTCTCGCCGAAGCCGACCGCCAGTCTGTCTTGGACATGTTGCAGACCGAATACATCCATCTCTTGCCGCTGGTTCAGCTTGGCTTGGCTAGCGCTACGACCGACACCGGCGAAACCCAGAACTCATCAGCTCCAAGGCCAGTGCAGGAGTAAGAGTCCCCGCGCTCTCTACCCGGCAGGATTTTCCTTCTCTCAGAGTCCTCCCGGCAGAATCCGCCGGGATCTCTCACCCGTTTCAGCGCACGCGCTTCTCTCGCGTCCTAGCCGCCTTCTTTTCAAGCACTTCCCCAAATCCTTACAAACCGCATAGATGGCCTCGCACTTGCACTTCTCCGGGGTGGAGACAGCGCGATGAACAGTGGTTTCTATTCTGCCTACGCCGGCTTTGCTGCGAGGATGGATGCCCTCGAACTCATCGCCAACAATCTCGCCAATGCCAACACCGTCGGTTTCAAGGCGCAGCATGAGTTCTATCGTTCCTTCGCTTCCTGGCTCCAGCCTTCGCTTTCCACGCCTATCAACGATGCGGTCAATCACTTCGGCGTGCTAGGCGGAGCGCGCCTCGATCTTTCTCCCGGTTCACTCGAACCCACCGGAAATGAAACCGATGTCGCGCTGCAGGGCTCTGGCTTCTTCAGCGTGCAAACAAAGAACGGGCTCCGCTATACCCGCGCTGGCAATTTCAGCCTCAATGCCCAACGGCAGCTTGTCAGCGCGCAGGGCGATCTCGTTCAGGGAACTCAAGGGCCCGTTCAGATTCCTTCGGGGCAACTCACCATCAGCCCGGACGGAACAATTTCTGTTGACGGCACCCTCGTCTCGAAACTCAATGTTACGGATTTTGCGCCCAATACAACGCTCATTCCCGAAGGCAGTACCTACTTCGTCGCTCCGCAGGGAGCCGTCAAGGCCCCTGCCGATGTAAACGTTCGCCAGGGAAATCTAGAATCCTCCAATAGCGAACCCGTTCGCAGCGCTGTAGCGCTCATCGAGCTCCAACGCACCGCGCAAATCATGGAAAAGGCTTTGTCCATCTTTCACAACGAATTTAATCGAACCGCCGCCACGCAGATTCCCGTCGTTTAGCTTTTCAAAGGAGAAAACACTCACATGTATCGCGCCCTATACACAGCCGCAAGTGGCATGCAGACCCAACAATTGAATCTCGAAAATGTGGCCAATAATCTCGCCAACGCCAGCACTTCCGGCTTTCGCCGCCGCCGTCTGCAGTTTCAGGATCTCATCTACCAGAATCTCGTTCTTCCCGGCGCCGCTTCCACGCAGCAAACCACATTCCCAACCGGCTTGCAGATCGGCCTCGGCGCTCGCTCAGCCGCGTCGGAAATCATTGGAACTCAGGGCGATTTCAACACCACCGGGAATCCGCTCGACCTCACTATTCAAGGCCAGGGCTTTTTCCAAGTTCAGTTGCCAACGGGTGAGACTGCCTACACTCGCGCCGGGGCTTTTCATCTCGACTCCACCGGCATCATCGTCACTTCCGATGGCAATCAGCTTCAGCCCGCCATCACTATTCCACCCAGCGCTACCAATGTCACCATCGGCACTGACGGCACCGTCAGCGTTCAGCTTCCTAACCAGACTCAAGCCCAGCAAGTCGGCACCATTCAACTCGCGACTTTTGCCAATCCCGGCGGCTTGAACAGTGTCGGCGGGAATCTCTTCCTGGAAACCACCGCTTCCGGCAATCCTATCGTCGGTACTCCGGGTGGCTCCGAAGGCCTTGGAACCATTCAACAGGGGTCGCTCGAAAACTCCAACGTCGATGTCGTTGGCGAATTTATTCAGATGATCCTCGCCCAGCGGTCCTACGAAGCGAACTCACGCGTGGTGCATGCCGCTGATCAGATGTTCCAGACCATCAACGGACTTACGTCATGAAGAGGGACTTCATCTGCCGCACCTGCACCGCGCTCGCGCTTTTGCTTCTTTTCTGTGGCACTTCCGTTGTTCCGGCTGCCCACGCAGGGGCTTTGCGCATCGCTCTGCTCGACGGCGCCGAAGTCCACGGCGATGTCATTCTCCTCGCCGACCTTCTACCAAAGGATGTGCCCCGTTTCCTTCGAGAAGCGGCGGAGAAAATTTCGCTTGGAATGGCCCCACAAAATGGCACGTCTCGCCGGCTCTCTCGTTCCTCCGTCCTCGCCGCAGTCATCGTCAATGGATTTGAGGCCTCCGCGTTTCAAATTCCAGATAGCATGACCGTACAACGCGCTTCTCACTCGGTCACTCGCGACGAAGCATTCGCAGCGATTCGCCAAGCATTGGCAAAAAGCAAAGGCCCCGCCTTGCCGGATTTTCAGCCCGAAGATCTTTCCTTTAGCGCTGTCCTTCTCCCGGATCAAGCCTCCCGTCTCGCGGTAACGGAAGTTTCCTTCGATGAATTCATCGGCCGCGCCCGCTTCCGCCTTTGGTCAACTTCGGCGCCTGCAGTTCATCCTTTTTATGTGACGGCGCAACCCTCGTCCCGGCCAGTCGCAGCTTCGTTTGCATCGATTCCTGCACACAACGCGGGATCCATCGCCATCTCCACACCTTCCCCGGTACTCGTAGGGCCGGGCCGCTCTGCGCGCCTGCACCTTCATTCATCGAATTCCAATATCTTCCTCGAAGTGAAACCACTTCAGCCCGGCCGCCTCGGTGAAATCATTCGCGTGCGTTTGCCAGGGAATGGCAGGACCTTCCGGGCCCGTGTTCTCGAAGGCGGTGATCTCGATGCAGCGCTTTAGGAGACGTTCGCTGTTTCGTAGTTTCCGCTTTCAATTTCTGTCACTTCTGCTCCTCGTCGCTGCATGCCCGCTCGCGTCCCAGGCCTTCCCGCGTTCCAAGAAGCCGAAATCAGATGCCACTTCTAATTATGTGGAGGATTACCTCAAGCGCGCCCGCGCGATGAATCTTCCCGGCCCCACATCGGCCGGCAGCTTGTGGGTTGCCAGCGGTCCGCTCGCAGCCCTGGCCACGGACTACAAGGCGCACAATGCCGGCGATCTGATCATCATTCATCTGTCTGACAATTTCACAGCGGCCAGCAACGCCGAGAACAAACAGCAACGTCAATTTGCCGCACAATCCAGCGTCACGAGCCTGCTTGGCAAGCTCAGCGCCAACAACACCCTCCAGAACTTGCTCAACGGAGCTTCCAGCCATAGCCTCGATGGCAAAGGGGCTTCCTCCATGAGCTCAAACGTTTCCGTTAATTTCGCCGCCCAGATCCTCGAAGTCCTTCCCAACGGCATCCTGGTTGTACAAGCCGCCCGGGACATCACGCTCGGTAACGACCGCCAGACTATTCTTCTCCGCGGCCTCGTTCGTCCGGGTGACCTCGCACCCGACAATTCCATCTCTTCCACGTCCGTCGCCAATCTCGAAGTCGAAATCAAAGGCAAGGGTGCCGTCGCCGAAGCCTCTCGCCAGCCCAACATTGTTGTTCGCCTGTTATTGCGGTTCTTCACCTTCTGAAAGGATCACCATGCGCTCTCCCATTAGCACTCTCATGCGCGTCGCGATTTCGCTTTACCTCATTTTCGGTATGCCTCTCCTTGCCCTTGCGTCCGATCAGCCCGCGCCCCCTCCTACCATCGCGCCGCACATGGCGCGCATCAAGGACGTGACTTCGGTCGAAGGCATTCGTGACAACATGCTCCTTGGCTACGGTCTGGTCGTCGGTCTCAATGGCACTGGAGACAAGCAGCAGACTATTTTCTCCATCCAGACGCTCGGCAGCATGCTGGAGCGCATGGGCGTCAACATCAAGAGCCAGATTTCCAACATCCAGGTCCGCAATATCGCCGCGGTGTTTGTCACCGCAATCCTGCCGCCCTTCTCACGCCCCGGCATCAAGATTGACGTCACGGTCTCTTCCATTGGTGACGCTAAGAGTCTTGCAGGCGGCACTCTCTTGCTGACGCCGCTGACGGCACCAGATGGGCAGGTCTACGCGGTCGCGCAAGGCCCTCTGGTCATCGGTGGCTACAGCATAGGCACCAGCGCAAACGCCAAAACCGTCAACCATCCTAACGTCGGCCGCATTCCGCTCGGCGCGCTCGTCGAACGCGATGCTTCTCTCAATCTCTCGCAAATGAATCTGCTCTCCCTGCTTCTCCGCGATGATGATTTTGACACCGCGCGCGACGTCGCCACCGTCATCAACAAAGAACTCGGTTTGTCGGCCGCGCGCGTTGTCGATAGCCGCCGCATCGAAATCGCTGATGTCAAAGCCGCCGCCGGCGACGTCCCTGCGCTTATGTCCCGCATCGGAGATCTTACGGTCCACACCAAACCGTCCGCCAAAGTCGTAGTCAACGAACGCACCGGCACGGTCGTCATGGGCGGCAATGTCACCATCAGTCCATGCGCGATCCTCCACGGAAATCTGTCCATTCAAGTCACCACCGAATTCCAGGTCTCCCAACCCGCCCCGCTTTCCAAGACCGGTCAAACCGAAGTCGTTCCACAGACTGAAGTCAAAGCCCAGGAAGCACCCGTTCAGATCCTTCAACTCAAGGAAGGTGCCACCGTCGAAGAGTTGATCCGCGGTCTCCAAACCATGGGCACCTCCGCGCGTGACATCGTCTCTATTCTGCAGTCCATCAGAGCCGCCGGTGCCCTCAACGCCGAACTTGAGGTTTTGTGATGAGCCTTATCGATTCCTATATCGCCGGCCTCACCGCAAACGCCGCCGTCTCGTTATCCCAAATAGGGAAATCGCACTTAAACGCGCCACTCCCGAACTCACCTGCCGACAAAAAGCTCCGCAAAGCCGCCGGCGAATTCGAGTCGCTCCTTCTTTCGAATCTCTGGAAGTCCATGAACTCCACTTTCGCCGCCCCAGACGACGATTCAACCGATCCGGCCCACGACACCCTCGAAAACATGGGCATCGACGCCATGTCCGGCGCAGTAGGCAAGGCCGGCGGCTTGGGCCTCGGCAAGCTGATCCTAAAGCACTTAGAGCCCCTGCTTCCGCAATCTCTGGCAGGGAAGGAGGCGAACTCCGGTAAAGTTCCGGCGTCCGCTGCCGATACTTCTTAGTGAGAAGCGCTGGAACATCGAGCGCCATTAAAGTTTTCTCAGATTTGGCCGATAGGTACTGAAATCGCTTGGGATCATTGGCTCAGGCGGAACGGCCCGGAAAACCAGGAGTCAGTTTATGAAGATCGACCCAAGAATTCAGCTCCCCGGCGACGCGCCGCCGGAACGTGTCAAGAGCGCTGGCAAGGGCGCGACTCAGTCCCAGAGCGTAGCGAATGCTTCTGGCGTTTCCTCCGCGGCTGGTGAAGACACCGTCAATCTGTCCAGCACGCATGGAGAAGTCCAGACGCTCGCCGCCAGCTTGAACAATGTGCCCGAAGTGCGCACGAACCGCGTTCAGGCTCTCCAACAGCGAGTGCAGAGCGGGCAGTACCATCCGGAAAGCCAGCAGGTAGCCGACGCGATCATTAAGGATCACTCCGGCGTTAACACCAAGGCGTAATTCTGGGAAACTCCCCGATGGAAAATCTGAGTCCATCGCGCATTCAACCGCTCTCCCCGGGCGAAGAAAAAAACCGCGAAACGGAGCGCCAGAGAAAGCCAGAGAAGCCCCTGGCGGCACGCGCAAACGCTCCTGCTACACCTCTGGTTGAAGCTGAAAATGAAGAAAAGCATTCGCTGGATGAACGAGCCTAAACCGTGACCACAGAAACCCATCGCTTCCTCGAACTTCTTGAACAGCGCATCGCTCTGCTGAGTTCTCTCGCGGAGTCCTTGTCTGCTGCTAGCACTGGTCTTGTCTCCTTCGATCTGGAAAAGCTGGAGTCCAATATCGCCGAGCAAGAACGCTTGTGCGCCGATATCCGCGCGCTCGATGAACAAATTGACCAAGTCCAGCGCCACTGCGCCACTCATCTTGAGGCTGCCGCTCCGGGTTCACCTACCGCGCCTGACCCAGACGCTCTCCGTTTGCGCGACACCGCCACCCGCCTGAGCCAGATTCAATCAACAGTGAAGCAGCTCAACGGCGCTCATCAAGTACTACTTCGCCGTTCCCGCCGTACCGTCGGCGCACTTCTGAATTCCTATCACTCGTTTGCCATGACTTATTTCGACCCCTCCGCCCCTCGCGTAACCGCGGGAGAAAGGCTCTAATAATGGGCAGCCTCTCCGCCAGCCTCAACATCGCCGTGCAATCCCTCCTCTCCGAGCAGGGCGCCATCGAGACCACCACCAATAACATCGCTAACGTCAACACGCCGGGCTACTCCCGCCAGCGTCCCAATCTCGAGGAAACGCCTCCCGTTCACTTTGGCACTATCACTCTTGGGACCGGCGTTAAACTCGCCAGCGTCTCCAGTCTTCGCGACTCCATCCTCGATCTTCGCGTCAACCAGGAAACTCAGCAGCAAGGCCAGCTAGGCGCCTTCATCAGCGGTGGTCAGCAGATCCAGGCGCTCTTCAACGAAACCGCCGGCACTGGCCTGCAAGCACCTCTGACCGCTTTCTTCAGCAGTCTCTCCCAACTCTCCGCCAACCCCAGTGACCTTAACGTGCGCCAGGGCGTCATCACTTCCGCCCAGAATCTCGCCAGTGATTTCAATCAAGCCTCCAACAATCTCACCACTCAGCAGCGCAACGTCGATTTGTCCGTCTCCCAGTCCGTCAGTCAGGTCAATGCGCTCACTTCACAAATCGCGGCCGTCAATATTCAAGTCACCAGCGCTTCCGCGGTCGGCCAGAATCCCGGCCCGTTCGTCGATCAGCGACAGCAGCTTATCAATCAGCTTTCCAATCTTGTCGACGTCTCGCAGATTGATGCAGGCAATGGCAGCCTTACTCTCACCACCAGCTCCGGCGCGCCTCTGGTCGTCGCCGGGCAAAGTTTCCAATTGACCACGGAACCCGATTCCGCGTCGGGCCTCCAGCACATTTTTTCTCAGGGCGCGGACATCACTTCAAAGATCACCTCTGGCCAGCTCGCCGGCCAGCTGCAAATCCGCGATCAGGAAATTCCTTCCATCCGCTCTTCGCTCGATACGCTGGCTTACAGCTTGTCCACTGCGGTGAACACTCAAAATCAGGCGGGCTTTGACTTGAACGGTGCTGCCGGCGGAAACATCTTTAGCCCTCCGCCCGCTGGTGGAGTGGGCGCAGCCTCGTCAATCACCCTTGCCACGACTGACCCCACGAAAATTGCAGCTAGTGGTGGCCCCGCTCCGGGCAGTCCCGGTGACAACACCAATGCCAATGCGCTTCTTGCCCTCCAGAATCAAAACATTGTCGCCGGAGAGACGCCGCTGAACTATTACTCCGGCCTGGTTTTCAAGATTGGCAACGACGTTTCCACCGCGCAGATCAACCAGCAATCCGGCAGCCTGGTCCTGCAACAGATTCAGAATCTTCAGGGCGGTGTTTCCGGCGTGGACATCAACGAAGAAGCCGCCAATCTCATCCGCTATCAAAACGCTTACCAGGCGTCGGCGAAAATTGCCTCCACCATCGATTCCCTGATGCAGACCGCGATCAACATGGTGCAATAGCCTATGGCCACACGAATCAATCCGAATATTCTTCCTGATCTGCTTCTTTCCATCGAGCAGAGCAAGCAGAACGAGACCACCGCTACCGAGCAGTTGGCCTCCGGCCTCCGCGTCAATCAGCTCTCCGACAACCCCTCCGCCGTAGCCACGCTTGTCGGCAATCACAATCGCACTGCACAAGACGATCAGTTTCTTCAGAACATCAGCGCGCTGCAGACGCGCTTACAATCCGCGGACTCAACGTTGAGTAATGTTGTCGAGGTTCTGACCCGCGCTCTCTCGCTCGGCACCGAAGGCGCCAACGGCACGCTGAGCGCGGCCGATCGGCAATCTGTCGCCGCGGAAGTGCAGGGGTTGCAATCACAATTGGTGGGCTTGGCCAACACCACTTACCAGGGCACGTATCTTTTCTCGGGGACAGCAGTGACCACTCAGCCCTTTGCGCAAGACCCCGTCACTGGCGCGGTCACCTACAATGGCAACGCTGGCGTGAGTTCTGTGCCGCTTTCGAGCGGCAACTCCATCAATACCAACGTTCCCGGCAGCCAACTCTTCCAGAACGCCGCCGGCGACGCATTTGGAGCCCTGCAAAATCTGAACACTGCCTTGTTATCCGGCAACAATATTGGGGCGGCGGTCCTTCAGGTGGGCACCGCCATCAGCACGCTCGGTACCCAGCGCGTCTTCTATGGCAACGCCCTGAACCAAATCAACCTGAGTGAGAATTTTCTGAATCAGGACAAACTTAACTTGAGCACCCAGGAGAATTCTCTGGTTGGTGCCGACCTCGCTTCCGTCGCTTCCAACCTCGCCCAGGCCCAGACTGCCAATCAAGCCACCTTGAGCGCGACCGGACGCTACCTCAGTCTCCCGACCCTGCTCGATTTTCTGAAGTAGCTCGTCCTCGCTAGGTGCGTGTTTACAATTCGCTTCATTCTTATGGGATCAACGCCAAGAGGGAAGTAGCCGTCGCCCGAGCAGAGCCTCGGCCGCCCATTTGCCCAGGTAGACTGAGAGAGCGACGCCATGGCCATTGTATCCGCAGAGGACAATCAATCGGTTACTGCGCGGATGCCAGCGGAAGATCGGCCGCATTCCTTCCGTCAATAGAATCGGTCCGCCCCAGCGGTGCGTGATCCGTACGGCTTCGAGGGCGGGATGCAAGTGTCGGACCCGATCTTCCAGCCAACGCAGCCGTTCGGCGGCTTCACCCCGGCGAAAATCGTAGCGGCGCAAGTTAGTGGTCTTGCTCTTGGTCGAGCGATCTCCGAGGGGGAATAGGGAAGGCTTGCCGACGTAAGGTGGGACGAGGCCAGCGCCGAAAATGACGCCGTTATTTTCCAGCAAGCGGCCCCACAGATAGGGGAAGTCAATCGTGTAAAACGGCCGCGGCGAAGAGAGGCCGATCGCTTTCAGTTGCGCTGTTGAGAGCGGGGCGGTCGCTAACGCAAGCGTGAGTTTCGGCGCGACGACCGCGCTCACTCCAGACAACCTCAGAGAGAAGGCGTTCGTGGCGAGAAGCACATGCTCCGCGTGAATGACTTTCTTCTGGAGGTGTCCCCTAACTCTGTTCCTTACGTGCAGCCGCGCCGGCGTCGAGAAGTCCAACTTGTGGAGCTCGGCGTTCTCAATGATTTGAGCGCCGGCACCTTCCGCCGCTCTTGCCAACCCCGCGAGTACTCTGCACGGGTCAACCGTGCCACCCGGCACAAGCCGCACTACCCTCAATTCGCCAGAATCGCTCCACGAGATGGGCGAATTCTCTATCGCAGCCGAGCGGCCAAGCTCCCAGACGCCCGGCAGCGTTAACCGCGAGTCAACGCCAAACGTCTGAAGAATCTCCTTGTACCCCGCGAGCACATCGCCAAGTCCCGGAAGTTCGCCGGCCGCAGTTTCTGCCAGCACCATGCCGCCAGTTCGTCCGCTTGCACCCTCGCCAAGTGAAGTCGACTCCAGAACGAGGACGGAACGCCCTGGAGCAAGCCGGCTCAACCACGCCGCAGCCGAAAGCCCCGTAAAACCACCCCCAACAATCGCAAAATCAACATTCTCCGGCAGCTCTCGTGCCGTCGAGCGGAAACCCACTCTCCACGGAGGCACGCCCCATGGATGCGCTCCGCGACTCGGGCCAATTCGGTGCGCCTTGCGAACCTTCGTTCTTCGATGGGCTTGGCCTCGCATGATAGTCCTTTGATGCAAGGCGAATGTACCGCGTCATAACCCACGGTCAAAGCCAACGCTCAAAAAGACCGCTCATGCATATCCTTGCCGACCAAGAGGAGTACGACTGGACTCAAGTAAGGAACAGAGAGTTAGAACCAAAATCGCGAAATCAGTTGGAGCATTTCTAGCGGGTTCGCTGGAGCGCGTCCGCCCATTGCGAGACGGATTCAAGATGTGAGCGGCCTGCTTCCATCTGGTTGCGTTGGGTGAGCAGCATGACGCGTACCTGCGTTATTGCAGCATGCAACTCCTTGAGTTGCGACCTGTAAACATCGATCGCATCGGCGGTTTCCGGCTGCGCGCGGCGCAGTTCAACGTACCGCGCCATGATCGGGGCCATTTCTTCGAGCGGTGCTCGAAGTTGTTGAACGTTTTTCACATCGAATTTGCCTTTGCCACGCAGAGCGCGCCGCACATCTTCCGTCAGCACCGCCAGGCGGGCGCTGACGCGCTCTACGGTCTCGCGCAACCCCTCGCTCATTAGGCGCTCCATCCTCCGCTGCCGGAACTCGCGGTGTTTTTCGCTGGCAGTGTCGTGCCATCCGAAATAGGAGACTGCGGCTTCGAGGAGATCCGGACGCGTTCGGTGGGTTCGGATGGCTTGACGGTGCGCTCCACGTGCGACCACGCGGCCCGCAGGCGCGTGTACATGTAGATCACTTCCTGAAGTTTCTCGCGCGAATTCATTATGCTCGCTTCCGTAATCATCGCGCGCGTGACGTTGTAGAAGGCATCCAGGATCCGGGCCACTTCGGCGCCGCGCTCGAAATCCAGGACACCCTGCAATTCGCCAATAACGATGAGCGCGTGATTGGTCGCGTTGACTCGGTTTTCGATATGCTCCGCCTCAATGGCCGCGTTAGCGCGATGCAAATCACGCAGTATGGTGTCGTACAGCGCGACGACCTGACCCACCGCGGAGGCCCCGAACGCTGCCGATTGGTTATACGCGAACGCTGAATCTCGCGTGTTCACGGTATGCTCGCGAGCTGCTGCGTCATTTGGTTTTCCAGCAGCGGCAATTCCTGGAGCGTGGCATTGACCTGGGCATAAACAGCCGTGAAGTTCTTCTCTTGCACGACTAAGGCTGCCTGAAGCGTGCTGATCTGCCGTGTGAGTCCCTGTGCCGTGCTCGTTATGCCCTGGGAATCAAGGGTGAGGATGCCCGCTACGGGCCCGTTGATGTTGGAGATTACGTTCGAAAGATTCTGGGAAAAGCCATTGCCGCTGTTCTGCAATAGATTCTGGACCGCCGAAAAGTTGCTGGAAAGGGCGGAAGTAAGCTTGCTGTTGTTCACCGAGAGAGTGCCATCGTTGTTCAGGTCGACGCCCAGGCTGGCGAGATTGACGATGCCATTGTTGCCGGAGACAGAATAAGAAATGGCTCCGAGGAGCAAGCTCTGGACTTGCCGCAAACTGTTATCGGCCTCGAGCGGACCACCTCCGCTGCCATCGGAGGCTACATTGAATTGCTTATTGATCTCGGCAACCACGGTGTTGTATGCGCTCGCGAAGTTGTTGATCGCGGTAGTGGCTTGGGATGTATCCGGGGCTACTGTCAGGCTTACCGGGTTGCTCCCCGTAGGTGCCGCCAGGTTGAGGGTGACACCATTGATTACGCTGCTCACCGTGTTCGTTGTGCTGCTGATGGGCACCCCATCCACTGTTAACTGGGCGTTCAGTCCCGCCGCAGCCTGATGGAAGTTGATAGCAGTATTGCTGACATCCGTAAGGTGCAGACCTCCCGTCACCCCTATGTTTCCGGGAGCGCCGGAAGTGGCGCTCACAAGCGCCAGTCTGGCTCCGTTTGCATCGTTGATTACGCTCGCTTGCACTGCGCTCGTTTTGTTGTTAATGGCGGCGGCGAGTTTGTCCAGGGTGTTGTTGGTCGAATCGATGGTGACGGAAGCGACCGAGTTGCCGCCCACGGAAATCGCAATCGTGTCTCCCGTAGCCAGTGCTGTGCTGCTCGTAGCTACGGCGTCCGTATAGAACGAAGACGTTGTTGCCAGGTTGGTGATAGAGATTGTGTGCGCGCCGGCCACTGCAGTCCCTGCTGCGTTCGCTGTAAGTGCGTTCGAATTGGAAGAAGTCGCAACTTCGGCGTTAAGCGTGCCCAACGGGTCGCTTAAGGCTGCTACCGCACTATTCAAGTTACTGAGATCCGAGCTGATGGTCGAAAGTTCGGAGGCTTGCGAGTTGAGACCAGTCTGCTGCGTTTCGAGCGCCGTGATATTGGCCTGCTGGCCGGAAACCGCGAACTGCACGAATTGCTGGACGTTGATGCCTTGGCCAAGCCCGGTCCCACTGGTCGTGCCTGTACCGAAAGTGCCGAGAGAGCTTCCGAGAGACGACAGCGGATTGACGGAAGAAGACATCGCGTGACCTCCTCAGGCCTTCACTTCAACATGCGAGCTTACTTTGGACTCTTCTTCTTTCAGAAAGTCCTGGATGCCCTGGCTTATGTCGCGGACCGCCTTGGGGGGAAGTTCAATAATCTCCTGGCCGGAATTCGCGTCGGAAACAACATAGTAAACTCGACCGTTATTGGGGTCACGCCGCAAGCTCACGTCGGTCTGGCGTTCGATGGGCTTCACCAGAGAGGCGGCGGTTGTCGCTGCGGCTTTTTCAATATTGCTTGCCGCCGGAGATGCCGCCTGCACGCGCTCGTTCTTTACTTGATTGGCCGAGGTACTTGGGGTTTCGACTGCCGTCCCTGGGATCTGACCGGGTGTGATCAGCATGACTTCCTCCTACAGCGGTTTAGGCGGAATCCCCGAGGGGACCCCGCCCGCCGCCGCCTTCCCGTTGCTTTTCGCCTTACTGCAGCAGCTTCAGGATGCTCTGCTGCGCCGAGTTCGCCTGCGCCAGGGCCGAAATGCCGGACTGGTTCAGGATGCTGTATTCGGACAGGTGCGTCACTTGCTGCGGAATGTTCGCAGCCGTGATCTGGTCTTCCGCGGAGGTCAGGTTCTGAACCTGGACGCTTTCCACGTTGCTGGCTGCCTGCAGCCGGTTGATGTTGGCTCCGATGACGCCGCGCAAGCTGGCAACTTGAGAAATTGCCGCGTTAATGAGGCTGAGTGTCGCCTGGGCGTTCGCGCCGGGGTTGACTCCCGCTGCGGTCAGCAGTGTGTTGGTAACCGCCGTCGGCGTAGAAGTTGCATCAACGCCGCCTGAAAGGGTGCCAGCGCCAGACACAGCGATGCCGCCGGCCGTGTTCTTGCCTGCAGGTATGACAAGAACAACAGCGTTCGCGGCCGACGCAAGGGCCGATGACAGTGAAGAGACTGTCAGGGTCGTGCCAACGGGAACCACGGCGGTTGCGCTAGCATTCGCGGTTGAATCGTAAAGGCCGCCAACCGCATTGTTTGCGCCTGCGGTCCCATTGATGGCGTTTGCCAGATTTACCAATGTTGCATTGGCAGTGGCGCCGACCTTGACATCCCCAGCCGCGGCCACGGCCGTTTGGAACGTATAAGTTGTACCGCCGACTGTCACCTGGTCTCCGGCGTTCGGGTTTGTTGACAGGCTCACTTGTCCGGTCGCCAGGATTTGTGGAGTGACCACCGTGGTGGTGCCTGCGGCCAAACCCAAAGTGGCGTTCGACAAGGCTCCGGTCGTTGTGGAGATCGTGCTGTTGCTGACGCCGTCACTCAGGAATACGTTCTGCGAGTTGGATGTGAAAACCGCCGTTCCGTTGTAGTTCGTCGAACTCCCAATACTGGCGATTTCCGCGTTGATCTGCTGATACTCGGTATCCAGCGCCTGCCGCTGTGTCGTTGACACGGTGCCGGTTGCGCCTTCCGTCGCCAGGGTAACCGCGCGATTGAGAAGCGTGGTGATCTGCGCGAGGGCGCCATCGGCCACTTGCAGTGATCCAACACCGCTGTTGGCGTTCGCCGAAGACTGCGTCAAAGCGGTGATGTTTGCCTGCAAGCCGTTCGCGATAGCAAGGCCGGCCGCGTCATCCGCGCCGGAATTGATTCGCGAGCCGGAGGAAAGCTGAAACAATGTGCCTTGCAGTTTGGTTTGCGTAGATTGCAACTGGTTCTGCGCTTCCAATGCTGCAATGTTATTGAGAAGGCTGATTGCCATGATAGGGCTCCTTTTTTTTTGGTTACTCTGCCGTTTGGCGTCCGGGAGCCTGTGGTGCGGGGGACTTGAACCCTCAAGGCCCATCTGGCTCGAACTCGCTTCGGAACATCCAACGTACTCACCCTGTTTATCGGCGATTGATGGAAAGGCTTTAGCTTTCACAAGAGATTGATTTCGAGCCAGTTGCCAAATCGGGAACAACTCAACGCGGCTAGTTTGCGTCCTGTCGTGTTGCAAACATTCAGTTCTTGAGGAACTGGCACCCAATTTAAGCCGCTGCCGGCCTATTCTTAAGCTTTTCCAATAATCGCGAGGTGCCCTCTTTGTGCAATCTCGTATTGCTCGCAAACAGGGAAGAGGCCGGCCAATTCGGATGGGAGATGGCTCTAGGTTTTCGCCGAAGCTGGAACTGGAGCCGCATCTCCACTCAACTTGGCGATCTGCGAAATAACGTGTTGGACGGCGGCTCGCTGCGACGCATCAGTGGTATTCAGCGCCGTAAGAAGGAAAGGCGCCGCCTCGATCGGCCGGCCCCGAGCGACAAGCATGCTTCCCAAATTTGCGGCCGCCTCTAGATTGCTGCTATCCAATTCGAGAGCCTTTCGGAATCCGATTTCTGCTTGTTCCGCAAAGCCCAAGGCATGCTGCACGGCGGCCCAGTCGTTCCAGCGCTCGCTGTTTTCTTCTTCTTTCAGAGTTGCACGCATTTGCATCAGGGCCTCCTCCATATGGCCTTCGCTGTAGAGCCGAAGAGCCTCACGGTGCATGTTCTTCGCCTTCATCCTTCGTTCTCTTCTGATCTTCTTCGGGTTAGCCATGACCTATGCCCAGAACGCACCGGAAATTCCATTCCGGGACTGCAGCCGTCCCGTTTCTGAAAAAAAGTCCTTCGCGTGTATCTGTTCCCATTCAGCTCAGAGGATTTGCTGCGCCGTTGTGAAATACCCTCCACGCCCGCATCCGCACGTTTTGCTTGTCGGTGCACGCATTGGACCAATAAGAGAATTCCAATCGGGCGGCAGATCGGACGATGGATATTCAACTGCTCTAACAATTTCGAGGGGGATAGGCATCGCCGTCTTCATCGAGCGGTTCCTGGCGCTGTCCTGAATCATGATCCAACTCACGCGGCTCAATAATCAGCCTCTGGTGGTAAATTCCGACCTCATTAAGTTTGTCGAAAACGCGCCCGATACCGTTCTGACCTTGGTCACCGGCGAGAAACTAGTCGTTCGCGAAGCCTCCTCTGAGGTCCTCGCCAAGATTGTGGAATTTCGCCGAAGTATCTACGCCGGGCTGCCCACCCAAGTGATGCAAGCACTGGCGCCCCAAACTAGTGGGAACGCCTTGCCTGAAAAAGAGGGGGCAGAGAGCTGAGGGCCCCCGTCATGGATAAGAGCAGCTTTGCCGGCATTGCCATCGCGCTCGGCGGAATTCTGGTCGGCCTCATTCTCGAGGGCGGGAAGTTAGTGCAGATTCTGCAGCCGACCGCCGCGCTCATTGTATTTGGCGGCACGCTGGGCGCGGTGCTGCTGCAGTTTCCGCTCCGAGTCGTGATCGCAGCATTTCGGCATCTCGCGAACGTTTTTTTTGACAAGTCCAAAGATCCCCGCGTCCTGATCGGAGAAATCGTCGAGTATGCCCACAAAGCGCGCAAGCAGGGGATCGTTTCCCTCGACAGTGAACTCGACACAATCCAGGAGCCTTTCCTCAAGAAAACTCTGATGCTTGCGGTGGATGGCACGGAACCTCAGGAAATCCGCACGATGATGGGATTGGAACTCGATAATCAGGCGGATCACTCGGAAAATATTCCAAAAGTGTTCGAAGCTGCTGGTGGCTTTTCACCCACTATCGGCATTATCGGCGCCGTTCTCGGTTTGATCCAGGTCATGCAGCATCTGGACAATATCTCCGAAGTTGGCCGCGGCATCGCGGTTGCTTTCGTCGCCACTATCTACGGCGTGGGCGCCGCCAATCTTTTCTTTCTTCCCGTCGCAGGAAAGATCAAGATTCGCATCCGCCAGGAGGAAACCTTGCGTGAAATGGTGCTCGAAGGCGTCATCTCCATCCTCGAAGGCATGAATCCGCGAATGATTGAAACCAAGCTGATGGCTTTCTTCTCCGAAGCGGGTGAGCAGGCCAACAAGAAACTTACGGCATGAGACGCAAGAGAAGAGCCGAGGAACACGTCAGCCACGAACGCTGGCTGGTTTCCTATGCGGATTTCATCACCCTGTTGTTCGCTTTCTTCGTGGTTCTCTACGCGTCGTCACAGGTTGATAAGCGCAAAGTGGGCAAGCTGGCCCTCTCCATCCAGGTGGCTTTTCAGGACCTCGGGGTATTCGACACATCGAACGCCAAAATTCCATTGAGCGACTCCGAGCCGGTTCCTTTCTCCCAGGTACAGGTAGTGGAAAACGCCGAGCGCTCCACGGACCTGACACACATCGTGCAGCCGATGAAAGGCATCCTTAGTCCCACGGCTAGCGCAAGACCCCTCAAGGATATCCAGGCCGAGCTGGAAAAAGTGCTGGCGCCGGAAATCAAAAATCACATCGTGGAAGTGAAAGCTCGCCGGGAAGGCCTGGTGGTGAGTCTGCGCGAGATTGGTTTCTATGAGAGCGGGTCCTCGGCGCTTCGTGCGTCGGGTCGTGACGCTATCGATCGTCTCGCCGCGATTCTGAAATCGCGCACCGAATCGCTGCGCATCGAGGGGCACACGGACAATGTTCCGATTCACAATATTCATTTTGCGTCCAATTGGGAGCTTTCCACGGCGCGCGCCTCGGACTTGATCAAGCAACTGATCGACACCTATCATTTTGAGCCGCAGCGCCTCTCGGCCGCCGGTTACGCCGAGTATCATCCGGTGGCTCCTAACGACTCACCGGAAAACCGAGCGCACAACCGGCGCGTGGATATCGTCATCCTCAATCCTCCTGCGCCGGAACAAGCTGCTGATGCACCTCCAGGGTCTTCCACGGCGCGATGATGCTCTTTGCGCTAACTTCTTCCGTCATCTTCTTGACACCGCCCCACGCTCCGTCCAGACTGATTGCACCCCTTCCAATTTCTAAGTGTTTCGTGTGAGCCGATGCGCATCCTTGTCGCTGAAGATGACGCGCCGCTTGCGGAATTTCTGCACCAGCGGCTCGAGCAAGAGCAATTCTCTGTTCAAGTGGTTACGAATGGCCCGGAGGCGCAAAAACTCGCCTCCGACCAGAGCTACGATCTCGTACTCCTGGATATCAATCTGCCGGGGGGCGACGGGCTGGACATCCTTCGCGGAATTCGCGCCAAGCGTCCGGATTTGCCAGTGGTGATTGTGACGGGCGCGACCATGGTGGAGGAGCGCGTCCGCGGGCTCGACGCTGGCGCGGACGATTACGTCGCAAAGCCTTTTGCTTTCGCTGAACTCGCCGCGCGCATTCGCGCCGTTCTGCGCCG
>Ga0209698_10002521_pt1 | contig 20680 bp, 6 predicted proteins | sample LitLauG_LLR_2012_FD_187203 | JGI IMG/M metagenome (GOLD analysis project Ga0209698, IMG submission 187203) | Freshwater sediment microbial communities from Pennsylvania, USA - Little Laurel Run_MetaG_LLR_2012 (SPAdes) (version 2) | ecosystem: Environmental > Aquatic > Freshwater > Creek >...
GCACACGCTGATCATCGCCGACGAGGGCTCCGAGGTGAACTACATCGAGGGCTGCACCGCGCAGACCTACAGCGTCAACTCGATGCACTCCGCCGTCGTTGAGATCTTCGTGCACGAGGGCGCCAAGGCGCGCTACACCACCGTGCAGAACTGGTCCAAGGACGTCTACAACCTCAACACCAAGCGCGCGATCGTCGACGCGCACGGCACCGTCGAGTGGGTCGGCGGGTCGATGGGCGCCAAGTACGTGATGCTCTACCCCGGCTCGTTCCTGATGGGTGAGGGCGCGCGCGCCGACCACCTCAACGTGGGCGTCGCGGGCAAGGGCGTGCACAAGGATACCGGCGCCAAGGTGGTTCACCTCGCGCCCAACACCACCTCGAACATCCTCGCCAAGTCGATCTCCAAGGACGGCGGCATCATGGGCTACCGCGGCCTCGTCAAGATGGGCCACAACTCGGCGGGCTCCAAAGCGCGCGTGCAGTGCGACGGGCTGATGATGGACGGGCTCTCGCGCTCGGACACGTGGCCCGACATCCAGATCCAGAACCCGCACGTGACGGTCGCGCACGAGGCGACCGTGGGACGCATCTCAGACGACCAGCTCTTCTACATGGGCTCGCGCGGCTTCACCGAGGACGAGGCCGCAGCGATGATCGTGAACGGCTTCATCGAGCCCGTCACCAAGGAGCTGCCGATGGAGTACGCGGTGGAGCTCAACAGGCTGATTCAGCTGGAGATGGTCGGCAGCATCGGGTGAGCGGCGCGATTCGCTGCGCCTGACTGTGTCCTCGGTCGCTCGCGTGCGCAGCACGCCACGCTCCCTGCGTCCTTGTCAGGCTTGCGTCTCGCGCCGCTCACGGGCGCCGCGTCTTGTGCCACGCGCTGTTTTCCGTCCCTCGCACAACGCTCCCCGCGTCCTTGTCATGCTGCGGCTCGCGCGGGGAGACGCGCTGCGCCGTGAGCGCCGGTCGCCCGCGTGCTCGGCACGCAGCGCCGCGGGCTGCTAGGACTCCGCTGACGTGCGTGCGCCGCATGACTCGATAGTCGCGCCGCTGTTTCCGGCGGGTCTTGAGTGGGTGAACGTGCCGGGCACGGGGATCGCGCTGGATTCCGCCGAGCAGGGGGCGAAGGGCGCCGCGGCGGCGGGACCCCCCGTCAGCGTGATCCAGCGCGGCAGGCCGATGCTGGTTGAGTTCTGGGACTTCTGCAGGCCGAACTCGATGCGCACGCTGCCCTACATGAAGGCCTGGCACGAGCGCTACTCGCCGCTCGGCCTGCGCGTGATCGGCGTGCACAGCCCGGGCTTCGAGCCCTCGCGCGCGCCGCAGGCGGTGCGCGACGCGGTGGCGCGTCTTGAGATCCCCTACATCGTCGCGATCGACAGCGAGATGCTCGTCTGGCAGGAGTACGAGAACCTCGGCTGGCCCGCGCGCTACCTGTTCGACGGTCGCGCGCGCCTGTTTCACTACCACCACGGCGAGGGCGCCTACGAGGAGACCGAGCTCGCGATCCAGGAGCTCGTCGGCGTGCAGCGCGAGCCGCTGCGCGCGCTTCGACCCGAGGATGCGCAGGGCGCGATGCTGGCGGCACAGACGCCCGACCGGGAGGGAGCCTACTCGGGGCCGTATCAGGCGGGCGGCGTGTGGGCGGTGCTCGACGGTTCGGGCACGGTGAGCGTCAACGGCGGCAGCGCGCGCGGCGGGCGTGAGGTGGCGGTGACCCACGCGGGCGCATACGCGCTGATCGAGCACGAGCGCAGCACCGCGGGCGAACTCGAGCTGTCACTCGGCGCGGGCGTGCGCTGCGTCGCGACCTGCTTCACCCCCGGCCTCGCCTGAGGGCGCGTTGCGCGCGGGCCTGAGCTGCTCGCGCGTGAAGTCCTGGAGCAGCCGCAGCACCACCGGCGGGCCGTCGTCCTCGACGAGCACGCAGCCTCCCGGCCAGTAGGGGCTCTCACCCGGCGTGCCCCGAAGGAAGATCGACGCGTAGGTCCAGCTGCCCGTGTTGATGAGACGCGCGCCCGCAGCGCTGCGCCACTCGCTGGCGTCGTCGCGCGGGAGCGGACCGGTGCGGTGGGTGTGGCCGAACACCACGTAGGCGTCGCCCAGGCCGAGCCTATCGGCCACCTCGCCCATCGCGCGCAGGCCCGCGCGGCGCAGCTCGTCGCTTGAGATGTCGCTGCGCAGCGGCCCGATCCCCGCGCGATTGAGCGTCGCGACGGCGAGCGGGAAGCCGGCCGCGAGCGCACGCCAGCGCAGCGCACGCAGGCGCGCGCGTCGCTCGCGCGAAATCCTCTCCCCGCGCGCGCCGCGCGCCGAGGCCGCGATGTCCCCGCCCTCTGCGCCGCCGAGCGCGCGCCACGTACCGAGCGTGGCGAGGCCGTTGAGTGCTGCGCCGGTGTGCGCCTCGCGTGCAACGGCGTCCCTCCACGCGAACACGGGCGCGCTGATCGCCTCGTAATCGTCCACCCCGTGCAGCGACGCGGGCGGGCGACGCAGCAACCGCATCATCACCCCCATGCTGAGGCGCTCGATGGTGGGGATCGTCAGGTGGCAGTCCAGGTAGTGCCCGTGCGTCGCATAGACGTCGGGGCGCACCCACAGCCCCGGGTAGGCGATCCTCACCTCTGCGGGGGCCGCCCAGCCGGCGATGCGCGCGAACACCGATGACGCCTGCGCGGGCTCGATCAGCTGCTCGGGCATGAGCGGCGCCGGCGCCGACTCCTCGCCACGGCGCGCGAGCCACGGTTCGACGAGCGCGTGGTCGTGGTTGCCGGCCGTGATCACGAGCTCGCGCCCGGCGAGCGCCGCGCCGAGGTCCTCGAAGAACGCCCTCGCCGCCGCGAGCGCATCGCGCAGCGGCCCGTGCCGCAGCTCGAGCACATCGCCGAGCAGGACCACGCGGTCAACCCCGTCGAGCGCCTGCAGCAGCGCCGCGCGCACCTCGCGCCGGCTCAGCAGGCCGCTCCCGGACAGGCTGCCCAGGTGAAGGTCAGAGACGATCAGCGTGCGCACCGGACTCCAAGGCTACCCGGCGCGCGCTCCAAAGCTCGCAACTCCTGCGCAAACCTCGCCACGATGAACCGCGACGTGCAGAAGTCGGCAGCGCTTACTGTAAAGCTTCACGCAAGCGGCAACCAACCAGCAGAAGGCAGGATCCCGAAATGATCTCCCGCACCGTCAGCGCCATACGGCACAACCTCGTCGCGTGGCTCGCGCTGTTCGTGGCCATGGGCGGCACGAGCTTGGCAGCGTCCCACTACATCATCAACTCCACCGCGCAGATCAGGCCGTCGGTGCTGAAGAGGCTGCACGGCGCGAGAGGCACGGCGGGCGCGAGGGGCGCCACCGGAGAAAGGGGCGTGACCGGCGCGCAGGGCAAGGAAGGCCTGGCCGGCAAGGGCGAAAAGGGCGAAAAAGGCGCGACCGGCCCCGAAGGCCTCAAAGGCCTAAAAGGCGAACGCGGTGAACCCGGCAGTCCGGGCGGTGAAAAGGGCGAAAAAGGCGAAAAAGGCGAAGGCGAATGGAAGGGTGCCTACTCCTCCGGCGAAACCTACTCGAAGGGCCAGATCGTCTCCGAAGCGGGCTCGACCTACATCAGCCTGCAGAACGCCAACAAGGGCAACACCCCCAAATCCTCCGGCGCCTTCTGGTCGCTGTTCTCCGAAAGGGGCGAAAAAGGCGCGACGGGCGAAAGAGGCGCCACCGGCGAAAAAGGTCCGGGCGGCGGCGAAGCCGGCCCGAAGGCCTTCGCCCACATCTCCGTGAGCGGCGTGATCGCATCCCCCCCGTCTTCCCACGGCTTCGAAGGAGCGGCCGTCACACAGCCCAAAGGCAAAAACAAAGAAGGCAAAATCGTGACCGAAACGGGCGTCTACTGCATCTCCGGCCTCAGCCTCGAACCGCACAGCGTCATCGCCACACTGGACTCCAACGAATCCGCCGAAACCCCCGTGTCGATAACAGCCACGCTCGGCATTGGCAACCAGTCCGAAGTGCCATGCCCCGCAGGCACCCAGATCACCGTCGAAGCCTTTGCGCTGGGGATCAACAGCAAAAAAGAAGAAGTCTTCGAAACCGTGAATCAGGGCTTCTACCTGGAGGTCAACTAGCACGAGTGGCGGGAACTCGGAGCGTCGCGCGAGCCGAACCGCCGCTGATAGGCTCGGTGATGCGTGAGATGCGCCCGGCAGCGCGACGTCGGGGCGATGTGTCGAGGAGGACTGGTTGGCTGAGGCGGAGAGGTCACGGATGACGACACGGACGGCGGTTGCCCCCCCTGCCGGGCCTGTGCGAACGCCCGGCCTCGGCGCATGCGCGAGCGCCCGCATGCCGCTCGCAGGATTGCTCGCGGTGGCGCTGCTCGCGCTGTCCGCGCTGTCCGTGCCCGCGGTGGCCCGCGCGGACTGGTCGAGGGCCTCCGCGCGCCGCTCGAGCGTCGAACCGTTCTTCGCGTGTGCGCGGCACCGTGGTGGGGCTCATTGCGACGCTATCCATGACCCGGTGAGCGGTTCGCGTCATGCGGGGCCGCTGCGGGCGGGCGCGATCACGATGGGCCCCGTGCAGCAGGTCAGCCCCGCGCTGTACGGCAGCGGGATGGAAGGGGGCTACTCCCCGGAAGACCTGCGCAAGGCCTACAACCTGCCGTCGAGCTCGGCGGGAGCCGGGCAGACCGTGGCGATCGTGGACGCCCACGATGACCCGAACGCCGAAGCGGACCTCGCGAAATACCGCTCCCACTACGGGATCGGCGAATGCACGACCGCCGGCGGCTGCTTTCGCAAGGTCAACCAGGCGGGCGGCTCGGTGATGCCCTCGGCGAACGCGGAATGGGCGGAAGAGATCTCCCTGGACCTCGACATGGTCTCAGCGGTATGCCCCAACTGCCACATCCTGCTCATCGAGGCGAGCACCGAAGAAGGCGCCGACCTCGCGGCGGCCGAGAGGGAGGCCGTGCATCTCGGTGCGACCGAGGTGAGCAACAGCTTCGGGGAATCCGTTCCATCCGAACCTGAATTCGCCTCCTCCTACGATCACCCGGGCATCCCCACGACGGCCTCCGCGGGAGACACCGGCTTCGTCGTTGAATCGCCCGCGAGCAACCCCGCGGTGATCGCCGTCGGCGGCACCGCGCTGACCCCCGAACCGAAATCCTCCCGCGGCTGGAAGGAGACCGCCTGGGCGGAAACGGGCAGCGGGTGCAGCAAAGAACCCAAGCCCACGTGGCAGACCGACTCGGGCTGCGCATACAGGACCAACAACGACGTGGCCGCGGTCGCGAGCACCAACACGCCCGTGTCGATCTACGACAGCTACAAAACCTCCTCCCCGTGGCTGCTGCTCGGCGGCACGAGCGTCTCATCGCCGATCCTCGCGGGCGCGATGGCGCTGGCGAGCCCCTACACGCGGTCCCTCGAAGGCGCACAGGCCCTGTACCTGCAGGCGAAGCTGAGCGGCGCCGGCGTGCTCGACGACGTGCTCAGCGGGAAGAACGGCGCGTGCGGCAACTATCTCTGCGAAGCGCGCGTCGGCTACGACGCTCCGACGGGGCTCGGCACCCTGGCCGGCGCGCCCAACGTGCCGGCGCCGGTGTTCACGACCGGCGGCGCGAGCGCCGTCGGCGCGACCGAAGCCACGCTCGAAGGCACGGTCAACCCCGAGGATGTCACCGTCTCGGAATGCAGGTTCGAATACGGCACGAGCGCGTCATACGGCTCGAGCGCGCCATGCGCGGGGGTGCTCGGGTCGGGTTCGAGCCCGGTCGCCACCTCGGCCTCGCTGCGGGGCCTCTACCCGAGCACGACCTACCACTACCGCCTTGCGGGGAGCTCACATGGCTATGCGGGCGCCGGGCAGGACGCGACGTTCACCACGGCGGCCGTGCCACCGGCCGTGCGAGCGGAGGGATACGCGCTGCCGCGGGCGATGACCTCGGCGACGCTACAGGCCCAGGTCGACCCAAACGGGGCAACCGTCAGCGAATGCCGCTTTGAATACGCGACGGCGAGCGAATACGCAGGCTCACACGAATACCCCAAGCAGGCGCCCTGCGTTCCCTCGCCCGGTGCCGGCCAGGAATTCGTGAAGGTGTCCGCTACGATCTCGGGACTCGCGCCGGGCACGCTCTACCACTTCAGGGTCACCGCCACCGGGCAGGCAGCGCAGTACACCACCTCCGGCGCGGACGCGACGTTCACGACGCTGCTCCCGCTGCCCGTGCTGAGCACCGGAGTCGCATCAGAAGTCACAGCGATCTCGGCGCGGCTGAACGCGCTCCTCACGCCGGAGCTCGCACCGGTGAGCGAATGCGTGTTCGAATACGGCGCCACGGAAGCCTACGGCCTGAACGCCCCCTGCAGCCCCGCCCCCGGCCCGGAACTCGCGCCGTTCCACGTGTCGGCTGCGATCGCAGCATTGACGCCGCACGCCACCTACCACTTCAGGATCACCGCCACCAACGCGGAAGGCGCAGAAGCGCACGGCGCCGATGAGAGCTTCACAACCGCGTTTCCTGCTCCCGCGGCGCTGACTGGGCCGGCGTCGGCGATCACCGAAACGACCGCGACGCTCGCGGGCAGCGTCGAGGACTTCGGAGCGAGCGTCAGCGTCTGTCGCTTCGAATACGGCACATCTGAAGCAAGCTTCTCCGAAGGCTCGGCGGCGTGCTCGCCCGAACCGGGTCCGCGGGAAGGCTCAGCGGGGGTGTCGGCAGGTCTTCTCGGCCTGAAACCCGGCACGACCTACCTGTTCAGGCTGCTCGCCGGCACCGTCGGCGGCACCGGCCTCGGCACGACACGAACCTTCACGACGCCTGCCGCCCCCCCGCGCCGCGGCACGCCCGCGCCCTCAGGCGGCGGCGCGCCCGGCGGAACCTCGAGCACACCGCCAAAAACCGGCGCGGCGGCCGGCGAAGGCGAACTTGCAGGCACGACACTCGCGGCGGGGCCGGGCGGCACGGTCTCCGTGCGCATCCGCTGCAGGTCGGCCCGCGCCTCATGCAGGGGCATGCTCACCCTGCAGGCGCTCAGTTCGGCAGCGGCCGGCACGCTCCCGCGTTTCCTCGCAAGCGGATCCTTCGCGGTTGCGGCAGGCAAGACGCTCGTCGTGAGGCTGCACCTGTCCTCCTCGGCGCGCCGGCTGCTCGCACGCGCACACGTGCTGCGCGCGGTGATGACGATCGCGTCCCAGAGCGCGGGCAGCGCGTCACGCTCGCAGCGCGTGCGCGTCACGATCACCGCGCGCAAACACTCACACCACTGACGAGGTCCGACGCGAGCACGTGCCGGACGGGCGCTGCTGAGCGGCCGCGCCGCTCGTGGCGCCGTCGCTCGCTCAACGGCTGAGCACGAACGTCTTCTGCCACGTGGCCGAGGCCTTGGCGCGGCCGACGAAAACGCCCTTGGCGGTCAGCTTGATCTTCTTGCTGCGTCTGATCAGCTGCCGCCCCGCGCGCGTGAGCCGCAGCGTCACCGCGACCGTCGTCGCGCTCGTGAAGGAGGTCACGGCGCTCGCAACGAGTATCGGCTTGCTCTTCGCCGACTTGTGGGCACCCTTGGGGGTCCCGTACCAGAACACTTCGAGCGTCCCGGCCGACGGAGCGAGGAACGAGAAGGCGTAGCCGGCCGGCTTCAGCAGCTGAGTGATCCGCGCGTGGTGCAGAGCTGTCGTGAGCTGGCTGCTGAGGGTGGCGAGCAGCTGAGCGACGGTCGGCTGGGTGGTTCGCCCGAGGCTTGAGGACTTCGGCACCGGTTTCGCGACTTCAAGTTTGCGTACCACCCTCGGCGTGATGAGCGTGCTGTTCGAACTCGCGAGCTTGGTGGAGCCTTCGCTGTTTCTCGCCGTCACCACACACGAGATCGAGTGGCCGAGCTGAGCGGATTCGGTGACGTATGTGCTGCTGGTAGCCGACGCGATCGCGCCGCCGTCGAGCAGCCACTGGTATTCGAACGCCGGTGCCGGCGCCGCTTCCCAGGAGCCGGGCGAGCACTTCAGCCGTTCGCCCGCCTGCGGTTCGCCGCTCACCTTGGGGGCTTCGAGGTCGACGGGCGCGAGGCCCGCGACATGGACCGTTTCGCTCGTCGCGGATTCCTGCCCCGCGCTGTTGGTCGCAATCACTTCGCACGAGATTCGGTGCCCACGATCGAGGGGTCCCACGATGTACATGCCTTCAGTCGCCGATTCAATCGGTGCGCCCTCGCGCAGCCACTGGAAGGTGAGCAGCGGCTGGGGTTGGCCGGTCCATTCTCCCGCGAGGCAGGTCAGCTCTTCCTTGGGCGTTTCGCCTTCGATGATTCTTGAACTCTTCACCGTGGGCGCTTCGGTTTTCTCGGGGGCGATCCCCGGGATCATCACGCTCGCGCTGAGCGCCGGCGGCGCCGTGCCGGCGCTGTTGTGGGCCGTGACCCTGCAGCTGAGCGTCAGTCCGCGGTCCTGCGCGGTGACCACGACGCTGGTTCCGCGCGCGAGTTCGACGGTTCCACCGAGCAGCCACTCGTAGTTGAAGCTGGGGGCCGGCTGGCCGCTCCACGTGCCGGGCGAACAGCTGAGCGTTTCTCCCACCACCGGCGCGCCCGAGACTTCCGGAGGGGCGAGCGGTTCCGGCGCCACCCCGGCGATCTGGACAGGTTCGCTGTCGGCCGAGTTCACGCCTTCGATGTTCCTCGCGGTGACGCGGCACACGAGCGAGCGGGCCCGGTCGGCTTCCACGACGGTGTACACGCCGGCCACCGCCCCAGGGATCGGTTCCAGCGAGTTGCCCTCTACGCGCAACCACTGCCACCTCAGGGTGGGAGCAGGTGCGCCACCCCATTCGCCGCCCGAGCAGCTCAGCTTGGATCCGCCGTTTTCCACCGTCACTTCGGGTGGCTTGGCGTCTTCGGGTGGGCTGCCAATCACCTTCACCGAGCCGCTGCTCGCAGAGGAATGGCCTTCGCTGTTCGTGGCGGTGACCGCGCACGCCAGCGAGCGTCCGGCATCTTCGGCGGGCACGACGAAGCTGTTCGCGCCGCCCGCCGTGCGAATCGGCGCCCCTTCGAGCAACCATTCGTAGCTCAGTTCGGGCGTCGGGGTCCCCAGCCATTCGCCGGGCAGGCAGGTGAGGGTTTCCCCGACGACCGCGCTGCCCGCGATGGCAGGGGGCGAGACGCTCGCCGGCTTGGCGCCCGCGATGTGAAGCGTGTTGCTTTCCGCCTGGCGGGTGCCTTCGCTGTTGACAGCCGTGACCCGGCAGGACAGCGAGTGGGTCTCATCGGCCGCAGCGACCGTGTAGGCGCTCGTCGTGGCACCCGGCAGCACGAGGCCGTCGCGTAGCCACGCGTACTTGTATTCCGGGGTCGGCGTCCCCATCCAGGTTCCCTGCGAGCACGTCAGCATGGCGCCCGCCGCAGCGGTTCCCGACACCTGTGGTGGCGTCACGTTTTCGGGCGCGCTCCCGGATACCCGCACGGGCGCGCTGCCCGCAGACCGGTGTCCTTCGACGTTCACCGCCGTCACTTCGCAGGCGATCGTCCGGTTCTCGTCTTCAGCGACGAGGACGTAGCTCTGCCCGGAGGCCACCGCCGTGCCTTCGAGCAGCCACTTGTAGGTGAGGGTCGGCACCGGCGCCCCTACCCATTCCCCGGGCACGCAGGTGAGCGTTTCCCCGACCACCGCCTTGCCCGCCAGAGTGGGCGCCGTTCTGTCTTCGGGCGCCAATCCGGGGACCTTGAGCATGTTTGCGCTCGACTGGCTGCCCGTCCCTTCGCTGCTGGTCGCGGTCACCTTGCACGAGAGCGAATTGCCCGCGTCGGCTTCCGTCACCTGGTAGGTGCTTGCGCCGGCGCCCTGGATCACGGCACCTTCGCGCAGCCACGCATAGGCGAATTTCGGTGCTGGATTCCCCGTCCATGTGCCCGTCGAGCACGTCAATGTTCCACCGATCGTCGGGGCTCCCGACACTTCGGGCGGAATCGTGTTTTGCGGGGCGCTGCCGGTCACGCGAGTCGTGCTGCTGCTCGCGACGCCCTGGCCTTCGCTGTTGTGCCCGGTCACCTTGCAATTGAGCGTGTGGCCCACGTCTTCGGTGACCGGGACGTAGACGGGGCCGGTCGAGATCAGCGCGCCTTCGCGCAGCCATTGATACGTGAAGGTGGGCGCGGGCGCGCCCTTCCATTCACCCGGTGAGCACGTGATCGCTTCTCCGACCGCGGCTTTGGAGGGGACCGTCGGGGCGGTTCTGTCTTCGGGTTTCGCCCCCGGTACCTTCAAGGTCCTGCTCAATGCGCTCGACGTGCCTTCGCTGTTGGTCGCGGTGACCCTGCAGGACAGCAGGTAGCCCGCGTCGGCTTCGGTCACCTTGTAGGTGCTCGTCGCCGCCCCCGTGATGAGGGCACCTTCGCGCAGCCACGAGTACGCGTATTCCGGCGTCGGCGTGCCGGTCCAGGTACCCCGCGCGCAGGTCAGCGTGCTCCCGGGCGACGGTGCCCCGGACACTTCGGGCGCTTTGGTGTTGACTGGCCTGCCGCCTCCGCCTCCGCCCGGTACGACGACGGCTTCGCTCGTCTTGGCCACTTTGCCTTCGCTGTTCGTCGCCGTCACTTCGCAGGCGAGCGCGTGGCCCGCGTCGGCTTCTACGATCGTGTACGTGCTGGTCTGCGCCAGCGGGATGGCTGTCCCGGCCCGCACCCATTGGTAGGAGAACACCGGCGCGGGTACGCCGGTCCACGTGCCGGTCGAACAGCTGAGCGTGCTCCCCAGCGCCGCGGCGCCTGAGATTTCGGGGAGCTTCGTGTTGGCGGGGGCGCTGCCGGGTACCCTCAGGCTGTTGGTGCTCGGCGCTTCGCCGGTGCCTTCGCTGTTTTTCGCAGTCACCCTGCAGGACAGCTGGTGGGTCTGGTCCGCTTCGACGACGGTGTAGCTGATCGCGGTCGCCTGGGGGATCGCGATCCCTTCACGCAGCCATTGGTAGGCGAAGACGGGCGCCGGCAGGCCTTTCCATTCGGCCTGCGCGCAGGTCAGAGTGCCGCCCACCACCGGGGTCCCCGATACGACGGGCGCTTTGACGACTTCGGGGCGCGTGCCGGGCGAGCGCACGCTCTGGCTGAGCGCCGCCGCTTCGCCTTCGCTGCTTCTCCCCGTCACTTCGCACGAGAGATAGTGACCCACGTCGCCTTCGGCCACGGTGTAGGTGCTCTTGGTCGCCAATGGAATCGGCACCCCTTCGCGCAGCCAGTGGAACAGGAAGGTCGGCGCGGGGACGCCGCTCCAGGTTCCCGGCGAGCAGGTGAGCACCGCGCCCAATGAGGGCGTGCCCGAGATTTCGGGCGACTTGGTCGGCTGCGGCGCGCTGCCCGGGACCTTCAGCGTCACGCTCGTCGCTTCTTCGCTGCCCTGCGTGTTCCTCCCGGTCACACCGCACGACAGCAGGTGCGTCTCGTCCCCTTCGGCGACCACGTATGCGCTCGCCGTCGCGAAGGGAATCGGCGTCCCGTCGCGCAGCCACTGATAGCTCAACGTCGGCACCGGGTTCCCACTCCAGGTCCCCGGTGAGCACGTGAGCGTCGCCCCGACCGCAGGCGTCCCGGTCACGGACGGGCTCTGCGTGTTCTTGGGCGCGCTGCCGCTCACCGTGACGGCTTTGCTTACCGCCGAACCGCTACCAAGGCTGTTTGCTGCGGTCACCTGACAGGAGATCGCCTGTCCCCCGTCTGCTTCGACAACGACGTAGGAGCTCGTGAGGGCCGACGCGATCGCCAGCCCGTTGCGCAGCCACTGGTAGGCGAATTCGGGCGCAGGCACTCCGGTCCACGTGCCCTGCGAGCACGTCAGCGTGGACCCGACGCTTGGCGTACCAGATACTTCCGGGGCTCGAGTCGGGACGGGCTTGCTGCCCGGCACTTTCACCGCGGGGCTGCTCGCTTCGCTGCTACCCACAACGTTCTTCGCGATCACCTTGCAGTACAGAGAGTGAGTCTCGTCGGCTTCCAAGATGGTGTATGCGCTCGCGGTGGCGGAGGGGATGGAGGTGCTTTCACGCCACCACTGATATTCGAAGGTCGGCGTCGGGAGGCCGCTCCATTCACCGCTCGAGCAGGTCAGCGTCTTCCCAACCACGGCTTCCCCCGAGATCGCGGGCGCCTGCTTGTTGACCGGCTTGCTTCCGCCGACAGACACGCTCTTGCTCGTCGCCGACGCCGGCGAGCCTTCACCGTTGCTCGCCGTGACCGCGCACGAGAGCGAGTGCGCTTCGTCTTCCCCGACAACCTTGTAGGTGCTCGTGGTGGCCAGCGCGATACTGCTCCCGTTGCGCAACCACTGATACGCGAAGGTCGGCGGCGGCTGCCCCTGCCATTCTCCGGGGGAGCAAGTCAGCGTACTCCCGAGCAGGGCCGTGCCGCCGGCCGCGCCGCTCACTTCGGGCAGCTTTACGTTCACGGGCCTGCTGCCGCTCACCCGCCGGCTCTTGCTCTTCGCCGAGGCGTGCCCTTCGCTGTTCGTCGCCGTCACTTCGCAGTAGATCGAATGCGTCTCGTCCGCTTCGACGATCGTGTATTTCGGCGCGATGGACAGCGCTGTCGTCGCGCCGCTCACTTCGCGCACCCATTGGTAGTTGTAGGCCGGCGCGGGCAGCCCGCCCCACACGCCAGTCGAGCACGTGAGCGTTTCCCCGACGACCGGGGTTTCGCTACCGAGGATCTTGGGCACTTCCTTGTTGAAAGGTTCCACCCCCGGGACCTTCAGGCCGTTCTTGCTGACGGCGGCTTCGCTGCCCACGCCGTTGAGCGCCGTCACCTTGCATTCGATCGTCTGGCCCTCGTCCAGTTCCACGACGACGTGCGTGCTCGACTTGGCTCCTTCGATTTCGGATCCTCCGCGCAGCCAGGCGTACCTGTATTCCGGGGTCGGCGTCCCGGTCCAGGTCCCCTGCGAGCACGTGAGCGTTTCTTTGAGCGCCGGCTTGCCCGAGACTTCCGGGCGGACGGTATTTTTCGGCTTCGTTCCGGGAACGCCCGGAATGAATACGCTGTTCCAGCTTTCTTCTTCGACGCTGAGCGGCGGTTTTTCGCTGTTGATCGCCGTCACTTTGCACATTATGTACGTGCCGGCGTCGGCTGCGACGATGAAGTGCGGGTTGCCTTCGCCGATCTTCACGCCTTCGCGAAACCACTTGTAGGTGAAGGGCGTACCGCCGGCGACGTGTTCCCAGCTGCCCGAGTAGCAGATGAGCCGTTCCCCCACGTGGAGTCCTTTTACGACTTCCACTTCCGGTTCTCCGACGTTGACCGGCGGTTGCGGGGCGGCGGCAGCGCTCCCCACCGCGGGCCCTGCCAGGAAGCACATCAGCGCCACCACGCACGGCAGGATCAGCCTCAGAAGTGGTGTGCCGCGCTGTGCGAACGTGCGAGATGCCGACAAACTTCCTCCTTGAGCCATCGCCGCCGTCAGCACGGAGCTCTAGCGGCTCCTACTCACGACATTAGGGGGTGTGCGTGGCAGTGTCAAGGTGCGAACTAAACCATGCCCGGAAGCGGGCGGAGCGGTCGAGATGCAGCAGGCGAGCGCGGGCTGCAGAGCACTCCCGCGTAGGCGCGCCCAGAAGGTCGCGGGAGGCTGCCCGTCGGCCGGCTCCGGCCGGGGAGAAGGCGAAGGGCCCCGGGAGGCGGCTGCCGCCCGGGGCCCTTGCGCGATTCTGCTTGCTGCTTACTTCGGGACTACGGGAACGTCGGTTCCGGCGCCTTGATGATGAAGTCCGTCGTGTACGTCGTGTACGGCGCCTTTTCAAGGCTTGCTTCGATCAGGCTGTCGCCTGCCGCGCACGATTCGCCGCCGAGCAGGACCACGAAGGCGTTGCCGTCGTTGTCGAGCTTGACTTCGAGGATTTCTTCAACTTCAGAGCCGAGTTCTTCCTCGTCCGGACCGATCCACTTGAGTTTCGGTTCCAGACCGCAACGCGCGTAGATCTGCGACGCGTTGATGTTGACGTACTGCTCGGCGAAGACAGGCGGGAACTCCACCTGCACGATCGTCGCCACGCTGCTGTTTTCCTCGGTCTCGACCTGTTCAGCAGGCGAGACGCTCACACCCGGTTCGGTCGGCCGAGGCGGCAGGACCGTGAAGCCGGTCGTCACCGTCGTGTAGGGAGCTTCTTCGAGGTGAGCGGAGATGAGGCTTTCGCCCGCCGCGCAAGAAGGACCACCCCACAGCACCGCAATAGCGTTGCCGTCGTTGTCGAGTTTGACTTTGAAGTTCGGTCCCGTGCTAGGTGCGTAGGGAGCCGGTTCTGACCAGCTGAGTTCCTTGTTGCACCGGTCGTAGAGCTCGGTGGCGCTGATCTTCACGAAGTGCTCGGCGTAGACTTCTTCACAGCCGATTTCGATCACATCAGCGACGCTCGACGACTTCGCGAACTCGCCCTGGTCCATGAACGAACCAAGTGAGTGCACGACACACGTTTCCGGCGCTGCAGCCGGTCGCGCGTTCTTGTGGTGGGTCACGCGTGCAGAAGCGGTCCCGGTCACCATAAACAGGCTGATGACCAGCACCATGAGACCCGCCAAGAGATTGCGTCTTTCCATGACGTTTTCCATGACTTCCTCCAGTGGACTGATTGCATTGGCACCCGCTGCTCCGAGGAATCTCGAAGCGGATCTCCAGAGGACCCGCCCCCATCGGGCGACCCTCTGCGGGCATTTCGAGTATTGAATACCACCTATCGGACGGATAGTCGAGCCGAAAAACCGCAAATTGCGGGTTTTTTGACCGTCCGCGGACCGCTTTGAGACGGTTTAGCGAGCGATGCGTACGTCCCGATTTAAGCCTTCTCGGACCGCCTTCGCGGGGCCTTTGCGGCGCGCCGGCCCGGCGCTGGCCGGGCGACGTGCCCGACCGCCGGGGCCATCACGCCTGGGGCGCGACCTCGAGCCGCCGTGGACGGCCCTCGCGGGGCTGCTCGAGGCAGCAGCGGGGCGCGACCGTGCAAGCCTTGGTTCTAGTGCCGCAGTTCGAACGACTTGAGCATCGTGATCGGCGCCTTGCCGGTCGGCGCGAACACGCATCGAGCGGTCAGGCGGAGCTTCGCGGCGCGCCGCAGCAGGCGCTTCCCGGCCGGGCTGAGATGGAGCTTGATCGTGGCCGTCGTGGCGGAGTGGAACGTCAGCTGGCCGGAGGCCACCAGCACGGGCTTCGGCCCGTGCTGGCTCTTCGCGAACTTGGCGCCCCGCGGCAGGTAGTACCAGCCGATCGCCGCTGTGCCGGCCACCGGAGCCTTGAACAGTGCGCTGAAAAGGCCCTTCCTCAGGAGCGCGGAGATGGCGGCCGTACGCCCCGTGGGGGCGAGCTGCCGGCCGATGAGTGCCCCGATTTCCGCAGTGGTCGGCCCGGACTGCGAGGAGACGGGGCCCTTTGGCTGAGTCGGCGCGGATTTGCCGGACGGGATGGCCGGCGCGGTCGTGAGGGCGCCTTCCTGCGAGCCCGTCCTGCCGCCTTCGTTTTCGGCCAGGAGTCGGAAGTAGTAGGTCGTGCCCGGGGTGAGCGCGTCCAGGCGCGCGTACACCGCCACCGCGTGGTCTGAAGGGAAGACGCATTCCGCGGTCGGGTGGACCGAGAAGGCGCAGTTTTCGACTCCGTTCTGCGAGAAGGCGCATTCGGCTGTCCGGCCGAAGGACCTGGTGGTCCCGTATTCGAAGCGGCACGCGCCCAGCGTCCCGCCCTGCGCCTGCACGGACCCGTTGAGCAGCGCGGAGGTGCGCGTGAAGGAGGATCCGAGTTCGCTGACGGTCGGGGCGCGCAGTTCGATCGTGAAGGTCACGGGCGTGCTTTCGCCGATCCCGTTGCCGATCGAGCTTTCTTGCGTGGCCACGGCGGTGTATTCGCCGCCTTCGAGTGCCGTTTCGGTGGCTTCGGAGACCCACTGGCCTTCGACGACTTCGGCTTTGGGGGAGGCGACTTCCGGCTGCGTGTACGGGGGGGCCACCCGGCCCCTGTAGACGTGCACGGTCACGGGCAGGCCTTCCGAGGCGGTCCCGGCGAACGTCGGCTTGACCACCGCCGAGGGCGAGGCGGGCGCCTCGACCGTCACGAGCGGCGGCCGGGTGTCCACGATCAAGCTCACGACGGTGCTCCTGCCGGAAGCGTTTTTGATCGCGCTCGGCTCGACCGCGACCGCCGTATATTCGCCGTCTTCGAGCAGCTTGCTCAGCGCCGAGGAGGCCGATCTCCATTCTCCCCCGGGGGTCGATGCGGTGACCGTCGCGAACGGTTTGCCTTCGACCTTGCCTTTGAAGATTTCCACCGTGACCGCCCCCGCTTCGCTGGCCGTCCCATGGAATCCCGGCGCCGTGTTCTTGGACGGACTCTTGACGGGTTCGATCGTCACGGACGGCGGCAGCGTGTTGACCGTGAAGGTCACGGGCGCGCTTTCGCCGATGCCGTTTTCGCTGTTCTCGGTGGCGACGGCGGTGTACGTGTGTTTGCCGCCCGGCAGTTCCGGGATCACGCCCGAAACCCATGAGCACCCCGATTCGGCGGAGCACTGCGCACCTTTGGGCACTTTGACTTCCGCTGTGACGGTCGCCACGAGCGGCGCTTCGGGTTCGGCGCGCGTTCCTTCGTAGACCTTCACCGTGACCGGGCTCGATTCACTCGCGGTGCCCGAGAACGACGGCGTCGTATCGTTCGACGGTGTCACGGGCTGTTTGAGCGACACGGCCGGCACGCCCGTGACGACTTCGAAGGTGACTGTGGGACTTTCCCCGGTGGTGTTCCCGATCGAGCTCGGCTCGGTCGCGAGAGCTGTGTACTGGCCGGGGAGCAATGCCGCGCTCACCGGAGCCGAGGACCATTCGCCTTTGACCACCGCCGCTTTGAGAGTGGCCACTTCTATCCCCTGCGCCGATGCGCCCTTGAAGATACGCACGGTGACAGAGAGCGCTTCGCTCGCAGTGCCTTCGAATTTCGGCCTCGTGTTGCCGGATCGCCCGGGGAGCCCCTTCAGCGTGACGACCGGCGGCTTCGTATTCACCACGAACGTCACCGGCGGGCTGTAGCCTTCCGGATTGCCGAGCGAGCTCGGCTGTCCGGCCACCGCCGTGTATTCGCCGTCGGCGAGCGCGGCCGCGAGCGCCGCGGAGGACCATTTCCCTTCGCCGACGAGCGCTTCCACGCTCGCAACGGGCGTGCCTTCCGCCGTCGCGCCCGCGTAGACGCGGACGGTCACGGGCAGCGCTTCACTCGCCGTACCGCTGAACGACGGCTTGCCGTTGTTCGACGGCGTGTTGACCGGCCTCAGCGTCACGGTGGGCGGTTTCGTGCGCACCACGAAGCTCACAGCGCTGCTCTTGCCTTCGGCGTTGCCGAGTCCGCTCGGCTCGCCGGCGAGCGCGGTGTATTCCCCTTCGGAGAGGGCCGCCGCGAGTCCTGGGGAGGACCATTTCCCTTCGCTCACCTGAGCTTCCACGGTCGCGACAGGCGAGCCTTCCGCCTTCGCGCCCGCATAGACGCGCACGGTCACCGGTGGTGTTTCGCTCGCCGTGCCGCTGAAAGCAGGTTTGGTGTTGTTCGAGAGCGCCGGGACGGGGTTCAGACCGACTTTCGGCGGGAGCGTGTCCACGGTGAAGGAGACGGTGTTGCTTCGGCCTTCGGCGTTGCCGATCGCGCTCGGCTCGAGAGCCACCGCGGTGTACTGGCCGTCCTGCAGCGCGCTGCCGAGTGACGCCGACGTCCAGCTCCCGGCGCTCACCGACGCCGTCACACTCGCGACCAGCGCCCCTTCGGCTTTGGTACCGCTGTAGACGTCGACGGTCACCGGTTCGGACTCGCTGGAGGTTCCGTTGAACGACGGCCTCGTGACCTTCGACGGGGTCGCGACTTCGCTGAGCACCACCATGGGGGGTTTCGTATTGACCGTGAAGACCACGGGCGCGCTCTTGCCTTCGGCGTTGCCGAGGCTGCTGCGCTCCCCCGCCACGGCCGTGTATTCGCCGTCCTGGAGCGCTTCGCTGAGCATCGCGGTTTCCCAGCGGCCTTCGCTGACCTGCGCCACGACGCTCGCGACGACGGCACCTTCAGCCTTGGAGCCTCTGTATAGCGAGACGGTCACCGGTTCTGATTCGCTGGCGGTGCCCGTGAACGAGGGCTTCGTGTTCCGCGAAGGAGTTGGTGGTGCTTTCAGGACCACGATCGGCGGCTTTCTGTTGATCACGAAGACGACCGGGGCGCTGTGGCCTTCGGCGTTGCCGATCGAGCTGGGCTCGCTTGCTACCGCGGTGTATTCGCCGTCTTCGAGCGCGCCGGCGAGCGCTTCTGAGCTCCAAACGCGCGCACTGACCTGCGCCGTCACACTTGTGACCAGCGTGCCTTCCGCCTTCGCCCCCCTGTAGATCTTTATCGTGACCGGTTCGGTTTCGCCGGCTTCTCCGCTGAAGGATGGTTTGGCGTTGTTCGACGGCGTCTTGACGGGGTTCATGCTCACGTTCGGCGGCGCGGTGTCGACCACGAAGGCGACCGGCGGGCTTTGCCCCGTCGCGTTCCCGAGAGAGCTGGGCTCGCTCGCGATCACGGTGTACAGGCCGTCCGCGAGAGGCGTGCTCAACGCGGGCGACGCCCATTTCCCGCTGCTCACCGTCGCGACCACAGTCGCGACGGGCGTGCCTTCTGCCTTGGAGCCTTTGTATACCTTGACCGTCACCGGTTCCGATTCGCTCGCCGTCCCGGTGAACGAGGGTTTCACCGCGTTCGATGGCGACGGCACTTCGTTGACGATCACGGTCGGCGGCTTCGTGTTGACCACGAACATGACCGGGGCGCTCTTGCCTTCCGCGTTACCCAGGCCGCTCGGCTCCCCCGCCACAGCCGTGTATTCCCCATCCGCAAGAGCGGTCGCGAGCGCCGCCGACGCCCATTTCCCGCCACTCACCGACGCCGTCACGCTCGCCACCACGGCGCCTTCGGCTTTCGGACCGCTGTAGACCCGCACGGTGACCGGTTCGGCTTCACTCGCGGTCCCGCTGAATGACGGCTTCGTGTTCTTCGACGGAGTCACGACGGCGTTCAGCGTGACCACCGGCGGCAGCGTATCCACCACGAACGTCACGGGCCCGCTCTTGCCTTCCGCGTTTCCCAAGCCGCTCGGCTCGGCGGCGATCGCGGTGTATTCCCCATCCGCGAGCGTAGCCCCGAGAGCCGCGGTGCTCCATTTCCCGCCGCTCACCGACGCCGTGGCGCCTGCAACCTGGGTGCCTTCCGCTTTCGCGCCTTTGTATATTTTGACGGTGACCGGTTCGGATTCGCTCGCCGTTCCACTGAACGATGGTTTGGTGTTCTTCGACGGCGTCACGACAGCGTTCAAGACCACCGTCGGGGCCTTGGTGTTGACCACGAACGTCACCGCGGCGCTCCTACCTTCTGCGTTACCCAAGCCGCTCGGCTCCCCCGCGACAGCCGTGTATTCGCCATCGGCCAACACGCTGCCGAGCGCCGCAGACGTCCATTTGCCGCCACTCACCGACGCCGTCACACTCGCAACCACAGCGCCTTCCGCTTTCCCACCGCTGTAGACCCGCACGGTGACCGGTTCTGATTCACTCGCGCTCCCGCTGAACGACGGCTTGTTGACCTTCGACGGCGTCGTGATGGCATTCAGGGCCACCACCGGCGGCAGCGTATCCACGACGAACGTGACCGCGCTGCTCTTGCCTTCGGCGTTACCCAGTCCGCTCGGCTCCCCCGCCACAGCCGTGTATTCGCCATCCGCGAGACCGGTCGCGAGCGCCGCCGACGTCCATTTCCCGCCACTCACGGACGCCGTGACGCTCTCGACCACCGCCCCTTCGGCTTTCGCGCCGCTGTAGACCCGCACCGTGACCGGTTCGGATTCAGCCGCCGTCCCGCTGAACGAGGGCTTCGTGACCTTCGACGGCGTCACCACGGCATTCAGCGTGACCACCGGCGGCTTGGTATCCACCACGAACGTCACGGGAGCGCTCTTGCCGGCGGCGTTGCCTATTGAGCTGGGCTCAATCGCGATCGCCGTGTATTGGCCGTCTTCGAGCGCGATCCCGAGCGGTTCGGAGGCCCACGCGCGATTGCTCACAGCCGCTACGACGCTCCGCACAATGGCACCTTCGGGGCTGGGTCCCTTGTAGATCTTGACCGTCACCGGTTCGGTTTCGCCCGCTTCGCCCGTGAAGGACGGCGTGGCGTTGTTCGATGGCGTCGGCACCGGGGCCATACTCACCGACGGAGAAGCGGTGGAGACCACGAAGGTGGCGGCTTCACTCGTGCCCGTGCCGTTGCCGATCGAGCTGGGCTCGCTCGCGATCGCCGTGTAGACCCCGTCCGCGAGGGGGCTGCCCAGCGCCGCCGTTTGCCATTTCTGGGCGCTCACCGAGGCGCCCAGTGTCGCGATGGGCGCGCCTTCCGCCTTGGAGCCTTTGTACACCTTGACCGTGACCGGTTCTGCTTCGCTCGCGGTGCCGCTGAACGATGGCTCGACGACACCCGATGGCGACGGTGGTTCGTTGAGAGTGACGATCGGCGGCTTGGTGTCCACCACGAACGTGGCGGGGCTGCTCTTGCCTTCGGCGTTGCCCAAGCTGCTCGGCTCGCCCGCGACAGCCGTGTATTCGCCATCCGCGAGGGCGGTCGCGAGCGCCGCCGACGTCCATTTCCCGCCGCTTACCGACGCCGTGATGCTCTCGACCACC
>Ga0209698_10002523_pt1 | contig 20675 bp, 22 predicted proteins | sample LitLauG_LLR_2012_FD_187203 | JGI IMG/M metagenome (GOLD analysis project Ga0209698, IMG submission 187203) | Freshwater sediment microbial communities from Pennsylvania, USA - Little Laurel Run_MetaG_LLR_2012 (SPAdes) (version 2) | ecosystem: Environmental > Aquatic > Freshwater > Creek >...
CTCCGCGAGGGCGCCGATAAAAGCCTTCCTCACTGACCCTCCAGACCCCTTATCGCCAACTCATATTCGAGATCACTCATCGGAAGGTAATGCCAGTTGATTTTATGTACGGGAAGTTGAGGCCGCGAGAGTGGCTCGCCGCGTTCCATATAGCCGACGCCCTTGCCGAAAGTCGTTTGAGCAATAGTCAGGTGCGGTCTCCCGCACGGAGACTCGGGTCGCGACAAGCGTTCCGATAGCGCCGGAACGGAATGGCCGTCCACCTCGGACACCTCCCATCCGAAGGCGCGCCACCGTTCGGCCATGTTGGGAATTTCGATCACTTCGTGCGTGAGGCCCAAAGCCTGTTGTCCGTTACAGTCGAGAATCGCGCGCAAATTTCCCAGCCTGTAGTGCGCGGCGAACATGACCGCCTCCCAGACGGATCCCGCGTTGCATTCTGCGTCGCTGATCAGGCAGAACACTCGCCGGTCCGAGCCTTGCAGGCGCGCGGCAAGCGCTGCGCCCGCGGCGATGCTCAGGCCGTGACCGAGGGAGCCGGTCGAGAAATCGACGCCAGGCACCGCGGCTTCGGGGTGAACTCCATAGAGACTGTTGTCGCCGCAGAAGGTATCGAGCGAAGATTCCTCCAGCCAGCCTTTCGCCGCCAGAGTGGCATATAGGGCTAGGGCTGCGTGTCCTTTCGACAGAATGAACCGGTCCCGGTCTCGTTGACGGTTGGGCGAACTGCGGAGGATATCGCCGTAAAGCGCCGCCAGAATTTCCACGACGCAGAGGCACGAACCAATGTGTCCCACGTTGGCCCGCCTGGAATGATGCAAGATCAAACGGCGCACAGCCGTCGTTTCAATGATCGCTGTTTTTTCGATGGGAGCGACGCATCCTTGACCCCGGACAGATTCCATATTCCGATGATTCTCCGCTCAATGCAGCCGCCGCATCCGACCGCTTCCCCCTCCGAGCTTCCTTTCCAGGCGGTTAGATTAGGTTATCATACAGCGGTGATTTCCAGCCATGGATACGGCCTTTCCGAATGGTTTCCCCTGGGTGTCCAAGACGGCTGCGCCTGCCCGGGCATTCATATAATGTCCGACGAATGTGGATCCGATCTAACTAACGGCACCGGTTCGGTGTTCTACGCGACTCACTCCGGACTGTCTGGCCGGCATCAGGCAGAGCTTCCTTACGAGCGTTTTTGTAAGAACTCCGGCGTCCGTACTAGAGCTCAAAGACAATCTCTAAATCGTGGCCGCTTCGAGCGGGGAGGGGCTAATTTTTTCAATTTCTACTGTGTAACGGGCATTCCTCATGCCGGCGCGCGGAGCGTTACAATGATCCTCAATGAACACTGACATAATTGTGACTGGCTCGTGCGGGTTGATTGGTTCCGAGGTGGCAGTCTACTTCTCGCGCTTGGGCTTCAGAGTCACTGGCATCGATAATAACTTCCGGGCGATTTTTTTCGGCCCGGAAGGGGACACCCGCTGGAGCCTGGACAGGCTTCACACGTTGTGCTCCGGCTACCGCCATGCCGATCTCGACATCCGCGATCGCGCGGGAATCTCCTCCCTGATAGAAGAAGTGCGGCCGGCCTTGATTGTCCACACGGCGGCCCAACCGTCACACGACCGGGCGGCGGCCATTCCTTTTCTGGATTTCGAAGTGAATGCCACCGGCACGCTGAACCTGCTCGAGGCTGCGCGCCAGTATTGCCCGGAAGCGCCGTTCATTCACATGTCCACCAACAAGGTTTACGGCGATCGCCCCAACTCAATATCACTGCAAGAGCACGAAACCCGATGGGAGTTTGCCGATCCCAACTATCGGGAGGGTGTACCGGAGAGCTTTTCGATCGATCAATCGATGCACTCCCTCTTCGGAGCCTCCAAAGTCGCTTCCGATATTATGGTGCAGGAATACGGCCGCTATTTCAATATGCCTACCTGCTGTCTCAGGGCCGGATGCCTCACCGGCCCCAACCACTCGGGCGTCGAATTGCATGGTTTCCTGAGTTACCTGATCCGCTGCAATCTGATGGACCGCGAGTATCGGGTTTACGGCTACAAGGGCAAACAGGTACGGGACAATATTCACTCCGAAGACGTGGCGCGTTTCATGTACGAGTTTTTCCAACGGCCCCGCTGCGCGGAAGTCTACAATCTGGGCGGCGGCAAGACCAACTCCTGTTCCATTCTGGAAGCGTTCCGGGCAGTGCAAAACCTTACTGGAAAAGCGCAGCGCTGGAGGTATGTGGACGAGAACCGTGCCGGTGACCACATCTGCTATTACAGCGATCTGACCAAAATGAGAACCCACTATCCCGGCTGGACCATCAGCAAACCTTTAGAGAGAATCTTCGTAGAAATCGTGGATGGGTGGTCCCAACGAGTCGGCGGGGAAACCGCGGCACGCGGTTAAAACTTCCCATGCGACTCCTGATAACCGGCATCTGTGGATTCGTCGGCAACTCGCTCGCCCGGTGGTTTCAGGGGGCTATCGAGGACGCCCGCGTCTTCGGCATCGATAACCTGTCGCGGCCCGGCAGCGAAGGGAATCGGACGGAACTCCGCTCGAGCGGCATCGAAGTGTTTCACGGCGACGTGCGTCTCCCATCGGACCTGGACAACCTGCCCGGCGCGGATTGGGTCATTGACGCCGCGGCTAATCCGAGTGTGCTGGCCGGCGTGGATGGACATTCGACCAGCCGGCAACTGGTGGAACATAATCTGATTGGCACCCTGAATTTGCTGGAGTACTGCAAACGCCACAAGGCCGGATTGCTCCTGTTGAGCACCAGCCGCGTCTACTCGATTCCAGCGCTGGCGGCCATTCCGATTCACACCGTCGGGCGTGCCTTTGCCATCGATACCGAACGCCCTCTGCCCCAGGGACTCTCCCCAGCCGGAATCAGCGAGAGTTTTTCGGTAGCCCCGCCTGTATCTTTGTACGGCAGCACCAAACTGGCTTCCGAAACCGTGGCTCTGGAGTACGGAGATGTCTTTGATTTTCCAGTGTGGGTAAACCGCTGTGGTGTGCTGGCCGGAACCGGACAGTTTGGCACCGCCGAGCAGGGCATCTTCTCGTATTGGATGCACGCCCATGCCGCGCGGAGGCCGCTCGGATACATCGGCTTCGGCGGTGCTGGTTATCAGGTGAGAGACGCATTCCACCCTAGTGACTTGGCGGAATTGCTGTGGCTCCAAATGCGCGACACCCGGAGCGGCGGGGACCGTATCTTCAACCTGGGCGGAGGGCTTCGAAACTCTATCTCGCTGGCAGAATTGACGGCCATCTGCGATCAGCGCTTCGGCACACACGCTCCCCAGCCCGACTCCCGTTCCCGGCCGTTTGATCTGCCTTGGGTGGTAATGGACGCGAACAAAGCTAAGCAGCGTTTCAACTGGGAGCCGAAGCGCACCCTGCCGTCCATCCTGGACGAACTGACCGAACATGTGCGCAGCCATCCCGGTTGGTTAGATGTCTGCGAAGGAACCGCGCAACAAGGAGTCCTGCTATGCCACAAGGACTGACTGACGCTGGCGCCAATCCCAGCCCGCTGCAACTTTTGACGGTCGTCATTCCGGCGCGTAACGAAGAGGCATGCATCCGTTCCACAGCGGAACATCTGGATTTGGAGCTTCGCCTCAACGCAATCCCGCACGAGATCATCGTGGTGGATGACGGAAGTTCTGATCGCACTTGGGAAACGCTCGAGCAGATGCGCCACACCATGCCGGCCTTGCGTCCCGTCCGGAACGATGCCGCCAACGGGTTTGGCAGAGCGATCATTCTGGGGTTGGACCACATGAGTGGCGACGCGGCCGTCATCATGATGGCTGATGAGTCCGACGATTGCCGCGACGTGGTGCGGTACTGGCGCGAGTTGAACGAGGGTTACGACGCCGTATTTGGTTCGCGATTTCTGAAGGGCGGCGGGGTCATCGATTATCCGAAATTGAAGCTGGTTCTGAACCGCATCTTCAACCGGATGATTCAGACGCTGTTTCGCATCAACCTGAACGACACGACCAACGCGTTCAAAGCGTACCGCCGCTCCACCATAGACGGGTGCCGGCCGTTGATCGCGCCGCACTTTAACCTCACGGTAGAACTACCGTTGAAGACCATCGTCCGCGGTTACACCTGGAAAGTAATTCCCATTACCTGGCGAAACCGCCGGACGGGCGAAGCAAAATTGAAGTTGAAGGAAATGGGTAGCCGCTACGTGTTCATCTGCCTTTACATCTGGCTCGAAAAATATTTCAGCCGCGGCGACTACCGAAAGCAAACGCCGCCCCGGCTGAATGCCCAACCAGTCGCCAGAGCAGCGGTCGAAGATGTGGGGCACTCTAAAGGATAGATAGCTCCGGTCTTGATTTGGGCCGCCGTCGCTCCGGTGGATCTTTTCGACGGATCACCCTGCAACCGCTTGCAGCCGCTCTTGTGGCCAGTCTGGTGCCTGCGTGATATAGTAGTTGCGGATACTTTTCCCTTTATATGCTGCCGCGGATTTCCCCTGCTTCCGACGCGCCTTGTCCGGCCCTTGTGCCATCACCGGACGGACCGAAACAAGAAAAAAGAACATGGGTCCTGGGTCTTATCGTAATCGCCATGGCCGGAGCGTCCGCCTGGTATTGGATCGCCCGGCCGAACCCGGACAGGCCTGCCGTTCACCCGGTTTCCGTCGCCACCGCCATCGTCACCTCCGGGGACTTGCTACAAACCGTCCGGCTTACCGGCACGATCGCCGCCGAAAAGTATGCCTCCATTGCGGCGCCGCGCATCCAGGGAAACCGGAGCAACTTCAATCGCGGGGGACCGGGCGGCATGGGCGGCGATTTCGACCTGGTGCTGACCAGATTGGCCGACCCTGGCTCCCCAGTCAAGGCCGGCGACGTAGTAGTGGAATTCGATCGGCAGGCCCAAGAGCTGCGGCTGGACGATTATGAGGATTCTCTGATCCAACATGAAGCCAATCTGAACCGCTTGACTGCCAACCTGGCGGCTTCGGCCGAAAGCCTGCAGCAACAAGTCCGCGTCGCCAAGGCCGATTACGACAAGGCCCGTCTCGATTGGACCACTGCCCCAATACGTCCCGCCATCGACGCCGAAAAACTTAACATCGCCGTCGATCAAACCAGGGAACAGTATGAGCAAATGTTGAAGCAGGCGGATCTGCTGATCGAGTCCCAGCGCGCCCAGATCCGTGCCGAGGAAATCGACCGGGATCAGGCGCGGATGGAAGTGCAGCGCGCCCAAACCAACCTGGAGAGAATGACCATTCGTGCCCCCATCCCCGGGCTCGCCGTTTTGCAGACTCTCTTCCGTCAGGGGCAGTTGGCCCAGGTTCGGGTGGGTGACCGGGTCTTTCCCGGGCAGACGTTTCTGATCATCGTCGACCCCCGTTCCATGGTGGTCGATACCACGGTGAACCAGGTAGACGCACAGCGCGTTCGTCTGGGACAGAGAACCAGGATCCGCCTGGATGCATATCCGGAAATGGAACTGCCGGGGACCGTGACCGGCATCGGAGCCATGTCGAAGACCAGCGCCACGCGGGCCGGCTACGTAGGCCAGATCCCCATCCGGCTGAAAGTGGAATGCGAAGAGTCGCGCCTCATCCCCGACCTCACCGCCGGCGCCGACGTGCTGGTGGCTTCCGAGAAGAGCGCCGTAATCGTGCCCCGCGCCGCCGTGTTCGAAGAAGAGGGCAAGGCGTTCGTCTTTCTCCGCCGCGCCGAGGGCTGGGTTCGCCGGCCGATCGAGCGCGGTCTCTCCAATCACATCGCGGTGGCCGTGCGTTCCGGATTGCGAAGCGGGGATACGGTGGCCCTCCAGAGGCCTATGTAGGCTTGGCCGCGAGCCGGCGGTACATCTCCACAAATCGATCGAGTCCGATCTGCTCGGCACGCAAGCCGGCTTCGGGCCATCCGTCGATCGTTTCTTTGCCGTAAATTTCCGCCAGGTTGTTGCGGATCGTTTTGCGCTTGTGGCGGAAGCATTGCGAGACGAACTCGAGGAAGGCATCGGTGTCGCTCACCGCCGGCGCTTTTCGGGGCTCCAGCAAGACTACGGCGGAATCCACCTTGGGCGGCGGACGGAACGCCGATGCCTTCACCTCGAACAGCCGCCGAGCCTGCGCCCATACGGATATCTGCACCGTCAGAAACCCGTACTCCCGCAGGCCCGGATGCGCCACCAAACGCTCGGCCACCTCCTTCTGAATCAGCAACACCGCCCTCGGCGGCCCGAGGCGCGCCACCTTTTCCAGAATCGGCGACGCAATGTAATAGGGCAGATTTCCCACTACCGGTACGCCGTGCCATTGGGTCAGATCGGTTTCGAGCACATCGCCGTGCACGATTTCGAGGCGCTCTTCGGCGGCGAATTTGTGGTGCAGGTGCTCGACCAGGTGAGAGTCGAGTTCAATGGCGATCACGCGGTCCGAGTGTTTCAGCAACTTTTCGGTCAGCGCCCCGCGCCCCGGACCGATCTCAATCACGAGCGGCTCCCGGTGTGGGCAAGCCGCAGCCGCGATGCGCTCCAGCACCGCCCCCTTAACCAAGAAATGTTGGCCCAGTCTTTGACGCGCGGCTTCAGCCTCTGGCGCTCCGCCGTCGAGGGACCGTGACCAGCTTTTTTCCCCAGGCAGGCTGGTAAAAGAACATAGCCGGCGTGAATTTGGAGAACATGATGATGTTCTGGATCACCGGGGTCAATTCCCCTTGCCGGACCAGGTAATCGGCCACGTGGCCCTGGTCGTCGATGGTGAGCTCGACGACGGTTTCGTCGCCGGAAGTGTCCGCGTTCAGCGGCTCGAGCCGGGGTAACTCGCCGGTCCAATCCACCACTTTGCCGTCGGGGTCGATACTGATGGAAAGCGGCGGTTCATTGCTGGCCGTGTGCACGAAACTAAGGTTGGGAACCAGGAAGCCAAAAGCCAGCAGCGCCGAGAGAACACCGCCGGCCACCGGAAGAGCCACCGGCCGCATCAGGTTATCGAAACAGAGCCGCAGGCGGGCCGCCCAGTAGTGCATCCGCGCAGACAGGCTCGCCCGCGCCAGTTGCCGGACGCGTTCATGCGAGGCCAGGACGCGCAATTGGACCGCGAGGTCCGCCGGCATCGCGGGGCTCTCCAGGTTGCGAAGACGGGAGCGCAGACTTTCCAGGGATTTCCACTGCGCGCCGCAACTACGGCACGACCCCAGGTGCGCCAACACATTCTCCCGCTCCTCGCCTGTCAGCATCCCGTCGAGGTGAGAAGAGATCAGTTCTTGCACGCTATCACAGCTCATACGTTTCACTCTGCGGTAGTCGGCACCAAATGCAAGGGCCGTCTACCCCTCAGCTCTCCTGTGAGCTCTCCCCGCATGGCTTCCCGGCCGCGCAGGATTCGGGACTTTACGGTACCCAGAGAAACCCCCAGAATTTCCGCGATCTCGTCATAACTCAGATCGGTGATGTCCCGTAACACCACCGCCTCGCGGAAAACGGGATTGATCTTCTCCAAAGCGGCCTCGATCATTCCCGCCTGCTCGTGATCGAACACCACGTCGAACGGGGATCGGCCACCGTCTGCAATCCGGTCCCGCCAGTCGCGCACTTCCCGCGGATCGGTGTCCAACTCCACCTCGCGCCGCCGATGCCGGAAAAACCACCGGCGGGCATTATGCGCTTCGTTCACTGTAATCCGGTAAATCCATGTTTTCAAACTGCTTTGTCCCCGGAAATGATCGATATTCCGGAACACTTTCAAAAAAACCTCCTGGACCACGTCGGAGGCTTCGGATGGATTGTTGAGCAGCCGGAACGCCAAGGTGTACGCCGGTTGTTGAAACCGGGCGAGCAACTCCTCGTAGCCGAGTTCCGAGCCGGCGCGCAAGGATTCAATCAGACGCTGGTCGTCTGCTTCCGCGGCGTTTTCCAGGTTCAGGTTTAGGTCCAGGATTTGAGTGGCCACCGGCAGCCTCACATTTGACCTGAATTCAAGCTAGCAGGTATTCTGCGAGCTTGCAAAGGGATAGACTCCGGTGGATGCCGCGAAGTTCCCAGTCGGCCCCAAGCTCCGGATGGAAACCGGGCCACCCCAGGCGACGTACCAAGAACGGCCCTTGACTCACGCTTTTCGTCCTGCCAAGATACTTAACGACGATCCTGCGGCAGGTTTCTCGCACAGTACGGCGAAAATGTGGCCTACGTTGCTCAACTTGAGGGAGTGTTTATATGCGTTCCGGTAAAACAGGGAAGCGAATTTTCACGGGCGGAGTCACCCGCTGGGCCGTGGCCGCTGCTTTGGGATTGATAGGGTGCGGCGCGGCCGCCAGGGCCGCCGAACCGGCCAGCGGCGAACTGGACGTGGTGAAGGTCCGGCCGAACTTCTACATGATCGCCGGGGCCGGCGCAAACATCAGCGTGCAGATCGGCGAGGACGGCGTCGTGCTGGTCGATGCCGGCTCCGAAGCCGCCTCCGACCGGGTATTGGCCGCCCTCCGAAAAGTCACCGAACTGCCCGCCCGCTACATCATCAACACCGGCGCGGATGCGGATCACGTCGGTGGCAACGGCAAGTTGGCGAAAGCGGGACTGACCATTTTCACGAACGGGCTCGGTAATTCGACCTTCTTGAATGCCATGACGAACGGCGGCGGTGCGGCGATTCTGGCGCATAACAGCATCCTGACGAGGATGAGCGCGCCGACAGGCAAGGCAGCGGCTTTTCCCGTCGAAAGTTGGCCCACCGAAGCCTTCTTTCAGAAGAGATGGTACGTCCGCATGAACGACGAGCCAATCGAAATCCTGCACCAGCCCGGCGGGCACAGCGAATCCGACAGCTTCGTGTTTTTTCGCAAATCCGATGTAGTGGCCGCCGGAGACGTGCTGGACACGACCCGCTTCCCGGTGATCGATGTGGCGCATGGTGGCAGCGTGCAGGGCGAGATCGACGCCCTGAATAAATTGATCGAATTGGCAATTCCCCCGGGGCCCTTCATCTACAAGGGAATCGGCACGTACGTAATTCCCGGTCACGGGCGGCCCTGCGAGCAGTTGGATGTTGTGGACTACCGCGATATGGTGGTGATCGTCCGCGACGTGGTCGCGGACATGATCAAGCAGGGGATGACCCTCGATCAAATCAAAGCAGCCCATCCGGCCAGGCCCTATGAGACGGAGTACGGGACGCAAGAGGGTTCCACCAGCGCGTTCGTCGACGCCGTTTATAAGAGCTTGACGGCCAAGAAATAGTGCCGTCTTTTCCGAGCCGCGACCGAAGGGAGCGGTTGGGGACCAAGAAGAGGAAGCCGCATGCGATATCGAATTTCAAACCGATTATGGGCGCTGACGATGGCCGCGTCCCTGCCGCTGGTCGCACAGCCTCCGGCAGGCGGGCGAGGCGGGCCGCCGCCGACTGCGAAGGCCATGGCCCCGATCGACCTGACCGGATATTGGGTTTCGGTGGTGGACGAGGATTGGCGCTTCCGCATGGTGATGCCCCCGCCCGGCGATTACCAGGGTGTTCCGATGACCGCGGACGCCCGCAAAGTGGCCGACGCCTGGGATCCGGCGAAAGATGAAGCGGCCGGGGAACTCTGCAAGGCCTTCGGCGCGCCCGCGTTGCTCCGCCAGCCGGAACATCTTCACTTTACCTGGCAGGACGACCAGACGATGCGGCTGGAGACCGATGCCGGAACGCAGACTCGGCTATTTCACTTCGGAAATTGGAAGGCCGCCGCAGGCCCGCCCACGCTGCAGGGAGATTCGGCGGCCAGTTGGGAGGTCACCCGCGGCGGACGCGGCGGTCCGGCGCCCGACCCCAACGCACCGCCCCAGGGAAAAGGATCGTTGAAGGTGACCACCTCCCACTTGAAGGCGGGTTATCTGCGGAAAAACGGTGTTCCCTACAGTGAAAATGCGGCTCTCACCGAATACTACGACATGATCAAGGAGCGCAATGGCGACCTGATGCTGGTGGTCATGATCGTCGTGACCGATCCCCAGTATCTGCGCGAGCCGTTCATTATCACGTCCCACTTTAAAAAGCAGGACAGCAACGCCGGATGGAAGCCCACGCCGTGCACCACGAGATGGTAAGGAGACGATGAAAGATGAGACTCAATCGAATCGGCTTACAGGTGGCAATTTTCCTATCTGCCGGCCTCCCCGCCCTGGCCCAGATCGATCTTTCGGGATCCTGGCAGTCGAAGAATCACGAGGACGCTCTGGAGCGCGGCGCCGGTCCCAACCCCGTCGACTTCACGGGCGTTCCCTTCAATGAATCCGGCCGCGCCAAGTCGCTCAGCTATTCGCAATCGCAGCTCTCGATGCCGGAGCGCATCTGCGCCTTCTACTCCCAGTGGCACATGGCCGTCGGGACGTTCGGCATGAAGATCTGGAACGAACCGGATCCGGTGCGGGGAGGGACCGCCGCCTGGGTGGTGGGAGAGTGGGAGGATCGCGCCGCCATGCGAATCTGGATGGACGGCCGTCCGCATCCCGGCAAGAACGCTCCGCATAGCCAGGAGGGCTTCACGACCGGCGTTTGGGACGGGGACGTGCTCACCGCGACCACGACTCATATGCTGACCGGATACCTTCGCCGCAATGGGGTGATGCACAGCGACCAGGCCACCATGATTTCGCACTTCATTCGCCACGGGGATATGCTGACGCTGGCGGCTATTCTGGATGACCCCATCTATTTGACGGAGCCCTACTACATCACCCGGACCTTCGTGAATACGACCAACCCCATGAGCATCGGTGGTCCGCCTTGCATCATCGGGGATGAGGGAGTGGAGGTGGGCAGAGTGCCGCATTTCCTCCCCGGCCAGAATCCGTTTCTGGACGAGATGACCAAGCTCTATGGCATTCCGCGGGAAGCCGCGATGGGCGGAGCCGAGACCATGTATCCGGCCTACCGCGACAAGATCAAGGACAAATTTGTGATGCCCGCCAAGTGTACGAAGAACTGCGGAGCGCCGCCGCCGGGGCCGTAGGCGACAGGAGGCGGGCGAGCGTGGCCTCACGCGCCCCAACCGTCCCGGTACAATACAGTTAGTGCTTGTCTCGATTGCTCCCCCGCAAGTTCCCGGCGAAGTGTTGCCGCCTGCGCGCCCTAAATGGCTGCGCGCTCCCGCCCCCGCGGGCGAGAATTACCAGGAACTGAAGGAACTGATTGGGCGCCTGCGCCTGCACACCGTGTGCGAAAGCGCCGCCTGTCCCAACGTGGGCGAGTGCTGGAACCGGCGCACCGCGACCTTCATGATCCTGGGCAACGTCTGTACCCGCCGCTGCGGATTCTGCGCGGTGAGCAAAGGCGCTCCGCTGGCTGTCGATTACGATGAGCCGCGCCGCGTGGCCGACGCCGTGGCGGCCCTTGGTCTCCGGTTTGCGGTCATTACTTCCGTCAACCGCGACGACCGCAAAGATGGCGGGGCCGAACTGTTCGCGCTCACCATTCGCGCCATCCGCGAGCGCGTTGCGGGTTGCGGCGTGGAAGTGCTCATTCCCGATTTTCAAGGGAGCCTACCCGCGGTGGAAACGGTGATGCAGGCCGCGCCGGACGTGCTCAATCACAACACCGAGACGGTACCGCGCCTGTACCGCCAGGTCCGTCTCGGCGCGCGCTACCAGCGTTCCCTCGAAGTGCTGGCCTACGCCAGACAGATCGCTCCCGCCTGCCCCACGAAATCCGGGTTGATGCTCGGGTTGGGAGAGACCATGCGGGAAGTGCTGCAGGTGATGGCCGATTTACGTGCTCACGGCGTGGACGTTCTGACTTTGGGGCAATACCTGCGCCCCTCGCCGAAACACTTGCCCATCGTGCGCTACGTGGCGCCGGAGGAGTTCGCGGAATTGCGCCGCGCCGGTGAGGAAATGGGCTTCGCGCACGTGGAATCGGGGCCGCTGGTGCGCAGTTCCTATCACGCGTCCGATGCGGTAAAGTGAACCCTTTCCACAGATGGAAGCATCGCCCATTCGAAACCGGCTGCTGCTGGTAGCCGCTGCCCTGCTGTTTTCCACCGGCGGCGCGGCCATCAAGGCGGCCACGCTGACGCCTTGGCAGGTGGCCTGCTTCCGGTCGGGAGTGGCGGCCCTGGCGTTGCTCGCGGGATTGCCTGAGGCGCGGCGGCGGTGGGACCTGCGCACGCTCCCGGTGGCCGCCGCGTACGCCGCGACGCTGATCATGTTCGTCCTCGCCACCCGGCTGACGACCGCCGCCAACGCCATTTTCCTGCAATCGACCGCGCCCTTATACGTGCTCCTGCTCGCTCCCTGGTTGCTACGTGAACCGGTGCGGCGCAGCGATTTGATCTATGTCGTCTTCATCGCGGTGGGAATGGCCCTCTTCTTCCTGGGGACCGAGCAGGCTGTGGCGACCGCGCCCGACCCTCCCCGCGGCAACCTGATCGCCGCCAGCAGCGGCCTGTCGTGGGCGCTGACGGTGACGGGGCTGCGCTGGCTGGGACGAGGCGCGCCCGGCAACCCAGCCATCGCCACCGTGGCTCTTGGCAACATCATGGCCTTTCTGGCGGCGCTCCCGCTGGCGTTGCCCGTCACCGCCGGGGCCGGGGGAGCCAATCTCCTGGTCATTCTATACCTCGGGATTGCGCAGATCGGGCTGGCGTACCTCTGTGTGACTCGCGCCATCCGGCACGTGCCGGCTTTCGAGGCTACCACCATCATGCTGCTCGAACCGGTCATGAATCCCATCTGGGCCTGGCTGGTCCATGGGGAGAAGCCCGGCCCCTGGGCGCTGGCGGGAGGAGGCCTCATTCTTTCGGCGACTCTGGTGAATACTTTGCGTTGGAGGACGGCCTGAAATCATGCCCGAGTGGGACGCCAATCTCTACCTGAAATTCGGCAACGAGCGGACGCAACCCGTGCGCGACCTGGTGCACCGGATTCAGTTGACCAATCCGCGGCACGTGATCGACGTGGGCTGCGGCCCCGGAAATAGCACCGAAGAATTGCGGCGCCGCTGGCCCGCCAGCTCGATCCTTGGGCTGGATAGCTCGCGGGAAATGATCGACAAAGCGCGCCAAGGTTTCCCCGAAGGCCGCTGGGAAATGGGCGAGGCGACGACCTGGAAAGGCGCCGCGCCCTTCGACCTGGTTTTCTCCAATGCGGTCTGGCATTGGCTGCCCGATCACGAGCGGCTGTGCCGGCATTGGATGGAGCAAATGACGGCGGGCGGCGCGCTGGCCGTCCAGGTTCCCGCGCATTACGATTCGCCGCTCCACAGGGAGATCGTCGAGGTATCCCGCGACGCCGCCTGGAACGAGCGCATGGCCGGAGCCCGCGGGGCCCTGACCCACCATCCCCCCGCGTTTTACTACGACGTGCTCCAATCCCAGGCTTCCCGAGTGGATATCTGGGAAACTACCTACTCCCACGTACTCGCAGGTCCTGAAGCAGTTTTGGAATGGTTTCGGGGGACGGGGCTGCGCCCGTATTTGGAAGCGCTCCCTTCGACGGCCGAGCGAGAGCGCTTCGAAGATCTTCTGCTGGAACGGTATACGGTGGCTTATCCGCGCCGCCGGGATGGGAAAATCCTGTTTCCCTTTCGCCGCCTTTTCTTCGTTGCCTATCGTTAACCCGCCCCGAAGCGTGCTGCGCGGTTTTGTGAGGCGTGCTAAAAAGAAAGCAGGGGCGGGTGGAACGCGCCAAACCCGCCGATAGGGTGTTCATGAGTTCGGTTGCGTGGCTGGTTTCCTTCGGGATGGTTGCTTCGTCCGCTAACATCATCAATTTCGATCGGGATTCGGTGGGTAAAACTCCGCTCGGTTGGACTGTCGCCATGACGAACCGGGGAGCGGCCCCCCGCTGGGAGATCCGCCTGGATCCGTCGGCCCCGACCCAGCCGTATGTTTTGGCCCAGCTCTCCACCGATCCCCGTCAGGACCGTTTTCCGCTGGCCATCCTCGACAAGGTATCCCTCCGCGACGGCGACATCAGCGTGCGAATCAAGCCGGTGTCGGGCCGCGAAGACCAGGCGGGCGGGCTGGTCTTCCGTTACCGTGACGAGAAGAACTATTACCTGGTTCGGGCCAATGCGCTGGAAGATAACGTGGAATTGTGCAAAGTAGCGAACGGACAGCGGATCCCCATTATGCCGCTGGGCGTGCGGGCGTCCGTGCCTGGCGTAAAGCATGACATCCGGTCCAACGAGTGGCACATTCTGAAGGTCTCCGTGCGCGGAAAACGGTTCCAGGTTTACGTGAACCATCGGCGGATTCTGCTGGCGGAGGATTCCACCTACGGCGGGTCAGGGAAGGTCGGCCTCTGGACGGCGGCCGATTCTGTCACTTATTTCGACGATTTTCGTGTGTACCCCAAGTAGCTGGCCTGCGGCGGGTTGCTAACTGTACGCGAGGCTGCCGCCCCACTCGTCACCGGTTTCACACCACCATTCGGCGCGGTGGGGTGGCTGTTGATTGAGTGGTCTGAGTTGGTATACAGTCTGGCAGCCCTACCCGCTCTACCTGCCCTACCCGCCCTACCCGGAAGCCCTCGCTATGGAGCACCGAATCGGCTAGAATAGGCTGCATACGGCGGGTCAGGCACATGGAGAGCACAGGCAGGATTCTCGTGGGGTTTTTCGCAGCTTCGCTCGTTTTCGGCGCGGCGGCATTTGCCCAAAAGGCGACCCGCCCAGCGCCCACGGCGGCGGATTGGGCGGCCGTGGCCAAACTGCCGGACTTCACCGGTGTGTGGGAGACCGCGCCGGGCGCCAGGGCCGGCCGGGGACGGGGCGCGCCCGCGGAGCCCTCGCTCACACCGGCCTACGCCGCCAAAGCCAAGGCCCAGGCGAGCGCCAAGGCGGAGGATAACCCATCCGCCAACTGCCTGCCGCCGGGGATGCCCGGGATTATGACCCAACCTTACCCCTACGAGATTTTGCTGACGCCGGGCCAGGTCACCATCGTCAGCGAGGCATACACGCAGGTGCGCCATATCTACACCGACGGGCGCGCATTGCCGGACGATCCCGACCCGACGTTTTACGGCGCCTCGGTGGGGCATTGGGACGGGAACACTTTGGTGGTGGAGTCGGTGGGATTTGCGGAGGTCCCGCGCGGGGTGACGTTTCCCTATAGCGACAAGATGCGGATCTTGGAACGTTTTCACCTGACCGATCCCAATACGCTGGCGATCGAAACTACCATTACCGACCCTGAGGCGTTGACCGCGCCTTACGCAATGAGAACCCTTACCTTGGCCCGCCACCGCACGTGGACTATCGCCGAATACATCTGTGAAGAGAATAATCGCAATTTCGTCGATGAAAAGGGAAAGGCGGGACTCAACCTCGCGAATCCCAATGCTTCGCCCAGGTAGATCGCCGGGACAAGTTTAACGGAAGGTGCTTATGAAGAGCAGCATAAAAGAAACGGTGCAGCGGGCGGTGCTGGCGGCGGTGCTGTTGACAGGCGGCGCCGGACTGGCGGCAGCCCATCACTCGTACGCGGCTTTTGACATGACGACTCAGAAGGTGATCTCGGGAACGGTGGTCAAAGTCAATTGGACCAATCCGCACTGCTGGGTTTGGCTCGACGTGCCCAACGAGCAGGGCGCCGCGGAGACTTGGGGAGTGGAGGGCATGAGCCCCAATTTCCTGGCGCGCCGCGGCTGGAGCCGAACCACTATCAAGCCTGGCGACAAGCTCAGCATCACCATGCACCCCGCCAAGGATGGCACCAAGGGCGGGGCGTGGGTGACGGCGAAACGGCCCAGCGGCGAAACGCTGGTCATGGGCGGAGCCATCACCAATCCCTGATCGGCTCGACACGTACGACTTCCCCGCTGGTGAGTAGATACCGAACGAGCGGCGAGTACATTCAGCCGCAAGACCCGGATGGCGTGCCGGGCCTACCCCCTCGATATTGAGAGTGTCATGATGGTCTTGGTGGGGACAAGCCAAGCGCGAATTTCTGCGACGGAATGGCAGCGCATCGCGGCAGAGCTGGACGCGCAGGGCTGGGCCCTTTTGAAGGACCTGCTTTCGCCCGAACAATCGAGCGAGCTGGCCGAGAGCTATCCGAACGACCCGTTGTTTCGCAGCCGTGTGGTGATGGCGAAACACGGTTTTGGGCGCGGCGAGTATAAGTATTTCACCTACCCCCTGCCTGCGGTGGTTGCGGATCTGCGTCACGCGCTTTATCCGCAGCTGGCGGCCATTGCGAACCTCTGGAACGAGGCCATGGGTATCGCGGCGCGGTACCCCGATGACCACGAGAGTTTTCTAGCGCGGTGCCATCGCGCCGGGCAAACGAAACCCACGCCGCTGCTGCTGCGGTATGGCGAGGGCGACTACAACTGTCTGCATCAGGACATTTACGGCGAGCATATTTTCCCGTTGCAGGCGGCCTTTCTGCTCTCGGCGCCCGGACGGGATTTCACGGGGGGCGAGTTCGTGCTCACCGAGCAGCGGCCGCGCAGGCAGTCGCGCGCCGGGGTGGTGCCCCTCGAGCAAGGAGACGGCGTTATTTTCCCAGTCCGCGATCGGCCGGTCCAAGGCACGCGGGGCGTCTACCGCGTCCAGATGCGGCACGGCGTGAGCTGTTTGCGCTCCGGCCACCGGCATACGCTGGGAGTTATTTTTCACGACGCGCAATGAGGAAAACGATCGTCCTCGGGGACTTGCTAAGCGGGCTGCCGGCCCCCACGGGCATAGAGCGGCTGGCGGAGGGCGCGACGATTCTGCGCGGATTTGCCACCGCCGAGGCTGACGCCCTTCTGGAAGATATCCAACAAGTTGCCGCGTTAGCGCCGTTCCGCCACATGGTCACTCCGGGCGGCTATCGCATGTCGGTAGCCATGACCAATTGCGGGCCGGTCGGCTGGGTCTCGGACCCCAGCGGCTATCGCTACGCACCGGTGGACCCGCAGACGGGACTTCCCTGGCCCGCGATGCCCGCGGCGTTTCATCGCCTCGCGAACCGTGCAGCCGCCACAGCCGGGTTTGAAGCCTTCGAGCCCGACGCCTGCTTGATCAACCGCTATGAGCCAGGAGCGAAACTCTCGCTTCACCAGGATAAGGACGAGCAGGACTTCGCTGCGCCCATCGTTTCGGTCTCGCTAGGACTGCCGGCCGTGTTTCTTTGGGGCGGCCTGCGGAGAAGCGACCGGCCGCGCCGCTTTCGCCTCGAGAGTGGCGATGTGGTGGTCTGGGGCGGTCCGGCGCGGCGGATCTACCACGGCGTCACGCCCCTTCCCGAAGGAGAACACGCATTGACCGGGGGCTTCCGCTTCAACCTGACGTTTCGGAAGGCGCTGTAATGGCCGCCAGACGCAACTCGAGAATCAGATTCATGACCAATGTCTCGATCTGATCGCGGATCACGCAGTGGTCTTCGTAGTCCATTCCGATGGGGTCGGGAACGTTCCATTCTCTGACGGCTTTGCCCCGTTCGCGCGGGATGGGAAGTCCGCTCATGTTAACGATCAGATCGAATTCGGCGAGCGAGAGGCTCGTGAGGCTTTTAGGGAAATGCCCGCTCAAATCGAGATTCTTTTCCTGCATGGCGAGGAGCGTGCTCTTGGGAAGGGCGCCGGCGGGACTGAGGCCGGCGCTGGCGGGCGCCAGGACATCGTTGCCCTGAGCTCGCGCGAACGCCTCCGCCATCTGGCTCCGGCAGGCATTGCCGATGCAGACGAAGAGAACGCGCTTCCGTTGGCTCACAACTTCTCCAGAAACAGCGTGTGAACCCGCGAATCGGCGGTTAGTTCGGGATGAAACGTAGCGACCATGTGCCGGCCCTGCTCCACCAGGACGGGATCGCCGCGATACCGCGCGAGGACCTTGGTTCGTGGCCCGGTGCGACGGATAACCGGGGCGCGGATGAAGACTGCTTCCAGCTTGCCTGGCGCCGTGCGCCGCTGGAACTCGGGCTCCGGCTCGATCTCGGTTACCCGGCTGTCGCGCTGGCGTCCGTAGGCATTGCGCTCCACCCCGATATCGATCAGGGCCAGGCTCTCTTGGGCGGGATGGGAGACCTCGCTGGCCAGGAGGATGGCGCCCGCACAAGTTCCGAATACGGGTTTCGTGCGCGCAAATTCGGCCAGCGGCTCCAACAGGTTGTCGTAGTGCAGCAGCTTGAGCATGGTGGTGCTTTCGCCGCCGGGGATGACCAGGCCATCGAGCTGGCGCAAGGGGGCGGCCTCGCGCACAAGGACCGGCTCGGCGCCGGCGCGGGCCAAGGCGGCGGCATGCGCCGCAAAATCTCCCTGCAATGCCAGCACTCCTACCTTTTTCACTTACCACCCTCGCGTTTGGAGCAGCTCCGATTCCTGCATTTTGGCCACGTCCAGGCCCGGCATGGCGTCGCCTAAAGCGCGGCTGGCTTCCAGCAGCTTCTCGGGATTGTTGTAGTTCTTGGCGGCTTGAACAATGGCCACGGCGCGCGCCGCCGGGTCGGTGGATTTGAAGATCCCCGAGCCGACAAAGACGGCCTCGGCCCCGAGCTGCATCACCAGCGCGGCATCGGCGGGTGTCGCGATACCGCCCGCTGAGAAGTTGGGCACCGGCAGCCTGCCGTTTTGCGCCACCCACTCCACCAGCTCGAGCGGAGCCTGCAGTTGCTTGGCTTCGTGTACCAGTTCTTCCCGGCCCAGCACCGTGAGCTTCTTCATCTCCTTCACGATGGTCCGGATGTGGCGCACGGCCTCCACGATATTGCCCGAACCGGCCTCGCCCTTCGTGCGGATCATGGCTGCGCCTTCGGCGATACGGCGCAGGGCCTCGCCGAGGTTCCGGGCGCCGCACACAAACGGCACTTTGAAATCGGCCTTATCGATGTGATGCTCTTCGTCGGCCGGAGTCAACACTTCGCTCTCATCGATGTAGTCCACGCCCAAGGCTTCCAGAATGCGCGCTTCCATGAAGTGCCCGATGCGCGCCTTGGCCATCACCGGGATCGACACCTTTTGCATGATCTCTTCGATTTTGGCGATGCTGGCCATGCGAGCCACACCGCCTTCCTTGCGGATATCCGCCGGCACGCGCTCCAGGGCCATGACCGCCGACGCGCCGGCGTCCTCGGCGATGGCGGCCTGGTCCGCATTGGTGACGTCCATGATGACACCGCCCTTCAGCATCTCCGCCAGGCCCACCTTCACTCGAAACACTTCGCTGGTAAATTGAAACATTTGTTACTCCTCCTGACGCCAGGCCTTGCCCGGCTGTTATACCAAAGCGGGCAGTGGTTCGGCGTCCAATGCGCTCTCCATGACGCCGGCCACGACCCGTCCCAAAATTTCGAGGCCTTTCCGGATCTGCTCCGGGGCCAGCCCCGCAAAACTCAAGCGCAGCGCGCCCGGCTCGCGCCGGGAAACTTCGAAGTACCGGCCGGGGAGGAAGGAAACGCCCGCCTTCTGCGCGCGCGGCAGCAACTCGCTGGCATCCAGTGGTTGCGGCAGCCGGACCCAGATGTTCATTCCGCCTTCGGGCTGGGTCCAGCGCGTCCCGGCCGGCAGGCACTCGCGGCACGCCGCCAGCGTGGCCGCCAGCCGTTCCGCCCCGGCCTCCAGCACACGCGCGCGATGCTTCTCCAGCCGGCCCGACTCGGCGAACTCGAGCAGCACGGCCTGGGAAAGCTGGTCGGTGTGCAAATCCGATGCCTCCTTCGCACAGCGCAGCCGTTCCAGGAGCGCTTTCGGTCCCAGCACCCATCCCACACGCAGGCCCGGGAAACTGACTTTCGAAAAACTGCGGAGCAGAACCGTGCCGCTGTTCCGGTCCAACTGCTTCATCGAAGGCAGGGCCTCGCCACGGTACCGGAGCTCGCCATAGGCGTCGTTTTCCACGATGGGCACACCAGTCGTGTGGGCGGCTTCCAGCAGCGTGCGCCGCGCCGCCAGGGGCAAGGTGACCCCGGTGGGGTTCTGGAAATTGGACGTGACCACCAGGAAGCGCGGGCGCTCGCGCTGGAATACCCGTTCCAGGTGGGCCAGGTCGATTCCCTCGGCGCCAACCGGAATTCCGATGAGCCGGCCTCCCATTCCCGCCAGCAGATTCTTCAGTCCGGCATAGATCGGATCTTCCACGGCGACGGCGTCGCCGGGACGCAGCAGCACCCGGCCGATGAGATCGAGGGCCTGCTGACACCCGTTGGTCACGATCAGGTCGTCGGCAGTCGACGCCAAGCCTTGCCGGCGCGCTCCTTCGAGCAGGTAGCGGCGCAAAGGCTCATAACCGCTGGGGGCGCCCAATTGCAGGATGTCGGCGAGATCCTTGCGCGCCAGCACGGCCTCGCAGGTGGCGCGCACGGCGTCGAGGGGGAACAGCGCCTCGGAAGGGCTCGACATCACAAAGCGGATCATTTCCCTTCCGCCCGGGGAACTGGGGCTGGCCGCCGGCGTTTCGTTCCGTTCCAAGAGCGAGGTCCAGTCCACGCCCGGACGAGCGGTGGCGGCCACGAAACTCCCACGCCCGACGTGACCGGAAATCAGACCCTCCGTTTCGAGCCTTTCGTAAGCAGCCGAGACGGTAGTCCGGTTCAGTCCAAGCAGGCCAGCCAATTCGCGAGTGGCGGGTAGCTTTTCGCCTTGAGGCAGCCGCCCAGATCGAACCTGCTCCGCAATCTGCTCATAGAGTTGGCGGTAAAGCGGAATAGTCGATTGATGATCCAAGGGACGGAGATCCATCAGCCATAGCGTACCATATTGGACCGATT
>Ga0209698_10002524_pt1 | contig 20675 bp, 17 predicted proteins | sample LitLauG_LLR_2012_FD_187203 | JGI IMG/M metagenome (GOLD analysis project Ga0209698, IMG submission 187203) | Freshwater sediment microbial communities from Pennsylvania, USA - Little Laurel Run_MetaG_LLR_2012 (SPAdes) (version 2) | ecosystem: Environmental > Aquatic > Freshwater > Creek >...
GGAACGCTAACGTATGGAACAGGGGCGCGGTACCCAAGTGGTAAGGGAGAGGTCTGCAAAACCTTTATGCGTCGGTTCGATTCCGACCCGCGCCTCCAAGTCCTTCCTCTGAAGTTGCGTAAACTACGTGCACCTCGACTTCCGGTGCGGTATTTAGGGCAGTCCCCGAGATAGATTGACCCGCCTCGTCAGAAGTACTTAACCCCGCAACAGCGCTAAGGAAAGCCGCAAAGAACGCGAAGCAGAGCGGGTACTCCGACCGAGGCTCAGTGAGAGACTGAAGCCGCTCAAGTCTTTTCGATGCCGCGAGTTGCTTGGGGAGAGTCGTTACAGGCTGCGGAAGCGCTCTTTCACTTCGCGAACGAAATCCATGAAGCGCGGCTGGGTGATGATCTGAGGATGCCAGCAGAGATCGCGTTCGATGAGATCGTAAGTTTCCACGATATGCGAGCCGGGCAGCGGTCTGCCACTCGCGTCATGGTCGCGGCCCATCAACCAGAGGTGGTCGGCGACCGCGGATGCGGCGGTGATGTCGTGCGTGACGACGATGATGGTGTTGAGTTCGTCCATGTTAGCGACCTGCTGGATCAGTTCGCTGGTTTTCTCCAGCATCAGCAGGTCGAGGCCGCTGAAAGGTTCGTCCATCAGGAGAAAGTGGTCGGAGCAGAGGATTTGCTGGATGATGGCGCAACGTTGGCGTTGTCCGCCGGATAGCTGAACCGGATAGAGGCGGGCTTTGTCGAGGAGGTCAAACTCCGTCAGATATTGGACGACCCTATCGTGAGCGGCCTTGTCGTCTTTTTCCTTTTGCTTGGCCGCGAGCAGAAGGTTCGACATCACCGTGCGGTGCTCGAACAGAGGATAGTTCTGGGAGACGACTCCGACCTCGCCAGCCTGCACGGGGCGGTCTTGTCCGTTGATGGTCACGCGGCCGGTCGTTGGTTTGTTCAGCCCGGCGATAATGCGGAACAACTGCGTTTTGCCGATGCCACTGGGACCGAGAAATCCAACCACCTGGCCCTGCACGCGGTCGGGACGAATAATGTCTCGGATCTCCGCGCTGACGTGCTTGAGGATGGGACGGCTGTCGTACTCGAGAGATACGTCCTCGACCTTGAGCAGCGTTTTTCCGTAGCTATAGGCCATCATGCTTTCCTATGTTCGCTCCAGAGTCAGATCCGCGTAAGGGCAGAAGACCTTTCGCAGCAGACCGATGGCGTAATCCTGTCCCAGCCCCAGCACCAGGATGGTGAGTTGAATGGCGAATACTGCGCTGAGATGAAAATGCTTGTTCTGGTTGAGCAGCATGGCGCCGACGCCGCCTTCCGAGCGCGAGATGCCCTCGACCATGGTCAGCATCATCCATCCCATGGCCGCGTTCTGGCGGAGCACTTCAAAGGCCTTGTCCGCCTGGCCTAGAACGACGACTTCATAGACCACGCGCCACTCGCCCATGCGCAAGGTGCGCGCTAGGTCGAACTTCTCTTTGGGGATGCTTGCGACTACCTCGGCCATTCCGGTGACGAAAAATACTGATACAGAGAAGACCAGCAAGAACAATTTGAGTTCGTGTCCGGTGCTGGCCATCAGGGTGAAGAAGAACGTCAGGCCGACCATGGAGAGGAAGCGCAGTTTGCTGAGCAGGCTCACGATCGGACGAAAAAAAGGAATGACGGTGAGGTAAGCCATCAACAGCGACAGCAGGCTCGACAGCGCGATTGCCTGCAGGTTCAGGTAGAAGCTGGTGATGAGTTCGCCGCCCAGGCCCTGCATCCACATTTCGCTGAGTGCGTGGAAGACCTCTTTGGGCCTGGGAAGGAAGACGCTTGGCGAGAAGACCCAGATGAAAAACAACATCACCAACTGGAGTCCGACCAGCCACCGCACTGTTTGCTTCGAGATCACCCGGTTGGGTGATAAGACTTCAACCGCCTGATTCATGCGAGTTTACCTTTTGCCATTCCGAGCGAAGCGAGGAACCTGCTTTTTCGGAGCCGCCAGCAGAACAGCAGGTTCCTCGTCGCTGCGCTCCTCGGAATGACAAGCTTGACGATGATTGCCTTCACGCGAACTTAGCTGCCCATTAGAGTGATTTCCACGCGGCGGTTGGCGGCCTTGCCGGCTACAGTCTCATTAGTCGCCACCGGATTCTGCGAGCCGTGCCCGGCGATCTTGAAACGATTGTCGGGGAAGTTGCGCGGCGCGTGTTTCTGCAGCCAGTCTTTGACGGCCGAAGCGCGCGCGTCTGACAGCGCCTGATTCACCTGCTCGCTACCCGTGTTGTCGGTATAGCCGTCGACCTGAATGAACAATCCGGTGATGGCGAGGGAGTCCTTCAGTTCCTGCATAGTGCGAACGCCTTCCGAAGTGAACGTCGCCTTGCCCGTATCGAAGTTGATGGAATAGGAACGCTTTGAGACTACGGGCCCGCTCTCGTTGGCGGCGTACTGCGGCGCTTCGCCCTCGGCTCCGCCGCTGCTCATGTGCGCCTGCGCACCCGTAATGAACGACTTGTCTTCAATATCCTTCACGTCAGGGATCGGCGTGTCTTTGAACAGCGCGGGATATTGCTGGGTCGCGATGTTGGCGAACACCGTGTAGGTGGAGCGGAAGTTGTCGTTAGTGCCGGGTTCGAGTCCGAACAGAATGAGATTGTCGGCGAGGTTGTTGACGGTTGATCCGCCAAGGTCGACCTTCAGACCCTGGGCATCGGTCTCGGTCACGCCCTTGTAGTACTTGTACCAGTAGGCTTCGTCCTGATCGTTGTAAACCTTGGCGCTGATGGCGGAGGCCTTGTGCAACACCTGATCAAATGCCTTGATCTGGTCGCCGGCTTCAAAGGTGGCGGCCAGCAGGCCCTCGAATTCGGCTCGATTCCGTTCAAAAAAATTCTTGGGGCCGAGAATCACAGCCGGCATCTGCGAGCGATACTGTTTCGAACTGACCACCTTGACCAGGCCGCCCTTGCCTTTGGCGATAGTCACGTCGCCGGGAGTCCAGGTCACGACCGCGTTGACGCAGACGTGCTTTGTCTCTCCGGTGAGATGTCCGTCTTTCACGACTTTGCGGTCGTCGCATTTGCCGGCAACATAGTCGGCTGCGGCCACGTTGTAGTCGGAGGCATTGAGCCAGTTGACGGCGTCAGGGTCCCAGGTCTTTTCGTCGGGATTGTTCTTGATGCCGTTGTCGCCCTCCCACTTCTGGGCGATATTCCAGTCGCCATCGCGCAGCACGCCTTCGACCAACAATCCTTTCGCCGCCTGCGGGTTGCTCTTCACTTCAGGCGGCGCCATGAGCGAGTCTTCGCCGCGGCTGTAGCCGGTGGCGCCGATCACCTTCGCCTGGAATTCATTTCCGAGCTTCTTCAGTTGCGGGTTGATGGCGGCCAGGAATTGCCCCGAGCCGTCGCCCATGATGACCACGAAGTTGGCGCCGTTGGAACACTGGGCCGAGCCATTCGAGATCTCGCGAGCGCAGGCAATCAAGTCTTCCTGCATTTTGCCGGTGTCATCCTGGCGGATGAGCGACAGGTTGACCCCGTGCTTTTCCATCAGCGAGCCTTTGGTCGTATTGGCGGCGCCGTTCGCGTAAATCATGTTGATTTGCGCGTTCCATTCCCAAATCTCGCCGCGGATCAGAGTGGCCCGCACGTTTGCGGCAGTGGAAGCCGGCAGGGGCGTGGGTTCCACGTTCTGCACCAGAGCTTCCTTGACATCCGGCAGAGCGGCTTTTTCCGGCACCAGGGCCTTCATCACGCCGGGAGTGGGAATCCAGCCAAGTTCGGCGGCTTTGCGCAGTCCGAACACGAAACCTGCGACGAGCAGAATGATAAGAATAATTTTGGGGCCAGTCTTCAGACGAGCCATGGTAGCGTTCCTCCCCGGATACAAACTTCGCTTAGAAATCCACCTACTTAAACATGTCGCCGTAATCGCTCGCGCTCTTGGCCGGAGCCGGCGCACCGCCGGCATTCTTTGCCGGAACCGGAACTGGCGCGGCCGTCGCCCCAGGCAGCAAGAACGGAGTTTCGGTAGCGCCTGAAGTCAGCAGCTTCTGTTCGTAGGCATCCAGTTTTTCGAGAGCCTCGGTTTCGACCGCGCCGTTTTCCAGATCGATCGTGTCCATGAAGTTTTGCGCCAGGCGCTGGAAGTCTTCCATCTCGCCCAGTTTGCGGCCAGCCTCTTCGGCCAGCTTCTCCATGGTCTGGTTGTAGAGTTCTTTCTCGTCGCCGGTGCCTTTGATCACGGCCAGGGCCGTACGATAGGCGCGATACGCGGCGTTGATAGTCTTGTACTCGATCTCGGCCTGCTTGACTTCGTTGTCGGTGTCCTCGATATAGAAATCGATGTGAACCGCCCACTTGCTGAGCAGGTCGTAGATGTTCTGCAGTTTGCCCAGCAGTTGCTGGTAGCTGAGATTCGATTTCTGCAAGCGCCCTGCCTGGTTCGCCTTCGCCTTCATCTGCAGCGCCATGCGGAGTTGCTCGTTCTGGTCCGCGGCGCTGGTTGCGAGTTTCTTGGCGTGAGCCGCCAGGCGCATGTTCTCGTTGGCCAATGCCTGATTTTTCTCAATGACATTTTTCAGGTATTGAATCTGGCCGCTGACGTTGCTGATCTGCTGCGACATCACGTCGCGGCGCTTGCGCATCTGCGACAGGTGATCCTTCAGTATGCCGATGGGATCAATATTGATGATCATCCCGGTGATGGCACGCATGAGCAGGCGGAACATCAGGTGGGTGCGGCTGCTGAAGATGACGAACAGAACCGCGGCCAGGATCGCCGCCAGGTAAACCATGTGCAGCGTGTCGGCCAGCATTGAGACAATGAACGGGACGATCTGGGCCCAGCCGTAGACCAAAGCCACGGCAGCGAGCCCGATAAAGATCATTCCGGTTTTGCCTTCCGGCCGCGACCAGAAGGACTTCAAGTCCTGACCAAGATTCGGAGCAGACGGTGTGATGCTCATGGTGTTTTATCCCTGGAGAAGACTGAGGTACTTGGCCTTCTCCTGATCGATCTCGAGGGCCCGGCGCTGGGCGGCGATGGTAAATTGCGATTCGGCGCGCTGGATCTTGCCCTGCGCCCCAACCAGTTCGGTCGTCATGTCGGACAGCCGTTGCTGGAGTTGCGCGATCTCTTTCTGCTTCTGCGCGATGGCGTCGGTGACTTCCTGCACGTGCTTTTGGCGGTCGTTGATCTCCCGCTGCTTGGTCGCCTCGGCGGAGGCCGCGAACGACTCCTGCTCATTCTGCAGCGCGACCTTCAGGCCGTCGAAGGTGGCGAGGATCTTTTCCTGAGTGAGCCCTTCCTGGGCCTTGGCCTGAATCACAGCCGTCTTAAAGCGAGTGCGTTCGTCAAGCGAAGGCAGTGCGGAGAGCGGATCGAGGTATTTGTGAATGGTCGCCGCGACCTGAGTCGATTCGAAATTCGTCTTCGCCAGAATCTTCTGGTAGACGTGCTCGACTTCTTCGCTCATCGGCTGAGTGCTCATGGCTGGATACGAGACACTCGCGGAAGAAGAGGTGACAGGTTGGGCTGTGGGCGCGATGTCTGCCGGTGCCTGGGGGTGCGCTTGCGGCTTGGCTTCTGCTTTTGGGTCGTCGTCTTCGATGATGACGTGCTTGATGCTGTCGATGAATTTATTGCTCATAGCTGGCGCTCCCTAGAGTTCCGATACGTACACCTGCGCCCAACAGTTTCCCAACGGCCTGACCGTGTTTATTGGTTTGTCCGTATGGTACTGAAAATGAGCGTCTTGGCATAGCTTCGCGTGGGGTGGGTGCTTGCCCTGCAAACAACCGACAGTCATGCCGCAGGGATGACCCCTCGCGACCGACAACAGAGGATGCTATGTCGTGCAAGAGGTGATGTCAACGGTACGAGAGAGGCGAAATATTGCAGTTCGCGAAGTGGTATTTGCAGAAATCTATTGGCTTTCCTTCGGGCTATGCGGGCGCAGCGAACGTGCGATCAACACTAATCCACCCACCAGCAAGATCAGCATCACCATGGTATTGAACAGGCTCGTCGGCTGGAAATAGATGTGCATGTTGGCGATGATACCGGCGAAGATGAACAACGCTCCGGCTACGGTCAGCAGCCATCCGATCACGCTCTTGCCATTCCAGAACAGAATGCAGATGCCGAACAGCATGGGCAGGAGTGTGATACCAAAACTGCTGCCTCCCCAGAAACTCCAGTACGACCCCACCACGGTTACGGTATGCGTGATGAGGAAGCCTCCGACGCAAGCCATCGCAAAACCGAGCAGGAACTGACCGAGACCGCCTGGTGTCCCGCCGACGTCGTTGACAGAACGGTTATCCATGAGCGGAAGGATAGCACTTCGCACAATCTCCGTGTGTAGACACGTTCTCCGCGAACTTGCGTGCTTGCGCGAATCTCTCTACACTTTCCCCGGACTCGGTTACACACCGCGGATCTGGGGCCAATCGGAGATCTCACTCTTGACCTGGTACTTTCTGTTCTTCTTTCTCTCAGGGTTTTGCAGCGTTTTGTACGAGTTGGTCTGGTTGCGGTCGTCCATGGCGCAGTTTGGAGTGACCACCGCCATGGTTTCGATTGTTCTTTCCGTGTTCATGGCTGGACTTGGCGTGGGCTCTTGGGCAAGTGGCGTGTGGCTGGGTCGGTCGAATGGCCCCGGCCGCCTCTCCGCGTTACGCGTGTATGGGTTCATTGAACTGATGATCGGAGTGTCAGGCATCGTTGTGCCCTACGAACTGCTCTTCGGACGCCGCATTCTTGAGCATTCAGGCCTGTCCTCTTCGGCGGCCTACTACTGGCTGGCAGGTCTGTGGGTGGCGATCACGCTGCTTCCCTGGTGCACGCTGATGGGGGCCACGGTCCCGGTCGCGATGCAGGCGATCGGGCAAAACCTCCCGGCGGAATCACGACGCTCGTTCAGCTACCTCTACACCGCCAACGTCGCTGGCGCGGTAATTGGAACGACGGTTCCCTTGCTCCTGATTGAACTGCTGGGTTTCCGGGGAACGCTGAAAATTGGCGCGGGGTGCAACGGCTTGATCGCTCTATCGGCGTTCGCCTTGTCGCGAAGGGCGCCGCGAACTCTCCCAGTCGCTTCTCCCCAGGCGGGGCCGTCGCCGGTCTCTGGTTCTAGGGGTAGCACTATCCTGGCGCTTCTGTTCTTGAGCGGGCTGACGTGCATGGCGATGGAGGTGGTCTGGGTTCGATCGTACACGCCCTATTACGGGACCGTGGTTTACACCTTCGCGTCGATCCTGGGCGTCTACCTGTTGGCAACTTTTATAGGCGCAATCGTCTATCGGGCTTGGAGCACGCGGTGGGCGCAAGAGAATCCGCTGGTGTGGAGCGCGCTCGCCGTGTGCGCCTTGCTTCCACTCCTGGCGACGAATCCGGAGTTGCATTTGGCGCGACTGCCGCGGCTGGCGTTAGGTATCCCGCTTTTTACCGGGCTGCTGGGTTTTATTACACCCATGCTGGTGGATCGCTATTCAACGGGCAACCCGGCGCGGGCGGGGACGGCGTATGCGGTCAATGTTGCAGGCTGCATCCTGGGACCACTGGTGAGCGGGTTCGTACTTCTGCCCTTCCTTAGCGAGCGGTGGGCACTGGTGCTGTTGACCCTGCCCTGGCTCATCGTGGGACTTGCCCCGCTCCGCTCCCGAGCAAAGCTTCCATTCGCAACCCGTTCCGCCATCTTCGCCGCGCTCGCGCTAGCTGCGGCGCTGATCGTTACCAGCAGGAGCTACGAGGAGAACTATAGCGAGCGCAAAGTGCTTCGGGATCCCACGGCCACCGTGATTGCGACCGGCGAGGGGATGCACAAAAGGCTGCTAGTGAATGGCTTCGGCATGACCAGTTTGTCGGCAATCACCAAGGTGATGGCTCATCTTCCCCTGGCCTTTCTCGACCGGCCCCCGCAGGATGCCCTGGTGATTTGCTTTGGCATGGGCACCACTTTCCGTTCCTTGCGGTCGTGGAGCATTCCTGTGACGGCCGTGGAACTTGTTCCGAGCGTTCCGCGCCTGTTCAGCTATTACCACAGCGACGCCGATGCGATTCTGGAATCGCCCCTATCTCACGTGGTTATCGATGACGGCCGCCGCTACCTCGAACGCACCGATCGGCAATTTGACGTCATCACGATTGATCCTCCGCCTCCTTTGCAAGCCGCGGCCTCAAGCCTGCTTTACTCCGAAGAGTTTTATCAGGTGGCGCGGCGTCGACTACGTCCGGGAGGGATTTTGCAGCAGTGGTTGCCTGCCACGAGTGACGACGACGCCGTAGACGTTGCCGCCGTTACGCGTTCGCTGCGCAATTCATTTCCGTACGTGCGCGCCTTTCCCGATGAATTTGGCATCCACTATTTGTGCAGCGATCGTCCTATCTCCGGGAGTACTCCCGAAGAGTTGGTGCGGCGAATGCCCGCCGGAGCGGTTCGCGACTTTACGGAGTGGGATGAGCTATCGGCGGATGGACCAGTGGATGCGGCGCAAGATCGGCTGAGTGACCTGCTCAAGGGAGAGATAACCTTAGATCAATTAATCGCGGGATCACCGGACACGCCTGCTCTGACTGACGACCGTCCAATCAACGAGTACTATGTTGTGCGCAATAGGTTACCGCGCGAGCACGCTACAAGCTTGATGGTTAAATGATGAATGAGCCTTTCTGCGGAATGCCACCGGTCTAGCGAAGTAGGTGCCTCCTACTGTCGTGCGCTACGGCCGAACCCAACTTTGATGCGGTGATTATGTGAGCCTTGCCAAGCGCATTCTTCTAATAGGGGGGAACGGTTTCATTGGGCGGTGCACCGCGGCCGCACTAAAGCAGCAAGGTCATGCGCTGGCAGTGTTTCATCGCGGCACGGCAGCCGCCCCTGCGGGCGTGGAGGAGATTCGGGGCGACCGCAACCAACTCAGCGCCAGCGCCCAAGAACTGAAACGCTTTGCTCCCGATGTGGTGATTGATCTCGTGATCAGTTCGGGTCCGCAGGCGGAAGATCTATTGGACCTCTTCCGTGGCGCGACTCGACGCGTGGTCATGCTAAGCAGCATCGACGTGTACCGCGCTGTGGGCATCTCGAACGGCACGGAGGGCGGGCCGCTGCAGGAGGTGCCGCTTACGGAAGAGTCGGAGCTGCGGGGCGTTCTGCATCCCTACCCACCTGAGAGCATGCAGATCTTGCGGAAGATTTTCGCTTGGGCGACGGACGATTACGACAAGATCCCGGCAGAGGGCGTTGTGATGAACGACCGCGAACTTCCCGGCACGGTGCTTCGGTTGCCGATGGTTTATGGACCCGGCGATCCCCTGCATCGTTTTTATCCCGTGGTGAAACGGATCGTCGACGGACGGCGCCATATCATCTTTCCCGAAACGCTGGCCGCCTGGCGCTCGCCGCGGGGCTATGTGGAGAACGTTGCGGCGGCCATTGCTCTTGCGGCCACGGATGATCGCGCGGCCCGACGTATCTATAACGTGTGCGAGGAGCCATCGTTCAGCGAACTGGAGTGGGCGCGGAAAATCGGCAGCGAAATGGAATGGGACGGGGAGTTCGTCATCCTGCCGGTGGAGCGCACGCCGCGCCACCTGCTCAAGCCCGGCAATGCCGCGCAGCATTGGACGGCGAGTTCCACTCGTATCCGCCGCGAACTGGGGTACGAGGAACCGGTAGCGATTGGGGAAGCGGTCCGGCGGACAATACGCTGGCAGCGGGAACATCCGCCGGTCGACGCGTTTCTGGCGCAGTTCGATTATGAGGCGGAGGATGCGGCGGTGGCAGGCTACGGCAGACAGGTTTGAAGACCGATGCGCCTGCAGTTCTAGGGTCTTTCTAGGGCTTCGCTCCAACCTTCTGCCGCGCGTCCAGTTCCGCTAGAACTTCCACACTGTGCTTGACTGGATCCACGCTGGTGTAGGCCTTCGCGACCTTTCCGGTTGGATCAATGAGGAAGGTGTGCCGGGCGGCGAATTTCACCAGGCCAAGATTGGTCAACGAACCGTACGAGTCGCTCACCTTGTGGTCGGTGTCGGCCAGCAATTTGAAGTTCAGGCTTTCCTTGGCACAGAACTTCATGTGCGAGTCCACGCTGTCGACACTAACCCCCAGTACGACCGCGTTGCGCTCGGCATATTTCGGTTGATCGGCCTGAAAGTTGTGGGCTTCGCGGGTACAGCCAGGTGTCCGGTCCTTGGGATAGAAGTAAAGAACCACCCACTTGCCGCGGTAGTCCTTCAGGCTGACGGATGAGCCTTCCTGCGAAGGCAGCGTGAAATCAGGGGCGCTACTCCCTTCCGCCGGAGTTGCCGATCGCGACAAAAGTCGCGGAACCAGCACGATCAGCACTACAACCACAACCAACAGCAGCACGATCCGTAGCATGGAATCCTCCTGCGCAGAACATCCAGGTGGAAGCGATTCTAAACCAGCCGCGTTGCTGCCGGCAGCCAGAGCAAACAATTTGACCCGCGACTATTTACTCTATATTGTATAGATAATGCCTGTCCGCGACTATCTGGGCGAATTCGAACACATCATCGTCCTGGCGCTCCTCCGGCTGGAAGACCGAGCCTACGGCGTCACAGTCCGACAAGAGATCGAATTCCGCACCAAGCGTGAGGTCTCGATCGGCGCCGTTTATGCCACCCTCGATCGCCTGGAGGCGAAAGGATACGTCAAGTCCCGCCGCGGCGATCCCACGCCGGAACGCGGCGGACGTTCGAAACGCTTCTTTCGAGTCACCGCAAGAGGCGTGGCGGCGGTGAACCGTGCCCAACGCGCGCTGCACTCTATGTCCGAAGGCCTCGACCTTATCCGGAGCTACGCATGACCTCCCACGCAGGTCCTCTACAACCGCCGCGCTTTGCCACCTGGCTCGTGAATCTATTCACGTCTGCCGATGAAGGATCGATCGTCGGCGACCTGCTTGAGGAATTCTCCGATCTTGCGTCGAAGTCGGGACGCGCCCTCGCCCGGCGCTGGTTTTGGCGGCAGACCGCCAAGACCGTAGCACATCTCTTCGGCGCCGGATACCGTAGCGCACCCTGGTCCACCACCGCGATCATACTCGGAGGATTTCTGCTCCTGAAACTTGCCCATGGCTTGCCCGACAAGCTGTTGATGGCGGTCACCGACAGATACCTGTTGTACTGGTCCAATCATTTCCAGGCATACCTCTGGGTGTTGAAGGGACTGCGGATCGAATACCTCATCGGCTCAGCAGTCGTTGGTTGCATCGTTGCACTGGCCGCGAAAGGTCGAGAAATGATCGCCACGATGACGTTGGGGCTTGTCCTCTGCGCGATGGCTGTCGTCGCCACCGTCTGGGTCGTGACCACAACCGGAGACGACTCGTACCTTTGGAACTTCCCGTGGCACTTATCCGATTCGCTCGTGATCGTGGTTGGAGGGGCCATCGTTCGAGCCCGCCGATCCGGCGCGACTCATCGGCTCTCTGGCGCGTAATCGCCGCACCAACCCTTTCGGATCGTCCGCCCGCAGGAATCTCCCCCGCTTCTTCCGTTGGCTCAGCAAGAATCCCCGCGATTGCTTTATGATGGACTATTGCGCCTTCTACGACGGAGAAACCAGACGTGGCTCAGACGGAAACTGACGGCTCAGAAGTCTTAGAAACCAGGGAATGGGTCGACTCTCTGGATTATGTCCTGTCCAAGGGCGATCCCAACCGGGCCGGCCGCCTGCTGCAGCAGTTGGCCCTGCACGCCCGGCGTGAAGCCGGCGTCAATCTGCCTTTTTCGGCGACCACTCCTTATCAGAACACGATTCCGGTGCGGCAGCAGCCTCCGTTTCCTGGTAGCCAGGAGATGGAACGTCGCATCAAGAGCCTGGTTCGCTGGAACGCTCTGGCCATGGTCGTCCGCGCCAACAAAATTCAGGAAGGCATCGGCGGACATATTTCGACATTCGCCTCCGCTGCCACATTGTACGAAGTGGCGTTCAATCATTTCTTGCGGGCTCAGACCGAAACCGGCGACCGCGACGTGGTCTACTTCCAGGGACATGCCGCGCCCGGCATGTATTCCCGCGCGTATCTGGAAGGCCGCATCCCCAAGGAAAAACTGCAGAACTTTCGCCGCGAACTGAAACCCGGTGGTGGATTGAGTTCGTACCCGCATCCCTGGCTCATGCCCGACTTCTGGGAGTTTCCCACGGTCTCGATGGGTTTGGGTCCGATTCAGGCGATTTACCACGCGCGTTTCATCAAGTACCTCGAGAATCGCGGACTGAAGGAGACCACCGGCGGCAAAGTCTGGGCCTTTCTGGGCGACGGCGAAATGGACGAGCCCGAATCGCTGGGCTCGATCACGCTCGCCTCGCGCGAACGGCTCGACAACCTGATTTTCGTAGTGAACTGCAACCTGCAGCGACTCGACGGCCCGGTGCGCGGCAACGGAAAGATTATCCAGGAACTGGAAGCAATTTTCCGCGGCGCAGGGTGGAACGTCATTAAGTGCATCTGGGGCTCCGATTGGGACAGCCTGATCCAGAACGACCGCGACGGCCTGCTGGTGCGGCGCCTGGGCGAGATCAGCGACGGGCAATACCAGAAATATTTTGTCGAGAGTGGAGCCTACTTCCGCCAGAACTTGTTCGGCAGCGATCCGCGTCTGTTGAAAATGGTCGAGCATCTTTCTGACGAGCAACTGGCGCGCATGCGGCTGGGCGGCCACGATCCCATCAAAGTTCACGCAGCTTTCCGGGCTGCCGTCGATCACACCGGCCAACCTACTATCGTTCTTGCCAAGACCATCAAAGGCTACGGACTCGGCGAAGCGGGCGAAGGCAAGAACATCACCCACCAGCAGAAAAAACTGAACGACGAAGAACTGGAGATGTTCCGTTCGCGCTTCGGCATTCCAATACCCGACGACGAACTGCACAATGCGCCGTTCTATCGCCCGTCCGACGACAGCCCCGAGATCAAGTACATGCAGGCGCGGCGCCAGCAGCTTGGCGGCTACATGCCGCAGCGCAAAGTACGCGCCACGCCGCTCAAGCCATTCCCCGATTCTCACTTCGAGGAGTTCCACAAGGGTACCGAGGGCCGCGAAGTCTCGACCACCATGGTCTTTGTGCGGCTGTTGGCAAAGTTGCTACGTGATCCTGAACTCGGCAAGTACATCGTGCCCATCGTCCCTGACGAAGCGCGTACCTTCGGCATGGAAGCCCTGTTCCGCCAGGTTGGGATCTATTCCAGCGTAGGCCAGAATTATGAGCCGGTCGACATGGACACGCTGCTCTACTACAAGGAAGCCAAGAACGGGCAGATTCTCGAGGAGGGCATCACCGAGTCGGGTTCAATGTGCTCGTTTATCGCGGCTGGCACGGCTTATTCGAACCACGGCATCAACACCATTCCGTTTTTCATCTACTACTCCATGTTCGGCTTCCAGCGGATCGGCGATCTGATCTGGGCTGCGGCTGACATGCGCTGCCGAGGATTTCTTGTCGGCGGCACCGCAGGTCGCACTACGTTGGCGGGCGAGGGTCTTCAGCACCAGGATGGCCACAGCCATGTGCTCGCACTGCCCGTGCCGAATCTGCTGGCGTACGATCCCGCATTCGCCTACGAGATCGCCATCATCATTCAGGATGGCATCAAGCGGATGTATGTCGATCAGGAATCCATCTTTTATTATCTGACCGTTGGTAACGAGCCCTTGGCGATGCCGGAAATGCCGCATGACGGCAACGTTCGCGCGGGTGTTCTAAAGGGGCTGTACCGCTTCAAGGCTTCGGCCAGGGGTGACGCCAAATTGCGCGCGCAATTGCTGGGTAGTGGCGCAATCATGTTCGAAGTGCTCAAGGCGCAGCAGATTCTGGAAGAAAAGTACGGCGTCGCCGCCGACGTTTGGAGTGTCACGAGTTACAAGGAACTGTACCGCAACGCGAATGACTGCGAGCGCTGGAACCTGCTGCATCCCGCCGAGACGGCGAAAGTTCCTTACGTTACCGAGACTCTGAAGGATGCCCAGGGGCCGTTCATCGCTGCGTCCGATTACATGAAGGTCCTGCCCGAAAGCCTGGCAAAATGGGTGCCCGGCCAGCTCGTTTCTCTCGGGACAGACGGCTTTGGGCGCAGCGAGAGCCGTGTCGCACTGCGTGATTTTTTCGAAGTTGACGCCAAACACATCGTGCTCGCCACTCTGGGAGCCCTCACGCGTGAGAAAAAGATCGGCACAGACGTTGTAAAGCGTGCGATTCAGGAACTGGGGATCAATCCGGAAAAAGCAAACCCGGCTATCAGCTAGATTCGCATCAGGGCATGCCTTTTAGGCGTGCCGTCAGCGCGGCGATTACGTGCCACTGCCTTCAGGCGCTAGTGCCGAACGTCAACGTGAGATCCACAAGAGGAAAAGAACGCAGTGATTGAATTCAAACTCCCGGAATTAGGCGAGAACATTGAACAAGGCGACCTGGTGCGCCTGATGGTCGCGCCTGGCGCCGCGGTCAGCGCTGGCCAGTCGGTCATGGAACTGGAGACCGACAAGGCGGTGGTCGAGGTGCCGTCGTCAGTGAGCGGAACCGTGCAGGAGATTCGGGTGAAGGAAGGCGACAAGATCAAGGTCGGCCAGGTGATCTTCACCGTGGACGGTGCGGAGGCGAAACCTTCTGGCGCGACCTCGAGCCAGGGCGCTGCCGTAGCGCCAGTTTCGGTTCCGCAAGACATGCCAGTGGTTCCGCCTCCGTCCGCGCCAGTGGTCCCTGCAGCCGTGAGCGGTGTGGCTTCTGGACCCACCGCCGGCGCCAGCGAGTTCAAGCTCCCCGAACTCGGCGAGAATATTTCCCAAGGCGATCTGGTACGCCTGATGATCTCTCCGGGTGCCAAGGTCTCCGAGGGCCAGCCAGTCATGGAGCTCGAAACCGACAAAGCTGTGGTCGAGGTTCCGTCATCGGTGAGCGGCGTCGTCAAGGAAGTGAAAGTGAAAGAGGGCGAGAAGATCAAAGTCGGGCAAGTGATCTTCACTCTGGAAGGCGGAGCGCCGGCAAAACAGGAATCCTCCCGCTCCCGCAACGCGCCGGTCGAGCACGTTTCTGGGCAGCACGGAGCGCGTCTGGCATTTCAAGCGGCGATCCGTGCCGAAGGCAAAACTGAAGAACAGGCTCTCCCTCCCGATCAACCGCAGCCCGTTCCTGCCCAATTCAGCATGCCCGTGCAACTGGGCAAGGTTGCGGGAACCGAGCATCGCCAGCCGATTCCGGCCGCGCCCCATGTGCGGCGCCTGGCGCGCGAGGTGGGGGTCGACATCTACGAAGTGAAGGGCACCGGCCCCGGAGGCCGCATCAGCGAAGACGACGTCAAGGCCTACGCGAAAGCACTTCTGTCCGCCGCTGCGGTCTCATCGCAAGCGCCACCGCGCGCCGGCCACTTCGCCACGCCGCAGCTGCCTGACTTCTCCAAGTGGGGCAAGATCGAACGTGTCTCGATGCGCGGTGTTCGCCGCAAGACCGCCGAACACCTGGCGGAATCGTGGAACACGATCCCCCACGTCACGCAGCACGATCGCGCCGACATCACCGAACTCGAGCAGTTGCGTGCTCGCTTTGCTCCCAAGGCTGAAGAAGCGGGTGGCAAGATGACGGTCACGGCGATCGCCCTGAAAGTCTGCGCTGCCGCGCTGAAAGTTTTCCCGCAGCTCAATGCCAGCATCGACATCGAGAAAGAGGAAATCGTCTACAAGCAGTACATCCACATCGGCGTGGCCGCCGATACCGATCGCGGCTTACTGGTTCCGGTGATCCGCGACGTAGACAAAAAGAACATCGTCGAACTGGCGGTCGAATTGTCGCAACTCTCGAAGAAGGCGCGTGATAAGAAACTCATGCCCGGAGAAATGGAAGGCGGCACGTTCACCATCACGAATCTGGGCGGAATTGGCGGCGTCGGCTTCACGCCGATCGTGAATCACCCCGAGGTCGCGATCCTCGGCCTTTCCCGCTCCCGTATCGAGCCGGAGTGGATCGAATCCAAGGAAGGGGGAAAGTTCGAGCCGCGGCTGATTCTGCCGCTCTCGCTTTCCTACGATCACCGTCTGATCGATGGGGCCGATGCGGCCCGCTTCTTGCGCTGGATCGCCGAAGCCTTTGAACAACCGTTCCTGCTTTCGGTGCAGGGATGAACCAAAGACGAGCATTGCGGCACAACCTCATATCGTAGAGACGCAGCTTGCTACGTCGTTGCCGGCGGCATCTTTGAACTCAGGTCGTGCGGTACTGCCAGCAGAGACGTTGCAAGCAACGTTTCTACGAAGGAAAACTCTTCATTCATATGTCAGATACGCTATCTCAGAACATCGCTGTCGTCGGCGGCGGTCCTGGAGGATACGCCGCGGCCTTCCTCGCCGCCGATCTCGGTATGACCGTCACCCTCATCGATCCTGAAGTGAACCCAGGCGGCGTATGCCTCTATCGCGGTTGCATTCCGTCGAAGGCATTGCTGCACGTAGCCAAGCTGATCGAAGAATCGCATCAGGCCAAGAACTGGGGAGTTGAATTCGCCTCGCCGAGCATCGATCTGGCGCGGCTGCGGTCCTGGAAAGAAAGCGTCGTCAAGAAACTTACCGGGGGCTTGGGCGTTCTATCGAAGCAGCGCAAAGTGCATTACGTGCAAGGCCGAGCCGCTTTCGAGAACTCAACCACGCTGCGCGTCACAAAATCTGACGGCACACAAGAATCGCACACCTTCGACCGTATTGTCCTCGCAACCGGATCGCGCCCGGCGGTAGTCCCGACTTTGAAGCTCGATTCACCGCGCATGATGGATTCCACCGGCGCGCTGAACCTCGAAGACATACCCGGCACGCTCCTGGTCGTCGGCGGCGGATACATCGGCCTGGAACTGGGCTCGGTCTACGCCGCGCTGGGCACGCGCGTGACAGTGGTTGAAATGCTGCCCGGACTGCTCCCGGGAGCCGATCGTGATTTAGTCCTGCCCCTGCATAAGCGGCTGGAGAAAATGTTCGCCGGAATCCAGCTGAACACGACCGTCGCGGCGGTCAAAGACGAAGGCAGCGGCATCCGCGTCACGTTCGAAGGTTCCGACGTCAAAGAGCGCGAGAGAGTATTCGACCGCGTGCTGGTCTCGGTAGGCCGCAAGCCGAACTCAGAAATCGCTGGCCTCGAAAAAACACGGGTCCAAGTCGGCCCACGCGGCTTCATCCAGGTCAACAAGCAATTGCTGACGGACGACCCGGATATCTATGCGATCGGTGATGTCGTTGGTGAGCCCATGCTCGCGCACAAGGCGATGCATGAAGGCCGAGTTGCCGTCGAGGCCATCGCCGGACACAAAGTGGCCTTCGAGCCTAACGCTATTCCAGCCGTCGTCTTCACCGATCCCGAAGTCGCCTGGTGCGGCCTGACCGAAACGCAGGCACAACAAGAAAATCGCGAAATCAAAGTCGCGAAGTTCCCATGGGCCGCGTCCGGCAGGGCGGTCACGCTCGACCGACCCGAAGGCATGACCAAACTCATCATCGATCCGCAGAACGAACGCGTGCTCGGCGTCGGCATCGTCGGCGTCAGCGCCGGTGACATGATCTCCGAGGGCGTGCTGGCCATCGAAATGGCGGCTCTCGCGAAGGACGTGGCGATGACCATTCATCCACACCCAACGCTTTCGGAGACCATCATGGAGTCCGCCGAAGTTTTCTTCGGTACTAGTACGGACATTTACCGTCCCAAGCGCGGCTGATGCTGCGCGGTCCCGTTGTCTGCAAGAGTGTGTCCGCCGGTTCGGTTCCGATAAGATGATGTCTCACTCTTCGACGCGCGGGACTTCACGCCGAAGCCTGCGCCAAGTCGAACGGGAGAGAAGACGATGCCTTCCTTTCCTCGAGCGGTATGCATTTCTGTTCTATGGTGCGCGGTCGGTTTGCCGGCTCAGGCGCAAACGCCTCTCAGCCAGATCCTGCAACCCGCGTCAACGACGACCAGCACAGCTAACTCTCCCATCGATCCGCTCAACCGCACCACGCCGTCGGGGACCGTGCTGGGATTCCTGCAAGCCGCGCAGAATGGCGACAACAGCATCGCCGCACAATATCTACAGATGAGCGCGGCGCATCGCCAAAGCGAGGGCGAGCAACTCGCGGAGAAACTGAAATACGTGATGGACAACGCCTTCGCCGGCAGTCTGAAGAGCGTGAGCAACCAGCCCGAAGGAGTTCCACAGGAAGGCGTTCCGCTGGGCCGGCAGAAGCTGGGCACCATGTCGTCGGGCGACGTGGAAGTCGACCTCGATCTGGTGCGCATCACCGACCCCGGCGCAGGCAAGATCTGGCTGATCTCTTCCGACACTCTGGCCGCGATTCCCGAACTCTACGAGCAAGTTCAAGCGCGACAGGTGGAGCACAAACTTCCCAGCGTGCTGGTCAAGAATCAGTTCACCGGGATGCCTTTCTGGCAGTGGCTGGCACTGCTGGTGGCAGTGCCGATCGCGGCAGGCGCCGGCTGGATCGTTCTGGTGGTGCTGGAAATTCCCCTGCGCTGGTGGGCTCGCAGGCGCGGCCACGCGGATGTGGCCAACTGGCGCTCGGTTTCGGGTCCGGCCTGGTTGTTGGCGGGCACCTTTGTTCACCAGGTGATCACCTATAACCTTCGCATGCCGCTGCTGCCGCGGCATTACTACTTTGAAGTCACCTCCGTTGCGCTGATTGTCAGCACCACATGGATTGTGTGGCGCGTGGTGCGCTGGGCTCTGCGGCGCGTGCGCAATCAAGCCCTTGCCCACGGCCACGCGGGTACAGGATCGCTGATGCTGCTGGGTGAGCGCATCATAAAAGCTACTATTTTCGTAGCTGGCGTGCTGGCAGTGCTGGGCAGACTCGGCTTCAACATGAGTACGGCACTGGCAGGCCTCGGGATAGGCGGCCTGGCGATCGGTTTCGGCGCCCAGAAAACCATCGAAAATTTGTTCGGCGGAGTTTCCGTTCTCGGCGACGAAGTCATTCGTGTGGGCGATGTTTGCCGCTTCGGAGATCGCACCGGAGTTGTCGAAGACATCGGCTTGCGCTCTACGCGCGTCCGCACCGACGAGCGCACCTTGCTGGCGATCCCCAACGGCACCGTCGCAACCATCAACGTTGAGAATCTGAGCCGCCGCGACAAAATTCTTTTCAAGACGAATCTCGGACTGCGCCCCGAGAGCAAGGCCGACCACGTCCGCTACGTGCTTGCCGAAATTCGCCGCCTGATGTACAGCCATCCCAAGGTCGAGAGCGCCACTGTCCGCGTGCGCCTCATCGATATCGCCGGCACGTCTCTCACCCTGGAAGTTTTCTCCTACGTGCTAACGCGAGACTTTAACGAATTCGCCGCCGTCCGCGAGGACCTGTTGCTGCGCATGATGGACATCGTCGTAGACTCCGGCAGCGGCCTTGCGCTTCCGTCGCAAACTCTCTATATCGGACGCGACTCAGGGCTGGCGCAAGAAAAGGCCGAGAACGCCGTGAAGAAGATGGGGGAGTTACGGGAAGGGAAGCAGTTGCCGTTCCCAGACTTCCACGAAAAAGACATCTCATCGTTTCGCGGATCGATCGATTACCCACCGCAGGAGTCGGCCCTGCGCAATCCGCCGGATCAGCAAAACAAATCGCGCTAGTCCCGCCGCCACCACGCAGAGCAGTTGAGTTCTTGACTACTTCTGTTCGGACGCGATTTCCGGCAACTGGTGCACTTCGGAGCGGGGCAGTGCGAATAGGATCGCCCAACCGATCAACCCAGCCTCGTAGAAAAACAGGAACACGATTGCGATGACCGGCAAGAAAGTGTGGCTGACCGCGGGCAGCCTCAAGGCACGGTGCGGCTCAAATCCCAGCCTCAGTTCTTGCACAGTCCTTTCGGAGTCCAGTTGTGTACCACAGTTATGGGAGGCTTCGATGATTGGTGAAGGATGAGGACCAGCGCGCGGCGTTGTTCGGTGCCGGTGGCAGTGAGGAGCATGGGAGGCCCCCCGGGCACGATCACCGGCTTCTCGCCTGCGCGTCCAAGGTACTTCCCTTCGGGAGTCTCTAAACAAGTTTCTCCGGCCAAGGTATACCAGGCTTCCGGACCAGGGTGGGTGTGTATGGCTGATGTCATGCCTGGATTCAAAATCGCCTCCATGTATTGTGCCGAGTACTCTTCGCCGTCAACTACCGGAAGTGGGCCGATTTCGGCGATGCGCTTGCCGGTGGGCGATTGCCATTGCGCCTTTTCGATCGTGAGGAGCCAGATTTTTCCCAGCGACTCAACCACGGTTCCTCTTGTTCCTTTTGCCGCCTCAGCTTCTGCACGTGTGGGGAAAACATCCAAATACCAGACGAGGCTCGTACTGGATCCCGATCGTGGATTGGCGAACCGCTCGCACGCACGTGAGGAACTGGGCGAAGACGCTGGCGCCAGTTCACTACCTTACGTTGATCAGCATCCCGAAAAACCATCCCGTATACGTCGGCGTGGACTGGTCCGTTCGGATCGCTTTTCCGCGGCAACTGCCCTTCGTCCCGCTGCGCGACATCGAACAGACCCTGCTGGCCGCTTTGAAACCCCTGAACTCCAGACTCTCCGATAGCCTGATCCTGGTCGGCCAAACTTTCTTCACCTTCGGCCCAAAAGAAGAAGGCAAGGACAAGAAGTAACCGCTGCTACAGTTGCGCTTGCCGCCA